>Ga0116151_10003149_pt1 | contig 14904 bp, 13 predicted proteins | sample AD_UKC117_MetaG_FD_89893 | JGI IMG/M metagenome (GOLD analysis project Ga0116151, IMG submission 89893) | Active sludge microbial communities of municipal wastewater-treating anaerobic digesters from Hong Kong - AD_UKC117_MetaG | ecosystem: Engineered > Bioreactor > Anaerobic > Digestate...
CCGCATCCGACACCGCCACGCCGCCCTCTGCCTCGCGACCGTCGTGCTCATCGTCGGCCGCCTCATCGACCACCGCAACCGCTGGTCAGCCTGAGATCGACGCCTATCCGCTCAGGTCCTAAGCGGGCGCTCGCTTCCGTGAGGCTCGGATGGCGGCGCGCACGCGTTCCGGAGTCAGCCGGTTCGCGGCATCCGCCGACCCGAAAAGCGCAGTTCGTTCGCACGAATGCCATCGGCGGGGTCGATCGTTCGGCGACGTCCGTGCGCAAGGCGCGTTCGCACGCGAGAGAGAGGACATTCCCGCGAGACGACGGAGGGTCACAACGGTCACCGCACAGGCAGCGTCCTACGTTGGACCGCAGACGTGGTCCATGTTTGCGGCCGCGATCCGTTGTGAGCAGATCTATGAAGGGCAGGAACAGCGTCGGAGCGGTTGACGAGCCTCCGACTGCTCGATCGGTGGAGTTGGCGATCGGGCTATCGGCCATCTACGCCTGGTCGGCGGTCCGAGTTCTGGTATTTCGTGGCAGCCGTCCATCTCTCAATTCCAGCGCCCGAAGCTCGATCCTGTTTGCGTTGTGCATCCCGGGATTGCTCTATCTGGCCGCGTTGACCCAGTGGGTGGTGTACCGGCGACGAGGAGGCTCGCTCCTGCCGGTTGCTGTGGCCGCTCTCTTCGGGACCATCTTCTGCTTCCAGTTGGTCGCTTGATCGGAGTGGTCGGGCTACCGGGCGCCTGCCTCCGTTGCCACGTCGTTCGAGTTCCGGACTGCCCGAAGTCATCAGCTACGGGCCACGGCACGGTGTGAACGCCATTGGGGACCACCAGATGGGAAGGTCATCGTGGTTCGCGAGCCAGTCGTGGAGGTCTACTCCGTGAGGCGGCGGTTGGATCACCTGCCCGCCCGAAGAGGCCATCACGTCCCGGTTCGCGCCCCGACGGCCACTTCCACCTTCGTGGGAGATGCTGCCCCCGCCACCGGACCGGCGCCTTTAGCTCCTGAGCGCGACGGCGAGCTTGCGGTTAGCGTCGGGCGAGGTCGCCGGCGATGGTCTCGAGGTGCTTCCTGGCGACGAGCGCGTCGTGCAGGTGAAGCAGTGAGGCGATGTCGTCGTCGAGTTCGCCGACGCAGGCGAACTGGTCGCCGAGGGCGTGCTCGGAGGTGAGGAGGGGTCGGCGGGGGACGCCGTCAGGAGCGGGTGCTCGATGCGACCTACGCCGTGCGGCGATACCGTTCTCGGGTGACCGGAAGGGCGGAACGGTGGCACTGGCTGGGGAGGTGGTGGTTCTTCGCGTCGGTGGCCGTGCTCGTCGTCAACGATCACGTCCTCAAGGAGCGGTTCGGGGGCTGGTGGACGGGGAAGCTGAGCGACATCGCGGGCCTTTTGGTCGTGGCGCTCCTGCTGTCTGTGCCGATGGGTAGCGAGGGTCTCGTCGTGGCCGGCGCGGGCTTCGTCGCCCTCAAGACGGTGCCCGGGGTGGCTGAGGTCGCGGCGCCCTTGCTGGGAGGCGTGACCCGTCGAGATGCGACGGACCTCATCGCGATCGGGGTGCTCGTCCCTGCCGGTGTGCTGATGCACCGCAGCGGGCGCCCGGCCGTGGATCACCGGTCCGCTCGGCGAACACGTCCGATCGGGCACGCCGGTCCAGCACCAGCAGCTCGAGGGTTGGCCGTGCTTCCGGTCCTGGGTGCGGTGGTGGCGGTGTTCGCCACCACCGCGACGGCCTGTGGTCCACGCCCAGCGGTGGACCGCTTGGTCGTCGTCGACGGAGTCGTCTACGCCGAGGTCGTCTTCGGAGCCGGCCCGTCCCAGTGGGCGAGCACCGACGACGGGACGACCTGGACGAAGGCCCCGCAGCCGCCTGGGGGCGTTCGCTCCTTTCGGGGCGATCCCTACGAGGCGAAGGCTGCGGGACCGCTGCGGGCCTGCGGCTCCGATGGGACCTGCTTCCGTCTCCGGGATCAGCGGGTCATCGAGGTCACGAGCCCTGACGGCAACACCGTCGAGGAGCTTCGCCTCAGCGAGGAGCAGCTCGACAAGATCAGCACCGGGTGCGCCGGCGCTCAGCGCGGGGTGCTCACCTCGTTGGCCCCACCGACGGTGCCTGGGCGACCGGCGATGGCGAGCTTGGGCGCCCACGGAGTCGTCGTGCGCCAGGACGACGGCCACTGGGCGCGGGTGGACGTGCTCGGTGCCCATCCGCCCGCGCCGCAACCGCCTGCTGGCCTCCTACTCGGCCTGCTGGTGTTCGGCCCGCCGCTCGCTCTCGGGATCTGGGCGTTCGCCCGCGATCGCTGGCCGTCGTGGCGTGCCGCCGTCGGCGTTGCTCTCGGGGGATGGTTGGCGACGTTGTCGGTCGCGGGAACGGTGGGCTTCTTCTCCGGCGAGGATGGCAACGCTGGCTGGTGGGTCGCGGTGCTCGGGTGCTGTGTCGTCCCCGTCGCGGCGATCATGGTTGCGAGGAGCACCCGGTTCGCGCCCCGACGGCCACCTCCACCTTCGTGGGAGATGCTGCCCCCGCCACCGGACCCGCCCGGCGGCTTCGTTCCCTAAGTCGCCCGGTCCTGCCTGAACGCACTCAACCGCGCAGACGTTCTCGGTGCGGATGCGGGGGCGCTCGGTCAAGAGCTTCTCGCCGGTGCCCGCCATGGTGAGGATGCTGATCCCCCTGGCGCGGGCGAGCGGGTCGATGGTCCGTTCGGTCCCGTCAGGAGGGTGATGGTGCGCACTTGATGTCGTCAATGGTTGGCTCCCCTGCCCTGAGGTCGGGATACGCCCCGTTTCGCTGACCGCTACGTATCGAGAGATGTACGATTTCGTGCTCCATACGTTCAACCACGCTGCCGCACCTGTCGACTGCCACGATGATCTCGGGGGATGATCATGCTCGCATCCAGAGTCGCCGTATGCGTTGTCGCGCTTCTCCTGTTCAACGGTTGCTCGACCAAGAGCGGTGACGCGGCGAGCGAAGCACCATCAGCCTCGGATTTCGCGCCCGTATCCGATGTCCTGGCGGAGCAACCCAATCTCGCCGCTCACGTGTATTTCAACCGTCTGTTGAACCCTGGGTTGGCGTTGCGAGCGAAGGAGAGGGTTTCTGCCCGCTGCCTCGACGGCTGGGATCAGGGCGAGGAGGTCGATCGGCTCTCGGCGGCCACGGGATACGAGAACGGTGACCTGATTGGGATACGGTCTGTCACGGTGATCGGGCGCACGGAGCAGCGGGCGACCGTTCGCCTTGAAGGCAAGGGTGGGAGCATGGACTCCACTTGGATCCTTGACGAGCGAGATGGGCACTGGAAGGTCGATACCTGTGCCTGATCATTTAGCGACGCTAGACAAATAGAACGTGCGCACACGTCTTTGCGCCTCACCGAGCGTCTCCTCGACATTGGCGCCCAAGTCTTGACCGGTACGCTTTGATTCTCTTGGCTGCCATTGCGGCCGGTCTGGGAGGCGCGGCTTGGGGACTCTATGCCGAAGGCCGGCCCGTCCTTGGAACGATCTGTGCTCTGGGCGCCATCGTGGTCGTGCGTCTGATCATCCGGCTCGGGCGGCGAGATCGATAACTGCCATGAGCTCCAATGCCCGCGCTTCAGGTCAGCGGCCGACCCACCCTGACGATCCGCGGGCTCGACCGCACCCTGCCGGTTGAGGCTGGCTGGGCAGACGCTCGGAGAGGGGCTGCGCCACGAGCCCGCCTCCCGGTCGCCCAGGAGCACGGGGATAGGTTCGCACGATGGACGTGGAAGCCATGTCGGTGGCCGAGCTGCTCGGTGGCTATGCCCGGATCCTTGCTGAGCTGCGTCGGCGAGGGGTGGTGCGCACGAACAACGCGCCGGTCGGCGACTACGCGGAGCTGCTCGTCGCCGCCGCGGTCGGAGGCGACTTGGCGGCGAGCGTGTCGGAGAAGTCCTATGACCTCATCGCCCCGGAATGGGGCAAGGTGCAGGTGAAGGCCCGGGCGGTCCGGGTACCGGTGTCGGGCTCGCATTCGCAGACCTCACCGTTCCGCTCGTGGGACTTCGACTACGCCGCCCTGGTGATGGTCCACATCGACGACTACGCCATCCACCGGGCCGTCCTTGCCCCGGCGAAGCTCGTTCGCGCCCATGCAACGTGGAGAGCGAGCCTCAACGGCCATGTCGCCCACATGCGCGGGCCGCTCCTCGACGACCCGTCGGTCACCGACATCACCACGAAGGTCGCCCACGCGGCCTCGACCCTCACCTGAGCTGCTCGGCATCCCGTCACCGAGGCCCCACTGCCCCCCGCATCCCGTCTGCGGTCGCGGTCGGCTCCGTACCCTCCGATGCATGGCTCCTCGCCCACGTCCGACGGACCGGCGTCGCCCGAGCCTCCCGCGACGGCGGCGGCTCGTGGCGCTTCCCGCCGCGTGCGCCCTCGTCGCCGTCGCGCTGGCCGCGTGCGGATCCGATGGCGACGCCGGTAGCGACCGCGCCGTCGCGGGCGTCACCGTGCCCGACGGGTTCGCCGTGCAGGAGGTCGCCTCCGGCCTCGACGGGCCGACCCAGCTCCAGGTGCTCGACGACGGCCGGTTGCTGATCGCGCAGCTGAACGGCGACGAGGGCCAACCCGACGGCCAGGTGCTGGTCATCGATCCCGAGACCGGCGGGCGCGAGGTGGTCGCCGACGGCCTGGTCACGCCCACCGGGGTGGCAGCGGTCGGCGACGACCTGTGGGTGATGGAGCAGCGTCGCCTGTCACACGGATCGCTGACCTCCGGCGACCTGCGGACCGTGCTCGACGACCTGCCGTTCAACGGTCGGTCCGAGGGCACGCTCACGCCGCTCGACGACGGCCGGCTGATCTACAGCACCTCCGGCACGATTTCGTCGGGCGAGGCCGTCGACGGTTCGGGATCGATCTGGGCGATCGACGCAGCCGCCGTCGCCGACGGCGCCGAGCCCGAGCCCGAGCTCCTCGCTGTCGGGTTCAAGAACGCCTACGGGCGAACGGTCGGGCCCGACGGGACCCTGTGGCAGACCGAGGTGGTGGACGGCACCTTCGACGGCGAGGAGGCGCCCGACGAGCTCGTCCTCATCCCGCCGGACGGCCTCGAAGCGAGGTCTGCGACCGCACCGGAGGGCCGTCCCGACGGTGGCTGGCCCCGCTGCATCGGAGACCGAGAGCCGGTCGCGTCGGCCGGCGCCGACGACGAGGCGTGCTCGGAGACCCTCCGCCCCCATGCCCTCTTCGACCCCGGTGCCACCCCCACCTCGGTCGCCCTCGCGCCCTGGGACGACCGCACGCTCCTGGTCGCCCTCTGGAACCAGGGCGAGGTCGTCGCCGTATCGGCTGCTGGCGAGCCGACCCCGGCCGAGCCCGAGGCGTGGATGACCGGCATCGATCACCCGCAGCACCTCGTGGCCGACGGCGATCGCCTGCTCGTGGTCGACCACACCGGGGGCCGGATCCTGGCGGTCACTGCCACCTGACGCCCTGCGGCGGCGCCACGACCGCCGACCGATCGGGCACCGCGAGCCGTGACGTCCCCGCTGCCCGGGCCAGCAGAAGTCGACGTCGATGCGCGGGGCGAGCCCGGGCCTGGGATCATCTGGTCACGAACCGGGTCGGTCAGGTGTGAGTTGAGGTGATGGACGACGCCGGGATCTTCGAGGAGCTGCACCCGGCGCTGCGTCGGTTCGCGGCGGTGGTCGGTGGGCCCACGGTGGAGCCCGACGACCTCGTGCAGGAGGCGCTCGCTCGGACGCTGCGGACCACTCGGCTCACCGACCTCGACGAACCGGGCGCGTATCTGCGAAGGGTCATCGTCCACCTGGCGGCGAACGACCGACGGGCGACCGGCCGGCGAGCGGTGATCCTCGCCCGCTTCGGGCCCGCGCCGGCCGTCGCCGTCGATGCCTACGCCTCGGATCTGGCCGACCTGTTCCTCGTGCCCCCCGACCAACGGGCCGTCCTTTTCCTCCACCTCGTCGAGGGGCACGACCACGGCGAGATCGGTCGGATGCTCGACATCTCGACGGAAGCCTCTCGCGCCCGGCTGTCGCGAGGCCTCAAGCAGCTCCGCATCGCGCTCGTCGACGAAGGGAACCGACCATGAGCACGCTCGACGACCTCCGCGCCGACCTCGTCCGGCTCGCCGAGCGCGGCGAGCATCGCCCCGCCGCCGAGGTGTACCGGGAGGCGGTGCTCGGCGAGGCGCCCGCCGTCGCGCCGCCTCGACCGCGCGGCCATCGGCCCGTTCGCCTTGCGACGGCCATCGGTCTCACGGCGGCCATCGTCGTGGCGGTCGCCGTCGTCGCCGGCCGCACCACACGAGACGCCGGTCCGCGGCCGCTGCGGACCCACGATGCTGCGACCACGCTGGTGCCCGCGATCGACATCGCCGGGCCTGACGCCGTTCGTCAGGTCACCGTGGCGTTCGGGCAGGTGTGGGTCGCGACGTTGGACGAGGCGAGCAACACCACCACCGTGCAGGGCTTCGACGCCGGGACGGGCCTCGCCAGGTCGACGGTGCGGACCGAGGGCCCCGGCGAGGGAGCGCTGATCGGCGACGCCTTCCCGCTCGTCGCGACCGAGCACTCGCTGTGGATCCGCACCAGCACCAACGGGCCCGCCCTCCCCGAGCACGGCGGCGCCGACAACCTGGTGTACGAGGTCGATCCGGCCTCGGGCACCGCGACCGTGCGCTCGGAGCTCCATGGCGACGGCCAGCTCGTCGGGCACGGCGACGCGGTGGCGGCCGTCGACTTCACGCACATCGAGGTGATCGAGGAGGGCGGCGCGGTCCGATGGTCCCGTACCACCGATGAGGTGGTCGGCATCGACGATGCGACCGCGCCCGGCACCAACGGGCTCGGCTGGGCCCGACTCGACGACGACAGCGCCTTCGTCACCCACGAGGGACACGAGATGGTCGTCCGCCTCGACGCCACCTCCGGCGCGGTGCAGGGCCGCGCCGACCTCGACGACTCGAGCGCCCCGATGCCGAGCGACCCCTCGCCTTGGTGGATCCGGACGCGGCCCGCCGCCCGAGAGCTCCTCGGGGCGGTTCCCGAAGGCGACGGCGTGCGCGTCGTTCGGGTGCCTGCGCTCGGCGAGCGGAACCTGATCGCGACCATCGACCGGGACCACGTGCTGCTCGACCGCCCCTACGCCGTCTACGACCTCGCGCACCGATCGCTGCGCTCGCTCGACGTGCCCGAGGACGAGATCGCTGCCCTGGTCCGCGTCGGGAGCGTGCCCTGGCTGGCCCGATGGGGAGCGCCCGCCGGCGGGCGGAGCACCGTGCGGTTCGCACCCATCGCCCTCGACAGCGAGCAGATCGTCGGAACGTTCGCCGACGGTCAGCCCTGGTCGGTGCTCCGCGACCCCGCCCACGGCCTGTGCGTCGTGCTCGCCGAGTCCTCGCTGGGCTGCGACGACGTCGGCCCCGTGGTGCCGGCCGACGCCGACCCGTCGACGGTGCGGTGGGGGCTGGACGCCGACCGGTGGCTCGCCTACGGCGAGCTCCCGGGTGATGCGGTCGACGTCGTCGTGACCCCGCCTCCTGGCCGACCGGCGGGCGGTGCTCCCGTGGTCGATCGGCGCGCCGGGTTGTGGGCGGTCGCCGGCGACGACCCCGACGAGGTGTTCGACCCCGGCGAGGGCTACGCCGTGCACTATCGCCTGGCGGACGGTCGGCTCGTGGAGGCGCCCCGGCCCCGCTGATCACCGCGAGCGGACCCGCGGTGACGTGTCGTGGCGGTGGGGCGCCAGCGGAGGAGCGGCGCCCGCCTCGGACGAAGCCGATGATCCGCCGATCGACGGATGCGGCCCGAACCGACGATCGGGACGCGGGGCGTCGAGCCTCGTCCTCTGCATTTCCGAGCGCACAAGATCGACCTCCCCCAGCACGCGAGGTGCGCAGGTGCCCAAGCGGCGCCGCGACGGCACCGAAGCCGCGTTCGCCCACTACCGCGTCCGCACCGACGGCGGACGGCTCCGGTGGCCGCGAGGCCTGGAGTGCGCCACCTACTTCGACTACGGGACCGCCGGCAACGTGCTCCCCGACGGCTTCGGGTGCACACCGGTGGTCACCGTCAACGGCGACGACCACGACCTCGTGCTCGGCTGGGAGATCTTCCGCGTCGTCGGCCGCTACATCGCCCCCTCGATGTTCTGGGCCATTCGCCCCGACGGCCCCGTCGGCCCCATCGTCACCCCGCCGCGGACCCCGCGGGTGTGACGACACCACGATCGGCGCGCCCCTCGCCCTCAGATCGGGCGGCACTCCCACGTCACGGTGACGTCGTTGCCTGCATCGTCTTTGCCGACGAGCTCCCCGGAGCGGAGGCCGTCGTCGATGGTCAGGTCACCGGAGACCTCGACCGCTCGCTGCTTGGAGTCCGTGGCCGTGAACGTGCCCTGGTAGGTGCCGCCCGTTGTGACCTTGTCGGCGGATTCGATGGCTGCGTGCGTCAGGCCCGGGTCGTGGTCGGCCTTGGTGGCCGACACCGCGTCGAGCCCCTCGAAGATCCCGTTGTCTCCGGCGGTCGCCCCGGTGCAGGTGATGCCGGTCGTGATCGGGTTGCCGCCCGCCTCCACCTCTTCGGCGGTCACCTCGAAGTCGAGGTCGAGCCCGGCGTCGGCTGACTGCACCGTGAACCGCACCGAGTCGACGCCCTCGGGTGCGTGCACGGTCATGGCGGTCCCGTCACCGTCGGAGCCGCTCGTTGTCCCCGTCGCGTTGGCGTCGCTGTTCTCGAAGGCGATCGCGGCGGTCTCCGCCACCGCTGCCAACTGCTCGTCGGACAGCTTCAGGGGCATCTGGCCGACCACGACCACGCTGTCGGCGCCCGCTGGGACGTAGAGGGACCGGAGGCGCTCCGAGGTGACGTCTCGCTCGCCGGTGGCGGTGGTCGCGCCGACGGGGACCTCGTCGAGGGTCACCGTGCTGGTGTCGCTCAGGGCGCCGATGGTCTCGTCGATGCCGTCGTGGACCTCGATGCTGACGGTCAGCACCTGGGCATCGTTCATCCACGCGCACGATGCGGAGGTATCGCCTTGCGTCTCGGTCCAGACGCCGGCTTCGCCGCGGTCGAACGTGATGGTCTCCGCCAGCACGTCCGGGCCGAGCAGGGCACAGGCGTCGGCCGACACCGGGGCCGCCGCGGTGGTGGCGGCGGTCGTCGATGCCGGGGCGCTGGTCGTGGACACGGGAGCGTCGCTGCTCGCGTCGCTGCTCCCGCCGCCGCACGAGGCGGTGGCGAGGGCGAGCAGGCCGGCGAGGGCGGCGGGTGCGATCGTGCGGGGGTGGAGGGGAAGGCGAGCCATGGTGCGAGTACACGCGCCGCACCCCGTGCCGCCCAATACGTCGATCGACGTAGGGTGGGCCATGGCCGCGGGTGGCATCGGGGAGCTCACCAACATGCTCCGGGCGGTCACCCGGATCGAGGAGACCGACGGCCTCGCCCGTTCGGTGACCGAGGAGCTGCTGCGCCTCATCCCCGGCGTGTCTGCCAGCTACAACGAGGTCGACCTCGCGACCGGGCGGGCCTTCGCCCGCATCGTCCCCGAGCCGCGCCCCGACTGGTGGGCGCGCTACCAGCCGGTCTTCGAGGCGCACATGGGCGAGAACCCGCTGCTGCAGCGGCTGCAACGCGACGGCCGGCTCGATGCCAGCACGTGGTGCGAGGTCGACCCGGACCTGCGGTTCCGCTCCACCGAGCTGTTCCGGTCCTTCTACCAGCCGCTCGGCATCGAAGAGCAGCTGGTGTCGGGGTTCACCGACGTCGATGGCACGCTCATCGGCGTCGCGGTGAACCGGGCCACGCGCCACTTCACCGATCGAGAGCGGCAGCTGCTCGACGGGAGCCGGGAGATCGCCGCCGTGGCCCGCCGGCTGGTCGCCCTCGATACGGAACGGCGGGCGCTGCGCGCCACCCTGGCGGATGACGGGTGGCAGGTGATCTCGGTAGGAGCCGACGGCAGGGCCATCGACGCGTCCGTCGGTGAGCTGGACGCGGGCGACGACCTCGGTCGAGTGGTGGCGGAGGCGATCGAGGAGCACGTGCCGCGCCACTCCGTCGACCACGAGCAGCCCGAAGTGGTGCGGCTCGCCGACGCGGAGCGGGGCCGGCGCACGGTGCTCGTCGCCGGCGCGCTCCCGCCCCACCTGGTGCTGGTCCAGCGGTCCGTGGCGCCGCAGCGAGGGCGGATCGAAGCGCTGGGCCTCACCGCCCGCCAGTGCGACGTCGCCGAGCGGTTGGCCACCGGGGCCGACAACGGTCAGATCGCGGCGGATCTGGGCATCGCGCCGGGAACGGTCAAGAAGCACCTCGAGTCGGTGTACGCCGCGCTCGGGGTCCGGACCCGGGCCGCGGCCGTCGCCGCCCTCATCGCCGTCGGATCCACCGCTGGCTGAACCACGGGGTCCTCAGCGCAGGCCGTTGCGGTGCGCGACGTCGCCGAGCCATGCGAGCGACGGCTTCGGTGTGCGCTCGAAGCTGGTCCGGTCGACGGCGATGAGCCCGAAGGTGGGGCCGTACCCCAGAGGTCCACTCGAAGTTGTCGAGCAGCGACCAGTGCAGGTAGCCGGCCACGTCGATGCCGTCGTCGATGCAGCGCTTGAGGCCTTCGAGCCCTTCGGTGGTGTACCGGATCCGGACCTCGTCGTCATCGGTCGCCGATCCGTGCTCGGTCACGAGCACCGGCACCTTGCTGCGAGCCGCGGCGGCCCGGACCGTGTGCTCGAGCGCCGGTCCGTACACCTCCCATCCCGTGAGCATCAGCTCCGCGCCAGCCGGTCTGGCCACGAGCCCGTCGGGGCCCAACCGCTCCCGCGTGTAGGTCTGCACCCCGACGAAATCGTCGTCGGCGGACACATCGAGCCACACGCCTTGCGCCTGCTCGAACGCCTCCTGCTGCCGGGTCTCGCCGCCATGGACCGACTGGATGTCGACGAGGGCGAGGGTCCAGCCGATCTTGGCGCGTCCCGGACCCGAGCGGATCGCCTCGACCCCGCGCCGGTGGGCGGCTGCCATGGCCCCCACCGGTGCACCCTGGAACGCCGGCAGGGTCCGCGGAGGGGTCTGTGCGGAACGGGCTCGCAGCGCGGCGATGCGGTCGAGCTCCTCAGCCGACGGCTTCGGCGGGAGGTCGGAGGCGGGGCCGTCAGCGGCCGGTGCGATGCCGATGTGGCGCACCGCCGCGCCGACGTTGGGCTCGTTGAGGGTGCACGCCCAGTCGATCAGGTCGCCGAGGTGCGCCGCGGCCGCCTCGCAGTAGCGACCGAACCGGTCGGCTGCGTCGGTGGCGTTCCAGCCCCCGCGGTCGGCGAACCAGCGGGGTGTCGAGAAGTGGTTGAACGTGACCACCGGGGTCACGTCCCGGTCACGGCAGGCCGCGGGGGCACGTGGCCCACCGATGGCACCGTGACGGAGGGCTGGAACGCGATCGACGGAGCGGTGGTGCTCGACGAGGGCGGGAACCCCTGGCTTGCGTGGGGGTCGGCCCACGACGGCCTGTTCGTGCAGCGCCTCGGCCCCGACGGCGCCCTCCAGGTGGGGAGCGCACCGGTCAACATCGCTCGGCGGCCGCGCTTCGATCAGGTGGTCGAGGCGGCCAACCCCGTCTTCCACGACGGCGCCTGGTGGCTGTTCGCCTCCTACGACGTGTGCTGCTCCGGCGTCCGCAGCACCTATCACGTCGTCGTCGGGCGAGCGTCGTCCCTCACCGGTCCCTACGTGGACCGAGATGGCGCCCCGCTGCTCGCCGATCGGAGTGCCCGGCCGCCCACGGGTGGCCTCGCCACGACGATCCTCACCGGCTATGGCGACGTGATCGGCCCCGGCCATCAGTACGTGTTCGAGGACGGTGGCTCCTGGTGGATCGCCCACCACTGGTACGACCCGAGCCTCGACGGCGCTCCCCGCCTGGGCCTGCGGCCACTCGACTGGGATGTGGACGGCTGGCCCGTCGTCCGGGGTGCGCCGCTCCCGGCATCGCCGCCCACGACGACCAGCACGATGTCCGTCACGGCGCCGGTGGGCCCGCAACCGCCGGCAGGCGGAGCAACCAACGCCCCGGCGGCGACGCCCGTCGCCGGGACCGCCACCTACACGGGCTAGCGGTGCTCGGTCGGCGGGATCGCTACGCCGCCACGGACACGACCAGGCGCAGCTCGAGCGAGCGGCGGATCACCCGATCGCGCGCCGCCCGCGATGTGGCCGTCCAAGCCTCGGCACCCTCGCCGCACGTCGTCGTCGGGTCCCGGCGGGCGGTGGCGGCCACCGACGCCATGGCCTCGATCGCCGCCTGGAGCGCCGGGGTCGCCTCAGCGGGGACGGCGACATCGGCCGCGGGCGCCAGCGCCTCGACCAGCGCCGCCGCGTCGCCATCGGCGACCGCCGCCTCGGCATCCGCCAGCGCGAGGAAGCAGCGCTCGGCGACGTCCTCACCCGGCAGGGTGCAGGCGCCGTGGGGGGCGCTCAGGGTGTTGAACAGGTACGCGCTCGTGTGGTCCATCTCGGAGCGGAGGAACCAGCGCTGGTCGGGGTCGTGGAGGAACGTCCAGATGTCGTTGATGGCCATGTCGTCGTCGCGCTCGAGGAACGATCCGGTGGGGAGGCCGTAGCGCAGCTGGTGGCGACGCCGGTCGACGGTGCGGGGGTCGGCCAGCACGAGCGGCTGCACGATCTGCTGGAGCGGGATCCAGAGGTTGGCCAACATCAGGGAGGCGTCGTGGTTGTGGCCGTCGGGCGAGTCGTGGCGGAGCAGCGACGGCGCCCGCCCGTCCATCACCTGGCGCAGTGGCGTGCCGTAGACGTCCTGGTCGGCGTGGACGGAGGTGGCGGCGCCGTGGTCGTTCATGTCGGTCGACTCGGGGCGGGTCACCGACCGCCGGTTGGGGCCCGACGACCGCATGATGAAGCCCTCGTCCGCGATGTGGAGCACCGTGGCCGTGGCCCCGCTCGAGCAGCGGAGGGCGGCGCCGTCGAGGGCGGCTCGCACCAGGGCCGCGTCGTCGTCGGCGATGCGACCGGCGGCCGCCACCCGGCGCAGGGTCTGCTGGAGGTCGTCGAGCGGGGTGAGGTCGACCGTGTCGAACCCGAGCCCGAACAGGTCGGGCGCCACGGCCGGGTCCTGGGCGAGGTCGGTGGCGGTGCAGGTGTGGAGCTCGACGTCCTTGGTCCCGTACGGGCCGCTGGTGCGAGGGCCGGCGCGCCGCAGGCCGGGGTGGTCGGGATCGTCGATGGCGGCCGTGGCGGGCGTGAACCCCAGGCGCACCGGGATCGTGGTGATCGTCGAGCTCATCGCCGACCGATCCTACGAGGGCGTTCGGGGGCCGCGCCGAGGGCTCAGCCGCGCAGGTCGTGGCGTTCGAAGGCCCGGACCGTGATCGTGGCGAGCACGACGGCGGTGGCCACCAGGATCGCCAGCCCGGCCCATCCGAGGCCCTGATCGAGCTGGTCGTTGCTCACCGACCAGTAGAAGAGCGACGCGTAGCGGGCGGCCTTCGCCCAGGCGACGAGCGGGGCGAGGCTGGCCACCAGGTAGGACGCTGCCGCCACGCCCGATGCGATCCCGAGCGAGTGGCCGCGGTTGCCGGTGGACGCGGCCAGCGCCATGGCGAGCAGCCCGAAGTCGACGCCGAGCAGCAGCACGCCGAGCGTGGCGGTGGCCAGGTGGCCGAGCGGGAGGTGGAGGTCGAAGGCCGGGCCCGGCAGGACGCTGGCGAACACGACCGCCGAGAGGATCGTCGCCTGGGCCACCAGCACGCCGATCTTCTCGGCCGCCACCCGGGACCGGGCGTAGGGGAGCGAGAGGACGAGCTCGAGGTGGCCGTCGCGCTCCTGGCCGGCGAAGGCGGCGACGCCGTAGCCGATGGTGAGCAGCAACATGATGAGCGGGAAGAAGTTGGCGTAGGCGTTGGCGCTGATCCATCCGGTGGGCGAGGTGATCGACCCGGAGATGCCGAACAGCGCGGCCATCCCCTCGGAGCTCGAGGTCAGCTGGTCGAGGTTCGACGAGTCCTTGAACGCCGGGTACAGCGCCACGATGACGAGCAGGTACACCGCCATGCCCACCGAGTAGCCGATGAGGCTCTTGCGGCGCAGGCGGAGGTCGAGGGCGGCGATCGGGGCGGCGCGCACGTCAGCTCTCCTCCTCGGCGTCGGCCTGGTAGTAGCTGAGGAACAGCTCGTCGAGGTCGGCGTGGCGGGCGGTCAGGTCGTCGACCCCGATCTCGAGGGCGAGGGCCAGCGCCGGTTGCAGGTCGCCCTCGAACCGCAGGTCGATCCACTCGTCGCGGGCGGTGGCGGCCACCACGCCGTCGAGGGCGAGGAAGCGGCTCGGCTCGGTCGGCCGGGCCAGGCGCAGGCTCATCAGCCGCGGGGCGTCGGCGCGGAGTCGCTCGACGGTGTCGGACACCACGAGGCGACCGTCGCGGATGATCGCCACCCGGTCGGCCACCCGCTGCACCTCGTCGAGCGAGTGCGACGAGAGCAGTACGGTGCGACCCTCCGCCGTGGTCTCGCGCAGGAGCTGGTCGAACTCGGCCTGCACGAGCGGGTCCAGGCCGCTGGTGGGCTCGTCGAGCACGAGCAGCTCGGGTCGGTGGGCGAAGGCGAGCAGGAGGCCCACCTTCTGGCGGTTGCCCTTCGACAGGTCGCCGATGCGCCGGTCCATCGAGATCTCGAAGCGCTCGACCATCGAGGTCACCACCTCGGCGTCGTGGGGGCCGCGCGCCTCGTCGAACCAGGAGAGGTGGGCGGCACCGGTCAGGTGGTCGAAGAGGTGGACGTCGCCGGGCAGGTAGCCCACGCGCCGGCGGATCTCGACGCTCTGGCGGACCGAGTCGAGGCCGAGCACCTCCGCGGTCCCGGAGGTGGGGTGCTGGAAGTCGAGCAGGGTCCGGATGGTGGTGGACTTCCC
>Ga0116151_10003150_pt1 | contig 14900 bp, 12 predicted proteins | sample AD_UKC117_MetaG_FD_89893 | JGI IMG/M metagenome (GOLD analysis project Ga0116151, IMG submission 89893) | Active sludge microbial communities of municipal wastewater-treating anaerobic digesters from Hong Kong - AD_UKC117_MetaG | ecosystem: Engineered > Bioreactor > Anaerobic > Digestate...
CAGCGAACTCGAAGGCGATCCCGCCATGGTGAACCGCGACGCCGAGGGCGGCGCCTGGTTCATGAAGGTGAAATTGTCCAATCCCTCGGAGCTCGATGGCCTGATGGACAAGGCCGCCTACGACAAGTTCACGGCCTGAGGCTGAAGCACCATGCGGACCCGTTCCTCCTTCGCCGAGCTTGAACCCGGCGCAAATTTCATTCCGCGCCATATTGGCCCCGATGACGTGCAGACCGTCGAGATGCTGCGTGCCGTGGGTGCGACTTCTCTGGAAGACTTCATCGAGAAGGTGGTGCCGCCGGCAATCCGCACCAAGCGGCCGCTCGAACTCAAGAAGGCGATGCCGGAACGCACAGCGCTGTCCTATCTTCGCCAGATGGCCGAGCGCAACGAGGTCTTCACTTCGATGATCGGCATGGGCTACTACGGCACCGTGACACCCAAGGTCATTCTCCGAAACATCCTGGAGAACCCCGGCTGGTACACCGCCTATACGCCCTATCAGGCCGAGGTGAGCCAGGGCCGCCTCGAGGCGCTGCTCAACTATCAGCAGATGGTGATCGACCTGACCGGCCTCGAGATCGCCAATGCCTCGCTGCTGGACGAGGGCACCGCCGCCGCCGAGGCCATGGCCATGGCCAGGCGCGTGGTGAAGACCAAGGCCAACGCCTTCTTCGTCGATGCCGACACCCATCCGCAGACCATCGGCGTCATCGAAACCCGCGCCCATGCCTTTGGTTATGAGGTGGTGATCGGCGATCCCGTGAAGGATCTGAAGCCGGATGAGGTTTTTGCGGCACTGCTGTCCTATCCCGGTTCTTCGGGCGAAGTGCGCGACTACCGGAAGGTGATCGATAGTCTCCATGGCGCCGGCGCGCTGGCCGTCATGGCCACCGACCTGCTGGCGCTGGCGGTGCTGACGCCGCCCGGCGAACTGGGCGCCGATATCGCGATCGGCTCGGCCCAGCGCTTCGGCGTGCCCATGGGCTATGGCGGCCCGCACGCCGCCTTCTTCGCCACCAAGGACGCCCTCAAGCGCTCGGTCCCCGGCCGGATCATCGGCGTCAGCCAGGATGCGCGCGGCAAGCCGGCTCTCCGCATGGCGCTGCAGACCCGCGAGCAGCACATCCGCCGCGAGAAGGCGACCAGCAACATCTGCACGGCCCAGGTCCTGCTCGCCGTCATGGCCGGCATGTACGCCGTCTGGCACGGGCCAAGGGGCCTGAAGCGGATCGCGAGCCGCGTCCACGACCTGACCCTCGACCTCGCCGCCCGGCTCGACGCCGCCGGCATCGAGCGCACCAACCGCCACTTCTTCGACACCCTCACCCTCGAGGTCCCGGGCAAGGCCAGGAAGCTCCTGGCCGAGGCCGAAAAGGCCGGCTTCAATCTGCGCGCCATCGACGCCGACCACCTCGCCCTCTCGCTCGACGAGACCGTCACCGCCGAAGAGGTCGAGAAGCTCGCGGACATCCTCGGCGGCAAGTCGGCGAAAGCCGCATCTTCCGGCCTGCCCGAAAAGCTCGCCCGCCAGACCCCCTACCTCGGCCACCCGGTCTTCAGCGCGCATCGCAGCGAGACCCAGATGCTGCGCTACTTGCGCAAGCTCCAGCTCAAGGACCTCGCCCTCGACCGCTCGATGATCCCCTTGGGCTCCTGCACCATGAAGCTCAACGCCGCGGCCGAGATGATCCCGGTGAGCTATCCGGGCTTCGCCGATCTCCACCCCTTCGCGCCCAAGGGCCAGGCAGAGGGCTATGCCCGGCTCTTCGCCGATCTCGAGGCCTGGCTCGCCACCATCACCGGCTTCGATGCCGTCTCGCTCCAGCCCAATGCCGGCAGCCAGGGCGAGTATGCCGGGCTCCTCGTCATCCGCGCCTTCCACCGGGCCCAGGGCCAGGGTCACCGCGACGTCTGCCTGATCCCTTCCTCGGCGCACGGCACCAACCCGGCCAGCGCCGTCATGGCCGGCATGACCGTGGTGGTCGTTGCTTGTGATGATCAAGGCAATGTCGACCTCGCCGACCTCGAGGCCAAGGCCGGGAAGCACGAGGACCGTCTCGCCGCCCTGATGATCACCTACCCATCGACCCACGGCGTCTTCGAGGAGCGGGTCAAGGACGTCTGCGCCACGGTCCACGCCCATGGCGGCCAGGTCTATCTCGACGGCGCCAACCTGAACGCGCTCGTCGGCCTCGTCCGCGTGGCCGAGCTCGGCGCCGATGTCAGCCACATGAACCTGCACAAGACCTTCTGCATACCGCATGGCGGCGGCGGCCCCGGCATGGGGCCGATCGGCGTCAAGGCCCACCTCGCCCCCTACCTCCCGGGCCACCCCGTGACCGGCGAGGGCGGCAAGGAAACCCTCGGCACGGTCTCCGCCGCCGCCTTCGGCTCACCCTCCATCCTGCCCATCACCTGGGCCTACATCGCCATGATGGGGGCGGCCGGGCTGCGCCACGCCACCGAGGTCGCGATCCTCAACGCCAACTACATCGTGGCCCGGCTCAAGGACCACTTCCCCATCGTCTATGCCGGCCGCAACGGCCGCGTCGCGCACGAGTGCATCATCGACTTCCGCGACATCAAGCAGGAAACCGGCATCACCGCCGAGGATGTCGCCAAGCGCCTCGTCGACTACGGCTTCCACGCGCCCACCATGTCCTGGCCCGTGGCCGAGACGATGATGATCGAGCCGACCGAAAGCGAGGCCAGGGCCGAGATCGACCGCTTCTGCGACGCCATGATCCAGATCCGCGGGGAGATCCGCCAGATCGAGACCGGCGAGGCCGACCGTGCCGACAACCCCCTGAAGCGCGCCCCGCACACCGCCGACCTCCTGATGGCCGACTGGACCCGCCCCTACAGCCGCGAGACCGCCTTCACGCCGCTCGGCGGCGATCCCGCCGACAAGTACTGGCCCCCCGTCGCCCGCGTCGACAACGTCTACGGCGACCGCCATCTGGTCTGCACCTGCCCGCCGATCGAAGCCTACGCCGAGGCGGCCGAGTAGGGGGTCGAAGGCCGTCAGAGGCCGAAAAGCGCCGCCACGCCGAGGACGACGACGGCGAAGGTGTGGATGGGATAGCGCGCCGCGAGGCCGAGAAGGGCCGCGACCCCGCCGAGGCCCGATCGCCCGGCGCGGTCGCGCAGCTTCGCCAGCACGAGCCAGATGGCGAGCCCGAAGGCGGCCAGCGCCGCCGAGCCGAGCAGGGAAAGCCCGATCGTCTCCACCGGGCAGAACGAGCCCCAGGTGACCACGCACTGATCGAAGGTGCCGCGCGCCCTGACCGCGCCAGCGGGCGTCGCGCCGACAGCCAGGAGAACGAGCGCCAGCGGCACGGCCGGCAGGAAACGCTGGAGCAAGGGGCGGTCCCTCCACTGAGCGGGCCCGGACCTCGGCGCCTGCTCGGTGCACTCTCCCCGATCGGCAGGATGTCCGCTTCCAGCGAGCGTCAGGAAGCGCGCGTCGGTACCGCCGTTTCTGCCACAGGGTTAACCATGCTTAACCCTGCCCTCGGCCCCGCCCGGCAGCTCCACCACGAACACGGCACCGCCGCCCTCGGGCGTCTCGTGCCTGACATCGCCGCCGTGCCGGCGGGCGATCTGGCGGACCAGCGCCAGGCCGAGGCCCCAGCCGCCGGCGTCCTCGCCGTGGCCCTTCGGCCGGTAGAAGGGCTCGAAGACCCGCTCCGCCTCGCCCGCCGGCACGCCCGGGCCATGGTCGCGAACGGCGAGCCGCGCGCCGCCGTCGGCCGTGGGCCGGACCGTGACCTCGACCGGGGGGCGCCCGTGTCGTACCGCGTTCTGCAGGAGGTTCCGCACCAGCCGGCGCAGGAGCCGCTCCTCGCCCACAACGGTGACCGGCGTCCCCTCGACCGCCGCCTCGACCCTGGCCGCCTCCTCGGCCGCCAGCGCCAGTAGGTCGACCGGCTCGGCCCGCTCCGGCAGCGCCGCGTGGTCGAGCCGGCTGGTCAGCAGGATCTCCTCGACCAGCGCCTCGAGCTCGGCGAGGCTCTGGACGATCTCCCGCCTTGCCGCCTCGGCTGTACCACCATCGCCCATGTCGATCGCCAGCCGCAGCCGGGCCAGCGGCGAGCGCAGCTCGTGGCTGGCATTGGCGAGCAGGGCGCGGTGCGCGCCGATCAGCCGCTCGACCGTCTCGGCCGCCCGGTCGAAGCTCCTCGCCACCGCCGCCACCTCGTCCCGGCCGGCGAGGCCGACGCGGGTCTCCAGCGCCCCCTCGCCCCAGGCCTCGACGCCCTGCCGCAGCCGCTCGAGCCGCCGCGTCAGGTGGCGGACCACCGGATAGGCGCCGAGCGCCAGGGTCGATGCCACGACGATGACGGCGAGGAAGGGTCCGCCATCGCGCCGCCGCCAGGGGCCGTCGAGCCGCACCAGCACGGCCCGGCCATCGTCCAGCGCGAAGTCCATCACCCGCGGCCGCCAGCCGGCGCGGAGGTCCGCAGAGCCCGCCAGGAGCGCGCCATCGGCGCCGCGCAGCGCCAGCTCGGCGCCGAGCGCCGCCGCCAGACGCTCGACCTCGGCATCGCCGCTGCCCGGCGGCAGCATGGCCGCGAAGAACCGGGCACCGCGATCCGGCCAGCCTTCGAAATCGTCGCCGCCGGCGAGGTGCACGAGAGCCCCCATCGCCAGCGCCACCATGGCGAGGCAGGCGACCAGCGTCAGGTAGATCTTCCAGAAGAGGCTGAAGGCCAGCCTGGACCGCAACCTGTGTCCCAGCCCCCTCAAGCCTCGTCGTCCTGCGCTCTTGCAAAGACATAGCCGGCGCCGCGCACCGTCAGGATGCGCCGGGGCCGCTTCGGGTCGTCCTCGATGGCGGCCCGGATGCGCGAGATGTGGACGTCGATCGACCGGTCGAAGGCCTCGCCGTCCGTCCCCTTCACCAGCTCCATGAGCTGGTCGCGCGACAGCACCCGGCCGGGGTGCCGGGCCAGCGCCAGCAGCAAATCGAGCTGGTAGCTGGTGAGCGACCGCTCCTCGCCGTCGACCCGCGCCCGGCGCGAGCCCGGGTCGACCTCGAGCCGGCCGAAGCGCAGGCTCGCTTCCGCCTCGCCCCGGCCGCGCCGCAGGATCGCCCTGAGCCGTGCCAGGAGCTCGCGCGGGTTGAAGGGCTTCGGCAGATAGTCGTCGGCACCGAGCTCGAGCCCGACGATGCGGTCCGTCTCGTCGCCCCGCGCCGTGAGCATGAGAACCGGCACGGTGGAGACCCGCCGCAGCCGCCGGCAGACCTCGAAGCCGTCGAGATCCGGCAGCATCACGTCGAGCACCACCACGTCCGGCGCCCGCCGCGCCAGCTCGGCGAGGCCGGCCGAGCCCGTCGCGGCGGTGCGGACCGCATAGCCCGCCCGGGTCAGGTAGTCGCGGAGCATGGCGGCGAGCCTGAGGTCGTCGTCGACGATCAGCACCTCGCCCGCCATGCCGGACATCGGCGCCGTGCCGCCGGTCAGTCCAGGCCGCGCCGGCCGCGGCGCTCCTCGAGCCGTGCCGCCAGCGCCGCCCGCTGCGCCGGGTCGAGCACCTCGGCCGCCTCCAGCAGAGCCGCCACGGCGCGCTTCGAGGCGTCGTCCAGCATCGCCATCCGCGAGCTGCGCAGCTCCTCCACCGCTGCCTTGTCGATCACCGGCTCCACCAGGAGCGCCGCCAGCTCGCCCCGCGCCCCGCGCAGCGCCTCCATCATCGGCGCCAGCTCGTCATGCGTCGCCTCGGCAATCGCCGTGATCCGGGCCTGCTGCTCCGGCCTCGCGTCCACCGCATCGAGCGCGCGCGTCAGCCGCCACTCGGCGAAGTCGCGCATGCCGCCATGATGCCAGCCGCCATGCCAGCCGCTGCCCGTGGCGGCCACGACGCCGGCTCCGACACCCACCGCGACCACCAGCACGGCACCGCCGATCAGGATGCGGTGGCCCCAGCGCGTCGGCGCCCGGTGCTGCCCGCCCCCGGCTTGCCCGGTCCCGTTCGTGTCCTTGCCGTCAGTCATCGGTCATTCTCCGCAAACGCACGGCCCCACCGACCGCGTTGCAGGCAAGCTGGCCCCCCACCATGTCGGCCATGCCGGCCGCGTGTAAAGAATTGTGAAGCGCCTGCCGGCATGCGCGTTCGCGCCCCCCTTTCGCACCACCCGGCTGTCACTCGGGCCTCTGCAAGTGGCCCGGCTGCCGTTCTCACCGACTTTTCCAGAAATCCACCCGCCAGCCCTTGACAGGCCAGCCCGGAACGGTCTCTCACACCTCAACCCGACCGGACCGCGCGCACCCGATGGATATCTATCTCCCCGTCGCCGAGATGTCGGTGAACCTCTTCCTCATCCTCGGCCTCGGCGGGATGGTGGGATTCCTCTCGGGCGTCTTCGGCGTCGGCGGCGGCTTCATCATGACCCCGCTCCTGATCTTCATCGGCATCCCGCCGGCCGTCGCCGTCGGCTCGGGCGCCTCGCAGATCCTCGCATCCTCGACCTCGGGGGCGATCGCCCACACCCGCCGGCGCACCGTCGACTTCCGCATGGGCTGGGTGCTCATCGCCGGCGGTGCCGTCGGCTCCGGCCTCGGCATCCTGCTGTTCCGCTGGCTGCGCGCCACGGGCCAGATCGACGTCGTCATCGCGCTCGCCTACGTCCTCTTCCTCGGCGTCATCGGTGCCTTGATGTTCGCCGAGAGCGCCCGCACCCTCTTCCGCACCCGCAAGTCCAGCCCCGCCACCCGTCGCCGCAAGCTGCACCAGCACCACTGGCTGCACGGCCTGCCCATGAAGATGCGCTTCAATCAGTCGCGGCTCTATATCAGCGTGCTCACCCCGCTCGCCGTCGGCGCCGGCGTCGGCGTCCTCGTCGCCATCATGGGTGTCGGCGGCGGCTTCATCATGGTCCCCGCCATGATCTACCTGATCGGCATGCCGACCAGCGTCGTCATCGGCACCTCGCTCTTCCAGATCGCCTTCGTCACCGCGATCACCAGCTTCCTCCACGCCTACACCAACCAGGCCGTCGACATCGTCCTGGCCCTCCTGCTCATCGCCGGCGGCGTCATCGGCGTCCAGTTCGGCTCGCGCGCCGGCGCGGTCCTCAAGGGCGAGCAGCTCCGCATCCTGCTCGCGATCCTCGTCCTCGCCGTCGCCCTGAAGATGGCCTGGGACCTCGTCGCCACCCCCGCCGACGTCTTCTCCATCGCCCGCTGAGCGACGCATGGCGAAAGGCACGCCAGCCGTCCAGGCGCTGACGCGCGCAAAGATCGCGTTCACCCTGCACGAGTACGATTTCGTCGCCACACCGGGCGCCATCGGGCTCCAGGCGGCCCTGGCCATGGGCGTCGCCCCCGAGCGGGTCCAAAAGACGCTGATGGCGGTGGTCGACGAGCAGGAGCTCGTCGTGGCCGTCATCGCCGTCGACCGCGAGCTCGACCTCAAGGCCCTGGCGAAGGCCGCGGGCGGCAAGCGGGCCGCCATGGCGGAGGTGGCCCGGGCCGAGCGGGCGACCGGCTACGTCAAGGGCGGCATCAGCCCCTTCGGCCAGAAGAAGCGCCACCGCACCTTTCTCGACGCCACGGCGCTGGCGCTGCCCACCATCATCGTCAATGGCGGCCGGCGCGGCCTCCAGATCGAGCTGGCGCCCGCGGATCTTCTGGCAGCCACCGCCGGCACGGCCACGGCGCTCGCCCGCGTCATCTAGCGACCTCGTCTTTTGCCGCCGGTCGTGATCTGATTCCCCCGTTCAGGCTTCGATGATGCGCGCGGGGATGCACCAATGAGTGACACGAAGCTCGCTCTCGCCGCCGATTTTCCACCGGCCGACCCGGCGGCATGGCGAGAGCTGGTCGAGAAGACCCTGAAGGGCGCGGACTTCGCCGCGACCCTGGTCTCCCGCACCGACGACGGGATCGAGGTCCAGCCGCTCTACACCACTAGCGCGGCCCGGCCCGGCCTGCCCGGCAGCCCGCCCCACCTGCGCGGTGCGACCGCCGCCGGCCACGTCGCCGGCGGGTGGGACATCCGCCAGCTCCACGATCACCCGGACCCGGCTTTGGCCAACCGTGCCATCCTCGAGGACCTCGAGCAGGGCGTCACCTCGATCGTGCTGCGGCTGGATGCGGCCTTCGCGCAGGGCGAGGACGAGCCGGACGGCATCCTCGCCCGGAACGCCGACGGGCTCGACCGGGTGCTCGACGGGGTCATGCTCGACCTCGCACCGGTCCAGCTCATGGCGCCCGGCCACACCGTCCCGGCCGCCCGAGCGCTGCTCGAGCTCCTGCGCCGGCGCGACCATGCGCCAGATACCGTCACCGCCGATCTCGGGCTCGATCCCATGGGTGCCGTCGCCCTCGGCCGTGCCGATCCGACGGACGCCCTGCCACCGGCCTTCGACCTGGTCCGGCAGGTGGCGGGCGAATGGCGCAAGCTCGACCTTCTTCGGGTCGACGGCGAGCTCTACCATGCGGCGGGCGCCAGCGAGGCCCAGGAGCTGGCGGCCGCCATCGCCACCGGCATCCAGTACCTGCGCGAAGGCGAGGCGGTCGGCTTGGAGCCGGCAAGCCTCGCCCGGCGGCTCGGCTTCACCCTCGCCGCCGATGCCGATCTCTTCCTCACCATCGCCAAGTGCCGGGCCGCACGGCGGCTCTGGCCCCGGGTGATGACCGCCTGCGGCGCCGATGACGTGCCGATGCGGCTCGATCTGCGCACCGCCAGCCGGATGCTGACCCGCCGCGATCCCTGGGTGAACATGCTGCGGACCACGGTCGCCTGCCTCGCCGGCGTGGCCGGCGGGGCCGAGGCCATCACCGTCGCCCCCTTCGATGCCGCCCTCGGCGAGCCCGGCAGGCTCGGCCGGCGCATCGCCCGCAACGTCCAGCTCGTCCTGATGGAGGAGTGCAACCTCCACCGCGTCATCGACCCGGCCGGCGGCAGCCCCTATGTCGAGACGCTGAGCCTTGCGCTCGCCGAGCGGGCCTGGCCGCTCGTCCAGGCGATCGAGGGCGAGGGCGGCATGCTGGCGAGCCTCCGCCAGGGCATCGTCCAGGACAGCATCGCCGCGACCTGCCTCGCCCGCCTCGACGACCTCGCCCACCGCCGCCGGGCGATCACCGGTGTGAGCAGCTTCCCCGATCTCGACGAGCAGACGCTGCCGCCCGCCGAGCCGGATCTCGGCCCCCTCCTCGAGCAGGCGGCCGCCTCCCTGCCGCCACGCACGAAGCCGGCCGCAACCGTGGCCGCCCTCACCCCCATGCGCCTCGCCGAGGGCTTCGAGCGACTGCGCGACCTCGGCGACCTCGCCCTGATCGAGCACGGGCAGCGGCCCCGCGTCTTCGTCGCCGCCATGGGCCCGCTCGCCCGGCACGGCGCGGAGGCGAGCTTCGTTCGCAACGCCCTGGCCGCCGGCGGCATCGAGGCGATTGTCAGCCCGCCGCTCGAGGACAGCGACGCGGCAGCGTCTGCCTTCGCCGAAAGCGGCACGACCATCGCCTGCCTCTGCGGCATCGACCGGACGAAACCGGCCACCGCCGGGCCCATCGCCCGGGCGCTTCTCGATGGCGGGGCGATCGCGGTCTATGCCGCCGGGCGGCCCGATCCGGCGCTGAGGGCCGAGGGCATCGACGGCTTCGTCCACGAGGGCGCGAATATCCTGGGCCTCCTCGAGGACCTCCACTCCCTGGCGCTGGGAGAAGCTGCATGACCCGGGTTCCCGACTTCACCCGGCTGCCGCTCGACGACGGACCGGTGACCGCGCGCGGCGACTGGGCGTCCGCCTTCCTTGCCGAGACCGGGCAGACACCCGAAGCCCTCGCCTGGGCCACGCCGGAGGAGATCGACGTCCGCCCGCTCTACGGCCCGGACGACCTCGCCCAGGTCGACCACCTCGACGGCCTGCCCGGCCTGCCCCCCTTCGTGCGCGGCCCCTACCCCACCATGTATGTCGGCCAGCCCTGGACCATCCGCCAGTATGCGGGGTTCTCCACGGCCGAGGAATCCAACGCCTTCTACCGGCGGAACCTCGCCGCCGGCCAGAAGGGCCTCTCCATCGCCTTCGACCTCGCCACCCATCGTGGCTACGACAGCGACCACCCCAGGGTGGCGGGCGATGTCGGCATGGCCGGCGTCGCGATCGATTCGATCCTCGACATGCGCCAGCTCTTCCACGGCATCCCGCTCGACCGGATGAGCGTGTCGATGACCATGAACGGCGCCGTCCTGCCCGTCCTCGCCCTCTACATCCTCGCCGGCGAGGAGCAGGGCGTGGCACCGGAAAAGCTCGCCGGGACCATCCAGAACGACATCCTCAAGGAGTTCATGGTCCGCAACACCTACATCTTCCCGCCCAAGCCCTCGATGCGGATCATCTCCGACATCTTCCGCTTCACCGCCGAGCGCATGCCGAAGTTCAACTCGATCAGCATCTCCGGCTATCACATGCAGGAGGCCGGGGCGACGGCCGACCTCGAGCTCGCCTACACCCTGGCGGACGGGATCGAGTACCTGCGCACCGGCGAGGCCGCCGGCCTCGACATCGACCGCTTCGCGCCCCGGCTCAGCTTCTTCTGGGCCATCGGCATGGGCTACTTCATGGAGGTGGCGAAGCTCCGGGCCGCCCGCCTCCTCTGGGCGAAGCTGGTGCGCCCCTTCGAGCCCAGGGACCCGCGCTCGCTCTCGCTCCGCACCCACTGCCAGACCTCGGGCTGGTCCCTGACTGCGCAGGACGTCATGAACAATGTCGTCCGCACCTGTGTCGAGGCGCTGGCCGCCACGCATGGCGGCACCCAGTCGCTGCACACCAACGCCTTCGACGAGGCGCTGGCGCTGCCGTCCGAGTTCTCGGCCCGGATCGCCCGCAACACCCAGCTCTTCATCCAGGACGAGACCGGCATCCGCCGGACGGTCGATCCCTGGGGCGGCAGCTACTTCATCGAGCGTCTGACCCACGATCTCGCCGCCCGTGCCTGGGGCCATATCGAGGAGGTCGAGCAGGCCGGCGGCATGGCGAAGGCCATCGAGCAGGGCATCCCCAAGCTCAGGATCGAGGAGGCGGCGGCCCGCACCCAGGCCCGAATCGACAGCGGCCGGCAGACCGTGGTCGGCGTCAACAAGTACCGGCCGGGCGAGCCCGAGCATGTCGACGTGCTCAAGGTCGACAACCGGGCGGTGCGCGCCAGCCAGATCGCGAAGCTGGAGCAGCTCCGCAAGGGCCGCGACGAGCCGGCGCTGCGCCGCGCCCTCGATGCGCTCACCCGCTCGGCCGGCACCGGCGAGGGCAACCTCCTGGCGCTGGCCGTCGACGCCGCCCGGGCCAGCGCCACGGTCGGCGAGATCACGAGTGCCCTCGAGCAGGTCTGGGGCCGCCACGTCGCCGAGATCCGCTCGATCACCGGCGTCTACGGCAGGGAGGTGGGGGCGATGGACAGTGTGAGGGCATGCCGCGAGCGGGTCAGGGCCTTCGCCGAGGCCGAAGGTCGCCGGCCGCGCATCCTGATCGCCAAGATGGGCCAGGACGGCCACGACCGCGGCCAGAAGGTGATCGCCTCGGCCTTCGCCGATCTCGGCTTCGACGTCGATATCGGCCCGCTCTTCCAGACCCCGGCCGAGGCGGCCCGCCAGGCAGTCGAGAACGACGTCCACGTGATCGGCGCCAGCTCCCTCGCCGCCGGCCACCTGACCCTCGTGCCGGAGCTGCGGGCCGAGCTCGAGAAGGAGGGCCGGGGCGACATCATGATCGTCGTCGGCGGGGTCGTGCCGCCGCAGGACCACGCGGCCCTGAAGGAGGCCGGGGCCAGGGCCATCTTCCCGCCCGGCACGGTGATCGCCGAGGCCGCCATCGACCTGCTCGACAAGCTCGCTGCCGAGCTCGGCCACGCCTCGGCGGCCGAGTAACCGCTTCCCTTGGCTGCTTCGCCCGAGCTCCAGGACTACGTCGCCGGCATCGAGGCCGGCGACCGGGCCATGCTGGCGCGCGCCATCACCCTGGTCGAGAGCCGCCGGCCGGCGCACCGGGCGATGGCCAGGGAGCTCCTCGCCGCCATCCTGCCCGCCGCCGACCCGGTCCACTCGAAAGCGCGGCGCATCGGCATCACCGGTGTTCCCGGCGTCGGCAAGAGCACCTTCATCGACGCCTTCGGCACCATGCTCACTCGAAGGGGCCACCGGGTGGCGGTGCTCGCCGTCGACCCCTCCTCGTCACGCAGCGGCGGGTCGATCCTCGGCGACAAGACGCGCATGGCCCGGCTCGCCGTCGATCCCTTGAGCTTCATCCGCCCCTCGCCCTCCTCCGGGGCCATGGGCGGGGTGGCGCGGATGACCCGCGAGACCATGCTGCTCTGCGAGGCCGCCGGCTTCGACGTGGTGCTGGTCGAGACGGTGGGGGTCGGCCAGTCCGAGATCGTCGTCGCCGGGATGGTCGATTTCTTCCTCGTCCTGATGCTGCCCGGCGCCGGCGACGAGCTGCAGGGCATCAAGAAGGGCGTGCTCGAGCTCGCCGACCTCATCGCCGTCAACAAGGCCGACGGCGACAACCGGCTGCGGGCCGAGCAGGCGGCCGTCCACTATCGCCGAGCGCTCTCGATCCTCGAGCCCGTGAACCCTGCCTGGCGACCGCCGGTGCAGCTCGTCAGCGCCATCGAGGAGACCGGGCTCGACGACCTCTGGAGCGCCATCGAGCGGCATCGGGCCATCCTCGAAGCCGAAGGCGGCCTCGCCGCCAGGCGCGGCGACCAGCAGGTGCGCTGGCTCTGGTCGCTGCTGGAGGCACGGATCGAGGACCGGCTGCGCCAGGAGCTGGCGGACGAGCTGCCGGGGCTCGAGGCGGCGGTCGGCAAGGGCGAGCTCGCCCCCGGCGAAGCCGTCGACCGGCTCATGGCGCGGCTTTTCGCGGGCTCCTAGAACCCGACCCCGATACCGCCGCCCACGCCGCCGCCACTGCCGGCACCGACGCCGATGCTGAACATGTTGCCGAACCAGCCGAAGCCGTAGTTCTCCTCGTAGTCGTCGGGCACGACCCGCCCGGTGAGCTGCCAGATCAGCCGCTCCGGGTCGGTGTTCCCGGTCATCTCGACGCTGGCGACCGAGACCGCGCGCTCGCCGTCGCAGAAGGCGGCCTGGACCCGGCTCGGCGTGGTCGAGGCGAAGGCGGCATCGCCGCAGATGGCGGGGCCCGTCGGGTCGAAGCGGAAGTCGAAGCGCCGCGCCGCCGTGCCCTTGGTCGTGGTTTCCACCCGGAGCCCGGTGACGCCGCGCTCGACCGCGGCGAGGAGCGACGGCTCGCTCAAGGGCGGGTTGCCCGTCCAGGTGACGAGCACCGGCCCCTCGGCCGCGGTGTCGACCAAGAGCTGGCGCGCCTCGAGCACGCTGGAGCCGGGCTCGAGCGACGGCCGCGGCCCCGCAGCGCACCCGGCGACCAGGGCCAGCACGCCGGCGAGGGCACCCTTGGCGGGGAGCGAAGCGACAAAGCGCGGCCTGCGGTACATCGGGGATTCACCTTCGACGGTCGAACGACGGGGCACGTTAACACCTCGCTAGGCGGTTGCCGCTATCCTGATGCGTGGAAGTGGCGTCGGCAATGGTGCTCGCACAGGGTGCGGGGGCTTCGGCCGGCGTTTTCCGTCTGTCCATGACAAGAAGGTCCGCCCGCATGTTCGACACTCCCGCCGTGCGCATCGGCGTCGTCGGCACTGGCTTCGTCGCCCGCCATTTCTGCCTCGAGCTGCAGCACAGGAAGCCCTACCGGCTGGCCCGGGTGCTGACCCGCCGCCCGCTCGCCGGCACGACCGAATTCCCCTTCCAGGATGCGCTGACCAACTCGCTCGTGGAGCTGATCGACCATTCGGACATCATCTTCGAGTGCACCGGCGACGTGCTGCATGCGACGCTGACGATCGAGGCGGCGCTCGCCGCCGGCAAGCCCGTGCTCACCCTCAATCCCGAGTTCCACGTCACCACGGGCTCCTGGTTCGCCGACCAGGGCTATCTGACCGAGGCCGAGGGCGACCAGCCGGGCTGCCAGGCCTCGCTCTGGGAGGAGGCGGTCGCCATGGGCTTCGAGCCCCTCGTCCTCGGCAACATGAAGGGCTTCCTCAACCGCTTCCCGGTGCCGGAGGAGATGGCCTTCTGGGCCGAGAAGCAGGGCATCAGCACGACCATGGTGACCTCCTTCACCGACGGCACCAAGCTGCAGGTCGAGCAGGCGCTGGTCGGCAATTTCTTCGGCGCCGGCATCGCGCAGGACGAGCTGATCGGGCCCGAGACCGACGACCTGAAGGAGGCCTCGACCATTCTCGGCGACGCGGCGCGCCGGCTCGGCCGGCCGATCGCCGACTACGTCCTGAGCCGCAAGCTGCCGCACGGCGTCTTCATCGTGGCGGCGCACGAGGCCGAGCAGCAGGACGCCCTTCGCTACCTGAAGATGGGCGAGGGCCCCTACTACACGATCATCCGCAACAACATCTTCGTCCATCTCGAGGTGTTCCGCACGCTCGACCGGATGGTGCGCCGGCGCGAGCCCCTGCTGCACAACACGACCCATCCGACGATCGGCGTGGCCGCCGTCGCCAAGCGCGACCTCGCCCCGGGCGAGGCGATCGAGCGCGGCTGCGGCAGCTTCGACATGCGCGGCATCTGCGTGCGCCTCGCCGAGCACGAGCGGCATCTGCCGATCGGCCTCGCCGAGGGGGTCCGGATCGTCCGCCCGATACAGAAGGATCAGGTGATCAGCCTCGACGACGTCGAGCTGCCGGCCTCGCGCGCCCTCGACATCTGGCAGAAGATCGAGGAGCGCGTGCTCGGCAGGCCGCCCGGCCGGAAGGACGCGCGGGCCGCCTGAGCCGGCCGTTCCACCAAGGTTGACGCGCGGTTGTTCCCGGGTGCGTCATCGCTAACGACTGTTAACCGCCGCCGCCCCGCATCCTCTA
>Ga0116151_10003154_pt1 | contig 14890 bp, 13 predicted proteins | sample AD_UKC117_MetaG_FD_89893 | JGI IMG/M metagenome (GOLD analysis project Ga0116151, IMG submission 89893) | Active sludge microbial communities of municipal wastewater-treating anaerobic digesters from Hong Kong - AD_UKC117_MetaG | ecosystem: Engineered > Bioreactor > Anaerobic > Digestate...
CAATTGAGCCGTCCTTTTTGAAATGGATGATGGTCCAGTCGTCGGCAGCGCCGTGCAAATTAAAGCCGGCAATCTCTAATTGACCCAGCGCGTAACCGAAGGAGCCGCCGCCGTTGGCTTCCTTGATGCCGCCGGTCAGCGGGCTCTTGCAGCCGACGCTAGTACGGTTAGCGTTCGAAAAACTGGTGCCGGCCAGGGGGCCGGCGGAAAAGATAAGCAGGTTGTCCGGCGATAAGGGATCGACGGCGGCGATGTCGTTCGCCAGCAGCGTGTGGGCGATGAGGTAGCGCCCGGCCCGAATGATTGCCTCGCCTTCGAGGGGCTGGGTTTCGATCCGGTGATCGTTTAGGAAGATATCATGATATTTGCGCACGGGGAGTTCTCCTTTGCTGTGTTCGAGCTAAGTATAGCGCAAAATGTGAGGAACGCCTAGTTTGGGAGAGGTGAGGCGGGCGGGAAGTTGCTCCGATTTGGGGGCAAGATTATGATATGGGCCAGAATAAAGATAGGAGCGGTTTTATGGAGGCACAAAAACCAACCATCGTACGGCAAGGGGATCGAATCGTGATGCCGGGGCTGGCGACGGCTCATTCGCACGCGTTCCAACGGGCGCTGCGGGGGCGAACGCAGCGGCGGGCGTCGCAGGCCGGTTCGTTTTGGTCGTGGCGGGGTTTGATGTATGAGTTGGTGGAGAAACTCGACCCGGAGGCGATGTTCGCCATCTCGCGCATGGCCTTCGCCGAGTTGGCGATGTCGGGCGTGACGGCAATCGGCGAGTTTCACTATGTGCATCACGGGCCAGGCGGGCAGCCGTATGCCAATCGCACCGAACTGGCCGAAGCGGTGATAAACGCGGCTCAGACGGTCGGGCTGCGGATTGGGTTGATTCGGACGGCCTATTTTCGGGCCGGGTATCAAAAAGAGTTGGCCCCGGCCCAGCGGCGCTTTACCGATGCGGCTGTCGAGCCGGTGCTGGCCGATGTCGAGCGGCTGATGGCTCGCTACGCCGGTGAGCCGCTGGTGGCGGTCGGATTGGCGGCGCACAGCATCCGGGCCACGCCGCGTGAGTGGGTGATCGAGTTGGCGGATTACGCCCGGCAGCGCCAGTTGCCGTTTCACATGCACGTGGCCGAGCAGCGGGGCGAAATTGAGGAATGTCTGGCCGAATACGGGCAGCGGCCGGTCGAACTACTGGCCGAGGCCGGGGTGTTGGACGGGCGCTTTGTGGGTGTCCACGCCACGCACTTGACGCCGGACGAGATTGCGGCGCTGGGCGCGGCGGAAGCGTTCGTGTGTCTGTGTCGCACCACCGAGCGCGATTTGGGCGACGGCTTGCCGGAAACGGCCGCGCTGGTGCAGGCCGGGGCCAAGCTGTGCGTCGGCGTCGATAGCCACGCCGGCAGCGACGCCTTCGAGGAGGTGCGGGCGGTCGAATTGGATGATCGCTCCCGCGCAGAGGCCCGGCACGTCGCGGCCGAAGCGCCGGAACTGTTGTGGCTGGCCACGGCCGGCGGCTATCAGGCCAGCGGACTAGGCGCGGTCTGGGCGGAGGACACGGTCGCGCTCAAGGCCGATGATCCGAGCATCGCGGCTGCGCCGGACGAGTTTTTGGTCGATGGGGTGATCTTTGGGGCCACGCCGCGGGCGGTCGATGAGGTGGTGGTCAACGGGCAAACGATTGTGCGGGACGGCGTTCATGTTCGCTATCCGGAGATTTATCAGTCGTATCAGGCCACGCTGAAGCGATTGGGGATGATCTCGCTAACGGACACCCTTTCAATTGGATAGCTATAAAGCCCCCAAAATTGGCGTTAAGCCGATAGACGGCCGCTAGCTGACGGTAGACTGCCAAATTATAAGCGTACTCGTTGAAGTTAGGCGGTCAACCGTCGGCGGTCTGCTGTCAGAGGGGTATCGATATCTGGGCCAAATCGAGGAAATGTCCGTTGGCAAAAGAGATGCTTTCGCTGTTGTAGCGATTTCTTATCACAAGTGGAGCGAGGTGTCTTCGGCTTTGGTGATGTGGATGTGGGCCTTGCTTTCGATCAAGAACGCGGCGGCGAGGGCGCTCAACAGGCACAAGCCGGCTCCGGCGAGCATCGCCACGCGAAAGCCGGCGACGAAGGACTTGTCGATGGCCTGTTCGATTTGAAGCCGGAGTTGGCCGTTGACTTCGGGGGGGATTTCCGCCCCGGCCAGTTTAACCCGTTCCTGATCGAGCACAGCCTGTACTTCCGGCGAAATATGGAGTTCGGCCAAGTCGCGGTCGAGATGATGGTTGAATGTCCCTAACACAAACAGCCCCAGAATGGGAATAGCCAGCAACGCGGCCACCCGCGACACGGCGTTATTGATGCCGGAGGCGGTGCCGCTAAAGCGCTTGTCAACCGACCCCAAGGCCGCCGCCGTTAAGGGCGGGGCGCTAATGGCCATACTAACGCCCAAAATAACAATGCCCGGCAGGAAGGTCGTCCAGTAACTGCCGCCAACGCCGGGAATAGCAAACGAGGCAAAGCCGACAGCGGCCAGCAGCATCCCCACCACCAGCGGGCCTCGGTAGCCATAGCGGTCGGCCAGCCCCCCGGCCCACCGGGAGAGGAAAAACATAATCAACACAAACGGCAGCAGGGCTGCCCCCGTCGCGGTGGCGGAGTACCCTTGGACCTGAATGAAGTTAAAGGGCATATAAAAAAGCAGCCCGCCTAAGCCGGCGTACAGGGTCAAGGTCAGAATATTAGCGCCGGTGAAGGTGCGGGAATGAAACAGATGCAGCGGAACCATCGGCGAGGACGACCGGGCTTCGACATAGCCAAAACCCACCAGAGCCAAGGCTCCGCCGGCTAAGCCCAGTAAGACCATCGGGTGATGAAAGCCGTAGAAGCCGGCTTCGATCAAGCCGTAGGTTATTCCCCCCAGACCAACGGTGGCCAGCAGCGCTCCCAACCAATCCAGGCCGCCGGTAGCTTTTTCGTCGCGGCTTTCCGGCACGCGCCAGAAGAGGATGATCACCACGACGATACAGAGGGGGATGTTGAAGAAAAAGACCCAGCGCCAGGAGACGTTTTCGACCAGCCAGCCGCCCAGGACCGGCCCGAGCGCAGTGGTCAGGGCGGAAAAGCCGGACCAGGTGCCGATGGCTTTGCCTCGCTCTTCATTTTTGAAGTAGGCCCCGATAATCGCCAGGCTGCCCGGCACCAACAGCGCCCCGCCGACGCCCTGCACCGCTCGCGCCCAGAGTAAATGAGACACATCTCGCGCAAACCCACACCACAGCGAGGAAGCGGCAAATAACATAATGCCCAGGGCGTAAATAAAGCGCCGGCCAAATTGATCGCCGGTAGCGCCGCCCACCAGGATGAGCGCGGCCATGAAAAGGACATAAATTTCAACAATCCACTGAACTTGAAAAACCGTGGCGTTGAGATCGGCTTGCAGGGCAGGTAGCGCTACATTGATCACCGTGCTGTCGATAAAGGCGATACTGGAGCCGATGATAGTAGCGGCTAATACCCAGCGACCTATTCTTTTGTGCCTTGAAAGTGCGGTCGTCGTTGACTGGCTCAGGCGTTCGTCGACAGTCTGATTGGAGAACTTGTCGGCTTGCTGCATAGTTTGTCCTTGGACTGTTTTAGTCGTGGTCGGTTCTCGGTGGGACAAGATGATGTGTTAAGACCGGATGGACGGTTCAGGTTGAGTCGAGCTTCTTGGTAGCACGGGGCTAACGCCGCCGCGCTCAAAGGGCGAGGCAGGCTCAAGCGCTCCGTGTTTAACCCGGTAGAGCCTAGCTCCTTCAGCGCGACAGCCTCGGCTTCGCGCGAACTAATTGACTTAATTGACTACGCAAGTACACCAAGGCGATATTACTCCATGTAAATTAACTATAAGTTAACCTTGGTCCACGCATATCAAGCGCTGCTTACGGGATAATACCAATTTGGTGGCGATAGACTAACTCGGCGCCTAACCAGCCCGTGGCCAGCACCGCGACCAAGCCCAGAGCCATCAACCCTAAATAGGGCCAGCGATAACGCGTTAAGACATCGGGCCAGCGAAACCGCATATAAATGAGAAGGCCGTTGAGAATAATCAAAGCCACCCCGGCGGTAATGTGAGCATTGACATTATCCCGGCGGGGATCATCCAGAGTGAGCCGGCTTTGGTCGATCAGACCAACGATGGCAGCCAGCAGAGTGGCGACCCAGCTTAGGCAGAAGCTCCAATAAGCAAAACGTTCGACATCGGTTTGGCCGCGCCACAGCCATACGCCGGTCAGCACCACCCCCAGAATGTAAAACGCGATGGGAAAGTGAACCGTCATCGAATGGAGCGGATGACCTAAAATTGTCATGGACAGGCGTAAGCCTCCGGTCGAAGATCAGACTAGACTTTGCTTGAGCCAACCTAAAAACCCGCTTGATTTAGGCAGGTTGGTCAAAACCTGCTCGGCTCGCTCACCGCCAATTTCTTGCAGGGACTCTATGGCTTGGCGACGCACACCTTCGTGTTTTTCGTGTCGCAGCAGTTGGGCCAGCGGCTCGACGGCGATTGGCGAACCGCACTTGCCCAGCGCATCGGAAGCCCAAAATCGAACCCCGATTTCGGCGTCAGTCAGAGCGCTGACCAACGCTTTGGCCGAGCGGGTCTTTATTAAAGCGTTAACCTGCCCGTCTTGGCAAATTTGCCCTAAGGCTCTGGCGGAGCCATAACGAGCGTCCGGGTCGGTATCGTTGAGCATCGTCTCGATGAGGGCATCGACCGCATTGACGCCTATTTGGTTGATCTGGTAGATGGCGAACGTGTGATTTTCCGGCTCATCCAGATCATCGAGCAGGCGCTGCAACTTTTCTGCTTGCTGGCGGGCCACTTTTTCCTTAAAAATTTGGTCCCGCTTTTCACGCAGCGCCTGTCGGTCGCGGAGCATTTGCTGCCGACGCAACTGATTGCGTTTGAGATTAACGCCGCAGCGACGGCAGTGAACGGCGCTAATTTTGTTTTTTTCGTGGCATAAAATGCATTCAAGAAAAAGAGCGCGGCCACAGTCGGAGCAAAAGCGTTGGTCTTCGGGATTGACGGTATTGCAATTGGGGCAAACGTTCACCTCACCCAGACCGAGATCGGTGGCCAGCAACGTAGACCCGCAGCCGGCGCATTCGATGATTTGGTTGATGACGGCCTCGCCAGGAATGGGCGTGCCGCAGTTGGGGCATTTCAAGTCTTGAAGTTTCATGGGCAAGTCTCTCGTAACTTAAGTTAGATAACGTGGTAAGATCGTCTTTAAAGTAATTATGCCCGAAATTGGCTTCTTTCTCAATGTTTAAAGAGCAAATGAGCGGCCTTAAGCCAGGCGCAGGTTAGCGACAACATCCAAATCCCAGCCGCTGGTCTGGCCCGCTTGTAAGCGCCAATGAGCCGCCGCTCCAATCATCGCGGCGTTGTCGGTACACAGGTAAAGCGGCGGAACCAGCACCGGGCGATCCAGGGCAGTCATCATTTTGTTGCGCAGCAGCATATTAGCCGAGACTCCACCGGCCAGCATTACCTCGGCCACATTATATTTCTCGGCGGCGGCTTTGGTTTTGCTAACCAGTACATCGACCACGGCCATCTGGAATGAGGCAGCGATGTCGGCCACGGGCATTTGGCGATATTCGGCCTGTTTTTGCTGGAGCTTCTGCTCGCGCGTGGGCCGCCGTAATTTTTCGACCTTGGTGTATTTTTGAGCGACTCGCAGCACGGCGGTTTTAAGGCCCGAAAAGCTGAAGTCAAACGAATCGCCCAGTTTGGCCCGGGGAAACTTGAAGGCAGCCGGGTTGCCCCCTTTAGCCGCTTCCTGAATGGCCGGCCCGCCGGGAAAGCCCAAATCGAGTACACGGGCCACTTTGTCGAACGCCTCACCGGCCGCGTCGTCGATGGTTCGGCCTAAAATCTCGTAACTACCGTGACGGCGAATCAGAACCAGCTCGGTGTGGCCGCCGGAGACAATCAGACACAGGGTAGGAAATCGCTGGGCGGGCGGCTGGCCTCGATTATCGGTATCGAGCCAATTGGAGTAGAGATGGCCCTCCAGGTGATTGACGCCGATCAGCGGCAGGTTCTGGGCCAATGCGATGCCTTTAGCCGCGTTAACGCCGACCAGCAAGCTGCCGACCAGGCCCGGCCCGTACGTCACCGCCACCGCCGCCAACTCATTCCAGCCGGTACGGGCCTCGATCAGCGCATCCTGCACCACCGTACCGATGGCCAAAATATGCTGGCGAGAGGCCACTTCCGGAAAGACACCACCATAACGCCGGTGAATGTCGATCTGCGAGGCGACGACGTTGGACAGGATCTGATAGCCGTCTTCGATGACGGCGGCCGCGGTTTCATCACAGGAGGTTTCAATAGCTAAGATTTTACTCATCAGATAACTTACCTTCTTGCCACAAGACGATGGCTTGGCGATTGGTGTCGAAGGCCAGGTCCGGTAGGTCGTCCGGTCCGAAAAAACCGACCTGGTCGGTGTCGTCGCCGGTTTGTGGCTGGCCGCCGATGACGTTGCCTTGATACATAATTAAAACCCCGCTGCCGCGATAATCCTCGTAGTAGAAAACATCGATCAGCCGGGTGATTTCGACGTCATACCCGCTCTCTTCCCGGCATTCGCGGGCAGCGGTCTGCTGGGGCGTTTCACCGATTTCCATGAAGCCGCCGGGAAAACACCATTGGCCCCGCCCTGGGGCCATCGTGCGGCGAACCATTAGCACGCGCCCATCTTTTTTGGCCATGACGGCGGCGGTCACTTTGGGGTCGATAAATTGGACGAATTTACAAGTGGGATCGGAGCAGACCCGGCGCACCCGGCCGTAGACCTGGCGGTTGACCATCTCGGCGCGACAGCGGGGACAGTAGGTGAAGCCCTGCCGCAGCGAAGCCGCCTCGGCTACAGAGAGGCTGAGTTCCTCGCCCGACTCAGGCACGAGCTTCAACGGCCTTGCGGGCGGCTAAGATATTAGCCGTGGGCGCGACAATAGGCGTGACACAACCCGTACCCAAAATAAAGCCCCGGCCTTCTGTGGCGTCGATGGCGGCTGTGGCTTCGGCCAGCACATCGGCCGGGGTACCGCGAACCATCGTTTCCCACTGGCGCAGCCCGCCGCAGAGCGCCATCGATGTGCGCGATTTGGCTTCGGCCAGCGACGGCGGCGTTTCGACATCGTGCCAGTTCAGCACGTGGGCCGGATAGCCGGCCACCAGATCAAACATTACGTTGAGGCCGTGCAGATGGATTAAATTGAACCACATCCCTTCGGTCGCTGCCAAAATTTGCAGGTCGAGGCCGTGGCATAGATCACGATATTCGGCCTCGGTCAACCGGTCGTAGCTGGCATGCTGTAAGGCCAAGAAGATGCCCGCCGCGCCGGTCGGTTTTAAGGCTTCGATGAAGCGCAGGATCGACTCGGTGATGGCGGCCAGGCCGGCTTTGACGGCGTCCGGGTGTTGGCGAATGTCGGCCAGGAGCCGGTCGCCGACGAGGTTTTTGGCCTGGGACAGCGGGTTGAAGACGGTTTGGATGAACGGCACGTCCTCGCCCACGGTCTGCCCGATGAGGCGGTTGGCTTCGATGACTTCGCCCAACAGGCCCTGGCGCGGATCGAGCGGTTTGAGTTTGTACCAATCCTCCGGCGACTGAATAATGCGCGGCCCCCAAGCGCGCGTGCCTTCCAGATTGCCCAGCCAGGAGCTGGTCGCGCCGTAGCCGGCCACGCAGAAGTTGCTGCTGGGGGTAACTTTGATGACATCGAAATCAAAGGTTTCCTGAAAGGTTAGGGAAGCCCGAGCCAATTCGTCGCCGAATTGATCATCGATGGGCCAGTGTCGCCACAGGGCTACGGGGGGGCGGTCAACGGCAGCGCCGCTAAAGGACGCTTCCAGACGTTCGCGTTTAGACATGGTCATGATAAAGTTCCTCACTCTCGTACTATGTTTCTCTAGCTGAGTCGCAATTCGTCTTTGACCGTCTGGTACAGGGTGTCGGCTTTGAGGTCGTGGAGGGTGTAGCAGGGGGCGGTCAGTTCTTCGGCCAGGGCTTGGGCCAGGCCGCGGTCAAAGCTGGCGTGCTCCATATTGATGACCACGGAGCGGATGCCTTCTTCCATAATAAGTTTGGAAATCCGGTGAGCTTCTTCCTGAGCCGGCAAAGCGGTCATCGAGACGTTGCCCGCGCCGTCGGTCAGCAGAATCATCAGCGGCATCACTTCGGGGTGGAGCCGGGTTTGCCGGACCAACACTTTGTAGGCCAGATACAAGCCCGCCGACAGCGGCGTTTTGCCGCCGACCGGGACATCGGCCAGGGCTTTTTGGGCCAACTCGACGCTGGAGGTGGGCGGCAGCACCAACTGGGCATCTTCTTTTTGGAAAACGACCAGCCCGACCTGATCGCGGCGTTGGTAGGCGTCCATCAGCAGGCTCATAATAGCGCCTTTGGTGGCTTCCATGCGCTCGGCGGCGGCCATACTCCAACTGGCATCGACCACAAACAGGATGAGGTTGTGGGCGCGGCGGACGCGAACCTTGTCGTGAATATCCTGGCTTTCGACGGCCAGGGCGCGGTTGGAGCGGTCGCGGGTAACTTGGAACGGCGCGGCGGCCCGCAGCGTGGCGTCGAAGGCGATATCTTTGGGTTTGCCGGCCGCCGGACGAGCCTGAATGTAGCGGCCGCGTTTACGGTCGGTTTTGGTGTAGCTGCGTTTTCCGGCTGAGGAGCGGGTCACGTTATCAAGGGGGGTGGCTAAGCGCCGGGGGTTGAAGTCGCTGCCGATGGAGATGGGGCTATTGGCCTGGCTTTGGTCACCGGACGAGTTGTCTGAGTCCTGGCTGGGCGGCGGTGTGCCCGGAGGGGGCGGCACCGCCGTCTCTTCGCCTTCTTCTAACGACTCAGAATCGTTTTTTTTTCCTCGGATTGCGACGACGAGTCGCCAGGGCTGATCTGCTGGCGCGCCTGCTCCTTGGCCTCCTCACGAATCTGTTCCAGTTTTTGCGACAACTGCTCGAATTGAGCCGTGGTGTCCTGGAAGGGTTGTCGTTTGAGGCGGTGCGGCAGCGCCAACTCAGCCGCGATCAGAATGTCCTGACGTTTGATTTTGCGGTGATTGTTGAACGCGGCGTGAGCCATGGCTGTTTTTAGAATCACGATATCGCCCCGGTGACCATCAACCTGAAGTTCGGCCATCAATTCGGCGATGGTGTATAGGTCGCTTTTATTGTACGACACTTTGGGCAGCATATCGCGGGCCTGGATGATTTGGTTGGCCAGTTGATCCTCTTCGGCGCGCCATTTGGCGTAAAACGACTCCGGATCGATTTCGAACTCAAGCGTTCGCTCCAGAATTTCCATCCGCTGGCCTGAATCGGCGATGCTGCTGATATCGACGCATAAAGCAAAGCGATCGAGTAGCTGCGGACGCAGATCACCCTCTTCGGGGTTCATCGTGCCGACGAACATAAATCGGGAAGGGTGGGAGAAACTGATCCCCTCACGCTCCACCACGTTGACCCCCATCGCTGCCGAGTCGAGCAGCAAATCGACGACGTGATCGTCGAGCAAGTTGACTTCATCGACATACAGCAGACCCCGGTTAGCCGCGGCCAGTACCCCGGCCTCAAAATGGCGCTCACCTTTTTTGATGGCCTGTTCGATATCGAGCGTGCCAACCACCCGATCTTCCGTGGCGCTGACCGGCAGATCGATAAAGCGAATGCGATGCTGGCCTATTTCCAACGGCTCGTTTTTAACTTTGCGTTCCTTGACCCAATCGGACCAACTTAGCGGATCGTTAGGATCATCATTAAAGGGTGAGTCGATAAACACATCGATGTCAGGAAGGAGGGCAGCCAAGGCCCTAGCCGCGGTTGATTTAGCGGTCCCGCGCTCGCCACGAATGAGGACCCCACCAATTTTGGGGTTGATGGCGTTTAGCACCAACGCCATCTTCATTCGATCCTGGCCAACGATGGCTGTAAAGGGAAAAATTGAGGGCATAAGTTTGGTCGGCTCCTTGATTGCTCACTAAGTAGGGGGAGGGACGAAGCCGCTCCCCCCATAAAATGTTTATAGCTATTCTTCGTGTTTCTCTTTTTGAGCCTGGGCGGCGATTTCGCTCGCCATGTGGCTGGGCACCGGCTCATAGTGCGACAGTTTCATGGTATAAACACCCCGGCCCTGGGTAATCGACCGTAGTTCGGTCGAGTAGCGCTGAATCTCGGACAGCGGGGCCTGGGCGGTGATGATGGTGTTGCCCATCACCTGTTCCATGCCTAACATGCGGCCGCGCTTGGTGCTTAAATCGCCGCTGACATCGCCGGTGAACTCTTCAGGGATGGTGATTGTCATATCCATGATCGGTTCTAGCAGAACGGGGCCGGCGGCCTGGAAAGCGAGTTTAAACGCTTCCCGACCGGCGATCTGGAAGGCGATATCTTTTGAGTCAACCGGGTGTTCCTTGCCATCAAAGACAATCGCCTTGACATCAACCACCGGGAAACCGGCAATAACGCCGACATCTAACACCTGTTTGATACCTTTTTCAATGGACGGCAAGAAAGGCTGGGAGATAGCGCCGCCGAAGATTTCACTGGCGTACTCAAAGCCTTCGCCCCGGTCTTTGGGTTCGACGCGCATGTGGACTTCGCCAAACTGGCCGGCGCCGCCGCTCTGCTTTTTGTGGCGATATTGGGCCGAACCGGTGCGAGAAACGGTTTCCATGTAAGGTACTTTGGGGACGGCGGTTTCTACATGCAGACCAAAACGGGATTCCATCCGTTTGACAGCGATGGTGACGTGGGCATCGCCCATGCCTTCCAGTAAGGTTTGGCGCGTCGCTTTTTCGTACCGGCTCTTTAAGGTCGGGTCTTCTTCGGTGATGCGGGTTAAACTGGGGCCTAATTTAGCCGAGTCGCCCTGAGAAATCGGCGATAGGGCGATAGCGTAGAGCGGGTTCGGATATTCCACCCGTTCGACTTTCAACGGATTCGATTTTTCGCACAGCGTATCGCCGGTATGCGTTTCGCTCAGTTTGACCACCCCGACAATATCGCCCGCTACGCCTTGAGCGACATTAACCTGATCTTTGCCTCGCGGCATAAAGAGGCCGCCAATACGCTCTTCGGTCTCGGCCTCAGAATTGTAGGGGCGGGCGTCGCCTTTGAGTGTACCGGACCAGACGCGCATAAAGCTAACCCGACCGTATTGGTCGTTGATGGTTTTAAATACTTGGGCGGCTAAAGGCCCCTTGGGATCGGCCTTCAGGGTTACTTCCGAACCGCCTTTAGCGGTGGCGGTAATTTCAGTAGCGGTCGGCATGGGGAGGACATCGATCATATTGGTCATAAAGCCCCGCACACCGACCAATTCGGTGGCCGAGCCGCAGAAGACGGGTACAATCCGGCCGCTTTTCAAACCGGCCCGGATACCGTGGGAAATTTCATCATTGGTGAGTTCTTCCCCATCGAAATATTTCATCATCAACTCATCGTCGCCCTCGGCCCCGTACTCGACGACTTGGAGGCGGAACTCAGCAATCTCATCGGCCATATCGGCCGGGGCGTCGGGGTGCTTGCCGGTGCCGGTATGGGCTTTTTGCGTAATCAGATCGACCAGTCCTTCAAATTTTTCACCCTGGCGGATCGGCAGTTCCATCGGCACAAAGGTGGTATCGAACGTGCCGCGTAGCTGTTCAAGCACTCGCCGAAGACTGGCGTTAGGGCGATCCATCTTATTCAAGAAAATTGCGATGGGCTTTTGGGCCTCGCGGGCCAACTGCCAGGCAATTTGCGTCCCCACTTCGATCCCGGACGAGCCGTCGATAACAATTACAGCGGTATCAGCCACGTGGAGGCCGTTAAGCATCTCACCTTGAAAATCGGCATAACCCGGCGCATCGAGCACGTTGAGTTTGTGACCCTCCCATTCACAGGGCAGGACGGACAGGTTAATCGACATGGTGCGGCTGATTTCTTCGTCATCAAAATCGGAGGCGGTGTTGCCATCCTCAACCTTTCCCAGGCGATTGATAGCGCCACTACAATATAACATGGCCTCGGCCAGCGAGGTTTTGCCGCATCCTCCGTGACCTAAGAGCACCACATTTCTAATTTTATCGGTTGAATAACTAGCCATCAATTCTATCTCCCTTAAATTGCGATCTTTCGCAAAGATTTGCACAGCTACGTACAGTTAAACCTGATTAGGATGGTCAAAGAACATGATTAAGGTCTGGTGACCTAGGCTGACGTAATTGGTAATTAGGTGATTGGGAGATTAGACAGCTATCATCAGTCATCTCTAATCGCCAGCCAAACGCCAAAATTACGCTTGAACAACGCGTAATCGTTGGTTATTCAATCGCTAATTACAAATTACTCGTTACCCTTCATTAAAAAGGTGGAATTTTATGTCGATGGACATCCTTAGAGGTTTGAATTTAGCATCTACTCTGTCATTGAGCCGGCTTAGCTTTATCGATTGGACGGATTTGATCGAGTCAGAAAGCGTTAACAACCTTTAAAACCAAGCCTAAAAATGCATACCGACAATTCTAATCAATTAGGGGGCGATTGTCAAAAGGTTTGGGATAGTGGCAGTAATTTCACTTCGGCCAAGCCGCATCAGTCGGAATCGGGGACGACCAGTTCAACATGGGTTTGCGTCAAGGCATCGCAAAATGACGGTAGCGGCGCTTGCTCCGTCACCAAGACATCGACCCGGCTCAAGGGGGCTAAATGAACAAAATGCACTTGCCCAATTTTGCTGGAGTCGACCACCACGATCAGCCGGCGCGATTGCTCGATCATCATTTCCAGCGCCACGGCGTCGAGTTGGCCGTTTACGGTTAGTCCTTCTTTGGCTGTAACTCCACTCACCCCGATCACGGCGACATCATAAAAATGCGCTCGCAGCGCCCGTTCAGCCACCGGGCCGGTGAGGGTGTAGTGATCGCTGCGGACGTCGCCGCCGGTGCAGGTGACGTGCAGGCTGGGCCGGTGCGCCAGTTCCATCGCAATATTCAGCGCGTTGGTCATGATGTGCAGCGGTTTGTGGTTATTGAGCCGGGCCAGGGCTTGGGCCACCTGGGTGGTCGTGGTGCCGGCGCCCAAAGCCACGTATTGGTTCGATTTCAACAGCCGGGCCGCGGCCTGACCAATCCGCTGTTTGGCCGTCAGGTTTTCGCCGCTGCGCTGCTCGAAACTATCCAGAACCGGCAGCGACAGCGGAGCGGCCAGCGACGCCGCGCCATGCTGGCGCTGCACCGTACCTTCTTGCTCCATCCGCTCCAAGTCGCGCCGGATCGTCCAGCCCGAAACGCCCAGGCTGTCAGCCAACGTCCGCACCGACACCCAATCCCCCTCCGCTAAAATCCGTAAAATCGCTTCCTGCCGCTTTAACAACCGAGAGTTTTTCATCGATACCTTTGCCATCTGCGTTCTATTTACCCACAACACACTCAGCAATCCAAACACGCCTCCAACTGAAAGGCTAACCACCAAAAGTATAAATTTAGAAACGCAAATGTGCAAACAACCTGCACATTTTTTTGGATTTGTGCAATAAAAGACTTGTTTTGCACATTTTAATGCGATAAAATAAAAATAGTTCTCAGCCGATAAATCATATTCTCACCAACAACGAGGTTTCTATGGGGCCAACAGGCACGCCCGATGCAACACAACGCTATTTATCGATTGCCGCCGGCATCGTCCAAGCGATAGCCGATACGCAACACGAGGCCATCGAGCAGGCCGCCCGCATCTGCGCCGAGTCCATCATCAACGATGGGCTGGTCTTTTTGTGGGGCGGTGGTCACAGCCGCATGTCGGTGGAAGAGATGTTCCCGCGCATCGGCTCGTTTCCCGGCTTCTTTCCGCTGGTCGAACTGGCCCTGACCTTTTACACCAACGTCACCGGCAGCGACGGCCTGGAGCAAACCTTTTTCATCGAGCGCCAGGAAGGCTACGCCGACGCCATTTTGTCGAATTATGAATTCGCCCCGCAGGATGCGATGATCTGTTTCAGCAGCACCGGCATCAATGGGGTGGTTATCGATATGGCGCTGCGTGCCAAAGCCGAGGGCCTGCCGGTGATTGCCGTTACCTCGGTTCAGCATGCCGACGCCACTCCCACCCGCCACACCTCGGGGAAAAAGCTCAAAGAGATTGCCGATGTCGTCATCGACAACTGCACGCCGCCCGGCGACGCGGTGATCGACATTCCCGGCCTGAAATACAAAGTCGCGCCCACCAGCACCATCGGCGCGACGGCGGTAGTCAATGCGCTCAAAGCCCGCACCGCCGAAATCATGATCGAGCGCGGCGTAGAGCCAATCGTGCTGACCAGCCCCCACTTTGCAGACCGGCCCGAAGAAGCTACCGCCCAACTCCAGCGGGTTTATCGGGAGCATAATCGCCGCAAGCACATTTTATTAGGGCGGAAGCTGAAGTAATTATGGATTGTAACAATTCAGGTGACAGGCACTTAACCGCCGTAATTACACCGGTGTATTCCATTCAGCCTTCTCAGTTCGAGCAAAAGTGCCTGTCACCTACATTGCTAACAGGAAGGATCAATGACTGACCTACTCCTTGGCATCGATATCGGGACGACCAACATCAAAGCGGTGCTGGCGACTCCGACCGGCCGGATTATCGCCCAGGCCCAAAACGATTACCCCATCCATTACCCCCAACCGGGCTGGGCCGAACAAGACCCGGCCGATTGGTGGCGCGGCGTGGTCACGGTTACTCGCGTTGTTCTGGCCCAGGCTGCCGTCCAGTCCGATCAGGTGGTGGGCATCGGTGTGAGCGGGCAGGGCTGTGCCGTCACACTGATTGACGCCGCCGGAGAGGTGGTTCGACC
>Ga0116151_10003155_pt1 | contig 14883 bp, 8 predicted proteins | sample AD_UKC117_MetaG_FD_89893 | JGI IMG/M metagenome (GOLD analysis project Ga0116151, IMG submission 89893) | Active sludge microbial communities of municipal wastewater-treating anaerobic digesters from Hong Kong - AD_UKC117_MetaG | ecosystem: Engineered > Bioreactor > Anaerobic > Digestate...
CACGAATCCGACCTGGTGGGATAATCAATCGCCCACGCTGGCGGACAAGCTCGGCCCCGCGAAGCTCGACGCCCTCGCCCACGCCGTGCTCCTCAAGCGCGACCTGCTGCAGGGGAGCTGGACGTTCAGCTCCTTTCAGAGCTACCTCCCCAACCTGCCGGCGGGCAACCTGCTCCACCTCGTGTCCTTCTGGCCGGTGGGGTTCGACGAGAACTACCCCGACTACCTGCCGCCGAATACGGCGCTCGGCTCGCTCGCTGACCTGCAGAATCTCGTGGCTGCCGCGCGGGCCGGCGGCCACCTGGTCATGCCCTACACGAATCCGACCTGGTGGGATAATCAATCGCCCACGCTGGCGACGCTCGGCACCGGCATCGTCGCCCGCGACCGCAGCGGCGGCCTGATCTACGAGACCTACGGGGGCAGCCACGGCGGCTACGTCGTCAGCCCCTACGACCCCGCGGTGATCGCCCGCCAGGACCAGACCCGCACGGAGTTCTCCTCCACCGTGCCCTGCGATTTCCTCTTCGAGGACCAGCTCGGGGCCCGCGGCCAGATGTACGACGGCAACGCCAGCTCGCCCGCACCCATGGCATTCAACCAGGGGCTCGTCGACGTCGCGGCCCGCAGCGCGACCTTCCTGCCCACCATGACCGAGGGCGGCTTCGACCGCATGGCCTGGACCGAGACCGGGTACTGCAACTCCCATCGCGTCGGCTGGCACTGGTGGCCGGCGAGCACCTACACCCCGTACCCGCTGGCCCAGCTCTGGGCCCACCGCAACCTCTGGTTCTCGACCCACAACCTCGCCGGCACGACGATGACCAACGATCTCACCGCGCTGACCTACCACGTCTCGATGGGGTATTCCCTGTCGTACGACCTGGCCACCGGCGACCTCGGGTGGCTGCGCCTGGTGGACCGCTACCAGAAGCTCCTCGTCGCGCCGCTCGTCGGTGAAGCCATGGTCGCGTTCGAGCCGCTGGCCGTCGCCGGCCAGACGCGGACCACGTTCGGCGACGGCACGGTCGTCACCGCCAACGCGTCCGGCTCCCTCCTCACCGTCGGCGACCACGTCGTCGCCGTGGGCGGCTTCATCGCGGAAAAGGACGGCGACGTCACCGGCGGCGTGTTCCGCACGCTCTACGGGCATGACCTGGCCGGCTTCTCGGAGCACTACCTGCTGCTTGAGCACGCCGACTACCGCGTCGACGTGCACCAACCGCTCGGCGACGACGGCGCCATCGCGCTGCCCCGGCCGGCGAACTGGTCCGACGCCGCCCGCGTCCACGCCGTCGCGGTCACCGCTGACGGCGCGACCCTCACCCAGAACGTGACCGTGCAGGCGGCAACCGTGCAGTTCAACTACGTGAGCCAGGTCGGCAACGACGCCGTCCATCACTTCAGCGTGTTCTACTGCCGCCAGGGCGACGCCGATTGCGACGGCGAAGTGGACCTCGCCGACCACGCCGCCTGGCACGACTGTTTCGCCGGGCCGGGCGCGACGCCCGACCCTACCGCGCCGCGAACCGTGCAGGACTGCCTCGACGCGTTCGACTTCGACGGCGACACCGACGTGGATCTCGCCGATTTCGGCGATTTTGCAGCAACGTACGACGGGGGATGGTGACGCGCGTGGCGCCGTTCACCACACCCGGCGCGGCAGCGCCGGCCCCGGTCCGGGAGTATCCAAGGATGCGTTCAAAGGTTGGGCCGTTGGCCATGACGACGGGTCTGGTTCTGCTCACGATTCCAGCAGCCGGTGCCGAGTTCGGCGCGCGACTTGTCGTCGATTCGCCCGGCAAGGTGCTGCGCGTGGCGTTCGAACTCCAGAACGGCGTGCCCACCTATCAGGTGACGCGCCTGAGCCAGCCGGTGATCGCGTCCTCGCGCCTCGGATTCCAACTGAAGGACGGACCATCGCTCGACGGCGGCTTTCACGTCGTCGCCTCCCGCACGAGCTCCTTCGACGAGACCTGGACGCAGGTGTGGGGCGAGCAGAAGGACATTCGCGATCACCACAACGAGCTGCAGATCGACCTCGCGAAGGCGGAGGGCCCGGGCCGCCTGACCGTCATCTTCCGCGTCTTCGACGACGGGGTGGGGCTGCGCTACGTGATTCCCGATCAGCCCGGCCTCAGCGACGTCGAGATTACCGCCGAGTGCACCGAGTTCGCCATGACCGGCGACCACCGCACCTGGTGGATTCCGGCCTTCCAGCCGAACCGCTACGAGTACCGCTACACCGACTCGCCGCTGAGCGCGACGACCCAGGTGCACACGCCCGTGACCTGCGCCACCGCCGACGGCCTCTACCTGAGCATCCACGAGGCGGCCCTGGTCGATTTCCCCAGCATGGCGCTCTCCCGCCGGGAAGGCAACACCCTCACCGCCACGCTCTACCCCTGGTCGGACGGGATCAAGGCCCGCGGGCGGGTGCCCCTGGTGTCGCCCTGGCGCACGCTCGAGATCGCCGACTCCCCGGGCGGACTGATCGAGAATTACCTCATCCTCAACCTCAACGAGCCCAACCAGCTCGACGACGTGTCGTGGATCAAGCCGGGCAAGTTCGTGGGCATCTGGTGGGAGATGCACCTGGAGAAGTCCACCTGGCACTCCGGGCCCAAGCACGGGGCCACCACGGAAAACACCAAGCGCTACATCGATTTCGCCGCGGACAACGGCCTTTCCGGCGTGCTCGTCGAGGGTTGGAACGAGGGCTGGGACGGCGAGTGGTGGAACGGGGCGACGCACTTCAACTTCACCAAGCCCTATCCCGACTTCGACCTGCCCGGCCTCGCCGACTACGCCCGCAGCCGCGGCGTGCGCCTGATCGGCCACCACGAGACCGGCGGGGGGGTCGAGGCCTACGAACGCCAACTGGAGGACGCCTACGCGCTCTGCGAAAAGCTCGGCATCCACACGGTGAAGACCGGCTACGTCGCGTACGGCACCGGCATCACCCGCACCGACGCCGAGGGCCGCCCGCAAAAGGAATGGCACCACGGCCAGTACATGGTGCGGCACTACCGCAAGGTGATGGAGACCGCGGCCCGGCATCACGTCATGCTCGACGTGCACGAGCCGATCAAGGACACGGGGCTGCGCCGAACTTTTCCCAACCTGATGACCAGCGAGGGCGCCTGCGGCCAGGAGTACGATGCCTGGGGCGGCGAACGCGGCAACCTCCCCGACCACACCACCATCCTGCCCTTCACGCGGCTGCTGGCCGGCCCGATGGACTACACCCCGGGCATCTTCGCGGTGCGCTACGACGACCTCAAGCCCGGCAACCGCGTCCGCACGACCGTCGCCAAGCAGCTCGCCCTCTACGTCGTGATCTACAGCCCGCTGCAGATGGCCGCGGACCTGCCGGAAAACTACGCAGCCCGCCCGGAGCCCTTCGCCTTCATCAAGGCCGTGCCGACCGACTGGGAATTTACCAAGGTGCTCGACGCTGCGATCGGCGATTACGTCACCATCGCCCGCAAGGATCGCAACAGCGACGACTGGTACGTCGGCAGCATCACCGACGAAAACGGACGCTCGCTCGCGATCGACCTGGACTTCCTCGATGCCGACCGCAGCTACGTCGCCGAGATCTACCGCGACGGCCCCGGCGCCGACTGGGACAAGAACCCCTATCCCGTGGACATCGTTCGCCAGCCGGTCACCGCGAAAACCACGCTCAAGCTCCGCCTCGCACCCGGCGGCGGCACCGCGATCCGCCTGCACGCCGCACCGCCGGCTGACGTCGCCGCCACCCAGTGATCAGTCCCCATGGCGGGCCCGATACCGCTCCGCGAACGGCACCGTGTCCCAGATCCGCACCGTGCCATCGCCCGAACCCGACACCAGCTCCGTGCCGTCCGGCCGGAACGCCAGCGACCACACGTACGCCGTGTGCCCGGTAAGCGGCACGATCTCCTCGCAACGCACCGGATCCCACACGCGGATAATCTGATCGTCGCCCGCCGACAGCACGCGCGAACCGTCCACCGTGAAGGCAATGTCGTACACCGTTCGGCCCGTGTGGCCCCGCAGCGTGCCGACCTGCGTCCCCGCCGCCAGGTCCCACACCCGCAGCGTGCACGGCGCGGCTGGATCGATGTCGACAAACCGCGTCGCCAAGCCCTTCGGACCGAACGCGAACGCCTCGCCCACCGGCCCCGGCAGGGCGGGTGCTCCATCCGCGATGCGTACGAGCCGGTTTCCACCAGAAGTCGTGATCACGGCAAAACGCCCATCGGCGGATACCGACCGCCCGGGCATCCGCGCCAGCTCCGCGAACAGCCGCTGACTGCACTCCCCGGTGTCCGTATCCCAGACGGTGATCGCCGTCGCTTCCGCACCGGTCCACCGCACACGGACGCTGTCGGCGACAAACGCCGCGAACCGCACCGCCCGCCCCGGCTGATAGGCGCGGATTTCCCGGCCCGTCGCGACCTCCCACACGCGGAGCGTCCCGCCGTCCGACGCGGACAGCAGCCTCAGCCCGTCGGGGCTGAACGTCAGCGCCACGAGATGGCTCGTGCATCCGCGGAACGTCGCGCGCGCCGCCCGCGTGTCCGCGTCCCACAGGCGAATCGTGTTATCCCAACCGCCCGACGCGATCGTCCGGCCGTCGGGGCTCACCGCGACGGGATACACGTAGCTGGTATGGCCGCGCAGCACCGCGGGATCGCGGGCCGGCGCGATGTCCCACACGCGGATCGCCCGGTCGAGGCCCTCGCCGACCGTCGCGATCTGCGTGCCGTTGCTGTTGAATTGAATATTCGCAATCTCGGCGTTGTGCCCGTCGAGCACGCCCAGCGGCGCCAGCGTGTAGCCATCCCACAACCGCAGCGTCCGGTCGTGGCTCACGCTCGCCACCAGGCCCCCGTCGGGACTGAACCGCACACCCGCAACCAGGTTGCGGTGCCCCCGGGCCACCGCGATCGCCGCACCGCTCCGCGCATCCCACAACCGCAGCGTGGCGTCCGATGCACCCACCAGCACCCGCGCGCCGTCCGGACTGAACGCGACGCACGTGCCGTCCGCCGGCGGATCCGCCAACGCCCGCAGACGGTCCGAGCCCGCATCCCACAACGCCGGCTGACCGCCCAGCGCTCCGGCGAACGCGAGCTGCCCCGCGTCGTTGATCGCGCTGTTCGGCGTGCGCCGCGGACTCGAGTCGAAGCCGACGCGATACGCCTGCTCCGTCCGCAGATCCACGAGCACCGCCAGCGCCGTGTTGTTGTAAGCCAAGTAGCGGAGGTTGTTGCTCAGGTTCAGGCTGCGCCACCCGCGCGACGCGGGAATGTCAAACTGCGCCAACGCGACGCGATGCGTCACGCCCGTCGCGCGGTTCCGCACCACGATGGCCCCGTCCTCGTCCCAGAACGCGCCGCTCCCGCTCTGGTTGCGCGTCCGCTCCGCCGCGGGTGCCGAATTCGCAAGCCGGGCGCCGCTGCGCACGTCCCAGCGCCACCAGCACCCACTGCCCGGATCGCGCACGCCGACCACGTCCTCCCCCAAAAACGCCACGCTCCCGCCCGCCGGATATTCGCCCTCCGGAATCACCAGCACGCTCTCGTCCAGCCGGCTCCGCAGATGTGACCATTCCCAACCGCGCTGCTCCGCCGGGGCCCGCTCGATATTGCGCCGCGCCAACTGGATATCATGATTCTGCAGCGCCACCGAAGCAGCCGCCACGCTCGCCAGGTACGCTTCACGCTGCGCCCGCGACGCCGCCTCCCGCGCGACGTTGCGCGACCGCGTCGCCACGTACGCCTGCTGCAACGCCACTCCGGCGCCCAGCAGCACCGCGACCACCGCAGCCGCGACACCGGCCACCAATCCCCGGTTGCGCCGCGCAAACTTGCGCAACTGGTACATCGCCGTCGGCGGCCGGGCACTGATCGGCTCGCTGCCGAGATACCGGCGAATGTCCGCGGCGAAGTCCGCCGCCGACGCGTACCGCCGGTCCTTGTCCTTCGCCAGCGCCTTCGCCACGATCGTCTCGATGTCGCCGCGAAACGCGCGGTCGATCGAACCGAGCTTGGGCGGCTCGCCCGCCCGCAACGCGTTGATCGCATCGATCAGCGAGTGGTAGGGGGCCTCGACCGGCAACCGCCCGACGAGCAGGCGATACAGGATAACCCCCAGCGAGTAAACGTCGGTACGCGTGTCCACCTCCGCCGGGTCCCCGGCGAGCTGCTCGGGGCTCATGTACGGAAGCGTGCCCAGAAGCTGGGCGACGCCCGTGTGCTGCGTCGTGACCGGCGCATCGCCCTCGGTCGCACGGGCCACGCCGAAATCGATCACCTTCGGCCGGCCCGACCCATCGACGAGCACGTTCTCCGGCTTCAGGTCGCGGTGGATGATGCCCTGCTGGTGGCCGTAGTGTACGGCGTCGCAGACGTCCGCGAACAGCGTGAGCCGTTCACGCACGGGGAGTTGCCGACTCTCGGCGTACGTCGTGATCGCCGCCGCGTCCTGGATAAACTCCATCGCGAAGTACGGAATCGCGGCGCCCGCGTCCTCGTGAACCCCCGCGTTGTACACCTGCGCGATGCCCGCATGCCGCAGCCGGGCCAGCGTCTGCACCTCGAATTGAAACCGGCGGACCGCCGAGTGATGGGCCAGCTCACGCCGCATCACCTTCAGCGCCACGATCCGCCGCGGATTCTCCTGCTCCGCCTCGTAGACGATGCCCATCCCGCCCGCGGCGATCCGCCGGCGAATCCGGTACGCGCCGAAAATCCCCCCGGCTGCGAGGTCGCCACGGTCGTTCGCCAGGACCTGCGCGATCAGCTCGCCCGGGCGATCGACGACCGCGAGCGACTCCGACGAAGCCGCCAGCAGCGACCGGACCTCCTGGAACAACTCCGTGTCCGTCCCGCACGCCCGCCGCACGAACGCGGAGCGCTCCTCCAGCGGCAGATCCAGCGCCTGCAGCAGGAGTTCCCCGGCGCGCTCGTGCAGCGGCGAACTCATGACGCCGGGCCGCCCAGCAGCTCCCGCTTCAGCCACGCCTTGGCGATGGTCCAATCCCCCTTGATCGTGGTAATCCCCACCCCGAGCACCTCCGCTGCCTCCGGGATCGTCAGGCCGCCGAAGATCCGCAGCTCGACAAGCTTCGCCTGCCGCGAACTGCGCTCCGCGAGCTGCTGCAGCGCATCCTCCAGCATCACCACGTCGACGCTGCCCGATTGCATCACCGCCAGCGCATCGTCCAGCGTGATACGCTGCCAGTTCGCGCCCCCGCGCTTCGCCGCGTGCCGCCGCCGCGCATGGTCGATGAGAATCTGCCGCATGGCCTGCGCGGCAATCGCCAGGAAATGAGCTCGATCCGATCCCGCCAGCCGCTCGTGCGCCACGAGCCGCATGAACGCCTCGTGGACCAGCGCCGTCGGTTGCAGCGTGTGATCCGCCGGCTGGCACTGGAAATAGTGGCCCGCCAGCGCCCGCAGCTCATCGTAAACCACCGGCAATAGCTGTGCGGACGCCGATTCGTCGCCCGCCCGCAACGCGTCCAGCAGCAACGTGGCCTTTTCCGATGGCGACGACACGCTTTGGCACTTTCTCTACCGATGGAACCCGACCCAGGGGCACCCCCGATCATACCCTCCGCCCCGACCCACAACAACCCGCAACCGCGCCGCCAAAGTGTGCCACTGCTCTTGAGCAGTGCCAACGCGCGTACGGTCGTGAATACGCTCCAAACCCCGCCAGGCAGCCAACCCGCTGCGCCGCTAGAACTCGGGCGCTGCAGGAAATACCGAATCGCGAATCGCCATCAGCTCCGCGCACGTGTCGACATCGTCCGCGACCGGGATCAGCAGGATCGGATTGAGCCCCGGATCGCGCCGCTGGGGCGGGTTGTTGGGAGTGTCCAGAATCGCGAGTGACGCTCCGATCACGAGCTGCTCGGAGTCGTCGATGACGTTGCCCCGCAGGCTGCCATCCGAATAGAGTTGCATGCGGTTGGCGAAAATCTCGCGGCGGGCGATGTAGATCTCGCCGTCGATGAGCCCGAAGAGCCTCACCGTCACCGTCACCCCGGGCTTGCCGTCGTTGTCGTCGTCGCTGATCAGCGGGTCGTTGCGATCCATCGACAACGGCACGCTCGGGTCGCCGTCGATGCCGTTGAGCGTCGGCGTCGCGGGCCGGTAGATCTTCCACGCGCCGTCCTCCTCGTACACCTCGACAACCGCACCGGGCGGCTGGATCGCCTGCGTCGCCGCATCGGAAAACACCGTCTCGAACGGCTGATTGGCGATATACTCGGCGCTGCAGAAGCGGTCATACGCGACCAGCTCCTCCCCCTCGATCACCAGATCGGTATAACCATACGAAACCACAAACGTGGCCAGCGGGCCGTTGGCCGTCTCGCCATCGTACGCCACGATGTCGTAGTGCGCGTAGTGGCCCGCCATGGCCGCCTTGGCTTCTTCCGCACTCGCCGGCGCTGCCCAGTTCGGATCGTTCGCCGGCGTGTCGTACAGCGGACTCTCCGGCCACGGCAGCGGACTCGAACATCCCGCGAGGAGCAGGCAGCCAGCGCCCACCGTCGCAGCCAGTGCCCCCGCGGGCCTCAACGGAATTGACATAGTCGTTCTCCAGTTCTGCAACCAACCCGTGCGTCGACCCTGCACCCGTCGACGGCATCCCCGCGATTCCTACGGGACCATCACCGGCGTGTCATAGACCAACCGCTCCGGATCATAACCCTGCTCCGTCAGCCGCGTCAGAATGCCGTCCAGCGTGTCCGCATCGAGCGTCGGCGTGCGGCTCAGGATGAACAGCGTGCTGCGCCGCGGCTCGCCCACCACGGCGTACTCGTAATCATCCCCCAGTTGGATGATCCAGTAGTCGCCCGGAAACGGAATGAACGGAAACGACACCGTCAGCTTGGCGTTCGTCGCCGGGTCCACCACGCGGGCCGTCCCCCGAATCGTACTCACCTCACTCCCGTCCGCAGCCAGGCACGTGTTGAAGACTTCGATCGTCCCGTCCGCATTCGCCGTGTACTCCGCGGTCGAGCTGGCGCAACTCGCCTGGAACCAGTTCGGGTAGTGCGCAATCTCGTACCATTTGCCCGTGTAGCGGTCCACCTCGACCCGCGCAACGGTGTCGAGCGGCGGCTGGTTGTCCGCCCCGATGAAACCGCATCCGCAAAGCGGAATGGTCAAAACCACAGTAAGAAAAGCCGGTACGCAGCGAAACATCATCAACCCCTTTGACTCCAGTTGTCAGCGGTGCATTGCTGCCGCAGCGTGCACCGTCGCGATACCCAGGCAGACGGGGAGCTCCCGACCAAGGTCGGGAACTCCCGCGTCTCCCTCTTCATGTCAGTGTCGGCGACGTCGCGCGCCGACGCAGTTCCGACCACTCGCTTACTCGGGTATGATGACCGTGTCGATCACGTGAATCACGCCGTTCGTCGCCGGCACATCGGCCTTGATCACCTTCGCGTTGTCCACCATGACGCCGTCGGTGGCGTCGATGGTGATATGCTGACCCTGGACGGTCTTGGCTTCCGTCAGCTTGACCACGTCGGCAGCCATCACCCGGCCGGGTACGACGTGGTACGTGAGAATCGCCGCGAGCTTGGCCTTGTCCTGCAGCAGCGCGGCGATCGTCGGCGCCCCCAGCTTGGCAAACGCCTCATCGGTCGGCGCGAACACCGTGAACGGGCCCTCGCCGCGCAGCGTGTCCGCAAGACCAGCCGCCTCGATCGCCTTCAGCAGCGTCTTGAACGAGCCCGCCGCCCGCGCGGCCTCGATGATGTCGTTCTTGGGCAGAATCACCGCGTCAATCACGTGGATCACGCCGTTGCTGGCGGGTACGTCGGCCTTCACGACCGCGGCGTTGTCCACGTGCACGCCGTTCGCCGCGTCGATCGTCACCGACTGCCCGAGCGCCGTCTTCGCGGTAGTGAGCTTCACCACGTCCGCCGCCATGACCTTGCCGGGTACCACGTGGTAGAGCAGCACGCTCCGCAGCGCATCCGGGTTCTTCAGCAGCCCGTCGAGCGCCCCCTCGGGCAACCGCGCAAACGCCTCGTCGGTGGGCGCAAACACCGTGAAAGGCCCGTCGCTTTTAAGCACATCCACCAGGCCCGCCGCCTGGACAGCCGCCACCAGCGTCTTGAACTGGCCGGCTGCGACCGCCGTCTCCACGATGTCATGCTGGCCACCAGCCGACTTCGTGCCCGAACCGCACTGACCGTGTGCAACCGCCGCCGTCACGCAACAAGCAGCCGCGGCGAGCATCCCGCAGGTCCATCGCTTCATCGTCGTCATGTCTCCTCATCCTTTCAGATCGTGGCCGTGCATCCGCACGACCGGTCCCGTTCGTCGCCAAAAAGAGCCGATTCGAGCCAGGCAAGACGTTCTCCTCCCGCAGCAGGAGCCTCTCCGCCCGCGCTCAAAAGTCCCTTCGCACGAAACCACCCGCCGGATTCACCAACATCCGCCACAATCCATCACCCCCACCCCCGCACCCTCCAGACGCCAACCGGAGGCCCCAGCCATCCCCTTCCAGACCCCCCACGCCAGTGGGGGGGCCAAGCCGCAAAGCGGCTGTAGGTTCACCGCCCACAGGGCGCACGTTAGTTGCCAGGGTCCTCCGCCCCTCGTGCACATTTCCCAAGCCCATTCCAGATCCCACCAGTGGGGGGCCAAGCCGACCCATTTCGGAACCCCCCAAGCCAGTGGGGGGCCAAGCTGTCCCCTTTCAGAACCCTCCACGCCAGTAGGGGGCCCAACCGCAAAGCGGCCGTAGGTTCCCCGCCCGGAGGGCGCACGTTGGTAGCCAGGGCCTTAGCCCCTGGATGATAATTCCCAAGAATCCCCGGCGTCCGGAGGACGCGCGAACGCCGCCCGGCAAGAACAGAGCCGCGCCCGTAAGGAAGCGGACCAAGCGCTGTCAGGTGTTAGGGCTTCAGCCCCCGTATTGGCTTTTCCCAATAACCCGGCGTCCAGAGGATGCGCGCGCCGCCTCAGAACCCCGGCAGCCATGCCGGGGCCAAGTGTACTCTCAACGCCAGGGATCAATTAAGCTTGGCGCAATCCACCGCGCCGTCCCCGTCGTAATCGAACGGGTGGGCCGCCACGCCCGCCTCCAGCTCGCCATACGGGCTGTACCCCTGTGGGACCGACTTTCCAGTCGGTCTCCAGTCCACCCCAGGCACCAGGTTCTGTCCCCTGATCACCTGCTCACATCGCCACTGCTCACCCTGCGACGCGTATACCTGTTCTTGACGTGCGGTGCCCGCGCAGCAGGCAATCGGTAGTTTCAGCATGTCAGGGGGCCGGCCGAGATCCTTGATTTTCAGGCCCTTCGCCCTCCCGCCGTGGTCGGCCTCAGCCTCGTCGATGTAGCGTGTGTCGTCGTACACCTGCAGCTCTGCACTTTCCGTACGGTTCCCCCTGATCTGCATCTGGCTACCCGTCAACATCGTCGGGCTCAGTCCAAGACCCGCAGGATTTCAACGACAGGTTTTTGGCACTCAAGCCACGGCCCCATCGTGTGGATTTCGTTTCCTGAACTTCCGTGTTGCGCCCACACTCTGGGCAATTTCCGCTAGAGTTACCGGTCAGGTCATATCCGCACCTGCAACATCCGTTTGAGGTGGTCGAACGACATCGCCAACAGAGCAGCGTGACTAGCAGAGCAACGGCGGTCAGAAACGGCATTGGCACGCGCATCGACACACTCGCCCCTGAGGTGTGTATCCACGGCCCCTCAAGTGATACCCCAGTTGGATCATTGCGCACGACCTGCGCCGTACAGGCTGAGAACCTTGAAAACCATACAATGTCCAAATTCCCGCGTCGAAACTGAACAAGGCATTTGCCATACATTACTTGAAAGCCCCAATGGGAGCTTAGCGGCAGCAGTGCGAGCGTAATGACTACGAATGTGGCTAGAGGCAAACGCATTTGCCGCGCCAAGCACTTTAGGGTTGCTCGAAATCTACTGAGAACACTCGTGTGCAAACTTGTTCTCCCGCAATTCAACAGCAACGCCGCGAGTAAGTGAACTCCCACACTTCCGCCGCCGTGCCCGATCTCCTGAGGTGCAGTAACGACTTCGGTCGCAGGATTCTCTTGCCTGGCGACTGCGTGCGACCAGCGCCCGCCGCCGGGCAAATCAAAGGGCCGGAATCAAGGGGGTCGGTCGGAATCAAAGAATCAAAGGCGTCGGGAGTCGTTGTCGCGGCATCGCGCTTTCGCGCGTTGCCTCCCGGCACCCGCGTTGAACGCCAGAAACGACTCCCGAACGCTTTTCTTTCCACCATCGGTAATGGTATTTTCATCCTACCGCTGCTCGGCCCTGGTCTTCAGGTCCCGCCCCCTGATTACCATCTCTCCTGTTCACACCCCCACTTCTCGATGATCTGCTAACCTTGGCAAAGATACACCGCGGCGCCACCTGTCCTCATAGCGCATTCTGGGTATAGATCCGAGCGCGCAACAGCAGCAGTAGTCGTCCTCTTTCTTTTTGCTACTTTTTCTTTCTGTGGATGGTTGTGAAATAGTGACTTTTGTCTCGCCGGGCGTGGGGCAGGTCCAGCCTGTCCCGCCCTTCGAGGGCTTCGTCAAGACTGACCGCCCCGCGTCCATTACCCGGCGGCTGAGAGGGTCAATAGACCGCTGCCCTTCGAGGGCTGCTATGAGGCCACCCGTGCCGTCCGGCCTGGCGAGAAGGACTCCGCCGGTGGTGGCGGAGAAGTACTTGCGGCGTTCAGAGGGAAGGAGGTCGCCATGCACTTTGTGGGGATCGACTGGAGCGACCAGGCACTCGACTACCAGCTCCGTTCCACCGAGGGACACGTGCTGCGCGCGGGACAGGTCAAGCCGACGCTCGAGGGGATCGGCGAGCTCTTCGCGGCCCTGGAAGCGCACGGGGCGCCGGCCGAGTTCGACATTGCGGTGGAGACCGCCCATGGCGCGTGGGTGCAGGCCCTGCTCGATCGCGGCTACGTCGTCTACCCGGTGAATCCCAAAACCGCCGACGCCTTTCGCGAAGCCCTGTCGGCAGCGGGCAACAAATCCGATCGCATCGACGCCCAGGTGCTGGCCATGTTCCTGGCGGCCTGCCATACCCAGCTGCGGCCGTTGCAGCCCGACGATCCGGAGATCATCACGCTGCGTATCGCCTGCGAAGATCGGCTTCGCCTGGTCCATGAACGCACCGCCAAACTGAACGAGTTGCGGGCCGTGCTGAAAGTCTACTACCCGGCGTTCTTGGCGTGTTTCGATGACCTCAGCAGGGAGATCGGGTTGAAGCTTCTGCTCAAGTGCCCGACGCAGAACGCCCTGCGCGGACACACGCCGCGCCGGCTGCGCAACTGGTTGCAGCGGCAGGGTTATCCACGGGCTGATCGCGTCGACAAGATCCTGGCGGCGCTCAAGGCGCCCGTTCTGCCGGTTGCCGAGCATCTGCAGGCGGCGAAGGCGCCGCTGGTTCGCTACTTGGCCCAGGCGCTGATCGCACTCAAAGCCGAGATCGCCGAGCGCGACGAGGAGATCCGCCAGCATTTCGACCGGATGCCGGAAGCGGACTGGTTGAGATCCCTGCCGGGCTCCGGCCCGGTACTGGCGCCGGCGCTGCTCGCGTGTATTGGGCGAGACCCGCAGCGCTTCCCCACGGCAGCCGACGCCCGCGCGTTCATGGGCACCGCCCCAGTGACGAAAACCTCGGGCGGCAATCGGATGCGGTGCGTGCAATTCCGCCGCGGCTGCTGGATGTTCGCCCGGCGGACGCTGCAACTGCTGGCTCAGACGTCGCTGCGCTCCTGTCCGTGGGCGCAGACGTTCTATCGCCGGCAGCGAGACAGCGGCCACCGGCATCACGCCGCTCTGCGGGCTTTGGCGCACAAGTGGCTCAAAATCATCCTGGCCATGAAACGCACCGGCAGCCGCTACGATGAGCACGTTTTTACTCACAGCCAGGATCGATACCTGTTGAATTCAGAGCGAACGGCAGCCATAACTTGAGCCCTTTTATGGAGCACCTTGACATAGACCGTCTTGACGCCTGCTGCCCGTACCTCCGACTTCTGCTCCTACCATTCGCTACCTCGACTCGGGATGCACCGCATTGTACCCGGTGTCAAGGATCGAGATCACCGGAATTCGTGACGACCTTCTTGACTCGCCGCCGCGAAGAATGCTCGCCGATCACGCAGCGAATGGCGTCGCGTCAAGGAGGTGCCGTGGTACACCTGCAGCTCCACGTTCCTCCAGCCGTCCCGCAGCGGGCGAAAGTCCGATTTGAGCTGCATTCTGGCTCTCCTCAGCACCACGCAGGGTTCGCTTGCTGCTTCCGGTCATCTTTCTCGGGCAAGTCAGCTACTTGCTGGATACTGACGAGAGGTTTCATGCGATCAGGTCACGGTCCCATCGTGCAGTCGCCCATTCCCAGCCTCCGTGGCGCACCCGCATTCTGGACAAATACAGGTTTGATTGCCTGTCAAGTCATAGCCACAGCGTGTGCACCTGTTGTAGCAGACTCGGTATCTCCGCTTCGCCCACCTAAATGAACGAGGAACAAGTATCATCGGCAGCAAGAGTAAGGGAATCCCCCACAGTGCGATGTCGATTTGAGTCTTGGTTCCGAGTAGCGGAACTCCTGAATCGTATTTCCAGACGAATCGGAAGTATGGCTGACTGGCATTAGCCTTCGGCTGGGAAACGGACCGGCGGTGTGATCGGGTCTCCCTTGCGCTTCGCCTCGGCGGCTGCAAGAACGACAGAATATCCGACACTGCGGCTTTGTCACCTTCGATCTTGAGATATGCAAGATGCCCTCTTGCGATATTAAGTTGCTCGACTGCGACGCCCGGCCTTGCTTCTCGGCGCATTTCCAGCGGGAAGATGTGTGACAGAG
>Ga0116151_10003157_pt1 | contig 14881 bp, 16 predicted proteins | sample AD_UKC117_MetaG_FD_89893 | JGI IMG/M metagenome (GOLD analysis project Ga0116151, IMG submission 89893) | Active sludge microbial communities of municipal wastewater-treating anaerobic digesters from Hong Kong - AD_UKC117_MetaG | ecosystem: Engineered > Bioreactor > Anaerobic > Digestate...
CGCTGGCGCGCCGCCTGCTCGGCCGCTGCCGGTGCTGCCGGCCGCGTCGCCACGGGCACCACCTGGGGCCGAGCCGCGGGTGCGGCCGCGACCGTTCGATCCGACGCGGGCGCCGCCCGCGCCGCCACGGCGGTCGGCGCAGCACTCGCGGCCGGCAGCCGCACCCGCGTGCCGACCATGAGCCGGTCCGGGTCGATGCCGGGATTGAGGGCGATCACGTCGCCGAGCCCGACGCGGTTCGCCGCCGCGATCCTAGCCAGGCTGTCGCCCCTGACCACGGTGTGCGTCGGGCCGCCCGAAGGCGGGGCCGAAGCCGCCTGGACCGGCGCACCCCGCGCCGGGTTGCGGGCCGCGATCGCCGTCTCGCCGGGCCGCGGCAGGCGCAGCACCTGGCCCACATAGATCGTGTAGGGTGCCGAGAGCCCGTTCAGCGCCACGAGATCGACCATGCCGACGTGATAGAGCTCGGCGAGGCCGCTCACCGTCTCGCCCGGCATGACCACATGCCGGCCATTCTCGGGCACCATCCGCGAGGTCTCGCCATTGTCGGCGTAGATCGCCTTCCTGGCGTTCTCCCAGGGCACCACCCCGCCCCAGTGCACGGGCTGGTATGCCGTGCAGCCCGCCATTCCGAGGAGTGAAAAAAGGACGGGAAGCGTCGCGGCCGACCGGCCGCGACGTCCCCGACAGCAAATTGCGCGCAGGCCCCACCACATGCCCCACAACTAGCTGAAAACAGCAGTGGCATGCAAGAATTCAGGGCAGCAATTCGCGGTTCCGGCACAAGATGGTACCGAGCGCCAAGCACTCTGCAGTAGAACGCGACCTTCCCGGGCTTCAGAAGCCGGGCGAGGTTGCGCCTATTCTTGCTGTGATTGAAGGAGCTTGGTGAGCTTGGCGAAGCTCTCGCGATGCGTCATGTCGAGCTGGATGGGCGTCACCGAGACCCAGCCGGCCCGCACCGCGAACACGTCCGTGTCGTCGGCATGCTCCGCCTCGTCGCGGGAAAGGCCAATCCAGACATAGGGTTCGCCGCGCGGGTCGATGCGCTCGATGAGCTCGTCGCCGATCTTCGACTTGCCCTGCCGGGTCACCTTCACGCCCTTGACGCTGCCGGCGACCACATCGGGGAAATTGAGGTTGACCAGCACGTCGGTCGGCCATTCCATTGACAGCATGGGGCGAATCACACCGGGTGCCCACTGCTCCGCCGTCTTCCACTTGACCGGATGCCGCTCGTGGCAGGCCTGCGAGAAGGCGATCGCCGGCACCTGCAGGAGCGTCGCCTCCATGCAGGCGGCGATCGTGCCGGAATAGGTCACGTCCTCGCCGAGATTGTGGCCGTGATTGACGCCCGAGAGGACGAGGTTGATCGCCTTGTCCTCGAGGATGTTCTGCAGCGCCAGCAGCACGCAGTCGGTCGGCGTGCCATCGACCGCGTAATGCCGCTCGGAGAGCCGCCGCGTGCGCAACGGCCGGCGCAGCGTCAGCGAGTGGCCGGCGCCGCTGTGGTTGATCTCTGGCGCCACCACCCAGACCTCGTCCGAGATCTCGCGGGCGATCGCCTCCATGACCTTGAGGCCGGGGGCATTGATCCCGTCGTCGTTGGTGACGAGGATGCGGGGCTTCTTACCCGGTGGCTTGAGCATTGGCGATCATCCGTTCCATGCCGCCCATATAGGGCCGAAGCGCCAAGGGCAGCGTGATGCTGCCATCGGCCTCCTGATAGTTCTCGAGCACCGCGATCAGCGTGCGGCCGACCGCCAGGCCGGAGCCGTTCAAGCTGTGCACGAAGCGCGTCTGCCGCTCGCCTTTCGGTCGAAAGCGCGCGTTCATCCGCCGCGCCTGGAAATCGCCGCAGACCGAGCAGGACGAGACCTCCCGATAGGCTCCCTGCCCCGGCAGCCAGACCTCGAGATCGTAAGTCCGCCGCGCCCCGAAGCCGGTGTCGCCCGCGGCCAGCGTCATCACCCGATAGGGCAGCTCCAGCGCCTCCAGCGCCGCCGCGGCGCAAGCGGTCATCCGCTCGTGCTCGTCCGCCGACTGCTCCGGCGTGGTGATGCTCACCAGCTCCACCTTGCTGAACTGGTGCTGGCGGATCATGCCGCGCGTGTCCTTGCCCGCCGCCCCCGCCTCCGAGCGAAAGCAGGGGGTCAGCGCCGTGAAGCGGAAGGGCAGCTCCGTCTCGTCCAGGATCAGGCCGGCCACGAGGTTGGTGAGCGGCACCTCGGCCGTCGGGATCAGCCAGCGACCGTCGGTCGTCCTGAACTGGTCCTCGGCGAACTTCGGCAACTGCCCCGTGCCGAAGAGCGCCGCGTCGCGCACCAGGAGCGGCACCGCCACCTCGGTGTAGCCGTGCTTTTCCGTCTGCAGGTCGAGGAGGAACTGGCCGATCGCCCGCTCGAGCCGGGCGAGCTGGCCCCGGAGCACCACGAAGCGCGCGCCACTGAGCTTCGCCGCCGCCTCGAAATCCATGCCGAGCCCGGCGCCCAGCTCCTCGTGCGCCCGGGGCTCGAAGCCGAAGTTCCGCAAGGTCCCCCAGCGCCGCTCCTCGCGGTTGAAGCTCTCGTCCGGCCCGTCCGGCACCTCGGGCAGGAGCGCGTTCGGCAGCTCCATCAGCCGCTCGTCGAGGGCCTGGCGCACCTGCTCCAGCTTCGCTTCGCGGATCCTGAGCAGATCCTTGAGCTGCGTCACCTGGTCGAGCAGCTCCGCCGGCGGCTTGCCATCCGGCCCGCGCCGCTGGCCGATCTCCTTCGAGAGCCGGTTGCGGAGCGCCTGGTCCTCCTGGACCCGCGTCTCCAGCGCCCGCCACTCCTTGTCGAGCGCCAGCAGCTCTGCCGCGCACGGCGCCACCCCGCGCCGCGCCAGCGCAGCATCGAACGCCGCCGGGTCCTCCCGCAGCCATTTCACGTCATGCATGGAGAGCGGAATCTTTCACACGAATGTCCGCCAACCCTCTAGCGGACACCCGGCACCACCGCAACCGCGGGGGTGGGGTGGCGAAGCCCCTGCAACGGCATCAGGTGCCGTTAACGCGGGAGCCGACGTGCGGGGTGGCGCCGAAATTCACGCATCCGGGCTACCGCAACCAGAATAGGCTGCCGTGGATGTCGGCCCAACGAATTGCCACGCCAGAAGATCTGGTGGACGCATCCATCCTTCTCGAGAAGGCTGGGCACCCGCGCCTGTCGGCGCGCTTGCATCAATGACCGATCATCCACCTGTGGCGGACCGAGGGTCGTCTGTTCCCGGTCTTGCACAAAGCGCAACCGCAGCCCGCGAGATGGGCTTTCTTCACGATCCTGGGCTCGCTGCTGCTCTGCTCGGAACGCGCGAGCGCGCGGCGCAGGCTGGCATTCATCGAGTTGATATGCGGTGTCGACACCACGCGGCGGCCGGGCTTGAGGCAGCTTGGGCAAGCGCAGTCGTGCGCCGCTTCGGCCATCGCCCGCCATGCATCGAACGGGCCGCAATCGCTGCAAAGATAGTTGTAGAGCGGCATCGCAACCTCCCTGAAGATGGCGGACGGAGGAGCCTCGAGAATGGCTTGCCGAAGGCAGGCACCCTCACAAGGCTCCTTCCAGCAAGAGGAATCCCGGCAACCAACCCGTGAGGATGCCGGCCATGAGAGTGAAAAGGGCGGTGGGCTTGAGAATGGGGCGTTGAAGGGCGAGGAGCAGGAAGTACATGAACCAGAGAACCGCCCAGATGACCCAGTTCAGTCCCAACCATATTTCCGTGACGGTTTGGGCGGACGACAGCCCTTGGATGGCGACGGGCACAACGGTGATGGCCACGAACAGGCTGAACCAGCCGAGACCGCGTCCGTCGACCGCAACGACCCGATTGTAAGCCACCCAGAGATAGGTGGTGGTGAACAGGATCGTCAGCGCCGCCGCTCTTATCGAGGCGCCGTCGGCGCCGGCACCGAACGCCCAGTAAAGCGCGACGCAAAGCGTGACGACACCCGAGACGACGTTGATCACGACGATTTCCTTGTCGTCGATCCTTCCCAGAAGCCAGATCCCGTTCAGGAACAGAACCGCGCCAACGTAGAGCAAGGCAAAGCCGAGCAACATGACCGCCCCTCGTATGGGCGCCCCGGCCGGAGCCTCTCGTCCGGCCGGGGCGCGATTCGATGTCAAGTGCGCGTTGCGGCCATCAGCTCGTCTTCGCGACGTCGGCACCTTTGACCTGTTTCGTCGGACCGGTGGAGGACGGGTTGATGTCGAAGTCGAAAATGCCCGTCGGTATGGCCAGGGTGGCGCAGACGTTGGGGATGTCGACGATGCCGGAAATGCGCCCTTCGACCGGTGCCGTCCCCAGGATCATGTAGGCCTGCTCGCCGGAGAAGCCGAACTTCTTGAGGTATTCGATGGCGTTCAGGCAGGCACGTCGATAGGCGACATGTGCATCGAGGTAATATTGCTCTCCGGTGTGCTCGTCGACCGATATGCCCTCGAAGATCAGATAGTCGTCGAAGTGCGGGTCCACCGGGCTCGGCTTGAAGACGGGATTGATGATGCCGTACTTCGCGACACCGCCCTTGATGATGTCGACACCGATGTCGATCCAGCCCGCCATCTCGATCGCGCCGCAGAAGGTGATTTCGCCGTCACCCTGGGAAAAATGGATGTCGCCCATGGAAAGCCCGCCGCCCTTTACGTAGACGGGAAAATAGACCTTCGAGCCGCGCGAGAGATTCTTGATGTCGCAATTGCCGCCGTGCTCGCGTGGCGGCACGGTGCGCCAGGCTTCCTTGGCGGCTTTCTTGGCCGCTTCACCCGTCATCTGACCCATCAACGCCGTGTCCGCATAGGGCAAGGCGGCCAGTGGCGGCACCCGGCCGGAATCGCTCGAGACGAGCTCGGCCTCGCGGCGGTTGGCCTCGGCGAGCAGCGCATGATCGGGCAGACAGCCGATCAGACCGGGATGGGTGATGCCCGGGTAACGGACGCGCGGGATGTGCCGCGACGTGGTGTATATGCCATGGAAATCCCAGCAGGACTTGCTCGCCTGCGGATAGTGCTCGGTCAGGAAGCCGCCGCCGTTCTCCTTGGCGAACACGCCGTTGAAGCCCCACTCGGAATCGGGCAGGGGACCGATGTCGAGAATGTCGACGACCAGAAGATCGCCCGGCTCGGCACCCTGCACGCCGAACGGGCCGCTCAAATAGTGAACGCGGGTCAGATCGACGTCACGAACATCGTTGGCGCTGTCGTTGTTGCCGATCTGCCCACCTGTCCAGTCGTGACATTCGACGCGAAAGACGTCGCCCGGCTTGAACATTTCGACCATCGGGATATCGGGATGCCAGCGATTATGGGTCTTGATCGCATGATCTTCAGGGGCCTTGTTGAGATCGACCGAGAACACGGTTTTCGGCATCGATTTTCCTCCGCTTTTGCAAGTTTTTCAAGCCGTCGATCTCGACCCTGCTCGTATCTCGTCGGACTACTCCGAGCATTCGAGAACTTCTCGGACAGGCTCCAAGGCTAGCCAACGAACGTAATTTCCATGTGTCGAAGGAGCCCGCTATTGTAAACTTTTGTAACCGACGACTCTGCACTTCTGGTCACGGCGAAGCGGTCATCGCCTCGAAATAGAATTTTGAAAAAAGGCTCAACCTGACGTTGCTTTAGATTGCAGGATCAAGGGGGCTGCTGGCAAGATGGAGGCCCTCTTCGAGGGCGACATCTTTCCGACTCGACTGATTCCAGCCTGGCGGCTAGCGTGATATTCATGTCGGGTTGCGATCACAGATACCGTATTCTCGTCGTGGACGATGACCTTTCATCGTGCCAGCTCGCCGAGAGGTATCTGACAGGTCAGGGGCATGTCGTCGTCACGGCTCACCAGGGAGCAGTGATGCGGCGGAAGCTGGCGGAGGAGCGATTCGACCTCGCGCTCCTCGACCCTGGCTTTTCGGCCGGCGAGGACGGTCTGGCCGTCCTGCGCTATCTGCACACCGGTTTCGGCTTTCCCATCATCGCCCTGTCCACCAACGCCACCACCGCGGACAGGATCGCTTGTCTCGAGCTGGGTGCGGACGACTTCATCGGCAAGCCCTACGAGCCGTGCGAGCTCCTGGCGCGGATGCGGGCTCTCATGCGACGTCTCGCCAGGTACGTCGCGGCGCCGCCGCCGGCCGGGCGCGAGCCTCCGGTGGGCATGAGCTTTTTCGGCTGGCGGCTCGATTCGGACGGACACTCGCTCTGGTCGCCGGACAACGAGCAGATCCGGCTGACCGGCCGGGAGTTCCAGATCCTGCACGCCCTGGTCGAACGGCGCGGACGAATTCTCTCGCGCGACCAGATCCTCGACATCATCGCTGACAGACACTGGACCCCCTATGACCGCAGCATCGATGTAATGATCGCCAAAATTCGGCGCAAGTTGCACGACGATGCACGCGACACTCGCTTCATCAAGACAATTCGGGGCATCGGCTACATGTTCGCCTCCCAAACGAACCAACCGCAGTCGCGTGGATACTGAGCACGCCTCCGATGCGGGACGCTTCCCTTCTTCGGATTTTCGGGTCCACAAAACTCGATTGGCCGCTCGGCTTTCCGGTCCACGAGATCCAATCGACCGTTCGCCGAGTCGGTCCTCGCCTTGCGCTCGAACATGCTCGAGATGCATAATGGCGACGGACGCGAGTGAGGGCGCGCTCGAGTCCCGACTGGTATTTTATCGACAAGTCTGGCCGCCCAACGGCCAGCCAACCAACCGCGATAGAATTCTGTGTGGCCCCCCAGGCGCCCGGGGAGTCAGTCCATGCGGACTATCGACATCGTCATGGTGGTCTTCGCGGCCATCAGCGCGATCGCCGCCATCCTGCAGGTCCTGCTGATGCTCGGCATCGCGTAGGCTTTCGAGGCGCGTCGCCAGGCGCGCCTCTTCCTTGCCGACCGGCGCCGGGTTGTTGCGCATACCGCGACATTCTCCTCGGGTTGTCGCAATTTCTGCAACATCCACGCCCGGCATGTTGCAGAAATCGCTACATTCGCCACCCGGATGTCGCAGAAAACGCAACATTTTCGCCGGGTTGGCGCATCTGCCGCAACATTTTCCGACGAACGAACCTGGCAAATCGACGATCGAACCCACGGATTCGACGAGCGAACCCAAGGAATCGACGAACGAACCCAACGCCGGGCCAACGAACCCAAGGGCGCGCAAGTTGTTGATCCGGCTCGGCTTTTTGCGCCTTTCAGAGACCGAGCCACCGGTCGAGCGAACCCGAGACCCGAATATTGCCGAACGAACCGAAGCCGGGCTTGCCTTCAGGGTCGAGCTCTGATAGGAATATTCTCTGCCAACAATGGCGCCGCTCAGTAGGCATACCCCGAAAAGACCTGATCGACCGAGCCCTGCCATTCGCCCAGGAACCGGGCGAGCTTCTCGTCGGCCGGGGTGATGCCGGACTTGGCGATCTCCCAGAGCGCGTGGAGGTACTTGCGCTCGTCGCGGCCGTCCCAGTCCATGACGTTCCTGGCGGCGAGCCCGGCCTCGGCGATCTCCATGGTCCGGAGCGCCAGGTCCTGGACGGTGCCGCCGCGGAACGGGGTCCGCATGCCGAGCCGGGGCGTCATGTCGCGGAGCTGCTGGTGCTCCGCGATGGACCAGTCCCTGCAGAGGTCCCAGGCGGCTTCGAGCGCCGTCCGGTCGTAGAGCAGGCCGACCCAGAGCGCCGGCAGGCCGCAGAGCTGGCGCCAGGGGCCCCCATCGGCGCCGCGCATCTCGAGGAAGCGCTTGAGCCGCACCTCGGGAAAGAGGGTCGTCAGGTGATCTGCCCAGTCGCTCATCGTGGGCTTCTCGCCCGGCAAGGCCGGCAGGCGACCCTCGAGGAAGTCGCGAAAGGACTGGCCCGCGGCGTCGATATAGGTGCCGTCGCGATAGACGAAGTACATGGGCACGTCGAGCACGTGATCGACATAGCGCTCGAAGCCCATGCCCGGCTCGAAGACGAAGGGCAGGATGCCGCAGCGGTCGGGGTCCGTGTCGGTCCAGATGTGGCTCCTGTAGCTGGCGAAGCCGTTGGCCTTGCCCTCGGTGAAGGGCGAGTTCGCGAAGAGGGCGGTAGCAATGGGTTGCAGCGCCAGGCCGACACGGAACTTCATGACCATGTCGGCCTCGTCCGCGTAGTCGAGATTGACCTGGATGGTGCAGGTCCGCAGCATCATGTCGAGGCCGAGCTTGCCCACCTTGGGCATGTAGGCGCCCATGATCTTGTAGCGGCCCTTGGGCATCCACGGGATCTCGTCCCGCCGCCACTTGGGCTGGAAGCCCATCCCCAGCATGCCGATCCCCAGGGGATCCGCCACCTCGCGCACCTGCGCCAGGTGCTGGTGAACCTCGCTGCAGGTCTGGTGGATGTGGCGCAAGGGGGCGCCCGACAGCTCGAACTGGCCGCCCGGCTCGAGCGTGACGTTGCAGCCGTCGCCCTGCAGCGCGATCGGCTTGTCGCCCTCGCGCACCAGCTCCCAGCCGAACGACTTCGCCAGCCCTTCGAGCAGGGCCCGGATGCCGTGCCCGCCCTCATACGGCAGGGGGCGCAGCGTCCTGCGGTCGAAGCCGAACTTCTCGTGCTCGGTGCCGATCCGCCAGGCCTCCAGCGGCTTCGAGCCCTGCTCCAGATACTCGATCAGCTGGCGCCGATCCTCGATCGGAGCACCCTTGCCCTGCGGTGGCGCCGACATCCGCCGTCCCTTCCCTGTTCCATTGCCGCCCGAGAAGTCGCCGGGGCGAGCTCGCTCAGGCGAGCGCCGCCTCGACCTCGGCGAGAAGGGCCCGCACCTCGTCGGCGGCGGCACTCCTGGGCTCGCTCTCGACCACGCCGAGCCCCCGCCCCAGGCTGGCGACGAAAGCCTGACGGTTGCCGAGGCGCGCAGATAGCGCCGCATAGCCGCGCTCCGCAAGGGACTGCAACGCCTCCTCGTAGCTCCGCCCCCGAGGTGGCACGCGGTTCAGCACCAGAGCGTGGCGACGCCCCTCGTTCATGGCGATGTCCAGCGTGCCCTTGCTCGCCCAGATGTCGAGCGGGCTCGGCTGGCAGGGCACCAGCACCAGATCGGCCGCCTTGATCGCCCCCTTCGCGTCGCTCTCGGCATGCGGCGGGCTGTCGACCACGATCCGCTCCACCTCGCGCTTGAGCCGGTCGAGCTCGACCCCGAGCCGCCAGCCGCCGACCATCGAGAATCGCAGCTCCGCCGCGTCCCTGGCCTCGTGCTCCCGCAGGCGCACCCAGGCGGTCAGGCTGCCCTGCGGGTCGATATCGACCACGGCGACGCTCCGGCCCGCCTGGCGCATGGCCGTGGCGAGCTGGATCGCCAGCGTCGTCTTGCCGGCGCCGCCCTTCTGCTGGGCGATGGTGACGATGGCGGCCTGCATGGGCGGTGCTCCTCCAACGTGTCTCAATAGCCGCGGCTGCGGTCGACCACGGCGAGCAAGGGCTCGCCCCGCCGCAGCCGCAGGAGGTTCTCGACGACGGTCGCCGCCGCGGTCGCCGGCTGCGCGTAGGAAGCGACATGCGGCGTCAGCCGCACGCCCGGGTGCCGCCAGAGCGGATCGTCCGCCGGCAGCGGCTCCTCGGGCGTGACGTCGATCGCCGCCCCGCGCAATTGGCCGGTGTCGAGCGCCGCCATCAGGTCGGCCGGCACGAGCTGCCTGCCCCGGCCGACATGCACCAGCACCGCCCCCGCCGGCAGCCCGGCGAACAGCGCCGCATCGAGCAGCCCCTCGGTCTCGGCGGTGAGCGGCAGGAGACAGACCAGCATCTCGGACCGGGCGAGGAAAGGTGCGAGCCCGGCGCTGCCGGCGAAGGTCCGGACACCGTCGATGGTCCGCTTCGTGCGGCTCCAGCCGAGCACCTCGAAGCCGTGCCCGGCGAGCAGCCGGGCGGCGGCACCGCCGAGCTCCCCCAGGCCCATCACCCCCACGGTGCGCGACGCCGCCGCCTGCGGCAGCCGCAGCCGCCAGCGCGCCGCCTGCTGCTGGGCGGCATAGAGGTCGAGGTCGCGGTGATAATAGAGAACCTGGGCCAGCACGAACTCGGCCATCGTCCGGGTGAGCGAGGGGTCCACCAGCCGGCAGAGCGGCACGTCCGGCAGATCCTCCTGGCCGAGCATGGCGTCGACCCCGGCCCCGAGCGAGAAGATCGCCCGCAGCCCGGGCAGGGAGGCGAGGAGGCCGGGTGGCGGCAGCCAGACCAGCGCCGCCTCGATCTCGCGGCGATCGCCGATCTCGGGCCAGATGCGCAGGTCGAGCTCCGGCAGCAGCGCCCGCAGCGCTGCGCCCCAGGCATGCGGATCGTCGTCCTGACTGTAGAAGAGCAGCGCCACCGTCTCACCCTCGAAGCGATAGTCGACCGGCTGGTCTCTAGTGCAGCGTCGACCGCCACTTGACAAGTCGGGCGCCGCGGCCGCCGCCAACCCGGCAGAAGCTCTCCGGCTCCGGTCGAGCACATGGACCCGTGCGTTGAAATGTGGCATGCGCGGTGGTCAGAAGAGGTTCGAGGAGAAAACGGATGCCCGGCCGCCGCAATTACCGCCTACCCTTGTCGGCGCTTGTCGCTGGTCTCGTTCCTGCCCGTTTCGTTCTGGCCGGCCTCGCCTTGGCCGGCCTCGCCCTCGCCGGCATCCCGATCGCCGGCCCGGCTGATGCTGCCAGCCTGCAGGTCACCGACCAGCTGCAACGCGCGGTGTTCGATGCCGCCGACCTCAATGGCGACGGCGCCATCGACGAGGCCGAGCTCGCCGCGGATGCGATCGCCGCCTTCGTCGGGCTGAACGCCACGGGCGACAACGGACGCACCATCGACGAGCTGGTCGGCGTGACGCCCGAGGCGTTCGCCGCCGTCGACGCCAATGCCGATGGCCGCATCGACCTGGACGAGCTCCGGCTCGCCAAGCTCGCGGCGTTCAATGCCGCCGACCGCGACCAGGATGGCGCTTTGACCATCGACGAGCTGCTCGCCGAGCCGATCGGAGCCGAATGATGAAGACCATGACCCGCGCCGTGCGCCCGCTCGCCGCCAGCCTCACCGTTGCCCTGCTGGCCGCCTGCACCAGCTCGGCCAACCAGCCCTACTACCTGCCCATGACCATCGAGCCGGGCGCCGGACCCGAGGGCACGGCTGGCAACGAGGCCCTGATCCTCAACAGCTCGGTGCTCGTCGGCGACCTTCTGGTCGGCGGCATCGCGGCTGAGCGGCTCAACCGGGAAGGCGATATCGAGCCCGCCTCCGGCCCCGTCGTGATCACCGACGACGCGGCGCTCGATCGTGACGCCCGCCGCCAGGTGGCGTTCGACCGGCTCGCCGTGGAGCGCCGCGTCCAGCTCGCCGACGACCTCGACCAGCAGCTCTACTTCGAGAGCTGGATGAGCACCCGGGTCGAGATGCCGGCCATGAGTCGCGACGAGGTGCGCCGGGCGCAGGAGCTGCTGGCCCAGCAGGGCTACGACCCGGGCCCGATCGATGGCCTCTACGGGCCGCGCACGAAAGCCGCGGTCGAGCGCTTCGAGCAGGCCCGCGGCCTGCCCGTCACCGGCACCGTCAGCACCGGGCTGATCGATCGCCTGCGCCTCGAGGCCTGAGCGGCGCCCCTGTCGCTAAGGGACCGACCGCCTATATCAAGCTGGAGCCGCGGCAAGGTGGCGGCATCCATCCAGGAGAGGCGTCATGTCCATGCACAGGAACGGTCTCGTCGCGGCAGCCCTGACCATGCTCCTCGCCGGTTGCCAGGAGGGTCCGCCACCGCCCGGGTCGGCTGCTTCCGCGGCACCGGAGCAGAGCGTCGAACGCCGCGTCGAGGCAGCGCTGCGCAGCAATGGTCTGACGGTCGAGCAGACGCCCAACGGGCTGCGCGCCACCTCGAGCTCGGACCGCTTCGCCCGCTGCGACGCCGTCGAGGTGGGTGGCGGCGACAGCAGCAGCGCCCGCCAGTTCACGCCGCCGGAATCGGTCAGCGCCACGGCCATCGTCACCTTCACGCCGAGCGGCAGCGGCACGGAAGCCACCTGGCAGACCAGCTACAGCGGCAACTACCTCGACCGCGAGAGCAACGAGCCCTTCGAGCGGCCCTGCGAAGGCACCGGTGCCCTGGAGGACCTGCTCCAGAAGGCGGTGGACGGGTGAGCCTGACCGGGGGTTCCCGGAACGCCCGAAAGCCCTTGGACCCACTGTGCCCGCCTGGGCCAGCCAGCATGACGTGCGGTGTCGCCTTGGCCTACCTGCTCGCCGGTTGCCAGGCCGCTCCGCCGCCGCTCTCGGCCTCGTCACCGGCGCCGGTCGACACGGTCAGGAGCAATGTGGCGGCCGCGTTGGAGCGCGAGGGTCTCGTCGTGGAAAAGACGGCCGGCGGGCTCCGCGCGACCTCGGATGCCGAGCGCTTCACCAAATGTGTCCCGGTCCTGGTCGGCGGCTCCAGCGGCAGCGACAGCAGCCGCAAGATGATCCGCGTGGACGAGCGCAGCGCCACGGCAATCGTGCGCTTCACGTCGCGCGACGGCGGCACCCGGGCCGATTGGCACACCAGCTACAGCGGCCGCTACTACGATATCATCCGCAACGACCATTTCACCAAAGGCTGCGAAGGCACCGGCACGCTCGAGGCGCTGCTCACGGCGGCGGTTGCCGGTTGACACGCCGGCAGCGTACCGACTGTCGGTCGACACTCGCGGCCCATCGGCCTATCTCCCTTTGTCATGGTGCCTGACCGGAGCAATCGATGACCCACAGGCGACATGGTCCCTACATCCGCCCGCTTTTGCCCATGCTGGCTCTCGGCCTGCTGCTGCCGGCCTGCGCGCCGGCGCCCCGACCCGGTCCACCACCACCCGCGCGCGTCGATTCGAGCCTCTCGCCCGAGGCGGCGACAGCGGCTCTGACCGAGGCGCTCGGCCGGAACGGGCTCGCCATCGATCGGGCACCCGGCGGCCTCACGGCGACCAGCACCGATGAACGCTTCATGCTCTGCGACACCATCTGGGTGCGCGAGCGGAGCGCCAGCGACAAGAGCCCGCGTGGCCGCTTCACCTCGCCGGACAGCACGCGCATCAGGGCCGATGTCCGGATCGGCCCGGGCCCGCTCGGCAGCACTGTCACCTGGCAGACCTTGGCCTCCGGCAACTACCTCAACCGCTTCGACAATATCCGCTTCGACGCGCGCTGCGCCACGAGCGGCGAGCTCGAGCAGCTGATCGAGGACGCGGTGCGCGGCTGAGGCCGGCCGGCATCGGAGTCATGCCGGGAGAAGACGGCCACAACGGCCAAAGCATGGGAGAGACGATAGCGTGACCTTCAAGACCCTCGATGCCCTGGACGCCAGGGACAAGCGCGTGCTGGTGCGCGTCGACTTCAATGTGCCGATGCAGGATGGCGAGGTCACCGACGCGACCCGGATCGAGCGCGCGGCACGCACGCTGACCGAGCTCGCCGACAAGGGTGGCCGCGTGGTGGCGCTGTCGCATTTCGGCCGGCCGAAGGGCCGCCACGAACCATCCATGTCCCTGGCGCCGATCGCCGAGGCCCTCGCGGACGTGCTCGGCCGCGAGGTCGCGTTCGCCACCGATTGCATCGGCGAGCCGGCGGCCCAGGTGGTCGACGGGCTCGAGCCCGGCGGCATCGCCCTGCTCGAGAACCTTCGCTTCCACAGCGGCGAGGAGAAGAACGACCCGGCCTTCGCCGAGGCCCTGGCCCGGCTCGGCGACGCTTACGTCAACGACGCCTTCTCCTGCTCGCACCGTGCCCATGCGAGCGTCACCGGCCTGCCGGAGCGCCTGCCGAGCTACGCGGGCCGGCTCATGCAGGCCGAGCTCGAGGCGCTCACCACGGCCCTCGGCGGCGGCGACCGGCCGGCCGCGGCCCTGATCGGCGGCGCCAAGATCTCGTCCAAGCTCATGGTCCTGGGCGAGCTGCTCGGCAAGGTCGACCTCCTGATCATCGGCGGCGCCATGGCCAACACCTTCCTCGCGGCCAGGGGTGTCGGCATCGGCAAGTCGCTGAGCGAGCCCGATCTCCTCGACAATGCGCGCAGGATCATGGCGGAGGCCGAGGCCGCCGGCGTCGCGATCGTGCTGCCGATCGATGGCGTCGTGGCCGAGACCTTCGAGCCCCATGCCGACTGCCGCACCGTGCCGATCGCGGGGGTCGGCGAGGCCGACATGATCCTCGATATCGGCCCGGGCTCGATCACCGACATCAAGGACAGGCTCGCCAGCGTGAAGGTGCTGCTCTGGAACGGGCCGATGGGCGCCTTCGAGGTCCCGCCCTTCGACGTCGGCACGACCGAGGTGGCGAAGGCCGCCGCCGTGCTGACCCAGGCGGGCAAGCTCAAGACCGTGGCCGGCGGTGGCGACACGGTGGCCGCCCTCGCTCATGCCGGCGTGGTCGACCGCTTCACCTATGTCTCGACGGCCGGCGGCGCCTTCCTCGAATGGCTCGAGGGCAAGACCCTGCCGGGCGTGGCGGCGCTCGAAACCGGCTGAGGCCAACACCGTGCGGTCGGAAGCCCCGCCGCTTGCCGTCCTCGTCCACCACCGCCTCGAGGCCGCGGCGGCGATCGAGCATGCCAAGGCCCGCGGCGAGGCGATCGAGCTCTGCATCCCCGCCGGCCTCGCCGGCCCGGCGTTCGTCGAGGCGCTGGAGGCGACCCTGCAGCACCCGCTGACCGCGCTCTGCGACGACGAGCCGGGCCTGGTCATGGCCGCCCTGCGCGCCGGCCTGCGGCGGCTCGTCTTCACCGGCCCGGAAAACGTGCGCCAGAGGCTAGCCGGCATGGCCGCGGGGCTCGGCGCCGAGGTGCTGGCGTCACCGCCCGGCCCGCTCGTCGTTCCCGGCCGCGGCGGCTCTTGGATGACTCCGGCCGTTTGTGTA
>Ga0116151_10003159_pt1 | contig 14866 bp, 12 predicted proteins | sample AD_UKC117_MetaG_FD_89893 | JGI IMG/M metagenome (GOLD analysis project Ga0116151, IMG submission 89893) | Active sludge microbial communities of municipal wastewater-treating anaerobic digesters from Hong Kong - AD_UKC117_MetaG | ecosystem: Engineered > Bioreactor > Anaerobic > Digestate...
CCTCCATGCCCTCGAAATAGGGCGGCAGGCGGACATAGGTGCTGCCGTCGTCCCAGTCGTAGGTGACGCCGCTGTCGCCGCCGCCGATGGCGGCCCAGCGCTCGTCGCCCTTGAAGACGTCGCTGTAGCTCTTCTTGAACATCGCCGCCGTGACGGCGGTGCGCACGACCTCGGCGACCTCGGCCTGGTCCGGCCAGATGTCCTTCAGGTAGACGAGCTGGCCGTCCTTGCCCTTGCCGAGCGGCTCCGTCGTCAGGTCGCGGGTGAGCGTGCCGGCGAAGGCGTAGGCGACGACCAGGGGCGGCGAGGCCAGGTAGTTGGCCTTGACCTGCGGGTGGACGCGGCCCTCGAAGTTGCGGTTGCCGGAGAGCACGGCGCCGACGACGATGCCGCCCTCGTCGACCGCCGCGGCGACGGCGTCGGGCAGCGGGCCCGAATTGCCGATGCAGGTGGTGCAGCCATAGCCGACGAGGTCGAAGCCCATGGCGTCGAAATCCTCCTGCAGCCCGGCGGCGGCGAGGTAGTCGGTGACCACCTTGGAGCCCGGTGCCAGCGACGTCTTGACCCAGGGCTTGGGCTGGAGGCCGAGCGCGCGCGCCTTGCGCGCCACCAGACCGGCCTGCAGCATGACGCTCGGGTTCGAGGTGTTGGTGCAGCTCGTGATGGCGGCGATGACGACGTCGCCGTGGCGCAGCTCCGCGTCCATGCCGGCGATCGGCTGGACCTTGTCGGCCGGCGCCTTGCCGAGCAGCCCGGGCAGCGCCTTGGCGAAGCTGTCCTTGACCGCACCCAGCGCCACCCGGTCCTGCGGCCGCTTCGGGCCGGCGAGCGACGGCTCGACCCTGGCGAGGTCGAGCTCGAGCACGGCCGTGAAGACGGGGTCGGGCAGGTCGTCCGAGCGCCACATGCCCTGCGCCTTGGCATAGGCCTCGACCAGCGCGATGCGGCGGTCGTCGCGGCCGGTCAGCCGCAGGTACTCCAGCGTCACGTCGTCGATCGGGAAGAAGCCGCAGGTGGCGCCGTATTCCGGCGCCATGTTGGCGATGGTGGCGCGGTCGGCGAGCGGCAGCTGGCCGACGCCGGGGCCGAAGAACTCGACGAACTTGCCGACCACGCCCTTGGCGCGGAGCATCTCGGTGACGGTCAGCACGAGGTCGGTGGCCGTGGTGCCCTCGGGCAGCCGGCCGGTGAGCTTGAAGCCGACGACCTCGGGCAGCAGCATGGAGACCGGCTGGCCGAGCATCGCCGCCTCGGCCTCGATGCCGCCGACCCCCCAGCCCAGCACGGCGAGGCCGTTGACCATAGTGGTGTGGCTGTCGGTGCCGACCAGCGTGTCGGGATAGGCGATCTCGGCATTGCCGTCCTTGCCGGTCCAGACGACCTGGGCGAGGTGCTCGAGGTTGACCTGGTGGCAGATGCCGGTGCCGGGCGGGACCACGCGGAAATTGTCGAAGGCTCCCTGGCCCCAGCGGAGGAAGGCGTAGCGCTCGCCGTTGCGCTGGTACTCCAGCTCGACATTGCGCTCGAAGCTGCCCGGGCCGCCGAAGCTGTCGACCTGGACGCTATGGTCGATGACGAGGTCGCAGGGCGAGAGCGGGTTGATCCTCTGCGGATCGCCGCCGAGCTCGACCATGGCCTCGCGCATCGCCGCGAGGTCGACGACCGCCGGCACGCCGGTGAAGTCCTGCATCAGCACGCGGGCCGGCCGGTAGGCGATCTCCTGGTCGCTGCGCCGGTCCTTCAGCCAGGCGGCAGCGGCCTCGAGATGGGCCACGGTGACCGTGCTGCCGTCCTCGAAGCGGAGCAGGTTCTCGACCAGCACCTTGAGCGAGAAGGGCAGCCGGCCCAGCTCGCCGAGCCGCTTCTCGGCCTCGGGCAGCGAGAAATAGTCGTAGCGTGCGCCATCGACATCGAGCGACCGCCGCACCTTCAGTGTATCCTGACCACAAACGCGCACGGCGTTCTCCCATTCCCGTTGCTCGACCGACCAGATTGCGGCCGGTTATACGCGCGCCGGGCCGCGGCCGAAAGGTGTCCGGCTGTCGCGCGCCGGCTCGCCCGATGCGGCCGCGCGCCGCGCCGGCGGCAGCGCCGATGCGGCAATGTCATCGCCACGAACGGCAAGTCGATCGCCGGTCTCTTAAACAATTATCTTGATGATTAGCGACAACGTCTGGTCAAAACAAAGACAAAAAGAGATCGCCGTTAGTTGTTTCGCTGCCGCGGGGTATGCGCATCACCGCCCGTCCCGACGACCGGGGCGGCCGGTTGTGCTAATGAACCGTTAAGCTGAGGGCTCGGAACTTCGCCGCAGCAACGCCATATACCAAGACAGACAGGCAGTGCCCGTGCCGACCCGCGGCCGGGCACCGCCAGCAAGCAAGAATGGGAACGCCGATGTCCACCGTCCGTCGCCTCGCCTGCCTGGTCGTCGGCGCCCTGGCCGCGCTCGGCTCCGCCGCCGCCGACGCCAGGGTGGACCTGCTGTCGCATCGCGCGGTCTATCGGCTGAGCCTCGCCGACTCCGATCGGTCGATCGGCGTCACCTCGGTGGATGGCGGGCTGGTGCTGGAGTGGCGGGCGTCCTGCGAGGGCTCGATCAGCAACCAGCGGATCGGCTTCGTCGCCAGCCTCGGCGACGGCCCGGGCTTCGTCTACGACGTGCGCTTCTCGAGCTGGGAATCGCCGGACAACACGCGGCTGCGCTTCAACGTGCGCTCGTTCGACGATGGTCATCTCTTCGAGGAATATCGCGGCGAGGCAAAGCTGGATGGCAAGGGTGGCGCCGGTCATGCGTCGTTCGTGGCACCTGCGGACGAGGAGATCGAGCTGCCGCGCGGCACGCTCTTCCCGACCGAGCACATGCGCCGGCTGGTCGAGAGCGCGGAACGCGGCGACGTGGTGGTCAGCCACGACCTCTTCGACGGCTCCGGGCTCGAGGGCCTGAGTCGGGTGACGGCGGTGATCGGCCGGGCCCAGGCGGCGGAGCGGCCGTCGCCGGACGATGCCGAGCGGAGCTGGCCGGTCAGCCTCGCCTACTTCACCACCGCCGGCGTCGACGACCTGCCGAGCTTCGAGATCATGTTCGACCTGACCGAGCGGGGCGTGCTGCACGATCTCGTGCTCGACTACGGCGATTTCGCGCTCAAGGCCGAGATGGAGCAGCTCGAGACCTTCCCCGCCCCCGACTGCCGATAGATCGCGGCGCGGCGGTCAGGTGAGGTCGCGGCCGAGCCAGGCGGCGCCGCGCACCCCGGAGCTGTCGCCGTGCAGGGGCGGCAGCAGCCGCGTGTCGACACGGTCCGAGAAAACATAGGCCGGCAGGCGCGGCGGCACCTCGGCGTAGAGCCCGCCGATGTTCGAGACACCGCCACCGAGGACGATGACCTCGGGATCGAGAATGTTGATGACGTGGGCCAGCCCGCGGGCGAGGCGGTCGGCGTGGCGGTCGAGGGTCGCGCGCGCAGCGCTTTCGCCAGCGGCAGCGGCGGCGACGATCCCGGGCCCGCTCAGCGCCTGGCCGGTGACCGCCTCGTGGTCGCGGGCCATGCCCGGGCCGGAGAGCCAGGTCTCGATGCAGCCATGCAGGCCGCAATAGCAGGGCGGGCCGGGCCGCTCGTCGTCCCTGGGCCAGGGCAGCGGGTTGTGCCCCCACTCGCCGGCGATCGCGTTGCCGCCGCGCAGGACCTTGCCGCCGACGACGATGCCGCCGCCGACCCCGGTGCCGAGGATGACCGTGAAGACGATGTCCGCGCCCGCGCCGGCGCCGTCGGTCGCCTCGGAGAGGGCGAGGCAGTTGGCGTCGTTGGCGAAGGCGACGTCGCGGCCGAGGAGCGCCTGGAAGTCGCGGTCCAGCGGCCGGTCGTTGAGCCAGGTGGAGTTCGCGTTCTTGATCAGGCCGGTGGCCGGCGAGATGGCGCCCGGGTGGCCGACCCCGACCGTGCCCCTTGCGCCGAGCTCCGCCTCAACTGTCCGGATCATGCCGGCCATGGCGTCGAGGGTCGCCTGGTAGTCGCCGCGCGGCGACGGCTGGCGGCGCCGGACCACCTCCCTGCCCTCGCCGTCGAGGGCGACGATCTCGATCTTGGTGCCGCCGAGGTCGATGCCGATGGCGAGTGTCATGCCGTCCCCCCGATCAGTGTCGCCGGCCGGGCGACCGGCGACACGAGCATAGGGGGCCGGCACCGCCGCGACCAGTCGCGGCGGCTCGCCTGCTACGGCAGCACGCGGGCCCGGAGCCGGACCTCGCGGGACGGGTCGTTCTCGATATAATGCTCGTTCAGCTTCAACTGCCGCGGGCCGGCATTGCTGGTGAGCCATTCGGCGACGCGCTGCAGGCGTCGCTCGGCCATCCAGGCATTGTAGCGCTTGGCCTCGACCGGATCGGCATCCCGCACGTCACCGGTGCCGACGGCGGCGGCGAGCTCGATCTCGACCTCGGCATCGAGCGGCAACTGGTCGACGAAGGCCCTGAGGTCGCGGCTGGCCGAGCCGGAGAAGAAGCTGCTGTTGACGGCGAAGACGATGGCCGGGCCGGGCAGCTCGGCGACCGGTGCGGGCGGCGAGTCGGCTGTGGCGGGCAGCGGGGCGGCAACCTCGATCGGCTCCGGCTCGGCTGCGGGGGCCACCGGGGCCGGCGCCTCGACGGGTGCCGGCTCCTTCGCCTCGGCCATGACGGCCGGGGGCTCGATTGCCGGGGCCGGCGGCTCGATTGCCGGGGCCGGGGTAGCAGCCGCGGCGGCGGTCGCCGGCGGCGGCGCTTCGGCGGTGCTCAGCTCGCGCGGGTCGGTGGTCGCCACACCGTTGGTGGCCACGGTCGACGACTTTTCGGCTGGCGGCGGGCTCTTCGCCGGTGGCTTCACGGGGGCCGGGGCCGCAGCCGCCGGCGGCGACACCGCGTCGACCACCGGGGCCGCGGCCGCGGCGACCGGCAGGTCGCTCGGCAGGGGCGTGCCCTCGCAGTCGTCACCGACATTGAGCCGGAAGACCCAGAGCGTGACGCGGGATTCCTTGACCAGGAACTGCCAATCCCAGACGCTCGCCACGGCGGCGAGCTGCATGCCATGGCCGGCGAGCGCCGCCTGGACGAAATCCGCGCGGGCACGGGCCAGCCGATGGGCGCTCAGCGTGTCGCCGTCACGGTTGAGCCCGGGCTCGACATGGCCGATCGCCTGGGCGGTCAGGAAGCAGTCGGTCGCCAGCGGCACGAGCAGCGCATCGAGCTCGGCCGCGGCTTCGGCATCCAGCTCGCCGCTGCCGGTGGCGAAGGGGATGGTGTGGACGCTGACCTGGGCGATTCGCCCGTCCTTGAGGATCAGGGGCGTCGGCTCGCTGAGCAGGTCGTCGATGGCGAGAGCGGCCCTGGTCAGCGCCGTGCAGGCGAGGAAGGCGGCGAGGCCGACGATGCAACGATTGCCTAAACGCGAAACGGCGCTCTGAGCCACGGGCGATGTCTCCAGGCTTCACGACCGGCCACGCGGCGGCGACGCCGCACCGCACCGGCCAGCACAATGGCGAACCGGGCCGGATACTACCTGTGGTAGATCGAAATGCCTAGAGACTTTCGACTTGAGCGAGCAAAAACCCGCCTGCGAGCGGCGGGCTCTCGTGCCGAGCTGCAGCGCCGCCATGCGCGAAGCGAAGGCCGCGCATGGCCCTGGTCGCTACTTGATCTTGGATTCCTTGAACTCGACATGCTTGCGGGCACGCGGGTCGTACTTCTTGAGCACGAGCTTCTCGGTGGTGGTGCGGGTGTTCTTCCTGGTCGTGTAGAAGAACCCGGTACCGGCCGAGCTCACGAGCTTGATCAGCACGGTGGACGGCTTGGCCATCGCTGGATCCTCGAAAACTGGAATGCGGGAGCCCGAAAGATCGGGGATGGGCGCCGTCCTGTCAAGATCGGCGGCGCCGCAGAAGCCGGCACTCAGGGCCGCAGCTCGTTGCCCACGCCCCGGTTGACGAACTCCAGCGTATAGCCGGCGCGCCACGGCAGGTCCGGCTCGACGATGCCCCAGTCGACCGCCTGCAAAAAGAAGCTCTCCCAGCGTGCGTCGGTCATCGCACCCACGCCGAGCTCCAGCGCATCGCCGGAATCGACGATGCCATAGGCCTTCATGGCGTCGATCGAGTAGGCGATCTGCTCCGGCGTCATGTCGGGATTGGCCGCGAGGATCAGCGCGTTGCCCGGCCCGGGGTCGCCATAGAGATAGTCCATCCAGCCGAGGATCGAGGCGTCGACGAAGGCCTGGACGATTTCCGGGCGCTGCTCCACCAGCTCCTGGCGGGTCTGGATCAGGGTCGAGTAGCTGTCGTAGCCGGCATCGGCGAGGAGCAGGACCACCGGGTCGAAGCCGCCCATCTCCCTGATGGCGAAGGGCTCGGCGGTGACATAGCCCTGCTGCACGGCATCCGGGTTGGCGATGAACGGCGCCGGGTTGAAGGTGTAGGGCCGGATCTGCGCGTCATCCAGGCCGTAGGTGCCCTTCAACCAGGGCCAGAAGGTGAGCTGGCCGAAAGGGGCGATCAGGAGCGTGCGGCCGGCGAGGTCGTCGAGGTCGTCGATGCCGACGCCGGGGTGGGCGAGCAGCGCCTGCGGCTCCTTCTGGAAGATCGCGGCGACGGTCACGACGGGCACGCCCTCGCGCAGGAAATCGAACTGCCCGAACATGTTGCCGCCCATGTAGAAGTCGAGCCGCCCGGCGGCGATGAGCTGGCGGTGGTTCACCTGCGGCCCGCCTTCACGGATCTCCACGTCGAGCCCGCGCTCGGCGTAAAGGCCGGTTGCCAGCGCCTGGTAGAAGCCGCCATGCTCCGCCTGGGCCCGCCAGTTGGTGCCGAAGACGACCTTCTCGGCGGCGGGTGCCGGCGCCGGCAGGCAGGTCAGCAGCGCAGCCAGACCGGCCAGCACCCGGCTTGTCGTCCGCCTGTTCAGGGGCATCGATCCCGTCCGTGTCATGGGGCGTCCTTGATGAGCGTGGCGCAGCGGCCGGTCGGCTTCAAGCGTCCGGCCGCGAATAGTCGAGCTGATGGCCGACCGGGCGAAACCCGAGACGAGCGTAGAGGGCCCGGGCGGCGTCACCATGGGCGCCGAGCCAGGCGAATCGGCCGCCGTCGGTGAGGAAGCGGTCGAGCAGGGCCCGGCAGGCAGCCGTGCCGAGGCCGCACCGGCGGTATCCGGGCGCGGTCCAGACGCCGGCGAGCTCCGCCGCTCGCCCGTTGCCGATGAGGCAGGCGCCCGCCACCGGGTCGCCGTCCATGAGAACGACGGCGACCCGGGTGCGGCCGGAGCCGAGGTCCTCGACCATCTGCCGCGTCTCGGCGGCACGCGTCGATTCGGTCATGGACTGGCCGAATGCCGCATTGAGGGCGTCGAGCGTGGCGGCGACGAGATCGGGCGCGGTTCCCGGCCCGAGCAGCTCCACCTCGCTGGCCGGGGCACCGGTGCCCGGGCGATCCAGGATCATGACGGGCATGCGCTGGCGGCGGACGAAGCCGGCATCACCGAGCGCCAGTGCCAGATCGGGCCAGCGTTCCTCGATGAATTCGAGGCGGGCGGGGCGGCCGGCCGCCCGAAAGACGCCGTCCATGAGCCGGATCGCGGGCGGCCAGTCCGCGGGCCGGGCCACCGGCACGGCGACATTGCGGTAGAAGGGGTCGGGCTGGTGCCAGAGATGCACACGAAAGCCGCCCGCCTCGACCGGCTCGGCACCGCTGCCGGCCAGGGCGTCGAGAAGCTGGGCCTCGATCGCCGCGGGCCAGTCCACCCGCTCAATCACCCGACTCGATGACGGCGCAATACTGGCCGGCAGCGGCGAGTGGCGCACAGGCGGCAGCGGCCTCGGCCCGCGTGGCGAACGGGCCGCCCTCGACGCGGTAGAAGACCCCCTTGCCCGGGACCTCGACGCGTTGCGGCAGGACCTGGCGGATCCTGGGATCGAGGTCGAGCTCGGTGGCGAGGCGGGTCCATTCCTCGTTCGCCGCGGCCGGGCTGCGCACCGAAGCGAGATGGATGGCGAAACCCCGGGGAAGCGGCGGCTTCACCGCCGGAACGGCCGCGACCGCGACCTCAGGCGCCGGCTCGGGTATTGGCGGCGCGGGCACGGGCACGACGTCGCCGGACGCTGCTGTCGGTGCCGCCTCGGGCGGGCTCGCTGCGACCTCGGGTGCCGCCACCGCTGCCGGGGCCGGAGCTGGAAGCGGGGTCGAGCCCGGACGCGGCGACGGGCGCAGCTCGAAGCCCAGCGGGTCCGTGCCGGCCGGCGTGCCCCCATCGAGCGCCCTCAGATTCTGCGCGATGCGCAGGGTCGACGGGTGGGTCGGCCCCAGCGTGTCCCTGGCGACTCCCTCGGCCCGCTCGAGCAGCGGCCGGGCGCGCTCCGGATGGTCGGTCGCCACGTAGAGCATGGCCAGGTTGTTGAGGCTCATGGCGACCTGCGGATGGCTGTGACCGTAGGCGTCCTCGAGCAGGCGCAGCGACCGCTTGTAGAGGCGCTCGGCGTCGTCGTTGCGCCCCTGCGCGCGATGGAGCAAGGCGAGGTTGTTGAGGCTCGCCGCGAGGTTCGGATCGTCCGTGCCGCTCTTCGCCTCGTCCAGCGCCAGGGCGCGCAGATAGAGGGGCTCGGCCTCGTCGTAGCGGCCGAGCAGCCGGTAGAGCTCGGCCAGGTTGTTCAGGTCGGTCGCCGTCTCGGGCGCGCCCTCGCCGAAGCGCTCCTCGGACTGATCGAGGGCGGTGACGAAATACGGCAGGGCCTCGGTGTAGCGCCCGGCATAGAAATGCTCGAGCCCGATGGCATAGGGATCGGGCGGCAGTTGCGCCCGGCCGGTGGCGGGCAGGCCGGCGACCAGCAGCAGCAGGGCCACGCGGACACAGGTCCGAAGCTGCACCCGCATCGTGCGATGTTCCATGAGGCCATACACGGGCTCGCTCTTAGAGGCTCGCGGCTACGTCGTCCATGGCTGCGTCAGTCGGCGAGCCGGCCGTCGCTGGAGAGCAGGATCGCGACCGGGCGGGTCGGCTCGAACTTGCTCAGGACGATGGCCAGGAGCGCCGTCAGCGGCACGCAGAGGAACATGCCGGCGACGCCCCAGATGCTGCCCCAGAGGGTGAGCGAAAGGATGATGACCAGCGGGCTCAGGTTGAGGGTGCGCCCCATGAGCCGCGGCTCGACCAGGTTGCCGAGCACGGCCTGGATCAGGCTCAGGCACGCGAGCACGAGGAGGAAGATGCCGATATCGCCGAACTGCAGGAGCGTCAGGAGGGTCGGCAGGAGCACGGCGAAGAGCGAGCCGATGCTGGGAATGAAGTTGAAGAGGAAGATCAGGAGCGCCCAGAAGCTGGCGAAGTCGACCCCGACCGTCGCCAGCACGGCATAGCAGAGGACGGCGGTGAGCAGGCTGACCAGCGTCTTGATCCAGAGATAGCCCTCGATCCGCCGCTCGATCTCGAGGAGCGACTGCCGCAGGCTCGCGGTGCGCAGAGGGTCGGTGAAGAGGGCGCCGAGCTTGCGCTGGAAGCTCGACTGCTCGAGCATCAGGAAGGCCACGTAGAGCATGACCAGGCCGGCGCTGCCGACCAGCGAGCCGAGGCCGGCGGTGAGCGAGCCGAGCAGCCCGACGAGATCAACGCGGCCGACCAACTCGGTGACGGTGGGTGTCCGCTCGATCCCGAAAGCGCCGAGAGCCCGGGCGATGAGCTGGTTCATGTTGGCCTGGTAGACGGGGGCCGCGGCGCGCACCTGGGCGATGTTGCTGGCGCTGATGCCGATGATCAGCCAGCCGAAATAGAGCATGGTGAGGACGGCGAGGAGCCGGCAGAGGGCGGGCGGCAGGCGAAGCGCGCCGATGCCGACACGGCCATAGGCACGGCCGATCGCGTTGATCAGCAGCCAGATGAGCACGGCGATGGCGAGCGGGATGAGGAAGCGGCTGCCGAAGATCAGGACCGACCCGACGAACGCCGAGCCGACCATGAAGCCGATCCACAAGACCGGGCGAGCCAGTGCCGTCGCGAGCCCTGCCATGATATCCCCTGGTTCGACCGGTTTGCCGTCGCTGGCGTGATCTGCCATAGCACGCCCGCTCGAAACATTGGATGCGGCGCGCCTTGTGTCGGCCGCACGAAAGGTGATGCCGAATGCCTCTTGCGACGCCAGCAGGTTATCGAGCACTCGACGAGGCCACGCTCGCCGCCTACCTGGAAACCGTGCCGACCATCGCCGGCCGGCTCGGCGGGGCCGCCGCCGACTGGCGGGTCGCCGAGGTGGGCGACGGCAACCTCAATCTCGTCTTCCTCGTCGAAGGCCCGAATGACGGCGTCTGCGTCAAGCAGGCCCTGCCCTATGTGCGCCTGGTGGGCGACGGCTGGCCCCTGCCGCTGGAGCGGGCCTGGTTCGAGCACGAGGCGACGCTCATCCAGGCGCGGCATGCGGCCGAGCGGCTGCCGGCGATCCTGCACTACGACCCGCAGCTCTATCTCATCGCGATGCAGCGCCTGGCGCCGCACATCATCATGCGGCGCGGCATGATCGCCGGCACGGTCTATCCGGCGTTCGTCGACCATATGGTCGAGTACACGGCGAACGCGCTCTACTTCACCTCCGACCTGGCGCTCCGGGCGGGAGAGAAGAAGCGGCTGGTGGCCCAGTTCGCCGGCAACACCGAGCTCTGCAAGATCACGGAAGATCTGATCTTCACCGATCCCTACCGGATCGCCGAGCTCAATCGCTGGACCAGCCCGGAGCTCGACGACGTGGCCCTGGCCATCCGCGGCGACGACGGGCTCAAGCGGGCGGTCTCGCTGCTCAAGCTCAAGTTCCTCAGCCGCGGCGAGGCGCTCCTGCACGGCGACCTGCATACCGGCTCGATCATGGTGACCGCTACCGACACGAAGGTCATCGATCCCGAGTTCGCCTTCTTCGGGCCGATGGGCTTCGACGTCGGCAAGCTGATCGGCAATCTCCTGCTCAGCTATTTCAGCCAGGCCGGGCACGAGCAGGAGGCGGGCGAGCGGGACGACTACCGGGCCTGGATCACGGCGACGATCGAGCGCTTCTGGAACGGCTTCGAGCGCCGCTTCATCGAGCTCTGGCTCGCCAACCGCACCGGCGACGCCTTTCCGGCGGATCTCTTCGAGAACGCCGACACGGAGGGCTCGGACGCGGGCCGCCGGTCGCTCGGCCAGGCGCAGCACATCTTCATGCGCGAGCTCTTCGAGGACTGCCTCGGCTATGCCGGCTGCTCGATGATCCGCCGCATTCTCGGGCTCGCCCACAATATCGACATGGAGTGGATCGAGGACCAGGGCCGGCGGGCCGCCTGCGAGCGCCGCACGCTCGGCCTCGCCGTCGACCTCGTCAAGCAGGCCCGCCAGATCCCGTCGATCGAGGCGGTGACGGCGAAGGCCGCAGCGCTTCAGGCGGCGGCGTAGGCCCCGCTGGCGGCAGGCGCCGGGCAGCGCCACACCTCGTCCTGGACCAGGGCGTCGCCGATCCGGTACGCCTCGCTGAACCGGTCGAGCCCGTGCCGGCCGCCATTGACCAGCCGCCGGGCGCGGCCGAGGTCGCCCTCGAGCAGCGCCTCCTTGATCGGCCGGCGCCGGCTGGCGAGGAAGGCCGCGAGCACGCGCGCCGCCTCGCCCGGCAGGGCCGCCCGCTCCGGGTTGCGCTCGAGCAGGTCGGCGAGCCCGATCATCTGGCCGATGCGCCGGTAGTTGGCCCGGCCGGTGAGCTGGACGAAGCCCCTGCCCTTGTAGCGGTCGCCGTCCGGCCGGCCGCGATTGCCGAGATCGGCGCGCTGGTCGTAGAGGTCGAAGGCGTGGCCGCCGGGCGAGGTGTTGAAGCGCGACGGCAGCTCGTCGACCGGCTCGAAGGTCTCGGTCTCGGCACGGATGGTCGCCAGCGCCATGAGCACCATGGGCTTGTCGACGAGGGCGAGCTGGCGGAGCGCCACCAGCACGACCGGCAGATGCCGGGCGATGCTGTCGAGGCGCGTGTAGGGGAACATGGCCGAGACCAGCTCGAGGTCGATCCGGCCGGTGACGTCGGTCGGCAGCACGGCACCGTCGCCCTCGAGCTTCGCCCGGGTGACCGGGCCGACAATGCCATCCGGCAGGAGGCCGTGGGCCCGCTGGAAAGCGATGAGCGCCGCCTCGGTGCCCGGGCCGAACCGGCCGTCGATGGCGCCCGGACGGAAGCCCCTGCCCGCCAGTGTCTGCTGCAGGCCTTCGACCTCGACACCCTGCATCCCACGCCGAAGGACCGGACCCATGCAGCACCTCGCAAGATGTATGATTTTTTTCCTATATCAGACTCGCCCTACCCTGGCAAGCGAGGCTCGTGCCGATCCTCGCCATGCTCTATCAAGCCGGCGCGGAAAGCCTTGAGGAGACCTCCATGTTGATCGACGGCAAGCCCTATCGGACCATCTGGGTCGCGGAGGACGGGGTGACGGTGCGGGTGCTCGACCAGGCCGTGCTGCCCCACGAGGTGAAGGTGCTCGACCTCGCGGACCTCGAGAGCGCCGCCGTGGCGATCACCACGATGCGGGTTCGGGGTGCGCCGCTGATCGGGGCGACGGCAGCCTACGGGGTCGCCCTCGCCATGCGCGCCGATCCGACCGATGCCGGCCTGGAGGCGGCCGTCGCGCGGCTGACCAAGACCCGACCCACGGCGGTCAACCTGCGCTGGGCGCTGGAGCGGATGCAGAAGGCGCTCGCCAACCAGCCGCGCGAGCGGCGGGTGGCGCTGGCCATGGAGGAGGCGGCGCGGATCTGCGACGAGGACGTGGCGATCTGCGAGGCGATCGGGGCGCACGGTCTGAAGCTGATCGAGGCGGTGGCGGCGCAGAAGCCGGGCGAGACGGTCAACATCCTCACGCACTGCAATGCCGGCTGGCTCGCCACCATCGACCAGGGCACGGCCACCGCCCCCATCTACGCGGCGCAGGCGAAGGGGATTCCGTTGCATGTCTGGGTCGACGAGACCCGGCCGCGCAACCAGGGGGCAGCGCTCACCGCCTTCGAGCTGCTGCAGCAGCAGGTGCCGCACACCGTGGTCGTCGACAATGCCGGCGGTCACCTGATGCAGCACGGCAAGGTCGACCTCTGCATCGTCGGCACCGACCGGACGACCGCCACGGGCGACGTCTGCAACAAGATCGGCACCTACCTGAAGGCGCTGGCGGCCAAGGACAACGGCGTGCCGTTCTACGTGGCGCTGCCGTCGACGACGATCGACTGGACCATCCGGGACGGGGTGAGCGAGGTGCCGATCGAGGAGCGTGCCGCCGAGGAGGTGACGGTGATGAGCGGGCGGACGGCCGACGGGCGGATCGAGAGCGTGCGCATCACGCCCGAAGGCAGCCCGGCGGCGAATTTCGCCTTCGACGTGACGCCCGCCCGGCTGGTCTCGGGCCTGATCACGGAGCGCGGCGTGGCCGAGGCGAGCCCGGAGGGCCTGCGCCGGCTCTTCCCGGACGCTCCGTGAGCGTCGGGCGGTTGGCTGAACGCCACATCACGACACCGTGAAACTTCGGTCATGCGATGATCCTGCGGCAATAATTCGGCGTAGACCGACGTGAATAGGGGACCAAGGGCATCCTCGGCCGTTAGGGGCCGAGTGTCGGTGTGCCGCGGTACGCGGATCGAACCGACCTGGTGAAGGAGGAAGCGCATGGCGTTTGCTGAACGCGGCACGACCGAGCAGGCGAACCGGAAGATCATCCGGGACTCCATGAACACGCCCCTGCTGTCGCGCGAGCACGAGCTCGAGCTGGCCCGGGCCTGGCGCAACGAGGGCGACGAGGTGGCGCTGCACGAGCTGATCAAGGCCTATATGCGCCTCGTGGTGAGCGCTGCCAGCCGGTTCAAGAATTACGGCCTGCCGATGAGCGACCTCATCCAGGAGGGCGTGGTCGGCCTGATGCAGGCGGCGGCCCGGTTCGAGCCGGAGCGCGACGTGCGCTTCTCGACCTATGCCACCTGGTGGATCCGCTCGGCGATGCAGGACTACATCCTGCGCAACTGGTCGGTGGTCCGGACCGGCACCACCGCCGCGCAGAAGTCGCTGTTCTTCAACCTGCGTCGCCTGCGCGCCAAGATCGACGACGGTCTCGGCAGCTCGCTCACGGAGGAGGGTCGCGCCTCGATCGCCGAGACATTGTCGGTCTCGGTCAACGACGTGGCCGCCATGGAGATGCGGCTGATGGGTGGCGACCAGTCGCTCAACGCCACCATCAGCCTGACCGGCGAGGATGTCTGGCAGGACTTCCTCGCCGACGAGCGCCCCAACCCGGAGGACGTGGTCAGCGACCGGCACGACAGCAAGGCACGGACGGCGTGGCTGCGCGACTCGCTCAAGGAGCTGAACGAGCGCGAGCGCACGATCATCCGCGAGCGGCGGCTGCGCGAGGACGGGCGGACGCTCGAGGAGCTCGGCCGGCGGCTCGGCATCAGCAAGGAGCGGGTGCGGCAGATCGAGCACCGGGCCCTGCAGAAGCTGAAGGTGGCCTTGATGCGCAAGGTCAAGGAGCCGGGCGACGAGCTGCTGCTGACCGCCATGCCCGCCTGAGCCCACGGCTTGACCCGCAGGCGCGCAATGCGCAGATAGCGGGTCATGCCGGAGGTCCTCGCCGCAGATGCCACCATGGATGCGCCCGCCGCCAGCGGCGCCGCGCTGATCCAGGCGCTTTTGGCCAATCTGCCGAACGCGCCCGGCGTCTATCGCATGATCGATGCGCGCGGCGCCGTGCTCTATGTCGGCAAGGCGAAGTCGCTGAGGAAGCGGGTCGCCACCTATGCCAAGGCGCACGGCCTGCCGGCGCGGCTGCAGCGGATGGTGGCGCTCACCGCGTCCATGGAGTTCGTGACGAC
>Ga0116151_10003163_pt1 | contig 14844 bp, 8 predicted proteins | sample AD_UKC117_MetaG_FD_89893 | JGI IMG/M metagenome (GOLD analysis project Ga0116151, IMG submission 89893) | Active sludge microbial communities of municipal wastewater-treating anaerobic digesters from Hong Kong - AD_UKC117_MetaG | ecosystem: Engineered > Bioreactor > Anaerobic > Digestate...
CTGGCCGCCCTGGCCCTGCGGGCCGTGCCCGGCGCCGGGACCGCCGGTCTTGACCTCGATCGTCGCCAGGTCGGCCGAGACCTCGACCATCACCTTTGCGCCGTCCTTGGTGCCGAGCACGTCGTAGGAGCCGTCCGGGTCCTTGCGCACCGACTCGACGGTGACCGCCGCGTCCTTCGCGGTGACCGCGGCCGAGACCTTGGCGGCCTCGTCACCGGTCACCGGGGTGTCCTGAGACTGGCCCTGCTGTCCGGCGCCCTGCTGGCCCTGCTGGCGCTGGCCGGCCTTGCCCTGGGCGCCCTGGGTCGTGCCGGACGCGGACTGGGTCGTCGTCGTGTCGGTGGAGTATGCCGTCTGGGTCGGCTGGGCGCTCGCGAGAGCTGCACCGCCGAGCCCGACCGCGGCTGCTGCAGCGGCGGCGACGGCGGCGAGGCCGATCTTGGTGATCGCCATGGTGGTGCTCCTTGTCGTGTCGTGGGCCGGCCGAGTGGCCGATCCGTCATGACAAGGACGATCCGGGGCGAACCTGTCCGGACCCTGTCGCGAGCGTCGCAGGTCGCTGGGAACCTACGAGGCGGGCGCTTGCTCGTGCTCGGCAGGCTCGGCAGGCTCGGCGAGGAAGGCGAGCGAGGCGACGAGGGCAGCCTCGACCCCGTTGCGCAGCGTGGGCTGCAGCGGCGGGGCGAAGGTCGGGTCGTGGTTGGGCACGGCCGGCTGGCCCGGCAGGTGGCTGCCGATCGCCCAATACGTGTAGGGGACCCCGAGCGCGTCGGGGATGACGCTGAAGTCCTCGCTCGCCGGGGCCGGCGGCAGCGGGTGCACCCGGCCGGTGCCGAAGTGCTCGACGAAGGCCCGACGGACGACCGCCTCGATCCGCGGGTGGTTGTCGGTGCCGGGGCAGCTGTCGTAGTACTCGAAGACCGGCTCGATCGGCGTGCCGGCCGCCATGCACTCCCCGCGCACGACTCGCTCGATCGCCTTGATGAGGGTCTGCCGGATGTGCGGCTGATAGGCCCGCAGGCTGACGAGCAGCTCGGCGTGGTCGGGGATGATCGTGCTCTTCGAGCCGGCGTGGATGGCGCCGACGGTCACCAGGCCGAACTGCGCCGGCGGGATCTCCCGCGCGACGATCGACTGCAGTCGCACGACGATCGAGGAGGCCAGCACGATCGGGTCGACCCCGAGATAGGCCATCGCGCCGGGCGCGCCCAGGCCGTAGACGGTGATCCGCACCGAGGTGTTCGTCGACATCACCGGGCCGGGCGAGGTGGCGACCTCGCCGGCGGCGCACACCGGCAGCACGTGCTGTCCGAGCGCCACCGTGGGCCTCGGGATGACCTCGGCCAGACCCGCGTCGACCATCGCCTGCGCGCCGGTCAGCGTCTCCTCGGCCGGCTGGAAGAGCGCGATGTAGGTGCCCGACCACGCGTCGCGTCGCCGGACCAGCGCCTCGGCAGCCCCGATGGCGGCGGCCATGTGGACGTCGTGCCCGCAGGCATGCATCACCCCGACGGTGTTGCCCTCGTCGTCGGTCGTGACGTGCGTGGAGGCGTAGTCGAGGCCGGAGTTCTCGGTGATCGGCAGCCCGTCCATGTCGGCGCGGAAGAGCACACACGGGCCGGGCCCGTTGCGCAGGATGCCGACGACCCCACCGCCGACGTGATGCACCTCGTAGCCGAGCCGCTCGAGCCACGAGCTCATCCGGCCTGCCGTCTCGTGCTCGCGCATGGACAGCTCGGGGTGGGCGTGCAGCTGGCGGTAGAGGGCCTCGACCTCGGGCTGGAAGTCGTCGAGGTCAGCGAGGACCCGCTCGACGCGCTGAGTCACGACGAAGTCCTCTCTGACGGGGCCCGCGGGGGAAACGGACGCACCCTGCCAACCCTACGGTGCCGTCGGACGCGTTGGGTCCCCCGTCCGGACACTTGCCCGGTATGCCGCGACCTGCTGGGGCGTCGCGGACGCGGTCAGAGCCCGGCCCGGTCCAGGCCGGCTGCCAGCCGCGACACGGTGCCCTCGACGTCGTCGAGCTTGTCCAGCCCGAAGAGCCCGAAGCGCACGCTCGAGTACCCCTCGGGCTCGCCACACATGAGCGGGACCCCGGCGGCCACCTGCAACCCGGCCGCCTTGAGCCGGGCGCCGCTCTTGACCTCCGGGTCGGCGGTGTGGACGACGACGACGCTGGCGGCGGCATACGGGTCGGCAGCCACCGAGCGGAGGCCGCGCTCGGCGAGCAGGCCACGCACCCGACCCCCGAGGTCGAGCTGGGCCGCTCGCAGCGTGTCGAGGCCGCGGTCGCGGGTGTCGAGCATGACGGCCGCGTCGTGGGCGAGCGCGTCGGTCGGCATCGTCGCGTGATAGCCCGGCGTGCCCGCGGCATACCCCTCGGTGATCCGCAGCCACGCACCGAGGTCGAGCGCGAAGCTCGTCGCGCGGCCGGCCTGGACGGCGGCCCGGCCCGCCTCGCCGAGCATGACGAAGCCCGCACCGGGAGTGCCGCTCCAGCCCTTCTGCGGGGCGCTGACGAGCACGTCGACGCCGAGATCGGTCATGTCGACCCAGAGCGCGCCCGAGGCGATGCAGTCGAGCACGAAGACGCCACCCACCTCGTGGGTCGCCGCGGCCAGGGATCGCACATAGTCGTCGGGCAGCACCAGGCCGGCGGCGGTCTCGACGTGCGCCGCGCAGACCAGCTCGGGACGCTCGCGGCGGATCGTCTCGACGACCTCGTCGACCGGCGGCGGCGACCACTGGGCGTCCACCGCGCCGGAGTCCGGACGAGCTTGGCAGACAACGACATCGGCCGCGATCGAGCCGGCGTCGAAGATCTGGCTCCAGCGGTAGGAGAAGAAGCCGATGCGCACGACGAGACACCGCCGGCCGGTGCCGAGGTGGCGCGCCACGGCCTCCATCGCATAGCTGCCGCCGCCGTTGACGACGGCCACGGTCTGGGCGTGGTAGGTCGTGCGCAGCACGTCGAGCAGGTCCTGCATGACGCGCACGAAGCGCGCCGACATGTGGTTGAGCGAGCGGTCGGTGAAGACGACGGAGTACTCGAGCAGGCCGTCGGGATCGATCTCGGGGCGGGGCAGCGGCATACCGTCAATGTATGCCGCGCAACCGCCGGCGGGCGGGTTGGCGGGTCGCGGAAGCCGGCCTCCCGAAGCCGCCCGCCTCCGGTGGGCTGGCTAGAGTCAGTCATGGCCTACGACGCCGACCTCGCCGACCGGATCCGCGCCGCCGTTGCCGAGCAGCTCCCGGAAGGGGTGCTTGCGACCGAGCGCGGGATGTTCGGAGGCCATGCCTTCCTCGTCCACGGGCACCTGGCGGCCGCCGCGTCCGGCCAGGGTGGGGTGCTGCTGCGCTGCGCGCCGAGCGACACCGAGCGACTGGTCGCCGAGCCCGGGGTGGCGCGGATGGAGATGCGCGGGCGGGCCATGGACGGGTGGCTGCGGGTCTCCGACGATGCGGTCGAGACCGACGAGTCGCTGCGCGAATGGGTCGCGGTGGGGCTCGATCACGTCCTCGGGCTGCCGCCGAAGGAGACGGGCGACCGACGTCGGTGAGCACGCGGCATACAGTGCGGATATGAGTCAACGGGTCGGCCGGATCAAGGCGTTGCTCTCCACCCCCGCCGGACTGCGCTGGGGGATGAGCCTCTGGCCGCCCTACCTCTTCGCTGGCGTGCGGGTCCTGGAGATCGCGCCGGACTGGCGCCGGGCGAGGGTGCGGCTGGCGCGAAGTCCGTTGACCAGCAACTACTTCGGCACCCAGTTCGGCGGGTCGCTCTACTCGATGGTGGACCCGTTCTTCTGCATCATGCTGCTGCGCAACCTCGGGCCCGACCACGTCGTGTGGGATCAGCGCGGTGAGATCGAGTACGTCGCGCCAGGTCGCACCGAGGTCACCGCCGAGCTCATGCTGACCGAGGCCGAGATCGAGGAGGCGCGGGCCGCGGCCGTGAGTGGCGAGAAGGTGCTGCGCTGGTTCGAGTGCGACATCCTCGACGCGAGCGGTGCGGTGGTGGCACGGGTGCGCCGGCAGCTCTACATCCGCCGCAAGCGCGCTTGACCATCAACGCCGAGCGGACCATCCCACGCCGAGCGGACCATCCCACGCCGAGCGGACCATCCCACGCCGAGCGGACCATCCCACGCCGAGCGGACCATCCCTCATTCAAGGAGGCACCCCTGACCGAGCGACCGTTGCTGCTCATCGACGTCGACGGGCCGCTCATCCGTATGCCGCCTCGTGGTTCGCCGGTCGGGTGGCCGGCGACGGCTACGTCTTCCACGACGTCGGCCCGTCGGAGGGATGCCCGAGCTACGCGTCGCGCTGCATCCCGCGCACGGACGCTGGCTCGACGAGCTTGCTGACCTCAGCGAGCTGGTGTGGGCGACGACGTGGCAGCACGAGGCCAATCGGGTGCTGTCGCCACTGCTCGGATTGCCGCAGGACCTGCCGGTGCTGCCGCTGCGGATGGATCCACTCTTCCACGGCCGCTATGCGTGGAAGACCGACCAGATCGCCGACTGGGTCGGCCCACGGCCGTTCGTGTGGATCGACGACGCGATCAATCGGCGGACCCGGGACCGGCTCGGCACGGTCGGGTGGCTCGGACCGCACCTCGCGCTGCGGATCGACCCGGCCCTCGGCCTGCGTCGCGCCGACGTCGAGCGCGTCTCGGGCTGGCTACAGGAAAGGTGCCTGCAGAAGGGGACGCCAGAGTCGCATCCTCCAGTCAGCTTTTCCTGGACCGGGTGAGCGGCCGCTGGAAGACGCCGGCCGTCGCGTGCACCCGGAAGCCCAGGGCGTCGTTGACGGCGATCATCGGGGCGTTCCCGCCGGCGTTCGTCGTCGTGACCGTGCGGATATGCGGAAATCCTTGCTGGACAAGCCGATAGCACGCCACCTTGACCGCCACACCGAGCCGGTGACCGCGGTGCTCGGCTGCGACGATCGTCGACCAGTGGTCCGCGATGTCGCCGACCGCCGGCACGACGCAGGTCGCGAACCCCGCAACGCCGCCGTCCGGGGCGAGCGCGACCGCGCTCACCCTTGTCCGGCCCATCTCCCGGATCGAGGCGTCCTGCCCGGCGAGGATCTCCGGCGTCCGCCGCCCCTGCTCCATCGGCACGTCGCCCGACGGCGCGTCGAGCGGCAGCCGATTGTGCACCGCACACCACCCGTCCGCCCAATCCGGCGGGACGGCGCCGACGAAGCCCTTCACTGCATAGCCGGTATGCCGCGTACGCGCCTGTTCTGCAAGGAGATCGAGCATCTCCACCGCCATGGGCAGGTCGAGGCGACGCTCGACCTCGACGTTGCCGAGGCGATATCCCCGCGCTTCCGCGAAGCGCCGATGCCGCTCCCAGCCGGTCCCGTCGAGACCCACCTCGGTGATGGCAAGACCCACCTCGGTGATGGCAAGCACGCGACCCAGCCCCGCGGCATACTCCTCGGCGGTGTCGGCCAGCAGGCGTCCGACGCCGCGCCCGGTGCACTCCGGGGGCACCCAGACCTGGACGAAGGCCTTGTCGGTGTTGTCGCTCGTGGTGCCGTGGACGAGTGCCTGCCCCACCTGCCGCGCCCCGTCGACAGCGACGAAGGAGCGATAGAACCGGCCGGGGGTCTCGCCGCGGAAGATCGCGATGCTGTCCTCGATCGGGAAGACCTTGGCGTCCGGCCGGCGAGCGCGCTCGGTGCGCTCGTAGACCTCCTGCAGCTCGCGGATCTCGGCGTCGTCGAAGGGCCGCAGCGGACGCACGACGACGCTCATCCGCCCAGCCTTCCAGGAGTCAGGTGAGGCCGGCCAGACGGTAGAGCACGAGGCTTCCGGCAACAGCCACGTTGAGGCTGGCCCCGATGCCGACCATGGGGATCTCGACGCACTCGTCGGCGAGGTCGACGAGTGCCTCGGGCAACCCGTGGTGCTCGTGCCCCAGGAGAATGACGGTCTCTTGCCGTGCTGGGGTCAGCCGTGGCAACGGTGTTGCGCCCTCGGCCAATTCGACGGCGACCACTCGAGCGCCGCGATCCCGCTGCTCATGCACCCAGCGTTCCTTGCCGACCGTCACCCAGTGGATGCACGGCCGCCGGGAGAGGGTGTCGCCCCGGGCCAGTGCCTCCTGATAGGTGGGCGTCCGCGGAACGACGATGCAGGCGCCGACGGCGTCGCAGGTACGCAGCAGGGTGCCGAGGTTGGCGGCATACGCGACCCAGAGCGGGGCAACCGTGAGGTGACCCCAACAGCCATGACGGCTGGACCGGCGTTGCTGTCGCAGCTCGCGTGGCGAGCTGACCCGGCGGCTCACCGGCGCGCGGCGCCGCCGGAGCAGAGGCAGGGGTGAGTGGCTTCGAGCATGGTGGTCGCGCCTTTCAGCGGCAGCGCCGGGCCATCGACGGGAGCATCCAGGATGCCACAGACCGTGAGATGGTCCACTCGGCGTGCGATGGTCCACTCGGCGTGCGATGGTCCACTCGGCGTGCGATGGTCCACTCGGCGGTCGCGGGTCAGAGGTGCCAGCGCACCGGCACGACGGCACCTCCCGGGCCGACGAGTTGCGCCTGCACCTCGCGCACGCCGAGCATCGGCGCCCAGACGAAGATCGGCGTCGGTCGACCCGCGCGACCCAGCGGCCCACGCGTGAAGACCAGCCCCCGGCTCAGCTTGATGCCGCTCCCCGTCTGCAGTCTCAGCCGGCTCAGCGCCTGACTGCCGGTGAGCGTGGAGAGGCCGTCGCTGACCGTCGCCTCGATCCGCCAGCCGGCGGCCGCCGTCATCGGCGCGACCGCCGAGAGTCCGATGATCGACCCCTTGGGCAGTCGCACGGTGATCCCGACCCAGCTCAGCGTGACACCCATCGGTGGGGCGACGACCTGCGCCGGCACGGTCGCGGTCACGGTGGAGGTCCGCCCCATGGCGTCGGTCACCGTCACGCTCACCGGCAGCGCCTGAGTGGGATCGGGTCGGGCCGCCCACAGCAGCAGCGGCGTCTGCCCACCGGCTCGTATGCCGCGGCGCAGCACGGGCGGCGCAGCGCTCGCCGGCGGCGCCGACGCCGAGCCCTCGGCAACCGCGTCGAGGTCGACCGGCTCGACCGTGACGGCACCGACCACTGCCGAGACCCGATGATGTCCAATCGGATTCGCCCGGGCGGGCAAGCTCGTCGCGGTCTGCACGAGCACCCTTGTCGGGTCGCCGCCCACCAGCGTCACAGTGAGCGGGGCGAGTCCTGGCGCCCCGGACGGCGGCACGAGCAAGGACACGACCTCGCTCGCCGGCGACGGCACCCCGCGCTCGGCCTGCGTGTCGACGGTCAATGCGGGCATGGCCACCGCACGCACCAGCCACGGCTCCCAGGCGCCGGTGAGCGCGGCCGTCCAGGAGGCGGCATACACGGGCGCGCGTGAGACGACGTCGGTGCGTCCGGCGTCCGCCGCTGCGACGGTGGCGACCGGCAGCCCCATCGTGAGGTGAGTCCGCGCGGCTTCGGTCGATCGAGTCGCATAGAGCTCGAAGCCGGTCACCGGGATCGGGCTGGCACTCTCGAGGCTCGCCCGAGTCGATGCCCCGGACGCATCGACCCGCACGACGGGTTGCGCCGGTGTCCGCAGTCGGGGCGCCATCGCAGCCTGGAGGTGCTCGTGCGCGTCGAGCCCGCCCCCGGCATCCGGCCACGGCGACTCGAGGCCCGTTGTCGTCACGGTCGTGACGACGAGCAGATGGACGTCCTGACTGCCCTTCGGCAGGGTGATGTCGGCCGCGCCCGCGCCGGGGTCGAACTCGCCGACCCGGGTGAAGACCGGCTTGCGCGCGTCGGCGGCAGCCGCGTCGTAGACGTCCCACAGCCGTTGCAGTCGCACGCCGGGGATGGCCGTGCGGTCCGGCTTCGCGCCAGGGCCGCCGAGCCGCTCGAGCAGCACCGTCTCGGAGGTCTCCCACACGACCACTCGGTCTGCCGGTGGCCTGGGGAACGGTGTCCAGGTCACCCGGACGTGTGAAAGCCCTTGTGCGTCAGGCGTGCTGCCCAACGGCACGCCCGGGGGCAACGGCGGCGGCACCGGCATGATCGGCACCGGGCTTGCGCACACGGCGATCGCCGGGCTCCCCGGTCCGGGTGCCCAGTCGGTCGGCGCCGGATGGATGGCCAGTCGGGCGCGGGCCCACACCTGCACCCCCCATCGGGTCACCCCGGAGAAGTCCAGGCCCGGCGTCGGCACCGTCAACCGGTAGCGGCGGCCCGCCTCGCTCTGCTTCGCGGCGACCGGCCCCACGATGGGCTGCCCGTTGTCGTCCAGGCCGAGCACCGCCGCGCCGGCGGTCGTCGTCGACGGCTCGCGACCGGCGAAGTCGATCTGCGCCGTCACGGCGTGACAGCCTGCCGGAACCGCACCACCTGGGGTCAGCCCAGCCGGCGGTGGAGTCTTGCCCGTGGCCATCGGCCACAGCACGGCCGTCACCTCGATCGCGGTGACCGAGCGCTCCACCCAGCGCTGGGCCAGCTCGAGAGCGAGCTCTCCCGAGCAGACCGAGGACCCACCGTAGGTGGCGGTCAGCGCCACCGACACCAGCCGCGGCCCCTCCGGATCGGGGGCCGCACCGGTGGTCTCCCGGTCGACCCAGGGTGACCAGACGCCAAAGACGTCGCCGATGGCGACGCAGTGCCCCCGGGTCACGGAGCCGCTGATCGGCAGCTCGAGGTCGGGATGCACCACCGCGGCCCGCTCGCTGCCCGGCGTCGCCGTGGGCGCCGGCCGGGCGACGGTGAGCGGCTGTGGTCCACCCGACCGCCGCTCGGGCACGAGATCCGTCGTCGGATCCATGACGGCAGGGTCATACCCGGCAAAGCCCACGAGCGAACCACTCTGCAGCACCGCGAGACTCGTCCGCGGCAACCAGGTCACCCGGATCGACTCCCGCCACGGGCCGTCCTGGCTCGCCGGGGGCACGAGCGCCGCGCGCTCGGCGACCGCCGCGTCGGCATACGGGAGCATGCCGTGCGTCTCGGCGCGTGGCACGTAGGACGCGACCTCGACCTTCGTGCCCAGCACACAGTCCTGGTATGCCGCGGTCACCAGCCAGTCGAAGATGGCGGCGCGGTCGTCCTTGCGCTGGTCATAGGCCGTGCCGAAGCCCAGCGCCAGGTTGAGGAAGGGATCAGTGCCAGCGGGGATGGCGAGCAGGGCGAGGGGGCGGACGTCTGCAGTGGTCGGCTGGGTCGCCTCCGGTGCCCCGTCGATCCGATGTGGCGCCGCGACGATGTGCTGGCGCCGAAGGGTCTGCTGCTCGCGCTCCGGGCGACCGCCACGCCAGATCGGCTCGACGTGGTCGTAGAGCTCGCCGTGAATCTCGGCGAGGAGGTCCTTGGGGTCGGGTGCCTTCCACGGCGGTGCGGCCCGTCCGGTCTGGGTGGCCGGCCACCAGCCGAGCTGTGGCGCCCCCCGCTTGATGCGTTGCAGCGCAGCCTCGTCGGCGGTCACGAGAGCTGAGACAAGACCTTGCTCGTCGCCGCTATAGCCGTCGAGCGGCCGGTCCGAGACCGGGAGACCGACGATCTCGTAGGGCTTCCAGTCGCCATCGTCGATGATGGCCTGCACCGGGACGATCCGGACATCGGTCGGGACGGCGTTGACGAGCACCACTCCGGTCATCGATGCGGCGGCCACCGTGGGCGCGGCATTGCCGTTGGCGTCGGGCTGCACGCGTGTCGCGGCGACCGCCGCCTCGAGGGTCTGTCCGTCGCGCACCCCGAAGAGCCCGATCGGAGCCCCTGGGGCCAGCGCGGTGCACACCACGGTGACCCGACCGGCCGCCTGCCCGCCCCACCACACGAAGGTGCCGCCACCGAGCGCCGGACGATGCCCGAAGGGCACCGGCTCGGGCACCCATTTGGCCGCCCGCTGCCAGACGACGAAGGGCTCGCGCGGCACCCCGAGCTCGGGGCTGCACGCCCAGGCCAGTCGCAGGTCGAGCCGCGGTTCGATCTTCTCGTCGACGACGTGCTGGTTCGGCGAGCGCTTGAGCCGGTCGGCGACGATCTGGTCCCAGGGCAACCGCACCCCGTAGGCCCGGAAGTGGTGGACGTCATGGATCCGCATCGCTCAGTCCTCCACTTCCCATGGCGCCCGGACGAACGCGACCGACATCGCCCGCGCCGTCTGGTCGGCCACTCCGGCGACCGGGTCGCCGTGGTGCACCAGCTCGAGGGCCAGCGACCGGCCGCGCGCCCCGGGCGCGAGCAGGCAGATGACTCGGGTGTCTCCCGGGCACCGGATGATGCGCGTCACCGTGGCGGCGGGAGGGTCGCCCGCGAGCGACGGCGCCTGCCGCACGGTGAGCCAGTCGCCCGGCCGGGCCGTCCACCACACGTGAGTCGGGTCGACCGCGTCGGGCGGGACGGTCGCGACGGTCGGCACCCGACGCTGACGGAACAGCTGCTCGCTGCCCTCGAGGACGACTGCCACCGGTTGCGGTACGGCGTCTGCCGACCACCACACCTGCACCCGCGGCACGTCCGGCGTCTGCGGCACCGGCAACCCGGCGGCCTGCACGGCGTCGTCGACCTGGCGGCCGGTCGGTCGGTCGGGCAGACCGGTGATCGGGGCGCTCGTGCGGACCAGCCGGTGCTCGACCGCCGCCGGCGCGAGCCACGACGCGAGATGGGCGACGGAGTCGAAGCGCGACGTGGTGAAACCCACCCGATGCACCCGACGACGTTCTCCCCCAGCGGCATTCGGCACCGACCACACGTCGACGAGGTAGTCCGTGAGCGGATCGAGGTCGTAGGCAAGGGTGATCATCGGATGCGGGATCGTCTCCGACATGGACACGCAGGGGATGTCAGGACCGAGCTCTCGCACCGCCTGCTCCCACGGGGTCATGACCTTGAACCCCTTGGCTGCCGTGAACATCGAGTCCTCGATCCGGTATGCCGCGCCGGCGGCACCGCCGCCCGGGGGCTCGGGGTGCTTGCCCGACGATGCCCGGACGGTCACCTCGAGGTGCCGGCCGTAGCCGGCATACAGCTTCGTGATGGCCTGGGTCGACAGGATGAGCCGCAGCGGCTCCTTGCAGAACGCCCCGGTGTCGTCCATGCCCGGAGCGCTGGTGAGCACCCAGGGGGCGAGGTCGGCGGGCGCGTGACTGGTGTCGTCGGTCGCGAACTCGAAGGTCTGGGTCGTCGGATTCGCGTAGACCGGCGTGCGCGTGGGCTGGTCGGGTCCGGCGTCGGAGTCGTAGCTCCAGGTCACCCGCACCGTGTAGGTCGTGCCTGGAGTGAGCAGCGCGACGGACGAGCCGTCGGTGGCCAGGGCGGTGGAGAGCGCCTGCCGGTCCTGGACCACCGTCGTCGAGTCGTATGCCGCCCGCCTCCGCTCGAGCCAGGTCACCCCGGCGGCGGCGACGAGGTAGAAGGGGCCTGCGGCATACGGCTTCTGTTGCGGCACATGGCCGATGACGATCGAGTCGACCTGCTCGTCAAGCTTGTCGAGGGTGACGAGAGCGAAGTCGTAGCCGCGCTCGCCGTGCCAGACGATCTGACTCGCCTCGCGGCCGCATCGCTCGACGATGGAGCCCCACGGGCCGGCCGCGTCGAGCCAGCGGGCGGGGATGGGGTTGCTCGCCGAGACGTGGTGGGCGCTGGTGACGGGGATCCGGTCGAGCTCGGTGTCGTCGGCGTCGCGAGTGCTGACGACGAGCGATCCGGAGGGCACCTCGCGCGGGACTAGCAGCAGCAGGGTGAGGCCGCTCAGGCCACCATCGGGCCGCAGCCGCACGGCGTCGGCGAGCTGGTCGGGATCGAACTTCATTGCGTCCCAACCCATCTTGACCGTCTTTGCGTCCTCGTCAGGCAGCCAGTCGGGCACCTGACCGGTGTCGCCAGTCGGCGAGCGCAGCACCTTCCCGTCGCACGCGCCGGCACGGGCCGGCTGGCTGGCCTGCTGACGCAGCGCGCCGTAGTCGGCCAGTGAGCCGCCCATCCGCTCGGTCGCCTGCGCGAAGCCACCGGGCTGGTCGCCGCTCGCCGCGGTGGGGCCGTGCGGGTCGAGGGGCTGCCATACCTTGAGAGGTGCCTGGCCGGCCGACGGATCGAAGCGCGGGCAGACCACGTGATCGCCGAGGACGGTGGCGGGGTCGATGCCGAGGAGGCCATCGACGACCCGGTCACCACACCGCCACGGCTCGGTCACCTCGAGGACCGACGACGCGGGCGATGACCGCACCGTGCCCGGGGCATCCGGCCACGGTATGCCGCGCAGCCGCCAGCCGGGCGCGCTGGGACCGAGGGGGGCCTGGTCGAAGGTCCAGAGCTGCTCGGCGGGGCGGGCCGACTCTCGGCACGCGTTGCCCCAGCGCCGCCGGACCTCCTCGGTAAGCGTCTCGCCGTAGGGGATGGCGACGCTGTAGGGCGTGGGCAGCCAGTTGAGCAGCGCCAGCGCCGGCGGCTCGGTCGCCGGCGGCGCGCTTCGGTTCCACCAGCTGCTCGGGGTGCTGCCACTCGTGATCGCCCCGACGAGCTCGACGGCGGTGACCTGGTAGGCCCACCAGCGCTCGCCGATCCGTGTCCAGGCACCCGGGCCGGCGACGCCGCTCGTGCCGAACGGGGCTGCCCCGAGCACCGACAACCCGGTCGCCTCTGGAGCGGCGTCGAACATGACGACGGGAACGGAGTCGATCGGGACGACGACGAGCGGGTCACTGGGCTTCTCGCGCGCCTCCCCCAGGGTCGACTCGATGGCTCGGTCGGTGCCGCTGCCCTCGACGAGGGCCGGGGTGCGCGAGACGAGCTTGACCGAGGCGACGAGCGGGCGAGGCTTGGGGTCGGGGTTCGGTGGGGCGCCGATGGTGAGCTCGACGCAGCCCTCGATGGAGAAGAAGAAGAGATCGACCTTGCCGCACGCCTTGCCGTGGATGTACGGGTCGTCGGTCTCGACGCCGTTCTGGACGCGACGGCCGACCGCGACCTCGAGCTCGGCATACGCGGACAGCGAGATGACGAACAGGCGCAGCTCACCGCGGGCATAGATCTTGCCCGCGACGAAGAACGGGTCGAAGCCGACGATGGCATCGAAACCGGCGGCCACCTCGAGGTAGAGCCCGACCGCCTTGCTGCCCATGAGGACGGCTTGGATGTGGAAGCCCGTGGCGATGGCCAGGCCGCTCGGCACGGCGGGCAGCCCGGGGATGGTCAGCCCGTCGCCGTGGATCATGAGATAGCCCGAGCCGTCGATGACGTCGAGGACGTTCACGGACACCCGGTGGTCGTAGCTGCCCAGCTCGACCAGCCAGGCATCGGGGTCGCTCGTCGTGAAGAAGGCGCGTACCGGCACGTGGATCCGCAGGATCGACTGGATCTGGTAGTCGGCGACGATGCCGATCGAGAAGCTGCCCCGGCCGAAGTCGAGGTCGAGCACCGCGAGGAAGGTCGCCTGCTGCTGGCTACCGAGCGAGGGCATCGCCTTGATGACGTCGGCCTTCATCATCAGCAGGATTCGCGGCCCGGGCAGCTCGATCATGAGCACGCCCTTGAGGTGCAGGACGTAGCCGCCCTCGACGGTGCCGAGCAGCAGTCCGGCGGCGATCGAGTAGCGATCTGGCGCGTGGCCCCACCCCTGCGGGTCCATGACGCCGGTGCGCGGCGGGGTCATCTGCCCCTTGAGCCACTCGAGCGCCGGCACCTCGGCGGTCACCGGCTCCTTGCGGGCGAAGTTGATCGCCACGCCACCCATGAAGCCGAAGATGCCCAGGCCCGAGCCGCCCAGCACGATCGGCACCGGCAGCTCGACCTCGGCGCCGATGAGCACGCCGACGACGCCGTTGATCTCGGCGATGGCGAACTGCGCGGCGGCGCGCAGGTTGATCGCGGTGAGGGTGACGTCGATGGCGCCCTCGAAGCCGGTCTCGGTGAACTTCACCCAGCCGCTGCCGTGCACCGTCGCCGGGATGTCGAGCGTGGCACCGAGCTTCGTGAGCTGGGGGATCTCGGCCGCGTCGAGGCGGACCCGCACCCGGATCGTGTCGATGGTGACCGGCCCGAGGGCAACGCCCATCCCGACCTCGACCTCGAGGTAGGTGGGATTGTCGCGGCTGACCCGGACGCCGAGGATCCGCAGCAGCCGGTCCAGCGGCTCGATCGCGGACAGCGCCCCCGGCTCGATGTCGAGCGAGTAGCCCTTGCTCGGGTCGAAGACGGGGACCGGCAGATACTCGACGCTCGCACCGGATGTCCTTGTGCCCCAAGCAGATCGAAGTCCGATCGCCTTGTAGCGGGTCGAGATGGGGTGGTCGGGGTGGACCCGGATGATGGTGATGTCGAAGGTGAACGACACCTCGACGTCGAGCATGACGCTCACCTGGGTGCCCGAGGTCGCCGTCGAGGTCGATCCGTCGGCGCCGAGGACGCCCTGGCTCACGACGAGCTCGCCACCGCGCAGGGTGAGCGCGCGCACCTTGAGCAGCCCGGCCGCGCCGACGGCCATCGCCCCGAGCTCCACGAGCGTGCCGGCCGCCGGCGACAGCTCGGCGACCGCCGAGGCGAGCGGGCCGAGGACGGCGGCCCCGCCGAGCAGGTTGAGCCCGGTGTTGGTGCCGTCCGCGCTGCGACCCTGCACGAGCCCGTCGAGGTCGCCCTCCACAGCGCGGAACTCGCCGACGACGTCCCACGAGCCACGGTCCTCGGCGATCCGCAGCCGCACCCGGAACCGGCAGATGCCGTCGTTGGGGTTGGCCCGAGCCGGCAGCGAGGTGCCGTGCCGGTCCGCGGCCTGCTCGGCCGCCGTCTGGATGTCGAACTCCCCCCAGATCTCGAGCCGGATGAAGGTGTCCCGGCGGATCTCGACGGCGAC
>Ga0116151_10003172_pt1 | contig 14830 bp, 15 predicted proteins | sample AD_UKC117_MetaG_FD_89893 | JGI IMG/M metagenome (GOLD analysis project Ga0116151, IMG submission 89893) | Active sludge microbial communities of municipal wastewater-treating anaerobic digesters from Hong Kong - AD_UKC117_MetaG | ecosystem: Engineered > Bioreactor > Anaerobic > Digestate...
AGCATCAGGCTCGCGGGCTTCTTCGCCCCGAATTCCGACATGATGCGGTGCCAGAGCAGCCGCGCCGCCCGGAGCTTCGCGGCTTCCATGAAGAAGTTCATGCCGATGGCAAAGAAGAAGCTCAGCCGCCCGGCGAAGGCGTCCACGTCCATCCCCGCCGCTATCGCCGCGCGCACGTATTCGCGGCCGTCCGCCAACGTGAAGGCGAGCTCCTGCACGAGGTTCGCGCCCGCCTCCTGCATGTGGTAGCCGGAGATCGAGATCGAGTTGAACTTGGGCATCTCCGCGGCGGTATAGGCGATGATGTCAGAGACGATCCGCATGGAGGGCTCGGGCGGATAGACATAGGTGTTGCGGACCATGAACTCCTTGAGGATGTCGTTCTGGATCGTCCCCGATAGCTGCTCCCGCGCCACCCCCTGCTCCTCGCCGGCCACGATGAAGGAGGCCAGCACCGGGATCACCGCCCCGTTCATGGTCATCGACACCGAGACCTTCTCCAGCGGAATGCCGTCGAAGAGGATCTTCATGTCCTCCACCGAATCGATCGCCACGCCCGCCTTGCCGACGTCGCCCTCCACCCGCGCATGGTCGCTGTCGTAGCCGCGGTGGGTGGCGAGGTCGAAGGCGACGCTTACCCCCTGCTGCCCCGCCGCCAGCGCCTTGCGGTAGAAGGCGTTCGATTCCTCCGCCGTCGAGAAGCCGGCGTATTGCCGGATCGTCCAGGGCCGGCCGGCGTACATCGTCGCCCGCGGCCCGCGGGTGAAGGGCGCGAGGCCCGGCAGGCTGCCGAGATGCCCGAGGCGCTCCAGATCGGCCCCGGTATAGAGCGGCCGCACGGTGATGCCCTCGGGCGTCGCCCAGTCGAGGCTCTCCACCGCCGCGCCCTTCAGCTCGCGCTCCGCCAGTTCGCGCCAGCGCGCCAGATCCGCCTCGCCCATCGCTCCGCTCCTCATCCCGCCACGCCGGGGCGGCGCAAAATCCCCGCCCGCGGCCCGAATTGCCCCGATTCTCTCTCGCATCCCGCAACGGTGTGCTTATGTCTTGGGGCAAGGGAGAAGTTCATGCCGCCTGCCCGCCTGATCGCCATCGCCCTCCTGCTCGCGGCCGGCCCGGCCGCGGCCCAGGAGGGAACGCCCCTGCAGACCACGACGGTCGCGGCGCAATCCGCCGCCGCGGAGGCGCCCGAGCAGCCGGCGCTCGAGGATCTGGTCTGGGTGGCCCGCCCGATCGTGGTCTTCGCCGACACCCCCAACGATCCGCGCTTCCAGCAGCAGATGCGCATGCTCGACGAACGCGCCGACGAGCTGGCCGAGCGCGACGTGGTCATCCTCACCGACACCGATCCCGCCGCCAACGGGCCGCTGCGCACCGCGCTCAGGCCACGCGGCTTCAACCTCGTGCTCATCGACATCGACGGCACCGTCGCCCAGCGCCGCCCGGCGCCGACCTCGGCGCGCGAGCTGATCAACCTCATCGACCGCATGCCCTCGCGGCGGCAGGAGACCGGCTCGCGGCGGCAGTGAGCGGCCTGGCCGGCCGCATTCGACAACACAGCCCCGTCAGCCCGAGCTCCGCGCGCACCCAGCGTCACCACCTCGCCCGGCGGGCACCGCCGGGCAGCGCGCACGGGTTCCGCCCCAGACAGCGCAAGGCTATCTTCCCTGCCGGCGCCGAGTCGCGGCGCGCAATCGGGAGTGCCTTCATGTCCATCCGTCTCGTTCTCGCCCTCGCCGCCGCCCTGGCGGCCGCTCCCGCCGTGGCCCAGCGCCTGCCGCCCGCCGACGGGATGCCGCTCTCGAAGATCATCGCCAATGTGGAGGCGAACCCCGAGGTCCGCAGCATCCGGGACGTCGAATGGGAGGACGACGGCTATTGGGAGATCTCCTACGTCACCCAGAACGGCCGGCGCGGCCGGGCGCGTCTCGACCCGATGACCGGCGCCACCTGGTCGCGCCGCTGATCCATCGGGGCCCGGGCCGGGCGCCGCCATCCTAGTCGAACTCCAGGATGACAGCGTCGACGGCGAGGCTGTCGCCGGGCTTGGCATGGATCTTCGCGACCCGCGCCCGGCGCTCGGCGCGCAGCACGTTCTCCATCTTCATCGCCTCGATCATGGCGAGCGACTGGCCGTCGAAGACCTCGTCGCCCTCTGCCACGTCGATGCGCACCACCAGCCCCGGCATCGGGCAGAGCAGGAGCTTGGAGGTGTCCGGCGGCGCCTTCTGCGGCATCTTCGCGGCCAGCTCCGCATGGCGCGCCGAGCGCACCGAGACCTTCAGATCCGCGCCGCGATAGCGCATGCGGTAGCCGCCGGGGATGCGGTCGAGCTTGACCGAGCGCGGCCGCCCATCCACCGCGACCTCCACCACCGGATCCCAGAAGGCGCCGGCATGGTCGCTGGCGATCGTGAGGCGCGCGCCGTCCTCGAGCTCGATCACCGGGCCGCTGCCCTCCTCGATGACGCGCGCGGGCCACGTCCGACCCGCCATGCCCACCACCCAGGTGTCGCCCACATGGCGCTCGTGATGGGAGAGACGGCCGCTGATCCGCGCCGCGCGCTTCTCCCCGGCATGGTGGATCGCCACGGCCAGCGCCGCGAGATCGCGCAGCACCGCCTCCGGCAGGTCCACGCCGGCGAAGCCCTCGGGATATTCCTCGGCGATGAAGGCGGTGGTGATCTCGCCCGAGCGGAAGCGCGGATGCTCCATGACCGCCGAGAGGAAGGGCAGGTTGTGGCCGATACCCTCGACCTCGAACTCGTCGAGCGCCACGCCCATCGCCGCGATCGCGGCGGCGCGGTCCGGCGCCCAGGTGCAGAGCTTGGCGATCATCGGGTCGTAGTACATCGAGATCTCGCCACCCTCGAAGACGCCGGTGTCGTTGCGCACGACGCGCGCCGCCTCGCGGATCTCCGCCGGCGGGCGGTAGCGCGTGAGCCGGCCGATCGAGGGCAGGAAGTTGCGATAGGGATCCTCGGCATAGAGCCGGCTCTCGATCGCCCAGCCGTCGAGCGTCACGTCGTTCTGGGCGATCGCCAGCTTCTCGCCCGCCGCCACCCGGATCATCTGCTCCACGAGATCGATGCCGGTGATCAGCTCGGTCACGGGATGCTCGACCTGCAGCCGCGTGTTCATCTCGAGGAAATAGAAGTTGCGCGCGCCGTCGACGATGAATTCCACGGTCCCGGCCGAGCAGTAGTCGACCGCCTTGGCCAGCGCGACGGCCTGCTCGCCCATCGCCCGGCGCGTCTCCGCATCGAGAAAGGGCGAGGGCGCCTCCTCGATGACCTTCTGGTTGCGCCGCTGGATCGAGCATTCCCGCTCGCCCAGGTAGATGCAATTGCCGTGCCTGTCGCCGAGCACCTGGATCTCGATGTGCCGCGGCTGGGTGACGAACTTCTCGATGAAGATGCGGTCGTCGCCGAAGCTCGAGGCCGCCTCCGAGCGCGACCGCTCGAAGCCCTCGCGCGCCTCCGCCTCGTCCCAGGCGATGCGCATGCCCTTGCCACCGCCGCCCGCCGAGGCCTTGATCATCACCGGATAGCCGATCTCGGAGGCGATCCGGGCCGCGTGCTCCGCATCGTCGATCAGCCCCATGAAGCCCGGCACCGTCGAGACGCCCGCCTCGGCGGCGAGCTTCTTCGAGGTGATCTTGTCGCCCATCGCCTCGATGGCGCCCACCGGCGGGCCGATGAAGGCGACACCCTCCGCCGCCAGCGCCGCCGCGAAATCCGCCCGCTCCGACAGGAAGCCGTAGCCCGGATGCACCGCCTGGGCGCCGGTGGCGCGCAGGGCCTCCAGGATGCGCTCGATGACGATATAGGACTGGCTCGCCGGGGCCGGGCCGATATGCACCGCCTCGTCGGCCATGCGCACATGCAGGGCATGGGCATCGGCGTCCGAATGCACGGCGACGGTCGCGATGCCCATCCGCCGGGCGGTCTTGATGACCCGGCAGGCGATCTCGCCCCGATTCGCGATCAGGATCTTCTCGAACATCGTTCCTCGCTCGCTCCTCCGCTCCGCCTCTCGCTCGGTCTGGGGTCCGTCACGGACCCATGGTCGGGCCCTGGCCCGGGATGAAGCCCGACGAAAGGTTGTCCTGCTGCAGCATCTGGTCGTTCAGCGCCGCGCGGTTCTCGGGCGAGGCCTCGGGGGCCGAGCCGGTCGCGCAGGCGGCGGTCATCAGCACGGCGGCGAGGCACGCCAGTCCCTTGGTGCGTTTCATCGTCTCGCTTCCTCTCGGTTGGCGCCTTCCGGCGCAGGATCGCAGCGCGACGAGGCGGATGCCGGCGTCATCCATCCTCGAAGGCTTCCGGAAAACTCGCGCGCGCCCGCGCCTCGTCGATCACCAGCCGCGCCTCGTAGCTCGCCGGGTCGAAGGGGTCGTCGGCCGGCAGGATCTCGCGCCCGAAGAGCCAGCCGAGCCGGCCGGCGTCGAGATTGCCGCGCTCGAAGGGCTCCGCCCCGAACTGCGCCCAGAGCGCGGCCAGGAACTCCCGGTCGGCGGCGCGGTCGAGGGGCCGGCGGTCGGCGAAGCGCTCGCGCGCCTTGAGCGGCGTCGCACCGTCGCGCGCCGCCCGGCGGATGGTGAACTGCAGGTCGGTTCCGGGCAGCCGGCCGGGGAAGCCGCGATGCTTCAGCATGGCCGCCCCCGGGCGGTCCCGCGCTCGCCGGCGGCCGGGTGCGGCGCCGGCCTCAATCCTCGCCGAGATGCATCACCGCCACGCCCATCGAGACGGCCCCGAAGGTGAGCGCGGTCTGGAAGAAGAGCAGGAAGGTCGCCAGCCCGCTGGTGTCGCTCTCGAGCAGCCCCGCCAGCCCGGCGACGTCGAACCAGATCAGCACCAGAAGGAAGCTGCAGCCGATGACCATGCCGTTCGCGATATGGACGAGCATGAAGCGAATGAGTTTTGGCAGCGACATCCAGAGGCGGCGCATGGCGTAAGCTCCCGTCCCGAGCCATGCCATGACATAGGGCGCCACCGGCCGCCTGTCCATCGCATGCGGCCGGAACGCATAGCGAGATCGCATTTGGCGCCGCAGCCCCGTTCGGCCGAGATCCGGGCCCGCCTAGTGTCGCCATCGGGCCTGGCGGGCACCGCCGGGCAGCGCCCGCCCCGCCCCCGTTACGCCGAAGGCGTGCCTCCGGCACGACGCGGGCGCTTCGCTCCCTCCCGGGCCGGGCGCTGCCCTCATCTTGTGGCGGGACGGTCGTGCCGGGGACGATGCGCATCAAATGCCATCGGCCCACTGGACGGCCGGCGACCCGACTGGTCGCTTCCATGCGCCGCACTCCCGCCCGCCCGCTCACAGCGGAATGTTGTCGTGCTTCTTCCACGGGGTCTCCGCGCGCTTCGAGCGCAGGCCGGCGAAGGCCCGGGCCACCCGCCGCCGGGTGGAATGCGGCATGATCACCTCGTCGATGAAACCCTTCTCCGCCGCCACGAAGGGATTGGCGAAACGCGCCTCGTAGTCCCGCGTCCGCGCCGCGATCTTCTCCGGCTCGCCGAGCTCGGAGCGATAGAGGATCTCCACCGCGCCGCGCGCGCCCATCACCGCGATCTCCGCCGTCGGCCAGGCGTAGTTGACGTCGCCGCGCAGATGCTTGGAGCTCATCACGTCATAGGCGCCGCCATAGGCCTTGCGGGTGATGACGGTGACCTTGGGCACCGTCGCCTCGCCATAGGCGAAGAGCAGCTTGGCGCCGTGCTTGATGATGCCGCCGAATTCCTGCGCCGTGCCCGGCAGGAAGCCCGGCACGTCGACGAAGGTCAGGATCGGGATCGAGAAGGCGTCGCAGAAGCGCACGAAGCGCGCCGCCTTGCGCGCCGAATCGATGTCGAGGCAGCCGGCCAGCACTAGCGGCTGGTTGGCCACCACCCCGATCGTCGAGCCCTCCAGCCGGATGAAGCCGGTCAGGATGTTCTTGGCGTATTCCGCCTGGATCTCGAAGAAATCGCCCTCGTCGGCGACCTTCCGGATCAGCTCCTTCATGTCGTAGGGCGTGTTCGCATTGGGCGGGACCAGCGTGTCGAGGCTCTCCTCGATGCGCTCGGGCGAATCGTAGAAGGGGCGCACCGGCGGAACCTCGCGGTTCGACAGCGGCAGGAAGTCGAAGAGCCGGCGCACCTCCATCAGCGCGACGATGTCGTTCTCATAGGCGCCGTCGGCGACCGAGGACCGCGTGGTATGGGTCTTCGCGCCGCCGAGATCCTCGGCGGTGACCACCTCGTTGGTCACGGTCTTCACCACGTCCGGGCCGGTCACGAACATGTAGGAGGAATCGCGCACCATGAAGATGAAGTCGGTCATCGCCGGCGAATAGACCGCGCCCCCGGCGCAGGGGCCCATGATCACCGAGATTTGCGGCACCACGCCCGAGGCGAGGATGTTGCGCTGGAAGACCTCGCCATAGGCGGCGAGCGATCCCACGCCCTCCTGGATGCGCGCGCCGCCGGAATCGTTGATCCCCACCACCGGCGCGCCGTTGCGCATGGCCATGTCCATGATCTTGCAGATCTTCTGGCCATGGGTCTCGGAGACCGAGCCGCCGAAGACCGTGAAGTCCTGGCTGAAGGCATAGACCTGCCGGCCGTTGATCGTGCCCCAGCCGGTGACGACGCCGTCGCCGGGATAGCTGGTCGATCCCATGCCGAACTCGGCGCAGCGATGCGCCACGAACATGTCGAATTCCTCGAAGCTGCCCTCGTCGAGCAGCACCTCGAGGCGTTCGCGCGCCGTCAGCTTGCCCTTGGCGTGCTGCCCGTCGATGCGGCGCTGTCCCCCGCCGATCCGCGCCTCGGCGCGGCGGTCTTCGAGCTCTTCGAGGATGTGCTTCACGCGCCCCTTCCCCCCTGCGGCCTGGGGCATGCATTGCCAGATCGCCCGGACCGCGGCAAGCGGACATCGGCAGATTTGCAAAGTGTATTGCAAAGGTGCGCTGCGAATTGCAATATTGCGAAGTCATGGCACAGCAGGCCAAGCTCTATGCCGGGGTCAAGCTGCGCGAGATCCGCGCGCGGCTGCGGCTGACCCAGGCCGAATACGCGGCGCGGCTCGGCGTCTCGCTCTCCTATCTCAACCAGATGGAGAACAACCATCGCCCGGTCTCGGCGCGGGTCATCCTCGCCCTGGTCGAGGAATTCGCCGTCGACGTGAGCGAGCTCGCCGCCGGCGCCCACGAGCGCATCGTCGCCGACATGCGCGAGGCCCTGGCCGATCCGGTCTTCGGCATGGCGCCGCCCCCCGGCGACATCCAGCTCGTCGCCTCCAACGCCCCCAACTTCGCCCGCGCCTTCCTCACCCTGCACCGGGCGCATCGCGAGACCCAGGACCGGCTCGCCCAGCTCAACGAGGCCATCGGCCGCGAGGAGGGCGCGCTCAGCCCGCTGCCCTGGGAGGAGGTGCGCGACTTCTTCCACTATTGCGACAATTACATCGACGCCATCGACCGCGCCGCCGAACGCCTGGCCTCGCAGCTCGCCCCCGGCGACCGCCGCGCCGCGCTCGAGGCCAGGCTCGCCGAGCGCCACGGCATCACCCTCGCGAGCGAGCCCGGCGGGCCGCTGCGCCGCTTCGACGCCGGGGCGCGCAGGCTGACCCTCGCCGCTGAGGCTGCCCCGGCGAGCCAGGTCTTCCAGGCGCTGCACCAGATCGCGATGATCGAGCACGACGACCTGCTCGAGGCGACGCTCGATCTCGCGCGCTTCCGCACCGAGGCCGCACGGGCGATCTGCAAGACCGGGCTCGCCAATTACTTCGCCGGCGCCGCCCTCCTGCCCTATGGCCGCTTCCTCGAGCGCGCCGGCGCGGCGCGCCACGACATCGAGGCGCTGGCGCTCGAATTCCAGGCCTCCATCGAGCAGGTCGCCCAGCGCCTTTCCACCCTGCAGCGCCCCGGCGCCAAGGGCGTGCCCTTCTTTTTCGTGCGCGTGGACCAGGCCGGCACCATCACCAAGCGCCATTCCGCCACGCGGCTGCAATTCGCCCGCTTCGGCAGCGCCTGCCCCTTGTGGAACGTGCATCGGGCCTTCGAGACCCCGGGCCGCTTCCTGCGGCAGCTGGCCGAGACCCCGGACGGCGCGCGCTATCTCTGCCTCGCGCGCGACGTCTCCAAGCCCGGCGGCAGCTTCCGCGCGCCGGTGCGGCGCTACGCGATCGGCCTCGGCTGCGAGATCGCCCATGCCGGCGCGCTGGTCTATGCCGACGATCTCGACATGCGCAACGACGCCGCCTACCAGCCGATCGGCGTCTCCTGCCGCATCTGCGAGCGGCGCGACTGCCACCAGCGCGCCGTCCCGCCGCTCGAACGACCGCTCACCGTCGACCCCGACGAGCGCGGCCTGCTGCCCTACCGGATCGGTTAGGCCGGGATCCCCGCCGCTTGAAATCGGCGACATCCGGATGGCTCGGTCGGCCAGGGACAACCCGAACCGGCGACAGCGAGGCATCGCCTCGCGCCGGTTCGTCGGTTGGAGCGCGCGAGCGCGGAGGTCGCGGGGTGTGGGGTTCCGTCGCCGGTGGGTAGTCCGCGAAGAGAACGCGGCGCCTTCACACGGGCCGGGCTCGGGTCCGATGCGCTCCTCTGCAGACCGGATCACCCGTTCCGGGCGGATTTCGCTGCACCGCTACCGGTTGACCAACCCCAAGGCTCGGGCCGGATCTCCGGCTGCGTTGCGCGCTGTCCGAACGGCGCGCAGCGCAGCCTCCGCCGGCCTAGAACTTGTAGACCGCGCCGAGCAGCAGATCGACGGTCTCGACCTGGGATTCCCACGACAGATTGCCCGGCCCGCTCAGAGTGCCGCTGTCGGTCGCGAAATACCGAACCTCGCCGATGATGTCCCAGCTCGGGTTCACCGCATAGCCGACGCCGCCGATCAACTGCCAGGCGAAGGCATTGTCCCGCTTGAACGAGCCGATGTCGTCGATGTCCGATTCCATGTTGGCCCAGCCGAGGCCGCCGCCGACATAGGGCTGCACCGCACCACCCGCACCCATCCCGTCGAACTTGTAGAGCGCGTTCAGCATGACCGCGTTGGAATTGGTCGAGCCGCCGCTCTCGCCGATGCCGGACAGGTCGGTGGTCGTGTCGGCGTCGCGATAGGCGTATTCCAGCTCCAGCCCGAAGTTCGGCGTATAGTCGTAGCCGACCGCCGCGCCGAGCACGTAGCCGGTGTCGTAGCTGGCGTCGCCATCCGCGAGGAAGCTGCCGCCGCTGTTCACGTCGCCCGACTGGTCCTGCAGCCATGTCGCGCCGCCGAAGCCCTTGACGTACCACTGCCCGCCGCTCATGAAGCCCTGCGCCGAAGCCGCTCCGGCGGAAAGCATCGCCCCCGCCGCCAGGGCGACCGCGAGTTTCGTGCGATCGAAGCCGTTCATTCTGCCCTCCTGTGCTGTCCGTGCCCGATCCGGGCGAAATGCTCCTCATGTTGGGGCGCCGCCCGCGAAGGTCAACGGCGCGCCCCGGGATTTCCGCATGGGCCGCGAGCTCGGGCCAAGGGAACTGCATCTGGCAACGCACCCCCTCCACCTGGGTTCCGGGCGCGCCCAGTGCAGCCATCCCGCCCGGCGGGCACCGCCGGGCGGCGCCCGCGCCGCCCCGTCACGCCGAAGGCGTGCCTCCGGCACGACGCGGGCGCTCCGCTCCCGCCGGGCCGGGCGCTGCCCTCATTTTGTAGCGGGATGGTCGAAGCAAAAGGATTGTGCTCCAGATACGTGGCCCCCGAGCCCCGTCCCCCGCCCTTGCAATGCCCGCCGCCCGCGTCCAAGATCGCCCGGGGAGGAGGGAGCCATGGTCGAGGAACCGGCAGGCGCGTCTCCGCGCATCTCGCGGAAGGCACTTCTGGAGGCCTTGGCCGCGCTGGTCCTGCTCGCGCTCGCCTTCGCCGGCATCGCCGCCTCGGACGTCTCCGCGGCAGGCACGCAAGGCTACTGGACCCTGATCACCGTGGTCTTCGCCCTGGCCTCGCTCGCGGTCGACTGGCAGCAGTCGGGCGCGGATTTCCGCGGCTCGCGCAGCGCCCTCCGGCTCGGCCTGCACTGGGCAGGGGTCTTCGCTTCGGTCCAGGTCGTCTATTTCTTCATCGCCTCGGGCCGGCTGGCGAATGCCGACACCGGGCTCGTCAACGGGCTGATCCTCGCCCTGGGCACCTTCCTCTGCGGCGTCCATGTCAGCTGGCGCCTGATGGTGCTTGGGCTGGCGCTCGGCCTCGCCACCGGCGCGGTCGCCTATGTGGAGCAGTATCTCTGGGTGCTGCTCGGCCTCGCGCTGCTCGCCGTCGCCGCACTCCTGCTCGGCACGCGGCTGACCCACCGAACTGCCGCCTGACCGCCGCCGGGTTACACGAAGCGGGCGAGGGCGGTGCAGCCTTACCGCCGATCGACACCGGTCGATCGGGCAGGAGATTGCCTGCCCGCGCTGAACCGGAATCGACTGCGAGGCCCGGCGGACCGGCCCTCTCGGCGGTCAGAAGCTGTAGGCCGCGCCCAGCAGCAGGTCGAAGCTCTCGAAGCCGGAGTCGAGCGAGAACCCGTCCGCCCCGTCGAGCGAGCCGCTGTTGACCGAATACCAGCGCGCCTCGCCCATCAGCGTCCAGTCCGGCGAGATCCGGTAGCCGACGCCGCCGATCAGCTGCCAGGCGAAGAGCCCGTTGTTGTCGAAGGATCCGTTGTCCTCGGTCTGCAGGTCGATGTTCGCCCCGCCGATGCCGGCGCCGAAATAGGGCTGGAAGGCGCCGTCCGCCCCCATGCCGTCGAGCCGGTAGATCGCATTGACCATCACCGCGTTCGAGCGCGTGTCGCCGCTGACCTGACCCTTCAGATCCGCCTGCCGGAAGCCGTATTCCAGCTCCACGCCGATGTTCGGGGTGTAGTTGTATCCGACCGCGACCCCGAGCACGTAGCCGGTGTCGTAGTCGAGCTTGACGTCGATATCGGTGCCGCCGCCGAGGAACTGCAGCTCGTTCTCCTCGCCCGAGGGCCAGGTCGCGCCGCCGAAGCCCTTGAGATAGAAGGAGCCGCCGAACCCCTGCGCCGAGGCCGCGCCCGCGCCGGCCACCAGCGCCGCGATCGCCGCGGCCGCGAAGAACGTCGATCGTCCCGTCATGATCTCACCTCGATCAGCATTGCGCGATGGCGCATCTTCGGCGCGGCCGCCGCCGTGGTGAAGATGCCCCGGCAGCTTCTCCGCGGCTGTTGCGGGCCGGCAACAAGTGCCGGCACCGCAGCCGCGCGGGACGCGCCGGACCGCCCTCAGGGCAGGAGCCGGGTCGTGCCGTCGGCGCTCTGGATCACCTGCACCCGCTGGCCCATCGAGAAGACCGGCTCGGCCTGGATGACCGCGATGGTGCGCCCGTCGTCGAGCCGGACCGTCCATTGCGTCGACTGGACCGTGGTCGCCGCCCCGGCCACCCGGTTGCCGGCCGCGGCACCCGCGGTCGCGCCCGCTACCGTCGCGATGTCCTTGCCGAGGCCGCCCCCGACCTCGTTGCCGAGCAGCCCGCCGGCCAGGCCGCCGGCGAGCGTGCCCACGACCTCGGCCGTCTTGTTGCCGCCCTGAACCTGCACCGGCTGCGCGCCGATGATCTCGCCGAAGGAGACCGACTGCGCGCCCTGCGCCTGATTGGCGTTGACGAGGTTCCCGGTATTCTGCGGCGTGCAGCCCAGAAGGCCCAGCGCCACCAGCGCCGCGCCGGAAACCTTCGCAAAATCCGTCATTCTCATCCTGTTTGCCTGCCTTTCAATCCTGTCGTCCGTCCGGACAACCCGGACCGGGATTCTGAAACCCGATTGCGGCGAAAATGTCCACCACGTCATGCCCGCACGTCCGGGTCAGTCAGCTTGCGGTGCTCCTGCAGCGCGAAGCGGTCGGTCATGCCGGCGATGTAGTCCGAGACCACCCGCGCCCGCGCGCCGGTCTCGAGCCGGGCGCAGGCGTTCCATTCCGGCGGCATGAGCTCCGGCGCGCCGAGGAACATCTCGAAGAGCTCGCGCACCACCGCGCGAGCCTTGCGCCGCATCCGCTGCACGGTCCAGTGTCGGTACATGCGGTGATAGAGAAACTCGCGGATCACCTTCAGCTCCGCGAAGCTCGCCTCCGAGAAGCGCACGACCGGCACGCCGAGATGGCGGATCGCCGCGGCGTCCTTCGGGTCGTGCTCGGCGATCCGTGCCCGGCTCGTGGCCAGCACGTCCTCGACCAGGAGCCCGAAGAAGCGCCGCAGCGCCTCGTGCTCGCGCCGCGCCGGCGCGAGCCCCGGCCAGCGCGCGTCCACCTCGGCGATGCAGCGCCCGATCAGCGGCAGCGCGCGCAGATCCTCGAGGCTGAAGAGCCCCGCGCGCAGCCCGTCGGCGAGATCGTGGTTGTTGTAGGCGATGTCGTCGGAGATCGCCGCCACCTGCGCCTCGGCGCTGGCATGGGAATCGAGCTCCAGATCGTGCCGCGCGGTATAATCCGCCAGCGCCGCCGGCACCTCGCCCGTCACCGGGCCGTTGTGCTTGGCGATGCCCTCGAGCGTCTCCCAGGTCAGGTTCAGCCCGTCGAACTCGGCGTAATGCGCCTCGAGCCGCGTGACGATGGTCAGGGCCTGGGCGTTGTGGTCGAACCCGCCCCAGGGCTCCATCACCGCCTGCAGCGCCTCCTCGCCGGTATGGCCGAAGGGCGGATGGCCGAGGTCGTGGGCGAGCGCCACCGCCTCGGCGAGCTCCTCGTTCAGCCCCAGGGTGCGCGCGATCGTGCGCGCGACCTGCGCCACCTCGATCGAATGCGTCAGCCGGGTGCGGTAGTAGTCGCCCTCGTGCTCCACGAAGACCTGGGTCTTGTGCTTGAGCCGCCGGAAGGCGGAGGAATGGATGATCCGGTCGCGGTCGCGCTGGTAGCAGGACCGGTGCGTGGAATCCTCCTCCGCGAAGAGCCGGCCCCGGCTGATCGCGGGCGAGGTAGCGAAGGCTGCGGTCATCGGGTCGCTTTCGGTCGGCGGCACGGGCGGCTTCCCCGATGTCTAGACCATCGCCGCCCGGGCCGGAAGCACCGCCGAGCGACGCGCCTTGTGCCAGTGAAATTGCATCCGGCAACGCGACCCCGCCAGGCTGAGTTCCGGGCGCGCCTAGCGCCGCCATCCCGCCCGGCGGGCACCGCCGGGCAGCGCCCGCCCCGCCCCAAGGCGGGCGCTCCGCTTCCGCCCGGGTCAGGCGCCGCCCTCATTTTGGTGTGGGACGGTCGAATAAGAAGGAATGAACGCCGTGTACGAGCGCCCCGAGCCTCCCCGCCGGCCGCTTGCCATGCGGCAAGGCCGCCCCTATCTCTCACGGGAACACGCCATCCGGGCCGAGCCATGCAGATCGCCATTCCCCCCAGGGTCACCGACCGCGCCTTTCAGCGACTGCAGGAGATCGGCGGGGACGACCCGCAATGCCTGCGCGTCGCCGTCGAGGGCGGCGGCTGCTCCGGCTTCCAGTACGACATGCATCTCGAACCCGCTCCCGCCTCCGACGACCTGGTGCTGGAGAAGGACGGGGCGCGGGTTTTGATCGACCCGGTCTCGCTGCCCTTCCTCGCCGACGCCGAGATCGACTTCGCCGACGAGCTGATCGGCGCCCGCTTCGTGGTCCGCAACCCCAACGCCACCTCCTCCTGCGGCTGCGGCACCTCCTTCTCGATCTGACCCGCGGCGGATCGAGGCAAGCGGCCGGGATGCCCCGTCCACCTTCTGCCCGAGTGATTTATCGGGCCGGCCGGACCGGCAGCGCGGCTGTCCAGCCGGCGCGAAGGCCGCGGCTTCAAGCGAAGCCGGCCAGCACCTCGCCGACCGACCGTGCGGCCGGGCCGCTCAGATAGGGCCGGATGTTCTCCGCGAACCAGGGGGCCGCCACGTTCGACGAGACATCCTTCAAGGTCGCGAGATCGGCATAGCCGACGACGACGATGGCCTCCTCCTCCCCGGCCCGCAGCAGCAGCGCCGAGGTCACGCCCGGCCGGGAGCCCCTGAGCCCGGCGGCGAAATCTCCGAACCTGCGCGCCATCTCCGCCCAGTCGGCATCGGCGCGGATCGGCAGGTGATTGACGACGAAATGCATCGCTGGAGCCTCGCGCTCGCATGGGGCCGCGGCGGCATGGGGCGCTGCCAAGGCCCGGTCCCGCAGTCTCGCACGGCGGGCGCGGGCCGGCCAGCCGGCGCGAGGCCAAGGCATGGCGTTTTCCGGCCCGCCGCCCTTGCGGTGCCCCGGCCCCGCTCCTAGGCTCCGCCCAGGCCAGCGCGGGATCCCGGGATGAAGATCGCCTCCTTCAACATCAATGGAATCAAGGCCCGCCTGCCGGCCCTGCTCGACTGGCTGGCCGAGGCCCGGCCCGACGTGGCCGTGCTGCAGGAGATCAAGTCGCTCGACGAGGCCTTCCCGCGGTCCGAAATCGAGGATGCGGGGTACAATATCGCGACCCATGGGCAGAAGGGCTTCAACGGCGTCACGATCCTCTCCCGCCTGCCGCTCGAGGACGTCGCCCGCGGCCTGCCCGGGGACGATTCCGACGACCAGGCGCGCTGGATCGAGGCGACGGTCGTGGGCGAGCATGCCGCCCTGCGCATCTGCGGCCTCTACCTGCCCAACGGCAATCCCGCGCCCGGCCCGAAATACGACTACAAGCTCGCCTGGATGGAGCGGTTGCAGCACCGCGCCGCGGCGCTGCTGCAGGCGGAGGACGCGGCGGTGATCCTGGGGGATTTCAACGTCATCCCGCAGGCCGAGGACTGCCGCGACCCTAGGGACTGGGAAGCGGACGCGCTCTTCCTGCCCCCGACCCGCGCCGCCTTCCACCACCTGGTCAATCTCGG
>Ga0116151_10003174_pt1 | contig 14822 bp, 9 predicted proteins | sample AD_UKC117_MetaG_FD_89893 | JGI IMG/M metagenome (GOLD analysis project Ga0116151, IMG submission 89893) | Active sludge microbial communities of municipal wastewater-treating anaerobic digesters from Hong Kong - AD_UKC117_MetaG | ecosystem: Engineered > Bioreactor > Anaerobic > Digestate...
CATTGATCTGGCCCCCGGCGGTAGGGCACTTCCAGATCTCCTCAAAACCGGGATTGGGGATGAGGTTTTGGGCGTCGGTCTCGACGGGCCGGGATACTGCAATGGCGAGCAGCGTGGTCAGCAGGAAAAACCGGGTGCCGTGCCCAAAAGACGGCACCCGGTTTTCTGGCTTACCTGGACAAGACAAAGCGCCCCGTCGCGGCATCATCCTTCGTTTTGAGTGTATAGATATAGATACCGGCAGGATCGGTATTCAGCATGGTCAGTGTGAGGGACTGTTTTACTGCGGTACCATCGATCTTGCCCTGCCAATGAGGCCGTCCAAGGTGATCGAGTATGGTGATGTCGGTCGAGCCGGGGCTACTCATCACCCACTGCAGGGCAGGAGTGGCCCTCGCCGGATTGGGTACAACCTGATGATGCAGGATGCGCACTGGCTGGAGACTACCCTCAATGCCCGAGCCATGCCGGGAGGCACGCACATCAGCACTGCCCTCGTCATCCAGGCAGAATATGCATTGCTGGGTGATCTGGAAGTAACTGTACGCAGACACGGTGCCGCAAACATTGGAGGCGAACAGGGTGGCTTTGAAACACTTGTCCTCTGTATCTGTAACAAAGAAATACGGCTGAGGTGTCGGACTGGGAGGTACTTCCACAGTAATATCCAGGAAGGAAAACTGGGCCGGCATTTCCCCGTTCGGTGCATCGAATGTCCGGTCATAGATGTTCCCTTCTGCCAATGGCTCTCCTGAAAAACAATCCACCTCCTCTACCAGGATCCGGTAATTCTCAATACTTCCTCCGGTCATGGATGGATAGAGGTACATCCCGATGGAGAGAGGGCCAAGCTCCGGGCCATATAGCACTTCAGAACGGGGAACGATGCCATCGATGGGCAAATCGTTATTGATCATTTCGATCTGTGCAGAAGCATTCCAGGCAAAGTCCACCGCCGGTGCGCCGAGCTCTTCCACGAACTGGATATGGCCCCATTTCCGCCGCGATGGCATCTCGGCAGGAGCATTGCAGCAACGCCAGGTGAGTTCGACGATATAATGGTCGCCCTCGTTCAGGTAGTCGTTGATATTTGGCGCTTTGACATGTGTCGGACAGGCACAACCCGCTTCCAAACGAAGATCCCGCCATGACCAGGTACGGGTGTATACCGTATTTCCCAGGGTAGAGCAAGACGCATCCGTTTCCTTGATATTGATGGTGTAGCACAGCCCTTCCATTGTTTCCCATTCATTATCCCAACAAGCCAGCAAACTGTTGGGTACACAATTGCCAATTCGCACGGTTTCACAAGTATTATTGAATGTGGCCACTTCCCAGGGTTGCTCACCTGCACCGGTTGGGCAGGCATGCACGGCAAAAGGAATATCCGGCAGTACCTGAACGATAAAATCAAGATCCGCATTGCCTGATCCCCCGGTTGAAATCGTATAACTCGAAGGAGAGGAGATGGTGTTCCCCTTAATCTGAACCAACCATTCACCCTGCGGGTCATATCCCCAGAGCACAAAGTTGAATTCTCCATTCGTATTGGTCGGAATATCAAAGTTGGTGGGGAAACCATCCAGATAACTGACCCGGATCACGGCGATCACTCCATCACCGGTACAGGCATCCGTCACCTGTCCGGAAAACGACTGGGCGGATATGATTCCGGGTAGCAGGGTGAGGGCGAACAGGAAAGCCGCCAGGTATACGGAGAATCCTGTCTTTGCACGTAAAGAACCAGAAATCAGTGCTTTCCTGCAGGAATGGTTGCATCCATCAGGGTCGGGATGATCAACTTGGCGTGATGATTGACTGTGTGTGGGGGGGGGTAAGTTGCTGAATTTCAGCAAATTGCAATGACTGTCTGATGCGAGAATGTGTTTGAGGGGTCATGATAATACATTTAAATGGTGAATTAATGATGTTGCTAAGTATAGATATTTGCCTATTCTATGTAAACAAGTCTTTAGTGCTATCTTGAACCATGTCTCATTTCAATATGGCTAATATACTAAATATAACCTATTCAAGTCAAGTCTCCGTTGGAACATGAAGGTATCATCCGTTGCAGACGGTGGGAATTGGTTCTGACAGTTTGTCCTCATTCCAGGTCCAATCAATGGACTCCTGTGAAAATGGGCAGGAGGAGAGCCTGGAAGGCACACGGGTCATTCCCGGTATGGGCAAACCAGTGGTTTGTTCATTGCCCTCTACAAGTGGCCCATCTTCCTTCTGCTCTTTTTTCAGTTCGATCGTACATTGAAAATATCGATCGCAGAACCTTCCGTTTCGGGGAATCCTATTGTTGATTGGAAGTGTATGTTTGGGTGTGTCTCCTTCGAGTATCTTTAACAATCTCCAATCGATTTCAATGACCTATTCTCACCTATTCTCACCGATCGACCTGGGCCCCCTGCAGTTGCCCAATCGCATCCTGATGGGCAGCATGCACACCGGACTGGAAGAAGCCAGAAACGGATTTGAGCGACTGGCCCGGTTCTATGCTACCCGGGCAGAAGGGGAGGTCGGACTGATCGTCACCGGGGGGATCGCCCCGAATCGCCAGGGATGGCTGTCACCCTTTGCAGCCAAGATGAGCTCCTCTTCCGAGGCCAGAAAGCACCGGGTGATCACCCGGGCCGTGCATGATGCCGGTGGCAAGATCGCCATGCAGATCCTGCATGCTGGCCGGTACGGGTACCATCCCTTTGTCGTAGCGCCGACCAATCTCAAGTCGCCGATCAGCCCGTTCAAGCCATTTGCCTTGTCGGAACGGGGTATCCGAACGACGATCAACGACTTTGCCCGGTCGGCCGCCCTGGCTCGGGAGGCTGGATACGATGGCATTGAGGTCATGGGCTCGGAAGGGTATTTGATCAACCAGTTCACCGTGCCCCGGACCAACAAACGGACCGATGATTGGGGCGGTGACATCCACGGCCGGATCCGGTTTCCGGTGGAGATCATCCGGGCCATTCGGGAGAAGGTTGGACCTGATTTCCTGATCATCTACCGGCTGTCCATGCTCGACCTGGTGGAAGGGGGCAATACCTGGGAGGAAGTGGTCATCCAGGCGAAGGCCGTCCGGGATGCCGGTGTGCATGTGATCAATACCGGGATCGGATGGCATGAAGCCCGTGTGCCCACCATTGCATCTGTGGTGCCGCGCGGTGCCTACAGTTGGGTGACCGCCCGGATGAAGCAGGAGATCGATATCCCCCTGGTCGCGGTGAACCGGATCAATACACCTGACGTGGCGGAAGGGATCCTGGCCCGGGGAGAGGCGGACATGGTCTCCATGGCGCGACCACTCCTGGCCGATCCCGATCTTCCCAGGAAGGCGCGGCAGAACCGGGCCCAAAGCATCAACACCTGTATCGCCTGCAACCAGGCCTGCCTGGACCATATCTTCGAGAACAAGGAGGCCAGCTGCCTGGTCAATCCGGCGGCTTGCCGGGAGGAAGAGTTTGCCCTTCGCCCGGTTCATTCAAGGAAAAAGGTCCTCGTCATCGGCGCCGGCCCGGCCGGCATGGCAGCGGCAGTGACCGCTGCGGAGCGGGGTCATGAGGTGCATTTGTATGAACAGTCTGCGGAGATCGGCGGTCAGTTTCGACTGGCCATGCAGGTGCCGGGCAAGGCGGATTATGCCGAGACGATCCGGTACTATCAACAACGGATCACAGAAACCGGTGTCCATCTTCATACCGGAGTGGCTGTGGACGAGCGGATCCTGGCCGAGGGATCCTGGCAGTCCGTCATCGTCGCGGCAGGGGTCAGGCCCAGGATCCCGGAGATTGCGGGCATGGATCATCCCAGTGTCTTGATCTATGATCAGGTGTTGCGGGGTGAAGTGATCCCGGGGGCGAAGGTGGTCATTATCGGGGCCGGAGGGATTGCCGTTGATGTGGCGACCTTCCTCACGACGAACGCGGCCACTTCTGCCACCTATCAGCAGGAGTGGGGGATCGATCGCGGCCTGGAGCATCCGGGTGGATTGCAGCCGGCAGAGGAGGCGCGGCCCCTTCGGGAGGTGACCATCCTGTACCGTTCTTCCGGCAAGTTCGGGGCGGGACTGGGCAAGACCACCGGGTGGGTGCACCGGCTGCATCTGAAGAAAATGGGGGTTCAGGCCATCGGCAACACGGAATATGTCCGGATCGATGAGGAGGGATTGCATACCCTTCAGAAGGGCCGACCGGCGCTCTATCCAGCGGATCATATCGTGGTCTGTGCCGGCCAGGTCCGGCAGAATGAACTGGCAGACATGGCCCGGGCGGTCGGATTGGACGTGCATCTTGTCGGCGGGGCCAGGCTGGCCGGTGAACTGGATGCCAAGCGGGCCATCGAGGAGGGGACGCGGATCGGGATGGCCCTTTGATGCCTGGCTGTCGAAATGGGTTAAAAAGGATAAAGAATGGCTTGTTTTCCTGCTCGTTCAGGGAGGCCATTTGCAAGAGTCTGGTCGTACGAGTACATTTCGGGGGTCAGATGTTGGTGTATGAGAATGCTGATCGTGATGGTTTGCTGTTTGTTAGGTCTTTGGGATTCTGCCATTGCCCAGGGATGGAACACTCAGTTTGATCATGTCGGCGCACGAGATGGTTTGCCCGAGGGCCATGTCTATCAGATCCTGCAGGACAGTCTCGGTTTCATTTGGATGGCGTCATACGAAGGATTGTTTCGCTTTGACGGACAATCAGTGGAAGCGATGGGTATTCGGACAGATGAATCCTCCGGACTCTCCAACAATCGCGCCCGTTGCCTGGCCCTCGAGGGGTCGGAAGCACTTTGGGTGGGTACGAGCCGGGGTTTGAATCGCCTGGATCTCCGGACGCACCAAACGACATTTATCCCGTTGGACACTGCGCTTGCCGGTGGGATTGAGGATCCCTTGATTCAGACACTTTTCATGGATGGGGATTGGTTGTGGGTATCCTCATCGAAAGCCGTATTCCGGATTCCTTTACGCGGTCACGGTACGGTCCGTGGTGTCGCGACTCCAGCCCTGGTCACCAGAATCATCAAACTTCCGGATGGCCAGATATGCCTGCTCATGAGCGGTGCGTTGTGGATGTTGGACCCCACTGCAGAGAGCTGGTCCTTGTTACCCCGCGATTGGGCGGCAGGCCATCCAGGCCTGACGGCTCTGGCGATCAGCCCGGACAGATCCAATCAATTCTGGATCGGGACCAACCGGGGACCAGGGCGATTGACTGAACGGGGGCAGGTGGATATGCCCGATCTGCCGGAGGAGTTACAGCGACCTGCCGGTGTGCTTCTGGAAGACGAACGGGGGACATTGTGGATTGAGATCGACGGAGGGCTGGCGGAGTGGGATCGTGAAGGGGGAGAGGTGCGCCTTCATCTGGCCTCCCTGGCCCATGCAGAGCGATTGCGAAGCCCGTCCGTTCACACCATTTTTCAGGACCGTTCGGGCAATATCTGGTTTGGGAATCATCTGGGTGCGGATAGGATCAATCCATCCCGTATTCGATTTCACTTGTTTCAGTTCTTTCCGGATGCGCCATACGAAGCAGAAGAAAACCATGTCCAACGATTGGCGGAGGCGCCTGACGGAAGACTGTTCTTTTTTTCCCGTCGTGGTGTTTACTGGATGAAGGATTGGGACGAACGCATCCATGAGGTCGAGGGACAGCCCTATCCTTTTTTTCTCGAAGGTTTCCTTCCCCTCCCCGACGGCCGCATGTTGATGGGATGGTCAGCCCCGGGACAAGGGGTGTGGCAATGGGATGCCCGATCCAATCGGATCAGACCCTGGCCAGATTCGCCACTGCCCACGGGGACCCAGGTGTTTCAGATGGCCTTTGATATAGCGGATTCAACCAGGATGTGGATATCCACATCCCGGGGGTTATGCAGCTTTGACCTTCAAGCGAAAACAACGGACTGGTTTGAGCCGCCTGGAGGAGGCATAAAGGGATCTGTTCCGGTGCGACGATTTCATCAAACCAGTGACAGGAATATCTGGATGGATGCCAACGGAGTGTTCACCATGCTCAATCCTGGTAAAGGCACCTGGCAAGTCTGGAAGCAGGGAGCAGAATTGGCTTCGGCAAGCCGGGGCTCGCGGATCAGGGATGTGATCGCAGGAAGGGGAGACACCTTATGGTTGGCTTATGAAGACGGGTTGTATCGGTTTACCAGGAGTGATGGCCAGTTCCAGCACTACCATACAGGAAATGGATTGAAGGGAGGGAATCTTGTTTATGCGTTGCAGATGGATGCTGCTGGCAATATTTGGTTCAATACGTTCAATCAGATCATTCGGCTGCATCCCGCTACCGAGACATTCACCTATTTCAGCGAGATCCACGGTGTATACACCACCTTCAACCGACTGTGCGCCATCACCTTCTCGGATGGAACCATGGGTTTTGGCGGTGCGAACGGATTAATACGCTTTGATCCGCGGGAGATCCGACCGGCACGAAGATTCCCACCGGTGGTCCTCAGATCGGTCCGTGTAGGGAACCGATCCCTGGCGATGGAGGAGAATGTGGAGTTCCTCAAGGATCTTCAGGTGGATTATCAGGATAATGGCTTCACCTTCGAGGTTGTCGCACTGGAGTTTACCGGCGAGCACTACCAATCGTTTGCCTGGAAGCTGGAAGGGTTTGATGGAGACTGGATCGAGGCCGGTCCGGTAGGCCGGATCACCTATACCAACCTGCCTCCCGGAGCGTACACCCTCCTGGTGAAGGCGGCCAATGGGGATGGTCAATGGTCCACCCGGGCTCAATTGACCATCCCCATTCGGATCTTTCCTCCGTATTGGGAGATGGCCTGGTTTCGCATGTTGATGGCATTGATCGCTGTGGGATTGATCTCCTATCTGGTGATGAAGACCCGACAGATCCAGCGACTGAGAGAGGAAAAACGCCTTGCAGACCGGACCGCGGGTTATCGAAGCAAGTTCCTGACCAATATGAGCCATGAGATCAGGACACCGATGAATGCGATCCTTGGTCTGAACCATCTCTTGTTGGATACCGACCTGCAGCCCAGGCAACGGGAATATGTGGAAACGATCCGCCAATCGGCAGACAATCTGATGTGGATCATCAATGATGTCCTGGACCAGGCCCGGATCGAATCGGGGCAGTACAGCTTTGTCCGCCGTGATTTCAACCTCGATCAGCAGTTGGACCTGCTCCGACGGATGTTCGGTTTCAAGGCTGAAGAAAAGGGCCTGACGTTTGTCATTACACGTGACCCGCAGATCCCACATTATTTAATCGGGGATCCCGTCCGCCTGATGCAGGTGTTGATCAACCTGACAGGCAATGCGCTCAAGTTTACCGATCATGGTTCCATTTGGATTCGGGCAAGCTTGCAGGCTGGACACACCATGGACCATCGGGTTCGGTTTGAAGTATCCGATACGGGATCCGGTATTGACCCGGAGGACCAGGTCGCCATATTTGACAGTTTTCACCAGATCGGTGATGATGCGGAAGTGGTCAGAACCGGCACTGGATTGGGCCTGAGCATCGCTCGTGAACTGGTGGAGCAGCAGGATGGACGGATCGGTGTCGAAAGCAGGAAGAATCATGGCAGCACGTTCTGGTTCGAGCTGGAGTTTGACACAGGAGCCCCTCCAGAAACTGGTCATAAACAGGCACACGAGGAACTGCCTTCCGGACTGCACATTCTGTTGGTGGAGGATATGCCTTTCAATCAGATGCTGGCAGTAGAAGTGCTCCGCAAGTATCTCCCGGATGTCCAGGTGGAAGTGGCCGAGAATGGGGCAGTAGCCCTGACCCGCCTGGAGTCATCCTCATTCGACCTGGTACTGATGGATGTAAAAATGCCTGTCATGGATGGTTTGGAAGCGACCCGTGCAATCCGGGCCTTGGAAAACGGTACCGGCCGTCATGTGCCCATCCTGGGATTGACAGCCAATGCCATCACCGAGCAACAGGAAGAATGCCGACTTGCCGGAATGGATGATATGCTGACCAAGCCGTTGCAACCGGAAGAACTCATCGCGGCGATTGCCCGACTGCTCATCAACTTGCGTGCTCCAGAATGAAAACCCTGTTATCCCTTTTCGCCGGCGATCAGACCCTGGCCCTGCGTTTCCTGATGGAGATCCACAAGACCGTACCCGGGCAGATCACCTCCCTGGATCAGGCCATCCGGTCTGCCGACCTGGTCCTTGCAGGCCGGTTGGTCCATGGGTTCAAGACGCAGCTCAGGTATACGGATGCCTATGATCTGGCCCGGGAGGCAGAGGAGCTGGAGCGCGCCCTGGACCAGGCCGAGTTGCCGGACCCAAGCCGCCTGCAAATCTTTATTCAGGAATTGGACAACTGGGTGGACCAGATCTCGGAAACCATCGCCATTTGGTCAAGGCAGATCAATCCTCCACAATGATCCGATAACCACGCCCGTGGATATTCAGGATGCGAATCCTCGGATCCTCCTGAAAGAACCCCCTGAGTCTGGAAATATAGACATTCAGGCTTCGACCGTGAAGGAGATGTTCATCCGACCAGATTCTTCTCAGGGCCGTTTCCCGGTCCAGGGATCTTTCCGGGTGTCGCAGAAAGAGGTCGAGCAATTGTGATTCAATACCGGACAGCCGACGTGAACCGGTCGGGCCTTCCAGGAGCTGGAGGTCCGGCAGGAAACGAAAGGCCCCCACCTCCAGGATGGCTGCAACAGGCGGCTCCGGTGGCCTGGATCGACGCAGGATGGCCTGAATGCGCCAGACCAGCTCCTCCAGGCTGAAGGGTTTGGTCACATAGTCGTCGGCACCCAGTTGCCAGCCGGTCAGCCGCTCCGACTTTTCAGTCTGACCAGTGAGGAAGATCAGGGGGATCTCCGGATCAATGGCGCGGATCTCTCTGGCCAGGGTGAATCCGTCCTTAAAGGGCATGCGCACATCCAGGATACACAGGTCCCAGGATTGATCCCTGAAGCGGGCCAGCCCCTGTTCAGATTGATGGACCAGGGTGACTGCAAATCCATTGGACTCCAGGTATTCCTGGGTCAATGGAGCATAGGTGACATCATCATCCACAAAGAGAATTCGGATCCGTTCCTGTGGTTTCATGGTGCTCAAAATCGGAAAATCCATGTCCAGGACAAAAGGCATTGACCCTTTTTTATCCTTTTTCATTCGGTGCCAATGGAATGGAATTCCCTTCACCGTCAATTTTGTCAATCATGCCACAGAAGATCCATTCCCTCGTTCGACCGTTCTGGCCCCTTCTCATCACCGGGTTTTCCCTGGTATTCATCCGCTTTTGGATTCTGCCGGGTGGATGGGAGGAGTGTGGTGTGATACCCGCAACGATGACCTTCTGGCAGCAAGGCTGGCAATTATGGCCTGATCTGATCCAATCCGAAGCCTGGCATGGACCAGCTGAAACATCAGTCCTGTGGTTGGTCCTGGTGGGCTATCCGGTGTACTTCCTGTCCGAGGGAGGGGTGCTTTTTTGCAGTCTCCGGTGGTTCGGCAGGGTTGAAAGGGCGGTTTACAGAACAGTCCTGATGTTTATCGCGATGCGGCTTCTACAGGGTTTTGCATGGTTTCTACCTCTTTGGACTGCATGGCCAAATGGACAGGGCATTCATTCGGTTGCTGCTGCCTTTCCCCTCATTGGCGTACTCCTGTCCGCCCTCTTGGCCGGCGGAGTGGCCCCTCGTGATTTTTATCCTTTTTCAACCTTTTTCAAAGGGCCTTGAATCTTTGGCGAGGCGGGACCCCTGAATTTTGTGCAATCAATGAATCAACAATCACCCATGCGTATCTCCAGCCTTTTCCTGCTTGCGTTTTGCCTGACCCTGTCCATCTCTGCGGACATCCACGCCCAGGCAGTACAGATGACCTACCAGGTCATGCCGCCCTATCCCGTACATCCGGAAGATCTGATTCGATTTCGGGGGCAACAGGTTGTTACGTTGATCAACTCGTCCAATGAGTCCCGACAAATCAAATTATTGGCTCGGATCACGGGTGACCAGGGTATCCAGGCCGAGATCAAGTCGCATTACCAGCCCGTTTCTCCCATCCTTCTCCAGCCATTTGAAACCCGGATCCTGACCGGAGCCGAGCTGGAATCCATGCATGCCAATATGCGTGAACAGGATGTCCACCTGACCGGGATCTCCTGGCAACGCATCGCACAGACCGAAACCATCCCGGAAGGCGTGTACGAGATCTGTGTAACGGCTCATGATCTGATCACCGGGGAGCTTCTTTCTGATCCGGATGGCGGGTGTTCGACCCTGTTCATCACACATTACGATCCACCTGTCCTGGTCTATCCAGTCGAGGATGAATCCGTTCCCACCACCGATCCCCAAATGCTCAACCTGATCTGGACACCTTCGGGTATGCCCCATCTGACAGAATACCGGATCGAGCTCGTGGATATGACCATGAATCGCCTTCTCGATGCGAATCAGGCATTCGACAATCCGGCCATTCGTCCATTCTATTCCGATCATCATTGGCGGACCACATCCTATCCGATGGATGTGACCCGGCCGTCCCTGATACCGGGACACCAATATGCCGTGCGTATCCAGGCCAGTGATCCCTCCGGAATGACAGCGTTCAAGAATGAGGGCAAGGGACCCGTCTCCTGGTTTGTCTGGGGTGGACAGGATCAGCAGGTGGATGCCTTTGGTCCGGGGCTGGTTTTGAAGGAGAAGGAAAAAGGCATGGGTGGACCAGGTGGTTTCGCCGAGAATAACAGTCCACTGGCACAAGCCTATAAAGGAAATGACGGCGGTGCATTTTATGTAACGGTGAAAAAGATCGGCTCGAAGAATAAAGTGTACTGGTTCGGCGAACATCCGGGTCAGGGATACAGTCATCTTTTTGAAGGTGAAGTCAAGGGAAACCAGGTCGAAGGAACATTCTGGGGAGTCCCGAAGTACGGGGAGCCAACCTCAGGTAAGGTGACACTTGACATTCAACACAATGGTAAATCCCTGGTGGTTCAATCCAAACACGTTGACTTCGTTCCGGATGTGCTCACATCCATTGACCTGAAGGAATACATTGATTTGTTCCCCCTGGCCAGGGATTATGCTGCATACTCAGGTAAGCAGGCCAATGGAGACCCGATGACCGGTCTGTTCATGGGGACAGATGGCGGGCGCTATTACATCCGCCAGGTCGATGATCACATTTACATGATTGGAGAATCGAGGTTCGATAAAGGGGAGCAACCAGGATTCATGCACCTGTTCTCAGGCCAGATCAACCCGTATGGGACCAAGGGGTACGACAACTATTTTGAAGGATATTTTACCACCTTGTCCAAGGGGACCAAGAACGCATCCGGAAAGTCCGCCTGGAGGATCAAGAGTTCGGACCGAATCAATCAATATGGGACAAGTGACCTGGGCTGTGATACATTAAAGCGAGCCAAAACAGGCATCTCTTCTCCGGATGGTCCGGTTCCGGTCCATAAGGATCCTGTTGATCCAGGTGGGGTTGATGCCAAGCCAAAGGCAGAAAAATCCGCGGCATTCGTCTTGTTCTATTTTGATGACGGGCCATTTGCCACCCTGTTCCAGAACATTGGTACCAAGCTGAACCTGGCCCTGGAAGGGTATGACAAGACGGTGGTGATGAAGGAGGACTATCTGGGCATAAAGGCGGATAAAGAGGTGAATCTCATGTACAGGACCACCTTTTTATCGGAGTTGGTTGACCTCGCCATAGAAGGGTATTATATCGATCTATATGTCTTTACACACGGCAGCAGGGATGGCATCATGCTCAAGGATGGTGCCGTGACGGCCCAGGATATTCAGATCTATCTGGGGGGGTGGTTTGGTCCCGGAGATTTTCCCCTTCGGATGGTGTACCAGATGAATTGTTACGGGAGCAACCTCCTCATGGCCTTCAAGAATGCAGGCGCCAAGGTGGCCTGTGGAACACGGCATGTCAATTTCTGCCCGACCAGGTATAACCCGTTCGCCAAAGCCTGGCAGGCTGGCAAGACCTTTCAGCAGGCTGTCAATGATGGCATCAACGACGACGTGGCCAATTCCCTGGCGGCGACCGGAATCAACATCAACTTGAAATGGAGGATCGGGAATCCCCTTTCCTGGGATTGCAAGTCATGTAAAGTCGGCACTGATCTGACAGACAAGAAAAACTGCCTGGGATGCTATTTCAAGAGTTTCTGGGGATTTGAAAACAGCGAGTATGACTATGATCAAACAGGACTGTGGAATATGTTCAACAGTTCCTTTCATATCGTCGTCGGGGACGGTTCCATAACCAGGAACACAAAACCAACCTGGTAACCATCAAACCTGTCCGATGAAACAACTACTTGTCTTTTTTCTTGTTTGCGGGTTCGTTTCCACGTGGGCTCAGGACGAATCTTCCAAGGCCCCGATATCCCTGACAGGCGGGCTTCATCTCGGCGGTCAACTATATACGGTATCCGGTATCCCGGCCCGATCAGTCAGCCCGCTGTGGAACTTGTCCGGAAGTGCAACCCTCTCGCTGTATTCCATTCAGGCTCCATTTTCCTTTACCATCGGTCGTCAAGGCCGCCAGGCCAATGTTCCTTCGTTCAGTCAGTTCGGGATCAGTCCGACGTGGAAAGGGATGACCCTGCATGCCGGAAACCGGTCCATGCGACTGTCCTCCTATACCCTGGCTGGGCATCCCTTCCTGGGAGTTGGGATCGAGGGCGCCGCGGGTGAATTCCGATTTGCTGCCATGTACGGACGATTGCGTCGTGCCAGAGAATATGTGCAGGATGATCCGGTGGCCTACCCTCCGGTGCTCCAAAGGAAGGGCTATGCCATCAAAATGGGCATTGGTACAGAGCGGACCTTCATTGATCTGATCTACTTCCATGCAGCGGATGATACACGGACTCAGTCGATTCCTGATTCGATCCTGACGGCAGCCGAGAATACGGTTGTCAGCCTGAACTCACGATTGGCCATGTCGAAATCATTCAGCCTTTTTGCCGAGGCTGCGATCAGTCTGTACACCAGGGATGTGCGTTCCATACCAGTCACGGATGAGTTTCCATTGGGATCGGAGCGACTGTTTACACCCAGGTGGAGCTCCAGGGCCAATTATGCCACCCGGGCCGGGATGGAATTGCGTCTGAGGACCTTTGGGATCAAAGGCATGTGGGAGCGGGTCATGCCGGAATTTCAGACCATGGGTGCCTTCTTCTTTGCCAATGATATTGACAATATCACCCTGTCACCAACCCTTCGATTGTGGTCGTCCAAAATCATGATCAACGGTACGTTTGGTTTGCAACGCAATAACCTTCTAGACAATCGCACTGAAACGACTACCCGATTTATCGGGCGCGGGAATATCCTCATACGTCCGAACAACCGGTTCAGCCTGAACATGTCAGCAATCAGTCTTGCCATCAATCAACGGGATGGGAATATCCAGCTCACGGATACGATCCGGACGGCCCTGGTCACTACTCATTACAGCCTGAGCCCGATGTGGGTATGGTCGGACAGCATTCGCTCACGGTCCTTCATGTGTTCTGTCAACGTCCAGGATCTCAATGACCGGAATCCGTTCACACGGGAATTCACAGATATGTCTACCTGGTTCATCCAGGCCACCTGGGCATCTCGGCCCATCCGGGCAGGATGGGGTTGGTCAGCCGGGTTGACAGCCAACAGGATATTTCTGGCCGATCTGACCACTGACCGATTGGGCGGACAGGGCAACGTACAACGTCAGTTCGGGAAGCAGTGGTCCGTTCAGGGAGGAGGTGGATGGCATCTCAGTTCCATCGAAGGCAACCAGGATGGATCTGTCACCACCTTGCGCATGGATGCCCGGTGTCGGCTATTCGGACAGACAAGTCTGACCATCAATACTTCTCTTCTATTGAACAAGTCCAGGACCTTTCAGGACTATTCGGAATGGCAGGGCGGGATTTTCCTCCAGCATATGTTCTGATGGATGTCAGGGTTCAGGGGACAGAGACACCCCGGGCTGTTTCTGGTCCAGTCTGATCGGAGATGCCCCGGGGAATCTCCAGGAAACGGATTTGAATGAATCGGTCATTGACCCGATGATCGTGCTCAAGCTGTCGAAATATTTCAGGTTCATGTTGTATCTTCCTGCAACCGGAGGAGGAATTGTACATATCGAGTGTACAGGAGAGTGTGAAGGCGATAATCCGGAAATTCTGCGAAAATCAACAACCATGGCTTTCCGAATCCGACGCGTGACCTATTACTACACCCTCGTCCGTGACCAACCCGGCGAGTCGTACAATTTCCTGTCGCAACTGGCAGCCCTGGGGATCAATCTCATGGCCTTCACCGCGATCCCCATCGGCCCCGACAAGACCCAGTTGACGATCTTCCCCGACGATGATGGCAAATTCCAGCAGGCCACCTACCAGGTCGGGCTGACCATGGACGGGCCTCATCAGGCCTTCCTCGTACAGGGTGATGATGACCTGGGAGCGCTGTCGGCTGTCCATGAAAAGATCTTCCGGGCCGGAGTGAATGTGTTTGCCTCCAGTGGGGTGAGCGATGGCAAGGGCATGTTCGGCTACGTGATCTATGTTCGTCCCGAATCGTTTGACCGGGCGGCGGAGGCGCTGGGTGTCTGACCTCAGGCTTCTGGATTTGAGCGGATCTTCTTCCAGCGTTTGTGGGTCCAGAGCCATCCTCCCGGTTCGTGCAGGATATCTGCTTCGATCATGGCTGCATATCGTCGGGTGATCTCTGTTTCCGCCAAGGTAGCAGGGTGCTCCGTTACGACCTCAAATCGGATCGTATACCCGCTTCCGGTGGATGATCGTCGCATGACG
>Ga0116151_10003175_pt1 | contig 14804 bp, 13 predicted proteins | sample AD_UKC117_MetaG_FD_89893 | JGI IMG/M metagenome (GOLD analysis project Ga0116151, IMG submission 89893) | Active sludge microbial communities of municipal wastewater-treating anaerobic digesters from Hong Kong - AD_UKC117_MetaG | ecosystem: Engineered > Bioreactor > Anaerobic > Digestate...
GCTATGCGCACTCGGCGGCGGCGATGGTCCACGTCGGGCATTTCGGGGCGAAGTTCGCGGAGCGCTTCCTCGCCGCACTCGCCCCCACGGAGCTGACCCTCTACGAACCGGCCAGTCCGGCGTTGCGCGAGGCACTGGCAGGGTTCGGTGCGGTCCCCCTCGCCGAAGCCGGCGGGTTCCGTCGCTGACGGCGCCCCGGCCGATGTCGGGTGGGGCGGCCTGGCACGCATCGGGGAGCATGGACTGCCACGGCCGTCCACAATCACCCACAGGACACACCGGGGGCATGCCCCCCAGCCCGGGAGCCACCCATGATCCACGACAGCATCCTCGGCACGATCGGCAACACTCCGGTCGTCCGCATCAACCGGCTCGCGCCGTCGCACGTCGAGATGTACGTGAAGCTCGAGGCGTTCAACCCGCTCTCCTCGGTCAAGGACCGGCTGGCGTTCGCCCTCATCGCCGATGCGGAGCGCCGGGGGGTGCTCCGGCCGGGCCAGACCGTCGTCGAGCCGACGTCGGGCAACACGGGGATCGCGCTCGCGATGGTCTGCGCGGTGAAGGGCTACCCGTTCGTCGCGGTGATGGCCGAGAGCTTCTCGGTGGAGCGCCGCAAGTTGATGCGGATGCTCGGGGCGCGGGTGGTGCTCACCCCGGCCGCCGAGCGGGGGACCGGGATGGTGCGCAAGGCGCGCGAGCTCGCCGCGGCGCACGGATGGTACCTCCCCGATCAGTTCGAGAACCCGGCCAACCCGGCCTTCCACCGCAGCACGACCGGTCCCGAGATCCTGCGGGACTTCGCGGGGCGCCGCCTGGACGTCTGGGTCACGGGGTGGGGCACCGGCGGCACGCTCACCGGGGCGGGGGAGATGCTGAAGCTCGCCCGTCCCGACCTTCGCATCGTCGCGGCCGAGCCCGAGGGCGCGGCGCTGCTGCAGGGTCACGAGTGGACCCCGCACAAGATCCAGGGCTGGACACCGGACTTCGTCCCGGGCGTGCTCGCGCGAGACGTCTTCGACGAGATCGTCACGGTGACCGACGCCGAGGCGATCGACACCGCACGCGCCCTCGCCGCACGCGAGGGCATCCTCTGCGGCATCTCGGCCGGTGGGACCTTCGCGGCGGCGCGCCGGGTGGCGGAGTCGGCGCCTGAGGGGACCGTGCTGCTCGCCATGCTTCCCGACACCGGCGAGCGCTACCTCTCGACGCCGCTGTTCGAGGGGATCGCGGAGGGCAGCGACGCGGTGGAGTAGGGCGGCGCGGCGCCGCGGCGCATTGTTGTGGCCGCCGAGGGTAGGTTTGACGATTCCACGTATCGAGGTCCCGGCCCCGAACCCGATGGGCCCTCACCGATCACCATGCGGCGACCGATGACCGAGAGTTCCGCTCGTCCCGCGCCCCGACGCGCCGCAGGCGCCCTGCTGGGCGTGGTGCTCCTCGGTGCGCTACTCGCCGTGCCATCGGGAGCCCCCTCGGGGGACGTCACCCCCTCGTCCGGACGACCGTTCGTCTGGGATCGCGACACGACCTATGAGGCGTTGCAGTACCGGTTCGAGGCGGCACGCACCGCGGGCTGCTCGGGCGTCGCCGCCACCGACTCCGCGTTCGTCGGCCTGACGAGCGCGGTCGATGCCGTGTCCTCCGCCGCCGCGCTATCGGTCGGCGCGCCGAGCCTCGATTCCCTCGAGCACCGGCTCTTCACCGTGGGGGCGATCGTTGCCGCCTGTCCCGCACGGCAGGCCGAGTACCTCGCGCTCGCCGCGCAGGCGCGCGCGGCGGTCAAGCGGCACTCGCGCGCGTGGGACATGACCCGCACGGAGACTCGTGATCGCCTCTATCGTGCCCTCTACGGGACCCGCGCCGCGATCGAGGAGGTGCTCCTCCAGCAGCCCGCCGCTTCGTTCGCCCTCTCCGAGGGACCGACGGCGCCGTCCGCGACCCCGTCCGCGGTCGTGCACGGGGTCACGTTGCACTCCGGCGACCTGCTGGTCTCGCGGGGCGGGTACCCGACCTCCGCCCTGATCGCCCGCGGGAGCGACTACCCCGGCAACTTCTCGCACGTGGCGCTCGTGCACGTGGACCAGGACAGTCACGAGGTCCTGGTCATCGAGGCCCACATCGAACGCGGGGTCGCCGTGGCGACGGCGGAGGTGTACCTCGCCGACAAGAAGCTGCGCGTGCTCGTGCTGCGCCCGCGGGCCGACCTCCCGGCGCTGCGGCGCGATCCCCTGCTGCCGCACCGCGCGGCGAGCGCGATGCTCGACCGCGGGCGCGCCGAGCACATCCCGTACGATTTCGCGATGGACTACTCGGACCCCTCGCGACTCTTCTGTTCGGAGGTCGCGTCCGCGACGTACGCGACCCAGGGCGTCACCCTCTGGACCGGCATCTCCACGATCACGGCTCCCGGCCTGCGGCGGTGGCTGGGCGGCTTCGGGGTCACCCACTTCGAGACCCAGGAACCGTCCGACCTGGAATACGACCCCCAGCTCGTGACGGTGGCCGAATGGCGCGATCCCGCTGCGCTCCGGGGTGACCACATCGACAACGCGGTGACGGACGCGATGCTGGAGGGGGCCGAGCGGGGGGATGTGATCAGTTTCCAGTGGTGGCAATTGCCGGCGGCACGCCTGCTGAAGGGCTACAGCGTCGTGCGCGAGGCACTGGGTGGTGTCGGCCCGATCCCCGAGGGGATGTCGGCGGCGGCCGCGCTTCGGAACAAGGCCTACACGACGCGCCACCGGGAGCTCGCCGTCGCGGTCGACGCGGCGGCGACGGCGTGGGAGGCCGAGCGCGGCTATCCGCCGCCGTACTGGGTGCTGGTCCAGCTGGCACGCGATGCCGTGGCCGGGGAGGGACGATGAGCGAGACGATGCAGGTCCTGGTGCCATTCGTCCATGTCGCCGATGTGGAGCGCTCGGTCGCGTTCTACGAGCAGCTCGGATTCACGGTCGGCAACACCTTCCGGGTCGAGGCGACCGGCGTGCTGAACTGGGCCTGGCTCCAGAGTGCGGCCGCGAAGCTCATGCTCACGCGGGCGAGCGGGCCGATCGATCCCGCCGCCCAGGCGGTCCTCTTCTACCTCTACTGTCCCGACGTCGCGGCAATGCGCACCCAGCTGCTCGGGCGGGGGGTCGAGGTCGGCGAGATCACCACGCCGTTCTGGGCGCCGAGAGGGGAGTTCCGGCTCCACGATCCGGACGGGTACGTCCTGATGGTCACCCACACCTAGCCGCTGGGGCGAGGGCCAATCCGTCGGGTTCCGGCCGGCGTACAGCTGCTATTCCGACTTCCCTGACCCGGAGCAGCCATGCCCCGTGCCGTGTCGCCGTCCGTGTGCCTCCCGGCGGGCCTTCTCGTGGCCGGTTTCCTCGCGATCAGCCCGGCCCGCGCCGTGGGGCAGGCGCTCACCCGCGACACCCCCCTCCCGGCGGCAGACCTCCGCGCCGACCTCGCGGTCCTGCGCCGGGCCTACACCGAGTTGCACCCCGGCCTGCTCCGGTACAACAGCGCCGCCGAGATCGCGGCGCGGTTCGACGAGGTCGATCGCTACTTCACGCAGGATCGCACGCTTGGCGACGCGTTCCTCGCCCTCACGCGGCTCACTGCCGCCGTGCGCTGTGGCCACAGCTACCCGAATTTCTACAACCAGCCCGCCGCCATCCAGGCGGCGCTCTTCGAGGCCGATGATCGCTTGCCGTTCGAGTTCCGATGGCTCGACCGGCGGATGGTGGTGACCACCGATCGGACGCCGGACCACCTGCTGCCCCGTGGCACCGTGATCGAGCGCGTCGATGGCGTGCCGACCCCGACGATTCTCGATTCGCTGCTGCCGCTCGCCCGGGCCGATGGCGGGAACGACGCCAAGCGGATCGCCTATCTCGGCGTGCAGGGCGAGGAACGGTGGCATCCATTCGACATCCTCTACCCGCTGGTCTTTCCTCGGGCGACCGACTCGTACGAGCTGCAGGTGCGCCGACCGGGCGAGGCCCGCACGGCGACACTGCGCGTGGCACCGCGCTCCGCCGCGGCGCGGCGTGACGACGGGGCGCCGGCTTCCACGTCGGCTCCGGATGCGCCGCTCTGGCGCTTCACGGTGGAGGGTGGCGTGGGCATCCTCGGCATGCCGACCTGGGTCCTCTACAACTCGACGTGGGACGCCCGGGCATGGCTCGACGGGGTTCTCGTCCGGGTGCGGCAGGAGGCAATCACCGACCTCGTGATCGACCTGCGTGGCAACGAGGGTGGCAGCGACCTTGGCAACGAACTGCTCGCGCACTTCCTCCGCGAGCCGGTCACCCGACCGCCGGTGGAGCGTCGGGTGCGCTATCGTGCGGTCCCCGCCGAACTGGACCCGGTCCTGGACACCTGGGACGATGCGTTCCGTGATTGGGGCGAGGCGGCGCGAGGGCCCGGGGAGGACGGCTTCTACCGGCTCGTCGACGATGGCGGGGGGAGCGGGGAGCGGACGATTCGCCCGCTCGACCCCGCGTTCGGCGGTCGGCTCTGGGTCCTCGTGGATGGCGCGAACAGCTCCGCGACCTTCAGCTTCGCGCTCGCCGTGCAGGAGACCGGGGTCGGCACGCTGGTCGGCGAGCCGACCGGCGGCAATCGCCGCGGGATCAACGGCGGGGCGTTCTTCTTCGTCCGGCTGCCGCGCACCGGGCTCGAGGTCGACCTACCCTTGGTCGGGGGCTTCCCGGCCGAGGAGCAGCCCGATGCCGGGGTGGTACCGGATCTGGTGGTGGTCCCGACGGCGAACCAGGTGGCGGCCGGGGTGGACCCCGCGATGGACTTGGTCCGGGAACGGATCGCGCGGCTCCGGGGCGGCTGAGCCACCAGCGGGTAGGCCGGGGCCCCGTTGCCGGTTCCCGATTTCGGCCGTATCCTCGCCCATCCCGTTCCCGCTCCCCCGACCGGTCACCGCGCCATGTCCTTTGTCCACCGTATCGACGAGCGGACTGGCATCCTGCACTGCACCATGCAGGGCCGCATGACGCTGTCCGACTTCCTCGCGGCCCTCGATGAGATGACTCCCGGTGGGACCTTCCCGACCTCGCACCGACTCTACGACATGCGCGAGTGCATCCCCGACGTCTCGACGGCGGAGGTGCACCTCGTCGCGACCGAGACGGAGCGGCGGGATCGTCCGGGGAGTCGGATCGCCATGGTCTCGGGGATCGACCTGACCTACGGCCTCTTGCGGCAGTACGAAGGGTTCCGGCAGGGCACCCAGAGCGAGATCCGCGTGTTCCGCACCCTCGAGCCCGCGCTCGCCTGGTTGGAGGAGGAGCGCTAGCCGGTCACGCCGTCGGGGGTCTCGCGCGGCGGCGCGTCGGGGAAGAGCGCGCGCATCACGGCGTCGGCAACGACCGCGCGCACCAGGGAAAAGTTCGGGGTGTTGCGCGTCGGGTGCACCCGATTGGTGAGCAGGATGATGATCGTCTCGCGCGTCGGGTCGATCCAGATCGACGTGCCGGTGAACCCGGTGTGCCCGAAGCTCCGCGCGCTCATGATCCTGCCCGCCGATGAGCGCCCCGACGGCGTGTCCCAGCCGAGGCCGCGCGACGAGCCGTGCGGATGGTCCTGCGTGACGGTCCAGGTCGCGAAGCCGCTCGGCGGCGGTGGATCGCCGGCAACCTGCCGTCCGAGCGCGCCGGCGAGCGCCCACTCGGTGAATCGCAGCAGGTCGTCCGCGGTCGAGAACAATCCGGCATGTCCCGAGACCCCGCCGAGGCGGGATGCGTTCTCGTCGTGGACCTCGCCGCGGAGGACGTGGCCGCGCCACGGGTCGTTCTCGGTCGGCGCGACGAACCGGCGCCAGCTCCCCGGCGGCAGGAAGCGGGTGCGCGTGAGGCCGAGCGGCTCGGCGATGCGGTCGCGAAACAGGCGGTCGATCCGGGTTTCGTACACCTGCTCGAGGATCGCCATCAGGGTGATGGCCCCGAGGTCGGAGTAGACCATGCGTTCACCCGGGGCGCGCTCAAGGTCGGACGTCACCGTGCGCAGGATCGCGCCCTCCCGGACGAAGGTCTCCTCCCACAGCCGGCGGTGGGCCGGCAGGCCGCTGTCATGCAGGAGCAGGTCGCGCACGGTCACGCTGCCCTTGGGGCCGAGCCCCCGCCCGAAGTCCGGCAGGTAGCTGACCACCGGCACGTCGAGTACCAGCTTTCCCTCGTCGACCGCCATCATCGCGAGGGTGGTGAGGGCGATGACCTTGGTGAGGGAGGCCATGTCGTAGAGGGTGGCCGCATCGGGGCGGGTGGGGTCGTCGAGCCCCAGTCGGCCGACCCCGTAGGTGAACCGCTCCCCGCGCACCGAGACGGCGAGGACCGCGCCCGGTGCCGCACCCGCGGCGATCGCGGAGTCGAGCACCGCCGCGGCCGGGGCGAGCCGGGCCTCGAGCGGGGCGCTCCGCGGCAGCTGCCGCGACGGCGGCGGCCCGCCGGCGCACCCCGCCAGCAGCGACGCCGCGAGCACGCCAACGCATGCGAGACGACCGATGGGGCGGCTCACGGGACCTGCCCGAGTCGCACGCCGGTGCGCAGCGGAAAGGTCGGCGGGATCGCGATCGGTGACGTGCCCGTGATCGCCGCCTGACCGGTCAGCGCGCGCGCGACGGCCTGCTCGGCGAACTCGGTCGCGGCCCACGCCATGATGTAGCTCGCGGCGGTCGGGACCTGCGAGATGATGTAGGGGGAGCCGAAGGAGACCAGCACCGTCGGGCCGTGGCGCGTGAGTCGCCCGAGCGCCTGTTCGGTCGCCGGGACGAGCCCGATCCGACCCTGGGATTGTCCCCATCGGACCGCCGTGGCAAGGATCGTCACCGGCGCCTTCGCCATCTCCCGCTCGGCCGCACCGAGCTGCGCCGCCGTCGGCGAGGTCGGCACGCGCGCCTCGTGCACCGTCCACCCGGCGGCGCGCAGGCCGGCGATCATGTCACGCCCGAGGGTGCTGCTGCCGTCCGCCACCGTCACCACCGTCACGGTGGCCGGGCCCTGGCGAAGGCGGCGCACGGTCCCCAGCGAATCGGTCAACAGGACGAGGGAACGCTGCGTCGCCGCGCGCGCGGCGGCCACCGCCGCCGGGGTCCGGATCGCGGCTCGGGCGGCGGCCGGGTCGACCAGCCGCTCGCGGAAGAGTCCCATGCGCTGCTTGAACTCGAGGATCCGGCGCACCGAGGCATCGAGCCGGGCGCGGCTGATGCGGCCCGATTCGACGGCGTCGACCATGGCGTCCACGGCCTTGGCGGGATCCGCCGGCATGAGGAGGAGGTCGCTGCCGGCCTCGAAGGCGCGCACCACCGCCTCCTCGGGGCCGATCTCCCGGGCGATCGCTCCCATGTCGAGCGCGTCGGTGGTGATCAGGCCCTGGAAGCCGAGCGAGTCGCGCAGGATCCCGGTGAGGATCGTCGGCGAGAGGGTCCCCGGTCGCGCGGCCCCGCCATCGAGCGCCGGCAACGCGATGTGCGCCGACATCACCGCATCGACGCCCGCGGCGACCGCCGCCCGGAACGGCACCAGCTCCAGGGTGTCGAATCGGCTCCATGGCGCGGTGATCGTCGGGAGCGAGAGGTGCGAGTCGGTGTCGGTGTCGCCGTGGCCGGGGAAGTGCTTCGCGGTCGAGAGCATCCCGCCAGCGCGCAGCCCCTCGATCGTGGCGCGGACAGAGCGCGACACGTCGCCCGGATCGCTGCCGAAGGAGCGGGTGTTGATGATCGGGTTGGCGGGATTGTTGTTGACATCGGCGACCGGGGCGAATGCCAGATGCACCCCGAGCGCGCGGCCCTCGCTCGCGGTCACGCGGCCCATCTCGAAGGCATCCTCGAGACTCCCTCCGGCGGCGACCCCCATCTGGGTGGGGAACGGCGTCCCGGCACGGACCCGCATCGTGATGCCGCCCTCGAAGTCGGCCGCCACGAGGAGCGGGAGTGGCGCCCGACGCTGCAACCGGTTCAACTTCTCGACGATCGCGGAGGGCGTTCCGGTCGAGATGATGATCCCGCCCAGTTCGAGGTCCTCCACCCACCCGTACGCCTTGACCATCGTGGGGTCGGTGTCGGCGACATCGTCCCCCAGCAGCCACGGCATCACCAACTGGGCGACCTTCTGGCGGGTCGAGAGCGTCGCGAGCAGGGCGTCGACCGTGTCACGGGTCGGCTGGATGACGGCGATCCGGTCGGGAACCACCTCCGGGAGGCGATGCCCCTCCGGCGGGGCCGCGGTGGCACAGGCGGCGGCAGTCACGAGCGAGAGGAGCGAGGCGACGTGCGACACGAAGTGAGATCCGGTGGTCGAGGGTGGTGGATGGCGGCGGTCGTGGCGGTGCTCGGGTGCGGCGGGGCGATGCCGCCGGTGGCGGCCCAGGTCGCCGTCCGCCCCGGGGTGGACGTCCTGCTGAGCGACTCGCTGCACCTCGTGCGCGGCAAGCGCGTCGGGTTGGTGACCAACCTCGCCGCCGTGGACGCCCGGGGGATCAGCGCCGTCGAGCGGTTCCGGGGTGCCCCGCTGACGCTCGCGGCCCTCTTCGGGCCCGAGCACGGCCTGAGTGCCCTCGCCGCGCCGGGCGAGAAGGTCGCCTCGAGCGTGGACAGCGCGAGCCGGATTCCAATCTACTCGCTCTACGGTGCCACCCGCCGCCCGACGCCCGAGATGCTGGCGGGACTCGACGTCCTGGTCATCGACCTCCCCGACGTGGGGGCCCGCTACTACACCTACCCCGCGACCGCGGTCGAGGTCCTGCAGGCGGCCCAGGCCGCCGGGCTCCCGGTGATCATCGCCGACCGCCCGAATCCGATCACCGGGACGGCGATGCAGGGGAACATCCTCGACATGGCGCACGCCTCGATGGTCGGGCTGCTCGCCATCCCGATGCGGCACGGACTCACCCTCGGCGAGGAGACGCGGCTCGCCGCCGCCGACCTGGGGATCTCCACGCCGCTCATCGTCGTGCCGAGCGCTGGCTGGCGGCGCGGCATGGACCTCGACGCCACCGAGCTGCCGTTTCGGGCCCCCAGTCCGAATCTCATCGACCTGGATGGCCTGTATCACTATCCCGGGACGTGCCTCTTCGAGGGCACCGCGCTCTCGGTGGGGCGGGGGACCGATCACCCGTTCCATCAGGTCGGGGCGCCGTGGCTCGACACGACGGCGGTCCTGGCCCGCATGCGTGCCGCGGCGCTGCCCGGGGTGCGATTCGAGGGGGTCCGCTTCACCCCGACGAATCCGGGTGACGGCAAGTTCGCCGGCGTCGCCGTGTCGGGGGTCCGACTCGTGATCACGGACCGCCGGGCGTATGACCCTACCGCGGCGGCCGTGCACCTGCTGGCAGCGATCCGTGCGGTGCATCCCGCCGAGATCCGCATCGGGGGTTCGTTCGACCGGTTGGCTGGCGGGCCGACGCTTCGGGAGGCGCTGCTCCGGGGCGAGCCGCCGGCGACGATCATTGCCGGATGGGAGGCCGGCCTGGCGAGGTACCGCGACCGGGTGAAGCCGTTCCTGTTGTACTGAGGCGGTAGCCCCCGTTTCACGTTGCTCCGCCGTGACCCGGCCGTTAAGTTTGCCGGTCTCCCGCCGCCTCCCCCAGGGCGGCGGGTCCGTGTGGACCCTCAGGGATCGGGAGCGCGTGGCCAAGCTGGTGCCGGCGGCAGTCGAGCGCGGATACATCCGGATCACCACGCCTCTCGTCGAGGGCCTGGTGCGGGCCGGGGTCACCCCCAATGCGCTCACCACGATCGGGGCGCTGATCATCGCTGCCTCCGCCATCGCCTACGGGGCCGGCGCCATCCGGCTCGGCGGCTGGCTCATCCTCGCCAGCGGGGTTCTCGATACCCTGGACGGCCAGGTCGCCCGTCGCTCCGGACAGGCCTCTCCCTTCGGCGCCTTCTACGATTCGACCCTCGACCGGGTCGGCGATGGCGCCTGCTTCATCGGCATCGCCGCCTACCTCCAGCGCGCCCCCGAGGTCCGCTGGCGGCAGGAGGCGGTGATCGCCTGCATGCTCGGCATCCTCGCCGCGCTGCTGGTCTCCTACATGCGGGCCCGGGCCGAGGGCCTCGGCCTCGACTGCAAGGTCGGGATCGCCCAGCGGGCGGAGCGGATCCTCCTCCTCGGCCTCCCGACGGCGCTGATCGGTGCGGGCCCCGAGGCCCTGGTGCTGACCTCGATTGTTGGCGTCCTGACCATTTTGTCATTGATTACCGTCGGGCAGCGGTTCGCCTACGTGCACCGCGTGACGGCCCGGACTGGCGCTTGACCACCATGAAAGGATCCAAGACGTGACCGATTCGACGGCCCGGACCGTGGCCCCCGCCACCGGCAAGCTTGGCGTGCTCTGCGTGGGACTCGGGGCAGTGGCCTCGACCTTCATCGCGGGGGTGGAGTTGGCGCGGCGCGGGATGGCCCGGCCGACCGGCGCCCTCTCGCAGCTCGCGACGATCCGGCTCGGGAAGCGGACCGACGGCCGCTCGCCGCTGATCAAGGACTTCGTGCCGATCACGCCGCTGGACGATCTCGTCTTCGGGGCGTGGGATCCGGTGCCGGATGACGGCTATCGGTCCTGCCTGCACTGCGGCGTCTTCGACAAGCACGAGCATGTCGAGCCGATCCGCGAGTTCCTCGAGGGCATCACGCCGATGCCCGCGGTCTTCGACCAGCAGTACGTCAAGCGCCTCGAGGGGAAGAACGTCAAGACCGGCACCAGCAAGCGCGACCTCGCCGAGCAGCTGCGCACCGACATCCGCGAGTTCAAGAAGACGCACGGGGTCGAGCGCTGCGTGATGGTCTGGTGCGCGTCGACGGAGGTCTTCATCGTCCCGGGGCCGGTGCACCAGTCGATCGAGGCGTTCGAGGCGGGGATGGAGGCGAACGACCCCGCGATCGCCCCGTCACAGCTCTATGCGTGGGCGGCGATCAAGGAGGGCGTGCCGTTCGCGAACGGCGCCCCCAACCTGACCTGCGACTTCCCCGCGATGGTCGACCTCGCCAAGCGCGAGGGCGTCGCGATCGGCGGCAAGGACTTCAAGACCGGCCAGACGATGCTCAAGACCGTGCTGGCCCCGATGTTCAAGGCCCGCATGCTCGGGGTGGCCGGCTGGTACTCCACCAACATCCTCGGCAACCGCGACGGCGAGGTCCTCGACGACCCCGAGTCGTTCAAGACCAAGGAGGAGTCGAAGCTCGGCGTGCTCGAGCACATCCTCCAGCCGCAGCTCTACCCCGAGCTCTACGGCCACATGTACCACAAGGTCCGGATCAACTACTACCCCCCGCGCGGCGACAACAAGGAGGGGTGGGACAACATCGACATCTTCGGGTGGTGCGGTTACCCGATGCAGATCAAGGTCGACTTCCTCTGCCGCGACTCGATCCTGGCCGCGCCGCTGGTGCTCGACCTCGCCCTCTTCTTCGACCTGGCGCAGCGGGCCGGCATGAGCGGCGTGCAGGAGTGGCTCTCGTTCTACTTCAAGAGCCCGCAGACCGCGCCGGGGCTGTACCCGGAGCACGACCTCTTCATCCAGCAGACGAAGCTGAAGAACACGCTGCGCTGGATGATGGGCGAGGAGATGATCACCCACTTGGGGCAGGAGTACTACCAGGAGAGCTGAGGGCACCGTGCAGTACTTCCATCGCAGCCATGCAGCCCCCGATGACGTCGTCGCGCTTGCCGCGCACCACTTCGGTGCGCGGCTCACGCCCGCGGTCGAGGCGCCCCGCCGCCGCCGGTACAGCGGCTCCCTCGGCACGGTCACGGTCACCGTCCGCGCCGAGGGGGGGCACTACACCCTCGTGACCGTGGCGACCGACCAGCCGGGCGAGAGCGAGCTGGACAAGCTGGCGAAGCGATTCCTGGGCGAGGTGCATCGGCTCGATCACCCCGACCACGAGCTGCGCGGCGCGTACTGACCGGCCGCGGCACCCCATCCACCGACCCACCCGCCCACCCGCGCCGAGGCCTGCCCGCCCGCATGGCTGATACCGACACCACTCCCGGGGCCCCGTCCGCACTGACGGCCGAGGACCGGCTCGCCCTGTACCGCTGGATGCGGCTCACCCGCACGCTCGAGGAGCGGCTGGTCGCGCTCTACCGGCAGACCAAGGTCGTGGGCGGGCTGTTCCGTTCGCTCGGCCAGGAGGGGTGCGCCGTCGGGTCCGCGTACGCCCTCCAGCGCACCGATGCGATGTCGCCGCTGATCCGCAACCTCGGGTCGATGCTGGTGAAGGGTGCGACGCCGCTCGAGGTGCTGCGGCAGTACATGGCGAAGGGCGACTCCCCCACCCGCGGACGCGAGCTCAACATCCACTTCGGCGACGTGCAGGATCGTCACTTCGTCGGCCAGATCTCCCACCTCGGCGACATGGTGCCGGTGATGGCCGGGATCACCCTCACCTTCCGGCTGCGCGGCGAGGCCCGCGTGGGGCTGGTGTACGTGGGCGACGGGGCCACCAGCACCGGCGCGTTCCACGAGGGAGTCAACTTCGCCGCCGTGCAGCGCTGCCCATTGGTGGTCGTCGTCGAGAACAACGGCTACGCCTACTCGACGCCGACGGCGCAGCAGTGCGCGGCGGAGCGGCTCGCCGACAAGGGCGCCGGGTACGGCATCCCGGGCGTGCGGGTCGATGGCAACGACGTCCTGGCGATGCACGCGGTCACGGCGGAGGCCGTGGCCCGGGCGAGGGCCGGCGGCGGGCCGACGCTGATCGAGGCGATGACGTTCCGGCGCAAGGGGCACGCGGAGCACGACAACCAGAGCTACGTCACCGCCGAGGAGATCGCCCACTGGGCGGAGACCAACGACCCGATCGATCGCTATGTCGCGCGCCTGACCGGCGAGTTCGGGGTCGCGGCCGCCGATCTCGAGGCGATCGACGCCGCGGTGGCGGTCGAGGTGGACGAGGCGACCGACCTCGCCGAGGCCTCGCCCCCGTGCGACGGCCCGGACGCCCTCGTCGGGGTGTATGCCGAGCCGGCCCGGATGCCGGGTCTCTGGTACCGCGGCGATGCCAGCCGCGCCGTCACCGAGCACGAGCGGCCGGCGAGCTGGGGGACCCACGATGGCTGAGGTCACCCTGCTCGAGGCGATCCGCGAGGCGCTCGCGGAGGAGATGGAGCGCGACCCGGCGGTGGTCCTGCTCGGCGAGGACATCGGCCGCTACGGCGGCGCGTTCAAGGCGACGGACGGCCTGCTCGACCGGTTCGGCCCCGCGCGCGTGATCGACACCCCGATCTCCGAGGCGGGGATCGTCGGGGCGGCTGCGGGAATGGCGCACTACGGCATGCGCCCGGTGGTGGAGATGCAGTTCATCGACTTCATCTCCTGCGCGTACGACATGCTGACCAACTATGTCGCGACGGCGCGCTACCGGGCGTTCCTGCCGTGCCCGATCGTGGTGCGCGGCCCCTCGGGTGGCTACGTTCGTGGGGGGCCGTTCCACTCGCAGAACCCCGAGGCGGCGTTCCTCCACACCCCGGGGCTGAAGATCGCCTATCCGTGCACGGTGGCGGACGCGAAGGGGATGCTCAAGGCGGCGATCCGCGACGAGGACCCGGTGCTCTTCTTCGAGCACAAGTACCTCTACCGGCGGATCAAGGCCGAGCTGCCGGGCCCCGACGAGGTGGTGCCGCTCGGTCGGGCACGGGTGGCACGCGAGGGAACCGACCTGACCATCGTCACCTACGCGGCGACGGTCTGGAAGGCCCTCGAGGCGGCGGAGGAACTGGCGGCGTCGGACGGACTGTCGGTCGAGGTGCTCGACCTGCGCTCCCTGCTGCCGCTCGACGACGAGGCGATCATGGCCTCGGTGCGGAAGACCAACCGGGTCCTGCTGGTGCACGAGGACACGGTGACCGGCGGGATCGCCGGGGAACTGACGGCGCGGATCAACGAACGGTGCTTCGAGTGGCTCGATGCCCCGGTCCGCCGGGTGGCGGCGCACGACGTGCCGCTCCCCTACGCGCCGCCGCTGGAGGACTTCGTCCTCCCGCAGACATCGGACATCGTGCGTGCGTGCCGCTGGCTCGCCGCGTACTGACCAGGCAGACGAGAGGACTTCAGGGATGGCCCGGATCGACGTGATCATGCCGCAGATGGGCGAATCGATCGCCGAGGGGACGATGTCGCGCTGGATTCGCCAGGTCGGCGACACCGTCAAGCGCGATGAGCCGATCTTCGAGATCTCCACCGACAAGGTCGACGCGGAGATCCCCGCGCCCAACGCCGGCACGCTGGTCGAGGTGCTCGTGCAGGAGGGCGAGACCGTTGCCGTCGGGACCGTCGTCGCCCGCCTGGAGACGGATGCCGCCGCGGCGTCCGCCTCGCCGCCTGCGCAGCCGGAGGGCGGGGCCCCGGCGAAGGCGCCCGAGCCGGCGCCCGCGAAGCCCGCCGAGCCCGCCACGCCCGCCGCCGAGGCCCCGGCCGCCGCGCCGTCGGCGCCGAAGGCCCCCGCCGGCACGGCCGAGGAGCGCCTGCAGCAGAAGTCGACCCCGCTGGTCCGCAAGATGGTCGAGGAACACGGGCTCGACCTGGGTGCGATTCCCGGGACCGGGAGCGCCGGCCGGGTCACCAAGCAGGACGTCCTCGACTACCTGGAGCAGGGTGCCCCCGCGGCGCCGAGCGCCCCGCCCGTCCAGTCGGCCGCCCCCGCCGCGCCAGCCGCACCGGCCCCTGCCGCCGCCGCGCCCAGCCGCGTCGCCCCGGCCCCGGTCGTCGAGGCGTGGGAGGGCGATCGCGTCGAGCCGTGGAGCAAGATCCGCAAGCTCACCGCGGATCACATGATCCTCTCGCGCCGGGTCTCGGCCCACGTCAA
>Ga0116151_10003178_pt1 | contig 14792 bp, 13 predicted proteins | sample AD_UKC117_MetaG_FD_89893 | JGI IMG/M metagenome (GOLD analysis project Ga0116151, IMG submission 89893) | Active sludge microbial communities of municipal wastewater-treating anaerobic digesters from Hong Kong - AD_UKC117_MetaG | ecosystem: Engineered > Bioreactor > Anaerobic > Digestate...
CTAGACCTTGGTCATAACCAAAAAACAATCCCATCCACTTCCTATCTCCGTGAAAAATTGGCTTGAGGTGTCGTATATTTTGATCCGTTAAGGTCATCATATTAAAAAGTATGGGTTAAAGATAATTGTTTCGTTTGATACAAGGAAATTATTCCTGGTAGTAGGGCAATACTTTTTTGACATTAACATTCTGTATCCTATGAACTTCCCCACCAATTGAACAATTATATTGTTAAGAATTGAAAGGTATCTACATCCTCTATCTCAATTATTATCAATTATTTTTAACATCTTTGCCTTACTAATTGACATGAAATAATAAAATAAGAATCGATGAAATTCAATACGAAAACAATACATGCTGGAGTGCAACCCGATCCATCTACCGGAGCTATTATGACGCCGATTTTTCAAACATCTACTTACGTACAAGAGGAACCAGGAGTCCATAAAGGTTATGAATATGCCCGTACACAAAACCCAACGAGAACAGTGCTAGAGAGTAATCTCACGGCTTTAGAAGGAGGGGTGAATGCCATTTGTTTTTCTAGTGGGCTGGCCGCACTAGACGCAGTTCTTAAAACCTTATCACCAGGTGATGAAGTGATAAGTACCAATGATTTGTATGGCGGTTCGTACAGATTGATGACCAAATTATATGCCCAGTATGGTATCAAGTTCTTATTTATTGATATGCATGATGAAAAGGAGCTGGTAAATGCATTGAATGATAAGACAAAATTGGTGTGGATAGAGACACCGACGAATCCAATGTTGAATATTATTGACATTCAAAAAATGTGTCAAGTTGCTAAGTCTAAAAATGTCAAAGTCTGTGTTGACAATACATTCGCAACTCCTTATCTGCAAAGACCCTTGGAATTGGGTGCCGATATGGTGTTACACAGCGCAACAAAATATCTGGGCGGGCATTCTGATGTGGTACATGGAGCCATCATTTGTAAATCGGAAACGGATGCCGAAAAATTGAGATTTATCCAGAATGCTGCCGGTGCTGTCCCCGGTCCTCAAGATTGTTTTTTGATACTTCGTGGTATTAAGACCTTGCATGTACGAGTACAAAGAGCTTGTGAGAATGCAGAGAAAATTGCCGATTTCTTAAGTCATCATCCAAAGGTTTCAAAAGTGTATTTTCCGGGATTGGCGACTCATCCAAATCATGAGGTTGCCAAAAAGCAAATGAAGCACTTCGGAGCCATGATTTCTTTTGATTTAGTCGAGAATACTGAATCAGCTGCCAGAAAAATACTGAGCAATACCCACTATTTTTCATTGGCAGAATCGCTGGGTGGTGTGGAATCATTGATAGGGCATCCTGCGTCTATGACTCATGCCTCTATACCTAAAGAAGAAAGGCTAAAAGTGGGACTAACAGACAGTTTAATAAGACTGAGTGTAGGTATAGAAGATGTCGACGATTTAATCGAAGATTTAAGCAATGCATTGAATAAAATATAAACTTTTTTGGACAAGAAGCAGCCCAATACCTCCATTAAATCTTGGTCATTAGAAGACAGACCAAGGGAAAAACTCCTCGAAAAGGGTAGGAGTGTACTGACTGATTCTGAGCTGCTAGCCATATTGATAGGATCAGGAATTCCGGGCGAAAGTGCGGTGGATTTGTCAAGAAAAATGCTCCAAACGGTTGATAATTCGCTGAATAATCTCGGAAAATTAAGCATTAAAGAACTCACTAAGTTTAAGGGAATCGGGGAAGCCCGTGCAATAGTCATTGCAGCTGCTCTCGAGCTTGGCCGTAGAAGGCAGGTCAGCGAAGCCGAAGATATCGAAAGCATTAAAAGCAGCAAAGACATTTTTGATATTATGTCGCCTTACCTCTCGGACTTACAGGTAGAGGAGTTTTGGGTTCTACTATTAAATAAAAGCAATAAAATAATCAAAAAGGAGCTGATATCTAAAGGCGGTGTCAGTGCCACCGTGGTGGATATAAAATTGATATTTAAATCGGCCATTGACAACCTTGCAAGTTCAATTGTGTTGTTACATAATCATCCTTCGGGTAATATTAAACCGAGTAAAGAGGATATTCGACTCACGCAAAAAGTCAAAGAGGCTTGCGAGTTTATGGATGTCAATTTATTGGATCATATAATTATTGCCAATAAAAATTATTTAAGTTTTATTGACGAAGGATTGGTTTAGTAAAATAATTTTAATGGAAAAATCAGACAAAAAATCATTGGATTGGCAGCTATTACGAAGGGTCGTTCGATTGGCTACTCCTTATAAGAGTTTGCTGATTTGGAGTCTGTTTTTGGCGATTATATTAGCCCCCATTTCGACGATGTCACCTTATATTGTTAAGATGATAGTAGATCAAAACATCTTGCCGGGCAATATGTCAGGCATCTGGTGGCTCATGGGTCTTTATGTGGCTCTCTTGATGTTAAATGTTGTCTTTAGATATCAATTCATTTACGGAACAGCCCGTCTGGGACAATCCGTGATAAGAGATCTCAGGGTTAGGGTATTTAAGCATATCACTGGGTTGAAGTTGAGATATTTTGATCAAAATCCCATTGGTACTTCAACGACTAGAACCATCAGCGATATCGAGGCCATCAATGAGATTTTTACACAGGGTGTCATTACTATAATTGCTGACATACTGACCGTCGTTGCGGTACTTGCGATTATGTTTTACACAAGTTGGCAATTGGCAATTATATGTGTGATTACTTTGCCATTTATGGTCTTAGCGACTTACGTTTTCAAAGAAAAAGTGAAGGTTTCATTTCAAAACGTAAGAAAAGAAATTTCCAATCTGAATGCCTTCATGCAAGAACGTATCAGTGGTATGCGTACCATCAAGATTTTTAATGCTCAACAGAAGGAGAGAGAAAAATTTAAGCAAATTAACCACCGGTATACCGATGCGAACCTCAAGGCGGTTTTATATTATGCGGTGTTTTTTCCTGTCGTGGAATTAATTTCTGCCATCGGTCTGGCACTCATGGTTTGGCTCGGAGCCAAAGCCTATCTTCAAGATTATGTTACTTTTGGAGCCTTGGTGGCATTCCCAATGTTTTTGGATATGCTTTTCAGACCAGTACGAATGCTAGCTGACAAATTTAATACCCTACAGATGGGTTTAGTGGCAAGTGAAAGAGTTTTTAAGGTTCTAGATGATAATAGCGTAATCGCCAATGATGGAAAAATCGAAGTCACTAAATTGAAAGGCGATATACGATTCGATAAAGTGGATTTTGCTTATGACGGTGAAAATTTAGTATTGAAAAATATTTCTTTTGAAGCTCGACCAGGAGATACCATTGCCTTGGTAGGTAGTACCGGATCAGGAAAAACTTCAATAGTCAATGTCCTTAACCGTTTTTACGAAATACAATCAGGAGAGATTTCCATTGATGGTAATAATATAAGGGATTATGAAATGTTTTCTCTACGCCGAAGAATGGCGATGGTGCTACAGGATGTTTTTCTTTTTACAGGTACGCTGTATGAAAATATCACATTAAATGACAGCTCAATAAGTTTAGAAAAAGTCATTAATGCGGCTAAGACCATAGGGGCTCATTCTTTTTTTGAAGTGTTACCGGGAGGATATGATTATGTGATTATGGAACGAGGAAACAACCTCTCGCATGGTCAGCGTCAGCTCATTTCCTTTGTAAGAGCCATGGTTTTTGACCCCGATATTCTGATACTTGACGAAGCCACGTCATCTATTGATGTGGAGACAGAAGGCATCATTCAGAATGCTATCGAAAAGTTGATAAAGCGCAGAACGAGTATTGTCATAGCTCACCGATTATCAACGATTCAGCATGCAGACCAGATTCTCGTGATGAAGAAAGGTAAAATCATTGAGCGAGGCAGACACGACGATTTGCTTTTGAATGATGACGGATACTATCGCGAGTTGTATGAAATGCAATTCAAAGAAGGGGTGGAGGTGTAGAGTTTGTAACCATCCAATATTAAAATGCATAACCCAATCCTACGAGAATCCCTAATTCCGTCAATTTTTCAGGATAATAGTTGCTTTCAAATTGTATCACATTATGTCGTTTAAAGTTTGGGCTAATCGTTACGATAATATTATCGAAAAATATCTTTTTCCCAATCCCGATTTCATAAGCAATCCCAGATTGTGAATCAAAAGACCTTTTACGGGTTTGAAAATCTAACAATATTCCACCACAGAGATAATAATTTTTGCCAATGTCATAGTTGATCAGTGCCGGAAAACTCAATAACTCTATAGATTCCTTGCGATCAGGGAGATTGAAAGGAGAAGGTCCGGCGGATATAATGACTTTGGCATTGTACAGAGTGATGCCTGTTTCTAATTTTAATTTTGCAGACAGTCTTACTCTAAACCTAAGACCAAATTCGAAAGGATTTTCAAGTTCGTAGCTGGCACCTCCATCCAATCCCGATTGAGTCAATAACTCACTATGAGATACCTCAATATAAGCATAGACTTCACTGGATATTTGAGCTTTTAGAATCAAGCTGTGAAGCAAAATCAGCGTGGAAGCCAACAATAATCTAATTTTCATGATTGGTACTTTCTGCGTTATAAATTCTAAATTTCAAATTCTTACAAAGTTTCAGGTATTTCTATATTCAACTTAGCCTCTTAGAAACGAATATTAAACTGAGATTGTGCTTCAGCGTATATTTAATTTTCTTTTGAACCCATCAATTCTTAGTTTTGCGAATTAAATTCAATATTTATGAGAAGAAAAAATTTTCTATTACTGTTAACCCTTATTTTTGGTTTAAATATCGTTAATGCTCAAAGTGATTATGAAGCTGGAGGAGAATTTTCTGCGGGTCTGCGAGTTGGCGGCGAATCAGGCGTTTCCGTCAAGTGGCATTTCGAAAATAACAAGACAGCCTTAGAACTCCTAGCAACTTCCAATTTTTTTAACCAAGAAAACAATGGATTTACGACCAATTTTTTAATTGAAAAACTCGCAGCACTATCTTCTAATCATAAGTTGTCTGCGATCATTGGCGCCGGCTTTGGCGCAAGATGGGATAAATCTCAATATGGCCCAGCTGGAATTATAGGGTTCGATTGGAGAATGTTCAGAAAGCTAAATTTTCAAGTGGATTGGCAGCCGACGTGGTATCTTTTTGGTAAAGGCGGCTGGTCCAATGCCAATGCTGCGTTTACGATGAGGTATAATATTTTTAATTAGAACGTGAGAGTCTACATATTAGAAGTCCTTTTAAAAAGAATGAAATTTTTCAACATAATATTAAAGTTTTAGAATATGAAAAAAATATTTATAATTGTTTTCCTTTCGTGTGTGCACTGGACTATTACCAATACTCTTGCCCAGAATTCAAATTATTTTGGTGTAAAAGGGGGATATTTGTTAAACGGAAGTATCCAACTATATGAAGGATATATTGATATAGGACCATCGCCTGAGTTTGGTCTTGTCATTGGTAGAGAATTTGGCAATGCAGCCATGGAATTTGAATACACTTTTGCCGCCAGTTCTGAACTTGAGTATTTTGGGAATCCGTATTATAATACGGATTATCAACGAAGTGATCTTACTATCCATATATTTCAGCTCAATAGGGCAGTACAATATTTTGCTGAGAATGATTTGAGACCGTATTCTATATTTGGATTAGGCGCCATCTATTTTGATGCAAAAGACTTTGGAAGTAAAACTTTTTTTGGTGTCAATTTTGGTGCTGGCGCTAAGTACGACATTAACGATAATGTAAGATTGAGATTTCAAGGTCGCTTTATTCTACCTTTGGTATTTGAGGGCGGAGGACTATTTTTAGGTATAGACTCAGGCGGGGTAAGTCCTGGTGTGTCTGTTTATAGTAACAGCCCAATTCTTCAAGGTGATTTCTCCCTAGGATTTGATTACCGATTTCAATAATGATATGATTCAATAATAAAGGTCTAAATCACATTAGCCCTTTATTATTGAGGATTAGCATCTTTTTCTTATTGCCTTTATTCTATTCCGGGTATCTTACATTCATATTAAAAAACATAAAAGACAGGATGTCAGCTGCTTCTTCGATTTGTTTTGAAGTGGGCTTACCGGCACCATGTCCTGCACTTGTTTCTATCCTTATCAAGGTTGGATTGGTACCTTGTTGATTTTTCTGTAATTCTGCTATGAATTTGAAACTATGAGCGGGGACAACACGATCGTCATGGTCTGCCGTAGTTACTAGGGTGGCTGGATATTTTTCTGGTTTGATATTTTGCAATGGTGAGTATTTTATCAAGTAATTGAAAGCCTCCTCATCCTCACTTTTACCATAATCACCTGCCCATGCCCATCCAATGGTAAATTTGTGATATCTCAACATGTCAAGTACGCCAACCGCAGGGAATGCCACTTTGAATAAATCCGGTCGCTGTGTCATACAAGCCCCTACTAGTAAACCGCCATTCGATCCACCCTGAATCGCTAATCTGTCACTACTCGTGTAACCATCTGCGATCAGCTTTTCTGCCGCGGCTATAAAATCATCAAATACATTTTGCTTTCTTTCTTTGGTACCTGCTTCATGCCATTCTTTGCCAAATTCACCACCACCACGAATGTTGGCGACTGCATAAATGCCATCATTTTCTAAAATCGGTAATCTTGATATACTAAAAGATGGCAATATACTGATGTCGAATCCACCATATCCATAGAGAAGGGTAGGTCTTTCTCCATCAATTTTCAATCCTTTTTTCATTGTCAAAAACATAGGTACTTTCGTTCCATCTTTGCTAGAGTACCATACTTGCTTTGTTTCATAAGCATCAGAATCAAAATCAACTTTTGGCTCTCTAAATACCTCCGAATTCAGATTTTCCGCATTAAGACTGTATATTGTATTTGGTCGGATGAAAGACGTAAATGAATAAAATCCAGTATCATCTGATTTTTTGCCATTCACGCCGCCAGATGTTCCAATTCCGGGCAGAGCCAAATCCTGAATAAATTTTCCTTTTGAATCAAATACTTTTATCAAGCTGCTTGCATCGTGTATGTAATTGGCAAATATTTTTCCACCGACTAAAGAAATTCCTTTTAATGCATCTTTTGATTCTGGAATAATATCAGTCCAGGTTTCTTTGGAAGGATTGTTAGTATTAATCATAACCAATCTCTCCAAGGGAGCATTGTCATTGGTCAAAACCAACAATTCATCACCTTCGTTATCGATAAAATTGTAATCATTGTTAAAATCTGTAATGACGGGTACGATTTTATTCGCATCTTTTTCAGTATCAATAAAATATAAGCCGTTTCCACTGGTTGACTCTGAGGTTGAAATAATCACAAAGCGTTCATCCTCTGACGTGGTTGCATAGACATTTCGAAGTGGATTTTCTTTGTCAACATAAATCAATTGGTCGTCCGCTTGACTCGTGCCTAACTTATGGTAATACAATGAATGAAACTCATTTTTACTACTCAGTTCGTCTCCTCCTTTCGGTTGTGGATATCGACTGTAATAGAAACCATCTTGTCTCCATGCTAAGCTGGAAAATTTAACCCATTCGAGTTTATCATTTAGCAATTCTTTGGTATTAACGTCCATAACGAATACTTTTCTCCAATCGGAGCCCCCTTCAGAAATGGCATAAGCAAGGTATTTTCCATCATTATTAAATTCCATTCCACCGAGTGAGGTCGTACCGTCTTCAGAAAATTTGTTAGGATCAATGAACACAGTGCCTTCATCTTTGATGCCTTGAGATTGATATAAAACACTTTGATTCTGGAGACCATCATTTTTGAAATAATAGTAGTAATCGCCTTCTTTGAATGGAGACGAATACTTTTCATAGTTCCATATTTTTTCAAGTCTCTTACGAATGTTTTCCTGGAAAGGTATCTGAGATAGATATTCGTCAGTAACCTTATTTTCTTCAACAACCCATGCTTTGGTCTCCGGAGAATTATCATCCTCCAGCCATCGGTAAGGATCTGGGATTTTCTGCCCAAAATAATCTTCTACTATCGTGTCTTGTTTCGTGTGTGGATATTTCACTTGTATTGGTTTGAATTCAGAGTCAGGATGTTCTTGCTTGCATGCTAACATTGTGATTGTAAATGCAAACATGATAATTGAAAGTTTTTTCATGATTCAAATTAAATTTTCACAAAAATAACTTTAATTCTAAAAGTTTGCAATAAAGTATATTACAATGGATAATGGTGAAAATAATCAAGGAGGATGCACCACGTTAAAAGTAAATGCATCCACCATCGGATAATTAATCGTAAAACTCTACCAATCCTGTGCTGACGTCATACATGGCACCGATGATTTGAATTTTTCCTTCGTCCTCAAGACCTTTTAATATTGGACTATCGTTTCTAATTTTTTCAATGCTTAGTAATACATTTTGGTGCGACACTTCATCTACAAACTCATTGTTCGATGAATTGCGAAGGTCGGGATGACTCGGGTCTTTCACAGCATCTACTGCAGGCTTAATTTTATTAACCAACTTAGTCAGATTGCCCATTTCTACGTTATCGCATGCTCCTTTTACTGCACCACATGAGGTGTGACCCATGACTACGATTAATTTAGTGCCCGATATTTTACATGCAAATTCCATGCTTCCAAGTATGTCCTCATTTATAAAATTACCCGCAATGGTGATGTCAAATATGTCGCCTAGACCTTGGTCAAAAATATGAGTCGCAGAGACCCTGCTATCAATACAACTCAACACGGTCGCAAATGGAAATTGACCTTCAGCAGTTTCGTTGACTTGCTGTAATAAATTCCTATTTAACCGGATATTTTGTTGAAATCTCAAATTTCCTTCTTTTAAAAATTGAATGGATTTTTCAGGAGTCATCGTCGCTTGAGTTTCTCTGGTATGTGCTTTCATTTCTATTGATTTTTTTTAATAAATATTAACTTAAACTGAGCTTTGATTTTGGACGTGTGTTAAAAAATTCAATATAGCTGTCAGGATTTTCTTCAATACCTCGCTTTGACAACAATTTGATATTGATATTTCTTTCTTTGGCTTTGATTTTAAAGTCTTCGAGTATTTCTATGATGTCATAATCCAGGTACCTTGTATTGAGTAAGTCTAACTCTAACTGGGTGTTTTCTGGAAGACTATCCAATTCCTTAAGAATGGCTCCTTTGTTAAAAAAAGTGACTTCCTCTGCAAGTGTCATTTTGATTTTATGAACACCATTGCTTTTGTCTTCAATGTGCAGGAAGTGAGAATTTTGATAACTTTTCAGTAATATCACGACAATTCCTACTAATAATCCAAGTCCAATACCTACCAGTAAGTCCGTAAAAATAATTCCGGCTATCGTTACAAAAAACGGAACGGATTGTTTCCATCCCAGGCTGTACATCTTTTTGAACAATTGAGGTTTCGCCAATTTATAACCGACAATTAATAAGATGGCTGCCAATACCGACAGAGGAATCATGTTGAGCAATGTAGGAATGGCAATGACCGAAACTAATAAGAGTATGCCGTGAAGAATGGTAGAAAGCTTTGTCTTAGCGCCTGATTGGACATTGGCTGAACTTCGGACAATCACCTGAGTAATCGGGAGTCCACCAATGAAACCGGAAACGACATTTCCTACACCTTGGGCGATGAGTTCTCGATTGGTAGGAGTAACGTTTTTGTCAGGGTCAATTTTATCCGAGGCTTCTACGCAAAGTAAGGTCTCAAGACTTGCCACCAAAGCGATGGTAAATGCCGTAATCCAAACTTGTAGGTTGCCAATTGCAGAGAAATTTGGAAAGCTAAATTGCCCAAGAAATGAACTTACGTCGCTTGGCACAGGTACGTTAACCATGTGTTTTTCTGATACAAATAAATCACTCGTGGTGGGAGTAAGATTGTAAAAAATGATACCAATGACAACAGCTACCAAGGGACCCTGTATTATTTGAAAAATCTTGGATCTCGGAATGAGAAATTTTTCCCAGATAATGAGAATTAAAAGACTGATAATACCGATAAGAGTAGCACCGGGGTTAATGTTATTGATAATGCCAAGTATATCTGAAAAGGTATTACTTCCCTCTATTTCTAAAAATTCTAGATCCCAAGCCGAATCTTCATGATATCCAAAGAAATTAGGTATTTGCTTTAATATAATGATGATACCAATCCCTGTCAACATTCCTTTGATGACGGAAGATGGAAAATAATAACCTATTATACCGGCTTTAAGAACTCCGAATAATACTTGAATAAAACCTGCAATGACCACGGCAACGAGAAAATTTTCAAATCCCCCTAAAGCAGTAATGGCAGTCAACACGATGGCTGCCAGACCGGCAGCAGGTCCGCTAACACCAAGTTTAGATCCACTGATAAATCCAACGACTATACCACCTATAATACCGGCAATCAATCCTGAAAACAATGGAGCTCCACTGGCCAGTGCTATTCCTAGACACAAGGGAAGTGCGACGAAAAAAACAACCAAACTGGCTGGAATGTCATTTTTTAAATATCTAAACATAATATCATTTAATTTTTGATAGACAAAAATATATACTTCGTTAAATGATAGTATTACTATTTATATATATAACAATACTTTAACAATTTAAACTGAGAGACTATTCAAGACCTGCGTAAACATCTTATCTATATACAAAATGTATAAAAAATCGAAGTGATATTTTTGTAATTGGGGTATATAACTGGATTATTAAAAATTATTCAATCAATCTAGCATCTAGGATTTCCTCCAAATCTTTTTTTGATTTTTTACTTTCGTATTTAAAGCCGAATAAGGTCATAAAATACCCTGCTAGGAACATACTTATAACAATTAGAATCGATGGCTCAAATTTATTTTCTTTAATAGAAGATATCAATAGAGCAAAAATTATAATTCCAATAATCCCTAGCCATAAGGACATAAACACCATTACCATAGGATGAATTCTCATTTTTACATTTATCCGTGCCCTTCCATTATTATCTTTAATTTCTCCTTTTATAAATGGCATGAACGAATTTCTATAATTAAGGATCCTATTTATCTCAAAGATATTTGCTGATACATATCCTTCGTATCGTTTATTATTATTCTCAAAATCATTAAAACGAAAATACTTCTTAGGTTCTATGAATTGGCTTAGATGATGCAGTAGCTCCCTTTCTGTAAGATAAGAATCATAAATTAAATTTTCAAAGGGAATAAAATTATTCATAAGAGGAATATCATAATGCAAAATAAAAATGTTGCGCCATTAGGGGCAAATACAACACGGAAAAAATATTACGGTTAAAACGAAAAGTATTAAAAATGTAAAACCTTAATCACTCTTTTCTAAGCCATCCCAAAATATGGTAATCTGCGATTGTCCAATAATCCATGAAATGCACCAGCTTTACTTCTCGACGTGTTGTCTTGCCAAAATTCTGGGAAATTATTTCGATTTCATTATCTGAAACTCTGGTGACGATACCAACGTGTCCAAAAGGATTGCCAGGATAACTGTCATAAACGATCAAATCTTCGACCTCTGGCTTATATTCTCTCACATTGCGGTATTGCATGAGTCCTCTTTCTCGGTTGTATGCTTTGTCTGGCAAATTCTTGTCAAAAAAATCTTTTGCATGCCCGTATGAATTCGGCATTTTATGATCTTTGACTTTGTAATAATACCGTTTTACAAATTCGACGCATTGATATTTTAGTCCAAGATTGTAACCGTCAGTGGTGACATTTCTACCTAGGGTATTGGTAAATTTATCGCCATTGTAGAAAACTCTGACTCCATTAAACTCATCAAGGACTTCACCTACCCTTGGAGTAATCGTGGTAAATGACAAAAATGTAAAAACTAATGTGATTTTAACAAGATAATTTAGCATCTAGTCTCTCTGGTTTTTGTAGGCTTGCATATTAAAACGTGCAAATATATAACATTATATCTTTATACATCCAGTATTTGTTGAAGAATTGAACTTATGACAATTTTAGACAAAAGGTCTTACTTTATTATTTGGATGAAAATACCATACATTTGCCTTTCTAAAAAGTACATTTGGCAGGTATTTATATTCATATTCCTTTTTGTAAACAAGCTTGCAGCTACTGTGACTTTCATTTTTCTACTTCTCTAAAATTAAAGGACGATTTCTTAAAGGCTTTAGACAGAGAAATTGACTTGAGAGGTTCATTACTGAACGAACAGGTCATTGAAACCATTTATTTTGGTGGAGGAACACCTTCTATACTTAGTTCAGCAGAAATCGAAGGAATTTTAGCAGCTCTCGACAAAAGGATGTTATTGGATAAGGTCACAGAAATCACTTTAGAAGCAAATCCTGATGATGTAAGCTATGATAAATTTAGGGCTTTTCAAAAGGCAGGAATCAATAGGTTAAGCCTTGGTATCCAATCGTTTCATGAGGAAGATCTCCGCTATATGCATCGTGCCCACACTTCGCAAGAGGGAATCCAAGCATTAGAGATAATTGATGCTTTGGGATATAAAACCATAAGCGTTGATTTAATTTATGGAAGTCCGACGACAACGGATGAAATGTTGGTCAACAATGTGGAATTAGTTACCAATTTTTCAAATGTGAACCACCTTAGTGCCTATGCCCTTACTGTCGAAGACCAAACTCCACTCAAAGCGCTGATTAAAAGAGGGATGAAAAAAGAAGTCAATGAGGAGCAACAAGTACGGCAATTTTATTTGTTAAAATCAGAATTAGAGAAACGGTCTTTTGTACATTATGAAATATCTAATTACGGAAAAGATGGGCAGGTGAGTCGTCACAATACGAGCTACTGGTTTCATGAACCATATTTGGGTCTCGGTCCCTCTGCACACAGTTTTTTGAACCACCGCCGACTTCAAAACATTGCGAACAACAAGAAATATATTGATCTATTGAATAAAAAAGAAGTACCATGTTTCGAAGAAATTTTATCGCCTACCAATAAATACAATGAGTATGTCCTCATCGCCTTAAGGACAATGTGGGGAATCGATGTCAATCACATCCATCACACTTTTCCTCAATTCGAATCATATTTTATGAATCAAATGTCAAAGCTTCTAGATGATGGTCAATTATTCAAAGTTGATAATCATGTTAAACTATCTAAAGAATCCCTAATTTATGCGGATCTAGTGGCCATGTCACTTTTTGTAGATGATTGATGTACCAATAGTTTGACACCTAAATGACACCACAAAATTATTGAAATAGTATCTTTGCTGCCTTATAATTCGTACATGCTCAATCACTATAAAGTACTGACGGTAACGCATCAAAATGTTGATATTTCTAAGATCAATAGTTTTGTGATTCCCTCTTTGGATGAGACCGATTTGATAGCTCGTCTTTCTTCCCTGAAGCAACAATTTAAGTTAGATGAATTGGTGTACTTATCCACATGTAACCGGGTTGCTTACCTCATGTACTGGACGGGAGTGATTGATGATGATTTTGTGAATGAATTCTTTAGCACCATAAATCCTAATGTGGAAGTTGAAGTTCAATCTATTGAAAATCAAATAAATGTGTACGAAGGAGCAGAAGCTGTTAATCACATTTACGAAGTAGCCTCATCTGTCGATAGCTTGGTAATCGGAGAAAGGGAGATTTTTAGACAAGTGCGAAATGCCATAGTGATTTCTGCGAAAAATGGATTGATAGGAGACCACTTTAGGCTATTAGAAAAGCATTTAATTCCCAGTGTGAAAAAAGTCTACAGCCACACTAGAATAGGAGAGAGACCACTATCAATTGTGTTCTTAGGGTTTGAATTGTTGAAATCAGAAAGTGTCAGTTTGCAGGATCGAATTTTATTAATTGGTGCTGGTGAAACCAATGCCTTGATGGCCAAATTTCTTGTAAAAGAGGGTTTTACTAATATTAAGGTTCTCAATAGAACCCTTGAAAATGCTCAGGCGCTTGCTGGTAAAATTGGATCCGAATATGGAACATTAGATGCGATTAAGTCAGAATTAAATACGGCCAAAGTTGTGATAACAGCAACCTCAAGTACAAAGCCTCTCGTGTTAAATACGGAAGTTGAAAATTTATCCCATTCAATCATTTTTATCGATTTGTCAGTGCCCTCTAATGTTGAAAAGAGAATTGGCGAAACCCACCGGTTGATTGATATTGACCAATTGCGTGGACTTGCAGCTCGCAACCTAGAATTGAGAAAAAAGGAGATAAAACTGGCAAAGCAAATCATAGCGCAACAGTTGGAATCATTTGAATCAATGTGCATGGAACGCCAAATCGAAAGATCTTTGAATACTTTGGTTTTAGATATTAAAGAAGTAAAATCTAAAGCCTTAAATGAAGTGTTTGTTAATGAATTATCAGCATTAGATGCTGAAAGTCAAGATTTAATACATAGAATTGCAAACTATATCGAAAAAAAATATATCAGTCTACCCATGAAAAAAGTAAAGAATGATGTTTTGTAATTGAAAATAATTTTAATTTATCATCACTCAAATTTGCAAATAACAAGAATATATTTTATGTTTGGATTGATATTTGCGTTTATTCAAAAAATGAGACATAAACAAAAATTGTCTTAAATTCCCCAAAATGCCAAATTAATTGGATTGAAAATCTGTGATTTTTTATCCTAAGCTTAGTTTCTCATTATTTTCAAAACTAAACTGTATTAATTGGCAACACGTAATAAATTATATCTCGTTTCCTTTATTGAAGGTGCAACTGTGATGGTTGTAGAATTGTGTGCAGCGAAGTTGTTGGCACCTTATTTTGGGACATC
>Ga0116151_10003179_pt1 | contig 14792 bp, 11 predicted proteins | sample AD_UKC117_MetaG_FD_89893 | JGI IMG/M metagenome (GOLD analysis project Ga0116151, IMG submission 89893) | Active sludge microbial communities of municipal wastewater-treating anaerobic digesters from Hong Kong - AD_UKC117_MetaG | ecosystem: Engineered > Bioreactor > Anaerobic > Digestate...
CGGGCTGTGCGCCAGGAGAATGGAATAAATGCACCGATGCGTTATCGACGCGGCGGCGCCGCCTGCGGTGGGGGATGCTGTCGCGCTCTCCCCGCAGGAGAGCGGCCATATGATCAAATCCCTGCGCATGAAGACGGGCGACCCGGTGCAGCTCATTGCGGCGGAACGCCTGTTTCTTGCAGCCATTGAGTCGGTTGAGGACGGGATTGTGCAGGTCCGGATCGTGGATGCGTTGCCATCACCCGAACCGGGTGTAAAAATCACGCTTATGCAGGGTCTCCCCAAAGCGGACAAGCTGGAATGGATCATCCAAAAGGCTACGGAGCTGGGCGTTTTCAGCATACTACCTGTGGAAATGTCGCGGTCGGTAGCCCGGATCGGCGAGAAGGAAGAAAAAAAGCGCGAACGCTACCAGCGCATCGCGCTGGAAGCTGCCAAGCAGGCCGGACGCGCGCATATACCGGATGTACTTCCGGCACTGCGCTTTCAGGACGCGATCAAAACCATGCAGGGAAAGGTTGTTTATGTTGCGTGGGAGGATGAAAACTCCCTGCGCCTGTCCCAGGCAATTGCCCAGGATCAGCCCGGAGAGATAACGATCGTGATCGGGCCGGAGGGCGGTATCGCAACGGATGAAATTGAGCAGTTGCTTGCGACCGGCGCGCAAACCGTAACGCTGGGCAGGCGCATTCTCCGCACAGAAACGGCTGGGCTTTGCGCGCTTGCGGCGGCCCTTACGGCGTTGGGGGAGATGTAATATGCCCAGGACCGTACGTTTTTATACGCTGGGCTGCAAGGTGAATCAGTACGATTCCGAGGCCATGCTCGAACGATTTTTGGAAAAGGGATATGTCGCCGCCAGGCAGGGCGAGGCGGCTGACGTGTATGTGGTGAACACCTGCATGGTGACCGGTACAGGCGAAAACAAAAGCATGCAGGCAGCGCGCCGTTTCAAGCGGCAGAACCCAAACGGTGAGCTGATTATTGCGGGCTGCCTGGCGCAAAGCAAGGGCGAAACCCTGCGCGATACCGGGGCACGGCTCGTGATCGGCACACAGTTCCGCGGTGAAATTGCCGAACTGTTTGAACAGGCGATTGCGGAAAACAGCCAGATCATCGCAGTCGACAGCCTGAGCCGCGCGGCGTTTGAACCGCTGTCCATCCACGGGCATCAGGGGCACACCCGCGCGCTGATGAAAATACAGGAGGGCTGCGACAACCGCTGCACCTTCTGCATTGTGCCTACGGTGCGCGGCGGTATCCGTTCCCGCACGCTTGCGGATATCCGCGTTGAGGCCGGAAGGCTCGCACAGGCAGGCTTCAAGGAGGTTGTTCTCACCGGCGTCCATCTGACAAGCTATGGGCGAGATCTGGAGGATCGGCCGTCGCTGCCCGATGCTATCCAGGCGGTTGCGCAGACGGACGGTATCGAGCGCATCCGGCTTGGCTCGCTGGAGCCCGTCATCGTGACCGATGCCTTTATCCGGGCGATTGCCAAGATTCCCAAGCTCTGCCCGCAGTTCCACCTGGCGCTGCAGTCCGGCAGTGATGCGGTATTGCGCCGCATGAAACGCCGCTACAATACCATGCAGTTTTTAACGGCTGCAAAACGGCTTGGGCAGGCGTTTGCGGATGTAGCGCTGACCACCGACATCATCGTCGGCTTTCCGGGTGAAACAGAGGAAGAGTTTCAGGAAACGGTCGACTTTTGCCGCAAGATCGGGTTTATGAAAATCCATGTGTTTCCCTATAGTCAGCGGGCGGGTACGCCTGCGGCAGTGATGGACGGTCAGGTTCCAAAACATGTCAAGGATGAACGTGTGCGCGAGCTGATCGCTGTAGGGGAGGCGCTGTCTGCCGATTACCGCAGCCGGATGCTACAAACCGTGCAGCCGGTGCTGATTGAAGAAAAGCAGCACGGCGGCCTCTATGCGGGGTATACGCCGCAGTATGTTCCGGTGGTCTGCGAAAAAGGAACAATCGGCGATATCATCCCGCTGCGGCTTACGAGCCTCACCAAAGAAGGAATGCGCGGCGAGCCCGCGAATGCATAATGCTAAAGGAGCTGAACGCAATGGATAACTGTCTGTTCTGTAAAATCATCAGCGGCGAGATTCCCTCCAAAAAAATCTACGAGGACGAGCTCACGTACGCGTTTCACGATATCAGCCCGCAGGCCAGGGTGCACGCGCTTGTCATTCCCAAAAGGCATGTTTCGGGGCTTTCGGCAGCAGATGAGCTGACCGATACGCAGCTTGCCGCATGCCTGCGCACCTGCCAAAAGGTCGCCGCGGAACTGGGGATTGAGGCAAGCGGATACCGTGTGGTGTCCAACTGCGGACCCGACGCCTGCCAGACGGTGAATCACCTGCATTTTCATGTGATCGGCGGCAATGAGATGTCCGCAAAGATGGCCTAGCGCATTCAAACAGTTAAAATCCCCGTAAAATGTAAATTCATGGTTGACGCAAAACGCGCAACGCTGTATAATCAATCAGTAACAGCCTGTTTTCTGTACGCCACATTGCGTGGAAAATCGGCGAGATGAGCGAGGGGAGGGATAGCAGTGTCCGAGGTACGTATCCGAGAAAATGAATCCCTGGAAAGCGCTCTGAAACGGTTTAAACGTCAATGTGCTAAGTCAGGTGTTTTGGCGGAGGCGCGTAAACGCGAACATTACGAAAAGCCCAGCGTGAAGCGCAAGAAAAAAGCCGAAGCCGCGCGTAAACGCAAATACTAGAATTAAAGAACCCTTCCCGGACTGCCGGGGAGGGCTTTTTATTTGTTTTGTTATCCGGCATATGATAATCGGTTGACAAAAGCTGGGTCTCGTGCTATTGTGCAACTAGGGTAAGTAATTCATTTATCATCCGTCTCGTGAAGCGAGGAGTCTTCTTGCAGTATGCCTTTGCCATAAAACCGCATGCGAACGCCCGCTACGCTCTTTCGATGGATAAGCTCGCCCTGATCGAAATGCAATGTATGTTGCATGCGCTGAACGCACAGGCAACCGTTACACAGGAAAAGCTCGCAGGTACGCGATTCATCTTGATTGAGACAGAACCCATAGACGAACAGGGATGGAGATGGCTCTCCGGCCATTCAGGCATTTGTTTTGCGGCTCTGAAGGACGGGGAATGGCTCAAGCCCCTTGAGCTTCGACAGGCTGCGTATATGGATGACGATCTCGCACAGGTGCTTAAGTACAAGGGGAAAACAAACCCGGACTTTACCCAGATGATGATTCACTGTGCCCTTGCAGCATCCGACTTTGCCTTCAGCTTAGATCCTTTACTGGTGCTGGACCCGCTCTGCGGCCGCGGAACCTCCCTCTTTTGCGCTTTGCAGGAGGGGCATCATGCGGCAGGCGTGGAGATCGACAAAAAGGCCGTTCACGAAGCGGATGCCTATTTCAAGCGCTATCTGCAATACCATCGCTATAAGCACAAGCGGGAAACGGGTTCCGCAACTCTGCCGGACAGCAATAGTGCGGCGGAGATTCGCTACGGCTTCGCCACCAGCGCCGACGCCTATAAGGCGGGGGATACCCGCAGCCTCCGGCTGTTCCAGGGCACTGCGGCGCTGGCAGACCGTATGGTCGGTGCCGAAAGCAGCCACCTGATCGTGTGCGATCTTCCCTACGGCGTGCAGCACGCGGCCAGAGACGACCAGGGCATGGCGACCATGCAGCGCTTGATGCACGACAGCTTTCCCGCATTTCGGCGGGCGCTGAAAACAGGCGGCGCGGCGGCAGTCTCGTTCAACACCTACACGCTCAGGCGGGAGGCCCTGTGCGAGGCAATGGGAAATGCAGGCCTCCGCGTACTTACCGACGCTCCATTCAACGATTTTTCTCACTGGGTGGAGCAGGCGGTCAACCGCGATATGGTGATCGCCGTAAAACGATAACCGGAAAACATAGTCTGGGCGGCGCTTTTTTCAGGCCGCAAGCACCGAATTTGAGGAGGAATTACAATTGTTGTCAAGCGATTTGCAAGCGATGACAGTCGTCCAGTTGCGCAAGCTGGCAAAGGAAAACAATATTAAACTGGCAGCCGGTGTTGACAAGGCGACGATCATCCAGAAGGTCGCCAAGGAGCTTGGCGTAAGCCATGCGCCTGCCGGCGGACAGAACGAGGCGCTGCAGGCTGCGCCCCTTGCGGCGGACGTAACATCCGTAGAGCCTAGGGGCGATCTGGCTGAAACATACCGTTCTGCCTACCAGCAGGTGCGACAGGCCCGTACAAACCTGATGAACAGACCCGGTCTGAAAAACACACTCAACAGGGAGCCGCAAGGCGTCAATCCCTCGCGCTTTGGCCCGCGGGCTAATTATTCCACACCCGCGCCCAGTACGGACAATGCATACGGCATGCGTCAGCCGGAACAGCCGCCGTTGCCCCAGAAAACCATCGACGGGTATAAGCTGGGCTACCGTGCCGCACAGCCGCGCGAGTACGGCAGGCAGGAGTACAGAAGCCCCAACCGCATGGAGTATCACCGCCCGATGTACCCGTCCGGGTCCAACACACACACGCCGCAGCCAAACCGCAACCCGGAAGTTTATTACAACGATGCCGTGTATAAACCGGTTCGCGATTCGAAAATTATCGAGAGCCTCGAAAACGGCGAAATTCCGGACGCCCTCCAGGCCCAGGAAGGCGAACCCGGGGAGGGCATTCTGGAGATTTTGCCGGACGGCTTTGGCTTTCTGCGCTCCCGGTCGCTTTTACCGGGCCGCAAGGATTTCTATGTATCGGTCGCCACCATCCGCCGTTATGATCTGCGGACGGGGGACTTCGTTGCGGGCAAGGTGCGTCCCGGCCGTGACCTGGATAAATTTGCGGCGCTGATGTACGTGGATACAATCAACGGAAAACCCTACGACGCGGAGGCGGAGCGTCCGCTGTTTGACGAGCTGACGGCAATTTACCCCAATCGGCGCATCAAGCTGGAGAGCTGCGGCACCGAAAGCAACTGGCCTATGCGCATCACCGATCTGATCGCGCCGATTGGCTTTGGGCAGCGGTCGATGATCGTCGCGCCGCCGGAAAGCGGCAAAACGATCATGATGCAGGAAATCTGCAAGGCAATCAAGCAAAACGATGAAGACGCCGTGCTGATGATGCTGCTGATCGACGAACGGCCCGAAGCGGTGACCGAGGTGCGCGACGCACTCGACGGCATTGCCGAGGTGTTCGCCACAACCTTTGATGAAGCGCCCGACGCGCAGACCCGCGTTGCCGATACCATGCTGGAACGCGCCCAGCGCCTGGTGGAGCAGGGCAAGAACGTCATCGTTCTGCTCGACAGCCTCACCAAGCTCACCCGCGCCTATCAGGCGGCGGCCACCCAGGGCAGCCGGACGATGACCAACACCGTGACGCCAACGGCGCTGGTGAAGCCAAAGCGCTTCTTCGGCGCGGCCCGCAACACCCGCGAGGGCGGCAGCCTGACGGTGATCGCGACCATACTGACCAATACCGGCTCGCGTGTGGACGACATCATTTTCGAGGAGTTCAAGGGAACGGCGAACATGACCCTGTGGCTGGATACGCCAGAGGCCAACGAGCCGATGTTCCCCGTGATTGATATGCGCAGGTCCGGCACCAAGCGGGAAGACATGCTTTTGGAGCCGGAGGCCATTGAAAGCCTGAAGGCTGTGCGCATGGTGCTGGGTTCGGCCACCAACCGCGAAGCGCTGGTGCAGCTGATCGACATGATGTCCAAAACCACCTGCAATGCCGATCTGTTCGTTCGGCTCAAGGACTGGGTTGCCCTCTGGGAGAAAAGCGGGTTTCTAGCAAAGAAATAAACAAATCAATCATGCCGCCCGGGCAACGGGCGGTTTTTTCATGCCTGCAATTTGATGCAGAGAAAATACAAAAAACAGGCATATATGCCCATAAGCATGGGGGAGAAGCGTTTCCCAAGCAAAGAATCGAGAAATTGTCAGAAAAATGTCAAGCGACAATTGACTTGCTTTACAAAATCAGATATCATGTTATTTGTGGGAGATTGCTGATTCTTTATCGGCAAGAAACGGAAATGGCCTCGCGTACAGGCAATACGACTGAAAAGGAGATACGGTTATGAAGTATGAGGTACTGCTGAAGCAAAAGATGAGTGGTGAGAGCTATGCAAAGCTTGAAGCGCTAAAAAACGACAAGGTAATGGATTTTGTCGGTTTTTTCACCGAACATTGCCAGCCGGAATCCATCTACGTATGTACAGATGATGAGAAGGACGTGCAGTATGTACGCGACCAGGCGCTGAAGCTGGGTGAGGAACAAACGCTTGCCCATTCCAAGCAGACCATCCACTGGGACGGTTATGGCGATCAGGGCCGTGATACCAAAAATACCAAGTTTATGGTCGTCAAGGAAAACCTTGAAAGCATGAAAGAATACGGCGCCGTGGAATACGAAGAAGGCTATGCGGAAATTCTGGAGATTTCCAAGGGCATCATGAAGGGCAAACAGGCCGTCGTGCTGTTCTTCTCCGAAGGCCCCACCCAAAGCCCCTTCACCATTCCCTGCGTGCAGTTTACCGACAGCTTCTACGTTGCCCACTCCGAGCATATTCTGTACCGTTCGGCGTATAGCCACTTTATGAAGATGAAGGATGCTGAAAAGGGCGACTTCTTCGAATTTATCCATTCCGCCGGCGAGCTGGACGAGAACAACAACACCAAGAACCTGGACAAGCGGCGCGTGTTCATGGATATGCAGAATAACAGGGTTTACTCCATGAATGCCCAATATGCGGGCAACTCCGTGGGCCTTAAAAAGCACTCCATGCGCCTTGCCATTGCCAAATCCGGCAAAGAGGGCTGGCTGTGCGAGCATATGTTCATCATGGCGGCAGTCAACGAAGATAAAAACCGTAAAACCTATTTTTCCGGCGCGTATCCCTCGGCCTGCGGCAAAACCTCAACCGCGATGATTCCCGGCGAGAAGATTGTCGGCGACGATATCGCCTATTTCCGCAACATCAACGGCGAATTCCGCGCCGTGAACGTGGAAGCGGGCATGTTCGGCATCATCCAGGACGTTAACGCCAAGGACGATCCCGTCATTTTCGAAAACCTGATGATCGACCAGGAAGTCATTTTCTCCAACGTCCTCATGGGTCCGGATAAAATGCCCTATTGGCTGGGCATGGGTGTGGAGACCCCGAAGGAAGGCCGCAATCACTTTGGCGCCTGGCACGAAGGCGTAACTGACGCCAAAGGCAACGTGGTGAAAGTCGCGCACGGCAACGCGCGCTACACCATGCGTCTGGATTACCTGGCCAACATCGACAAGGAAGGCTTTGAAGACAAGAACGGCGTCAAGATCGAGGGCGTGCTTTACGGCGGCCGCGACAGCGACACCACCGTTCCCGTAGAGGAGTCCCCCAACTGGAAGGACGGAATCCTGCTCAAGGCCTGCACGCTCGAATCCGAAACCACCAGCGCTACGCTGGGCGCCGAGGGCGTCCGCACCCCCAGCCCCATGGCCAACATGGACTTCGTTTCCTACCCGCTGGGCCGCTATACCATGAACAACATCAAGTTCGGCGAAGGCGTGAAGGATACCCCCAAAATCTTCTCCAACAACTATTTCATGCGCGGCGCGGACGGCAAGTTCGTGACCTCCAAGCTCGCCAAGAAGGTCTGGCTGCACTGGGCGGAAGGCCGTATCCACGGCGAATACGACGCCTACGAGACGCCCACCGGCAAGATTCCGATGTACGCCGACCTGAAAGCGCTGTTCAAGAAATACCTCAACGAGGATTTCACCGAGGAAACCTACACGTACCTGTTCACCTTCCGCTGCCAGAAGTGGGTGGAGAAGCTCGAACGCGCCAAAGCCTTCTTCAAGAAGATGGATGCTGCGACGCCCGCCGAGATTTTTGAATACTGGGATGCGACCATCGCCAAGATCAACGCCGCCAAGGACAAGTACGGCGACCAGATCAAACCCGGTGTTTATACCGCGTAGCGATTAAAGCATTTTTTTCCTACCACACAGATTGTGCCCGGATGCGCTCCCAGAGCGCATCCGGGTTTTTTTCTGCCGCGCCTGCAGCCATTCCAGATGGTTGTAAAAGATTGCAAACGCTGTCCATTTCTTTGTTTCAAGTGTTGGTATTATGGTGTAAATATGTTATAATCAAGGCTAATGGTTTGCCATTGAAAACGCAAATCATGTGGCATACATGCCCAGGATCACAAGGAGGACGGACGCTTGAAGAAATCACAACGCGGTATGATGGGCTATGTGGTGTTGATCGCCGCATTCATCCTGATCGCAATGGTATTGAATGGCGGTCTGGGTCAAACGGTGAATCTGCGAATTGAGTACCCCGCTCTGCTTACCGCGATCAAGGATGATCAGGTCAAAGCGGTGGCGATTCGCGGCACTTCCTTGGTCGGTTTATATAACGATACCAAAATCGCGTCGACCGACTTCCCCGACCGCAGATATGACTTTGAAACCACCATCGGTGCCGATTTTATCGAAACTGTACGCCAGATTACGGCAGACAAGCTTGGTAAACCGCTGGATGAGGTCAGCGTAAGCGACTTCTCCTTTGAGGTGCAGTATCGCGCGCCGCTGGTTACCCCCTGGTATGTGGATCTCCTACCGCTGCTGTTTATTGTTGCGCTCAGCATGGGGCTATGGTATTTCCTGATTATGCGCCAGGGCGGCGGCAACAATAAGGTGATGAACTTCGGCAAAAGCCGGGCACGCATGAGCGACCCGACAAAGGTGAAAGTAACCTTTAAGGATGTCGCAGGCGCCAAAGAGGAAAAAGAAGAGCTTGAGGAGATGGTCGATTTCCTCAAGAACCCTAAAGCATACATTGCCATGGGCGCTCGCATTCCCAAGGGCGTTCTGCTCGTAGGCCCTCCCGGAACCGGTAAAACGCTGCTTGCCAAGGCAGTCGCCGGGGAAGCCAACGCGCCGTTTTTCTCCATCAGCGGTTCGGACTTCGTGGAAATGTTCGTCGGCGTTGGCGCAAGCCGCGTTCGCGATCTGTTTGAACAGGCCAAGAAGGCAGCGCCCGCGATTATCTTCATCGACGAGATCGACGCTGTCGGCCGTCACCGTGGCGCAGGCCTAGGCGGCGGGCATGACGAGCGCGAGCAAACCCTGAACCAGCTTCTCGTCGAGATGGACGGATTTGCCACCAACGAAGGCGTCATCGTGATGGCGGCCACCAACCGCCGCGATATTCTGGACCCCGCATTGCTGCGGCCCGGCCGGTTTGACCGCCAGGTAACCGTAAACTACCCTGATTTACAGGGACGCGTCGATATCCTGAAGGTGCACTCCAGGGGCAAGCCCCTTGGCAAGAACGTCGATTTTGAGAATGTCGCCAAGCGTATGCCGTTCTCCACGGGCGCTGATCTTGAAAACGTCATGAACGAGGCGGCGATCCTCGCCGTCCGCGACCGTAAAAAGAAGATCACGCAGAAATATCTGGTCGAGGCCATCAGCAGAGTGCAGATGGGCCCCGAAAAGAAGAGCCACAAGGTTACGCCGCGGGATATGCAGACCGTCGCCTACCATGAGGCGGGGCACGCCGTGGTTGCCAATTTGTTGCCGGAGTGCGATGATGTCCACCTGGTCACCATCGTGCCGCGCGGCCAGTCCGGCGGCCATACCCTGAGCCTGCCGGCCGAAGAAAACGATAATTTGTCCAAAACCAAGCTGCTGGGCATGATTGCCATGGCGCTGGGCGGCCACGCGGCTGAGGAAGTCGCGCTGGATGACATTTACACCGGTTCTTCCAGCGATCTGAAACGCGCCACGGAGCTTGCCCGCCGTATGGTCACGCAATTTGGCATGAGCGAGCTTGGCACGGTCTACCTCTCCAGCGACAACGAAGTGTTCGTCGGCATGGAATTCGGGCAAAGCCGCGAATTCAGCGAGTCGACGGCCGCCGCGATTGACGCCGAGGTAAGGCGCATCGTGGATGAAGGATACAAACGCGCTGTGCAGCTTTTAACCGATAACAAGGATAAGCTCACCGCCGTTGCCCAGGCGCTGCTCAAGCACCAGACGCTCAACCTGAAAGAGTTTGAAACCGTGATGAGCGGGCAGGCGCTTCCTGATGTGATTGAGCCCGAATTTGTGGATGACGAGCCTGAAGAAGAGGAAGAACCCATCCGCGAACTGCCTGTCAAAGAACACGCACACGGTGAAGCTGTCGAGAAACCCGTCTTTGCGCAGCCTCAGCCCAGCGATATCAACGATAAGGAACCGTTTATCGAACCGTGAGACCGCCTGTTGATTTTCACATCCATAGTACGTTCAGCGACGGGACCTGCACGGTGGATGAAATCCTCGCCCTGGCGATCAGCAGGGGTATGCGGGTGATCACCCTCAGCGATCACGATACCACCGACGGTTTAGAGCCTTTATCGGATGCTATTAAAAACAGCGCATACGATATACGGCTCATTCCGGCGATCGAGATGTCCAGCGGCCCCAATGGGCTGACCCATATCCTCGGATATGGCGCAAGCGCAAGCAGCAAACCGCTGCAGGCCCAGCTTACGGCGCTTCGCCGCAAGCGCGTGGAACGTACCCGCAAGACCATTGAGATTCTCAACCGCCTGACCGGCGAAACCCTCTCAGAGGCGTTCTTGGACAGAGCGGACGAGCAGGACCATACGGTTGGCCGTCTGCATGTCGCGCGCCAGCTGGTCGCCCGGCAGATTGTCGGTACGGTGGAAGAAGCATTTTCCAAATATATCGGGCTGGGCAAGCCCGCTTTTATCCCTCTGGAGCACATCTCTACGGAGGACGCGATCGGCACACTGCGCGAGTCCGGCATCGTGCCGGTTCTTGCCCACCCGATACGCACCGGCCTTCGGGGTGAAGAGCTGGAGACGTTTATCATCCACTTGAAAGGCGCGGGATTGATGGGCGTGGAAGCGTTCCACCCGTCGGCATCCAATGAGGACGCGAAATGGCTGTACACCCTGGCGCGAAAATACGGCCTGCTGGTTACCGGCGGCAGCGATTTCCACGGTGACCGCAGCATGCGCACAACGATCGGCGAGTACCCTTCCGGATGGACGACCTGGCAGCAGGACACCAACGATTTGCAGTCGGCAATCAACCAAGCGGATACGTAAAGCAAAGGAGCCTGTCGGATGAATGACCGCGGCAATCAGCCTCCACAGTATCGCCAGCCGACGGCGAACCAATGGAACCAGATGCAGCAACAGGGCGCAAGGCCTGTTGATTTCAGACGCGGCGGGTATCCGCCTCCCATGCCGCCGCAGCCTCCCAAAAAGCGCAGCTTCCGCTGGCAACTGATCAAACTCCTGTTGGTGATCATTCTGATCGGCGCGGTCGGCGGCGGGATATACTGGGGCAAGGCCTATTTGGATGTCAAGCCCTATACCTCGGTGTTTTTAGACGGGGTAACGGTAGACGGCATCAATTTGAGCGGAATGACCTGGGAGCAGGGGAACGCGGCCGTGCGCGCCCAGATCACACAGGAACTGGGATCCTGGTATGTGCGGCTTAAATATGAAAGTACTACGTTTCCGGATATAACGGCTGAAACGCTGAACATTCGCCGTGACCCGACCCAGGCGCTGGAAAATGCCTGGGCCGTTGGGCATGATACTGGCGATTCGGATCGCAAAACCGTGTTTGAACTGCAGCAGGAGCTGCAGGATGCTAAAATCAATACCTACAGCTTTTCGTCCGTCGCCTATGACGCGGATACCTCACCGATTGACGCGATTCTCACCAGGCTGGAGGAATCTGCATACATCGCCCCGAAGGACGCGGCGTTTATCTCTTTCAATCCCGATGATGCAAACAACCCGTTTACCTTCCAAAACGAGGTATACGGCCGTAGACTGAACGTTGAAAAGCTGGAAGCGCAGATCATGGAGATGGTCAACTCCTTTACCTCCGGCGATGTTATGATCGAAATGGAAACCATCGCCCCCAACGTTACCGTGGCCGATCTTGATCAACTATATGCCCTGCGCGGCCGGGCTGTGACGGCGATTGACTCGCATTCTACGGACCAGCGCAACGGCAATATTGAAAATGCATTTTCAAAAATCAACGGCCTCCAGCTTAACGATGGCGCAAAGTTTTCCTTCAACGGCATTGTCGGCAGACGCACGCTGGAGAACGGCTTTTTCCGAGCCTATGAATACAATTACGGCGAGCTGGTGATGGGCATCGGCGGCGGCGTCTGCCAGGCGAGCACCACCGTGTATCTGGCCGCGATGCAAGCCGGCCTAGACCTGATCGATCACACACCGCATGCCGAAAAGGTCAGCTATACCGACCTTGGCAAGGATGCGACCGTAACCGATACCCGCGGCGCGGAAAAGGATATGTCGTTTCGCAATAACACCGGCGGAACGGTTTTTATCGCCGCGCGCTTGATCCCGGATCCCGGCAATCCTAAGAACCTCATGTGCGAGGTACGCATCTATGGCAGGACGCTGGGCGATACTGTCTATAAACTCACAACGGAACAAGTGGAGGTGCTCCAGCCGTCCAGTACGCCTGAGTATGTGAAGGATACGAGCGGAGCGCATGTCACCTTTACCGATGAGGTTGAGCTGAAAAGCAAGGCGAGTGTCGGTTATGTGGTGGATACCTACCGCGATACCTATGTAAACGGTGAGCTGGTTTCCCATACCAAGCTCACGCGCAGCAGGTATCCCGCTTCCCCTGAACAGTACTGGATCGGCGTGACAAAGCGGTAAAGGGACTACCTAGCCTTCTTCGGACCGCTTTTTTCCCACAGGCTATACTGATCGTCGTTCTTCAGCGCGGACAGCATCGTTTCCTCTAAATTAGGATACCGTTTGGCAAGCTCTCTGAGAAGCTCTTTCATCTCCTGGCGTTTCGTGTTTCCGTTGGCCGGACACGGATTGTGCTGCACGGGGAGGGAGAGCTTCCTTTGCATATGAATGACTTCTTTTTCCGGCATATAGACCATCGGGCGGATCACAGTAATATCGCTGCGGCTCATATAAGTTTTGGGATGGAATACATGGAACCGGCCTTCAAAGATCAGGCTCATCAGAAGCGTTTCCAGCGCGTCCTCCCGGTGGTGTGCCAGCGCCAGCTTGTTGCAGCCAAGCTCCTTGGCCATGTCGCACAGCATCGCCCGGCGCATTTTGGCGCAAAGCGGGCAGGGACTGCGGTCGTTGCGCAGCTCGAATAATATCTGATAAAGATCGGTATATCGCACGGTAAGCGGAATATCCTCCGCTTTGCAAAACGCTTCCACCGCGGAGGTATCAGGCGGTTCAGGCCCCATGGTCAGCATGATGGCCTGCACCGTAAAATCCTTGCGTACCCTGCGGTATAGCGACATTCCGTGTGTTAGTAAAAGGCTGTCCTTGCCGCCGGAAAGCCCGATGGCGATGCGGTCGCCCGGTTCGATCATTCCAAAATCCTGGTCGGCGCGGCGTATTCGCCCAAGTGTCGTTTTCAACCCAGCATCCGTCCCTTTCGCATTGATTGGTTCATTGTATCACACCGTGCCGCCGGTGCAAAGCTGCGCGATACCGATGGTAAAGAGGCACTGTTGACAACGAATCAACTGCCTGCCACTTGAGAATTGTATACAAAGGGTGCATACAAGATGTGGAAAAATGCAAAATACAAACAAAAAACACGTTGACCTGCCGTTGAAACTACCCTATAATACATCACATACAAGGGAGTATATGTAAATTTGGCATGAATATGCTCTTTTGCCATACTCTTTTGAAAGAAATGGGAAAAAAGAAAACACAGGAGGAAAAGGTATGAAAATCAAAAGGCTTGTATCCATCCTACTTTGCGTCATGATGATCGCGATGGGTGCTTCGGCAGCACTTGCGGAAGATACCGTCAAGATCGGGCACATCGCGCCGATGACGGGTGGCCTCGCTGCGTACGGCACGGCTGTCAACAACGCAATTGAACTGGCGATCTCCGAAATCAATGCCAATGGCGGCTTGCTGGGCAAGCAGGTTGAGCTGATCACCAAGGACAACCAGGCTGATCCTGCGGAAACCGTCAGCGCATTCAACGCGTTGCTGGGTGAGGACGTCGCTGCAATCATCGGCGCTATCCGCTCCGCTTGCACGTCGGCGATCACCGGCCTTGCCAACGATGAGGGCATCGTGCTGATCACCGCCACCTCGACAGCCGACGCCATCACTGAGGAAGATAATTACGTGTTCCGCTCCTGCTACAAAGATAGCTTCCAGGGCGCAATGTGCGCGGCCTTCGCTGCGGCGCAGGGCTGGACCAAAGTCGGCATCCTCTACACTGTCGGCGACGCCTATTCCTCCGGACTTCGCGACTCGTTCCTTGCCGCGGCAGCTGAGCTGGGTCTTACGGTTGTTGAAGAACAATCGACCTCTGATATCTCTGCCGTTGACTTCTCCTCTCAGCTGGCAACCATCGCGTCAGCTGGCGTGGACGTACTCTTTGCTCCCTACTACTATAACACCATTGGCCCCAACATCATCCCGCAGGCCCGCGAAGCCGGCTACACCGGCCCCATCCTGGGCGCTGATGGCTTTGACGGCACGGAATCCGTTGCGGTCGGCGATCTGAAGGCCTATGAGAATGTGTACTTCACCAACCACTATTCGCCTGAAGATCCTTCTCCTGCAGTGCAGGACTTCATCGCTGCTTACACTGCCGTGTATCCTCCGGAATCTCTGAATGCTTTGGCCGCATTGGCGTATGATGCCATGAAGATGCTTGCCGTCGCGATTGAGAAAGCAGGAACCACCGATCACGATGCCATCC
>Ga0116151_10003180_pt1 | contig 14785 bp, 12 predicted proteins | sample AD_UKC117_MetaG_FD_89893 | JGI IMG/M metagenome (GOLD analysis project Ga0116151, IMG submission 89893) | Active sludge microbial communities of municipal wastewater-treating anaerobic digesters from Hong Kong - AD_UKC117_MetaG | ecosystem: Engineered > Bioreactor > Anaerobic > Digestate...
ATCGGGCTGCGCGGCTACGACGCCCGCAGCGGTGCGGCGGTGCCGGCCACCGCGATCGACCTGATGGGGTACGGCCCGGGACCACGCTGGCTGTCGGGGACCCATTTCGCCGCGATGCTCGGCGCGATGCCGTCGGCGCTCGCGGGTGCGGCGCTGGTCGCCGCACCGGGCGGGGAGTGGGTTCCGCTGGCGGTCACTGGGGTGTTGGGCCCCGAGGAGTCACAGACGGTCCGAGCCTGGCGACTCGAGGTGGCGGCGGCGTTCTCTGCCCCGGAGGCGGGGGCGCTGGTCGAGGTGCTGGACGGGGCGGGCGCGGTGCTGGCGACGTTCCCCGTCCGCCGTCAGGAGGTGGCGGAGGGTGGCGAGGGGGCGCAGGTGGTCGCCGCGATCCTGCCCCTGACCGCCGAGGTGGCGGCCAGGGCGCGGGGTGTGAGGGTAAGGGTGGGTGGGGAGAGTGTGGAGGGGGGGATTGGGCCCTGAGGCCGTGTGTGCGGGGCGACCGGGACCTTCTCCGCGGCGATCAGGACCTTCTCTCGGCTGACCCGGACCTTCTCTCCGGCGACCAGGACCTTCTCCCGGCTGACCAGGACCTTCTCTCCGGCGACCAGGACCTTCTCTCCGGCGACCAAGACCTTCATCGCGGCGAACAGGACCTTCTCTCCGCCGACCAGGACCTTCTCTCCGCCGTCCAGGACCTTCTCCGCGCCGACCAGGACCTTCTCCGCGCCGACCAGGACCTTCTCTCCGCCGTCCAGGACCTTCTCTCCGCCGACCAGGACCTTCCCTCCGCTGACCAGGACCTTCTCTCCGGCGAACAGGACCTTCTCTCCGGCGAACAGGACCTTCTCTCCGGGGAACAGGACCTTCTCTCCGGCGACCAGGACCTTCTCTCCGCCGACCAGGACCTTCTCTCCGCCGACCAGGACCTTCTCTCCGCCGACCAGGACCTTCCTCGCGGCGAACAGGACCTTCCCTCCGCTGACCAAGACCTTCTCTCCGGCGACCAGGACCTTCTCTCGGCTGACCGGGACCTTCTCTCTGCCGACCAGGACCTTCTCCGGCGCGACCGGGACCTTCTCTCCGGCGAACAGGACCATCTCTCCAGTGAACAGGACTGTCTCCCGGTGGACCAAAGACTTCTCTCCGCCCACGAGGAACGTCTCCGATGAGGAGGGGGCGAGATCGGGTACTTGGACCGGGCCCTCAAGCCAACTAGTGGTGCGACCCGGCGGATGGAAAGGGCGACGGACCTAGACCCATAGCCACGTCACCGCTTCGAGGATGGCTGTTGAACCCAACCCTCCCGCCGGTGCGCAGGGGCACGTGGCGCCTCCAATGGGACAGAACGTCTACGCACCCACGGAACAAGAGACTCCCGCGAATGAGCTAGCCTCACCTGGGTAGCCCCCGCCCAAAGCCACCTCCCGGGGAGAAACTGATTGCTCGGCCCGGGCCGACAGGCGTGACCCTCACAAGCCGCTTAGGGTGGAGAAAGCCGGGCGCAGCCGAAGTGACGGCACCAACCGAGCGCGCTCCCTCCTCCTGTAGCTCTCCTCCTAGATTACGTGAACCGCCCACCAAGCTCCGAGCCGAGGCAAACATGGTAGGAAGCCCGAGAAGCGGGAAGAAAGGGAAGGCCCAACATCGTGAAGCCCTGCCCGCCCGCCCCAATCGGGGCGGGTCAGTTCTATCGATTGCGGTGGAGCTGATCGGGATGGTGGGGGTGCTGTCGGCTTGGGCGATCGCGGAATTCAACGTCGCCCCGAATCGCGAGATCGCATCAATCACTCAATTCGTGCTTCTGGAACTCAGTGTAGACGCAACCTCTCAGAATTCACGGGCCGCCCTGGTGTCCCAGTTGCAGGAACTACCCGGAGACACACTCACGACTGGCGACATCAGTCACGACGCTTGGGAATTGCCATCGTTTCGTCGGTCTTGGCTTCGCGGACTCTTTGACACCAACGTGTCCCTCCGTATCGCAGGAGGGAACCTGACCTTTCTCATCGAGATGTACGGCCTTCCCCTCGAGGCACATCGGGCCACGATCGAAGCCAGAACCAATCTGACCTACCGCGCGCTAACAGGTGGCCGTGATGCGCCAGACTTAGTTCAGGATTGGTACCGACATCCAATCCACCTTGAGAACGTCGACTACACATCTGCCCTCCAACTTGACCATATGTTATCGGCCACTTGGTCGGAGGAATACCACGTCCCGGTGTGGTCCGCACGTCAAGATGCCGTAAGGCGCGCGCGAACGGCATCGAACTGGGGCGCCTGCTGTTTCGTGCTAGGCTCCCTGCTTCTGATAGCCGGCAAAGCATTGGGTTGGAAGGATGGTCCGGTACGCACTCGGATTGCCGCAGCATCCGTTCCGTGAGAGGATGGCATCATGACCACGCGACCGCGTCCCTACTCTGAGAGCGGAGCAGATTTCACTCCTGCGCACCTGGTCCAGACACCCCGCAGTCAGTCCGCCGTGATGGCCGGAGTCATTTCCTACCGATCGACCAGCACGTACTGTCCTCTTGCGAGCCACGGTTGTGGGTCCATACCACCGACGAGCAACTGGTTCCCGGCCACATCGAGAATGCGCGGAAGGCCCTGCTGCTCTCCGACCACTGCACCTGACGCGAGATCGAAGAGCACGGTGGAATACCCCTCGAGTTCCGGCTCCGCTGAGACATCCCCTCCGGGCCGACGGAAGCGCGCGAGTTGGACCAGCCCGAGATCTTCATTCACGCGGACAACAGCCACGGGGAATCGGGATGATACTGCGCCGTCCGGAATGGGACCAGTCGTAACGAGGTCTCCCTTGACCTCGAAGAGCGCCGGCTCATATCCCGGCACGAGGCGCCGCCAGGAAACCCCGCCAGCTGCAGATGCCGCGCTGATCTCGCCGGTCTGCTGCGCCCACACGACCTCCTCGCGGGTGTCGCTGCACATGATTGCTCCCTGGGCGGCCATACTGTTGTACCGGCGATCCCGACTGGGTGCAGGTCCCACCGAACCGACAACACCGCGCTCAGGCTGATAGAACTGGAGCATCGTCTGGGAGCGGGGATCATAGTGAAGGCCCGCATACCCACCTCCAAGCTTGCACGCGACGCGTGGTTGCCCCGACGTCGTTTCGGTGCGAACCACCATCGCCGTACCTCCTGCGAGATCGAACGTCTGCACTCGAAACAGGGCGTTGTCCAAGACGGTAACCTGCGATGGGCCCGTCTTGAGAAGCGCGGAGGGGTGCATGACCTCGCCTGGACCAGCTCCATGCGTGGCAAGAACACTCACAGCGTCGTCGGTGCCGATCAGGAGCACGCGACGAGTGAACTTGTCTCCGACGACGATTCGCCCGTCGTCCAGCAGCATGGCGTCGGGAATGCCACGGAACTGAACAAGCTCTGAAGTTGGAGGATCCCCGATGCGGCTCCCTACGGCCGACACCCGAAGTACGATCCGGATCTCCGACCGCTCCATGGGCTCGGCTGCGGCAGGCGGGGCCCAGATCGCTTCCGCGGCTGGAGCGCCGTTCTGTGAGCCGCACCCCGCCAACCCAACCAGCAACATCGGCAGGAGTGCGAGGTGGCATCGGCAATGACTCATCGCTTCACGTCCTCAAGAGCGGACTCGTCAGGCGAGCCCGGCTGATCCTACTCTGCCGGCCCACCCACGGGTGGACACCGTCACCCCGAACGCAAGAGCTCGTCCGCGTCCCGTCGCCCCCGGGAGGAGAGTAATTCGGCCTGCCGCCCGCGCCACGAGTCTCCTGAGTTCGAAGGTTGTGACACCATCGTCATCAGCCATCTCCAGCAGCACGGTGTTGCCGCTGAAAGCAACGGGCCTGCTGCGGGGGAGTGCGGCCTTGAGACGTGAAGCGTCTTGGCCCCGCAGGGAACACCGTGTGGCACTCCAGGTGCCATGGACGGGGATGGTATCCACCGACCAATCGCGAGTGATTCCGGGAGTGGCGTGACCACCAACCCGCATACCACGCGCCTCGACACACACACTGCTTGAGACCCACGGCTAGAACCACCCGCACGCGCCAGCGAGGCCGACCCTCGCCACGGCCTGCGTGCCATCAGGCTGCTCGAGGACTCCCCACAGCTCGCACCCGACCACACGAGACGGGGTGAACGCGCTCGGCAGCCTCAGCTGGCCACGTAGCGACCCCTCGTGATCGAGGACCTCCCAGGTCCAGTGAGAGGGTCGAAGTTCCGGCAACCGGCCGAGGTAGTACGGATGATACCGGGCAGTGGAGTCCACGACCTTGACCAGCAACCGGCCCTGACCGACAAGCACCAGTTGCTCCACGGCGTTCTTGAGGTCACCGCGCTCCTGACCATTGGCGACCTTCGTCAGCATCTCGCCGGTCGGCCCGAGGCCCTCCAGCAACGCCGGAGGTGGTTCCAGTTCCCCACCGGCCACCGCCCGGGGCCACCCACGTTCGATCCGCAGCATTTCCGGGGTCGCGCCCGGGCGCCACCACCGGATGACGTAGTCCACCCCCGTACTCACGGCCGCGCCATCTCGCGGATCGAGGGCGACAATTGCCCGCACACCATACGCGTCCCGTTTGGCCGGCACCCCGTCGATCGTCGCCCAGAGGCCTTCCGGCACCATGAACAGCGTCTCAGCGCTATCGGCAGCCACCACGGCTGCGACGCGCAGGGAGTCCTCGAGGCCATCGACGCTGATCAGCCCATGGTCCCATGCCACAAGCTCCGTCATGCTTTCGGCCAGCCCGGGCGCCACGGCACGCACGCTCCAGGAGGACTGCACCCCGAGGGCGCGCGCGGCCGCGGGCAACCCCCGTCCGGCGCTGTCGAATTGCAGCACCCGCGCCTGCATGGGGTCCGCGACGGTGATCTGATCCCGGGAACCGATGACCACGGCTGCAACTCGCCGATACTCGCCCGGCCCCTCACCGGACACCCCGACCGGAAAGGCCGTCCCACCCTCCCGATCGAATCCGAGGACGCCGCGCCCATCGGTCGCGGCGAGGATCCGCTTCCCGATGGCCAGCCCGCGGATCGCCCGGAACTCCTCGGGCGTCCAGACGGGAGTGACGGAGTCGATGGTCACGGACGGCGACACGCCTGGCGGTGCCTCAATCGCGAGGACAACGGTGTCCCCGACCATGGTCTGTCGCACCGTGGCGCGGTCGACTGTCGAGGTCCCGCACGCGAGAAGAGCAGAGACCGATCCGACGAGGAGGGCACGTGTCATGGGGGAGGTCCATGTGAGGGGGAGTCGTGCACGGAATGCTGGGCGGAGGTCGCGACGCGCACCCGGATGACCGGGCCGACCGGACCGGTCGGGGGCCCATCCGGCGCCGCACACTCCATGGCTGATGGTACGGCTCGAGCGCCCGCCTCGCCAGTGCCGAGCTGTTCGTCTGCTGCGGTGGCGAGTCGCGGCAGCCTCGCTGGGTCAGGTCCTGCGCGCCAGCGCCGCCCGCCACGCTCGGCCGGCGGCGCGCCCCTCGCCGATGTCGGCCGCCTTCCCGGTGACCTGATCGAGGACGGCCCCGGCGTCTCCCACCCGCGACGCCATCCGGTCGACCGCATCGGCCGCATCGTTGGGCCGCACGAACGAGAGGCGGTGACGAACCCCCGCCACGGTCAGCTTGCAGCCGCCGCCGAAGTAGTACCACGGGAAGCTGATGTCGCGGACCTCCGCGAGACGGGCGCGGAACAGGAGCGTGCCGTCATCGTGGACGAATGCCAGCTCACCCCGGTCGAGCACCAAGTGGCCCGCTCGTGACTGGGTCAGGCCGACGAGGAGCCAGGCCTGACTCGCGAGGGTGGGTTCGGGGTCTGTGGTCGGCATCGGCGGCCTCGGCGTGGTGGGTGGTCTCGACCGCCGACACGCGCGAGGGGCGGAGAGGGCGGCTCATCGCCCTGCCGCCCCCGCCGCGCAGCGAACTCAACCCCACCTGGACGCCGCTGGTCATCCCGCAGAGCGGACCCACGGCATGGGAAGTCGCCTCAACTGCCCACGATCTCGTACAGCACGACATCCTGCAGGCCGTCCCGGGCTGCTTCCGCCACTAGGAGGCAGTGAACCTGGAGGGCGCCCTCATGAGGCAGACGCACACGAGAGCTGCCGAGATGGTCCCGGGGGGCTACAATGCACCAGGACTATTGCTCAGGGACCGCAACTTCCCGTCATGCGGCAAGGATGCTCGGAGGCACTTGTGAAGCAGATCTATGTTGCTCTCGATCGCGCCGGTGCAGACCTCGCGTGCGCAGAATTGCGTGGGCTCGGCTTCGATGCCGTCGTCGTTGGCGACCTGGCCGCGATTCCGTCGGCGCCGTACCCGTCAGTGTGGGTGCCTGATGATGAGGCCGACGCCGCAGCGCTCGCGTGGAGCGATCTCCACGAATAGCACGGCGCACCCGCGACAGGCCTACCTCGCGTTGTCCGGCTGCCTTCGCACGTGGTGGCTCAGCGCATCTCGACTGACCCAGCTCAGCGTCGACCCGGTCTTCGTCCGAAGGGGAGGTGGCGCCGATTCGGCAAACACCGCCTCAGGGTGTCTCACACCGCTCCCAATCCGGCACCCGACAGGCACTCGAAGAGGTTTGCAGGCCATGGATCGGTGGCGAGTCCAGCCGTACCCTCGCCACCGACACGCGCCGGTCAGATGCACCGGCCTCTACGGTACCCGTGTCTTCCGCACTTGCGGACCCGTGGCATCCTCCCACACGCTGAACAGGACGCTGTCACCGGGCGCGACCGCCAGCACGGCGGTCGGGTGGTCGAGGACAAAGGTCTTCACGAGCTGGAACGACATGTCGAAGACCTGCACCTCGGCGAGCGGCCAGCGGTCGAAGAACTCCTTGACCTCCCGATCCCCGGTGAGATGGCCCTGGTATAGGGCATACACGAAACGCTCCGTCACGGCACATCCGGTGTACGCATGCCGCGTCCCCGCCTTGTAGGAGGAGAAGATCATCCGACCGGGGTGCCTGGTACTCTCCTCCACGTGCGGCAGCCACGTGAACGGCACGGGTACCTCACCACGAATCGCTCCCGACACGTCAAGGATATCGGCTCGGCCCACGTTCAGATAGAAGTCGAGCCACACGTCCCGATCGGGCACATGGCAGAGATGCCCCGCGTATGCATCGCCCAGAGAGGACGCATCCATCCGCCCGTCGCTCAGGGCCAAGGTCCCTCGGCGAGTGATCCTGTCGTCCGTCAGCGAGTAGGTGAGTGTCTCGATTCCCGTTGGCGTTTGATTCAGGGCGAGGAGGTTCCCGGCAGCGTCGGGACCGTCGATGGCGAAGGTCCACGCTCCCGGACTGACCTGCCGCGTCGCGGAGACGGTGGGACGCGTCTCGTCGGCCAGGTCCTGGATCGCCACCCCCGACAGCCGCCCCTGGAGCGCGTGATAGAACCAGACGGTGTCTCCGCGCGCCGAGCGCGCCACCCCGAGTGGCGCATGGGGGAAATCTCCCGGGCCCTCGCCCTCGCGTCCGAACGACCGCCGGTGTGCCCCCGTGACGGCATCCAGAACGTGCACGTGCGGCGGTGAGATATCGATGATGAACAGGTACCTGTCCGACGCGATCAGTTGCAGGGGCCGGGCGATCAGGTCGGGCGGGCCGAACGGTTCGCTCACGGTGCTGTCGACAAGGTGACTCGGCGTGCGGAGAGCCTCCGGCTCGGCCTCGGGCACCAGCGCCTGGTCCGGGGGACCGCAGGCGGCGAGTGCGGCGATCACCAGGGCGGGAAAGGTGCGCATGCGAAGAGTGGCCTCCGGGGAGTTGCCTGAATCTACCCCGCCCCCCTACCCCTCCCCGCGATCGAGCATGCGGTACTGCACCGCCTCGGCCACGTGTCGCGGTCCGATCTCGTCCTCCCCCGCGAGGTCCGCCAGCATCCGCGCCAGCTTGAGCACCCAGTGGTCCTGGACGTCGCCTGTCCAGAGACCCCCGCGCGCGCGCACCGAATCACGACGTTCGCTCGGGTGGCCGCTCAGTCGCCGCCCACGAACCCTCCCCGGTGCTGCCCCAGCCAGGCGCACGCCGCCGGGAGAACGACCATGTTCAGTGCCGTCGCACTGAGCAGCCCACCGAGGATCACCGTGGCGAGCGGTGCCTGAAGCTCGCTTCCTGGCTCCCCGGCCGCGAGCGCCAGCGGGATGAGCGCCAGTCCCGCCGTGAGCGCCGTCATCAGGACCGGCGCCAGCCGTTCCTCGGATCCTCGCCGCAGCGCCTCCGCCCACGGCACGCCCTCCGAGAGGAGTGCCTGGTAGTGCGACAGCATCAGGATCCCGTTGCGCGTGGCCACGCCGAACAGCGTGACGAACCCCACCAGCGAGGCGATGCTGACGATGCCGTCGGTCAACAGCACCGCCGCCACCCCGCCGATCAGCGAGAGGGGCAGGTTGAGCATGGCGAGCACGGCGATGCGCCACGAGCCGAACTCCGTGAACAGGATCAGCACGATGAGGGCGACCGCCACGACCGACAGCCAGGTGATCACCCGGGCAGCCTCCGCCCGGCTCTCGAACTGGCCGCCATACTCCAACCGGTACCCCGCCGGGAGCGGCACCGCCTCGGCCACTCGTTGTCGCACCTCCTCGACCGTGCCCCCAAGGTCACGGCCCGCGACGTTCGCCTGCACGACGATCTTCCGCTGTACATGCTCGCGCGAGATGATATTCGGCCCCCGCAGCAGCTCGACCCGCGCCAGCGCCCCGAGGGGCACCTGCATGCCGATGGGCGTGCCGACGGGGAGCGCCGCAATCGCCTCCGCCCCGGTGCGGGCCGCCTCCGGCAGCCGGACGACGATCTCCCAGCGGCGTCCCTCGTCGATCACCTGGCCCACCGGCTCCCCACCGAACGCCGCGTCGACGACCTCGGCGAAGTAGCCCGGCGTGACTCCGGCCCGCGCCATCGCCATCCGGTCCGGCGTGATCCGGAGTTGCGGCACGTCGGATTGCTGTTCGAGTTGGAGGTCGACGACCCCCCGCACGCCGGCCATCGCGTCGCGGACCTGTGCCCCGATGCGCCGGAGTTCAAGGAGGTCGGGTCCGAACAGCTTCACCGCGAGGTTGGCCCGGGTCCCCGAGAGAAGGTGGTCGATCCGGTGTCCGATCGGCTGGCCGATCGTCACGTTGGTCCCGGGCAGTGCGGTGAACGCCTCGCGCAACCGCTCGTTCAGCGCATCGCGATCGGCGCCGGGTCGGAGCACCACATCGATCTCTGCCGCATTGCTGCCCTGGGCGTGCTCGTCTAGCTCTGCCCGGCCCTGCCGGCGGTCGGTGTGGACCACCTCCGGCTGCTCGAGGAGGATCGCCTCCACGCGCTGCCCGAGGGCATCGGCCTCGGGAAGCGACGTCCCGGGCACCGTGACCATGTTCACGGTGAGCGCGCCCTCATTGAACTCCGGCAGGAAGGCGCTGCCGAGGAACGGCACCGCGGCGCACGCCGCCACGAACAGTGCGACCGCCGCGCCGAGGACCGGCACGGGCCGGACCAGTACCCGATCCAGGGTCGCGCGGTAGCGAGACCGCAGCCACGTCAGCAGGCGGCCCTCGCGGTTCTCCGCCACGCCGGCGGACGCCGGGAGGAGCACCGCGCACAGCACCGGGGTGACGGTCACGGCCACGGCGAGCGAGGCGCCGAGTGCCACGACGTAGGCGATCCCGAGCGGACGCAGGAGGCGACCCTCGACCCCCGAAAGGAAGAAGAGCGGCATGAAGACCACCGCGATGACCAGAGTGGCATTCACGATCGACGCCCGGATCTCCACCGAGGCATCGAAGACCACCGCGAGGGGCCCGCGCCGCTCCCCCTCGGGTCGCAGGCGATTCTCGCGCAGGCGACGATAGACGTTCTCGACATCGATGATCGCGTCGTCGACCAGCGCGCCGATGGCGATCGCCAGCCCGCCGAGGGTCATGGTGTTGACGCCGATACCGAGGGCCTGGAGGGCCAGCAGCGCCACCACAAGGGAGAGCGGAATGGCGGCAAGCGAAATGAGCGTGGTGCGGACGTTCCAGAGGAACAGGAACAGGACGACGGTCACCAGCAGGCCGCCATCGCGCAGCACCTCGAGCATGTTGCCGATGGCGACCTCGATGAAGTCGGCCTGGCGAAACAGCTCGTCGTGCACCGTCATGTTCGCCGGAAGGGTCGCCCGAATCGCGTCCAGTTCAGTGCGGATCCGGGCCGTAAGGGCCAGCGTGCTCGCACCCGGCTGCTTCTGCACCGAGAGGACCACCCCGGGCTGACCGTCGATCGAGCCACTCCCCAGCCGGGGGGCCGGACCGACGGCCACGGTGGCCACGTCGCGCAGCAGGATCGGCACGCCATCGCGTACCCGCACCACCGCGAGCCCGATCTCGTCTGCCGTGCGGGCGCGGCCCAGCCCCCGGATCGCGACCTCCTGGCCACGGTCGATGTAGATCCCTCCGGAGGCGCTGCGGCTCGCCGCACTGGCCGTGGCGAGCACCTCGTGGATCGTGAGGCCGGTGGCCTGGAGGCGGGCGGGATCGACGAGCACCTGGTACTCGCGGACCTCGCCGCCGATGGGAATCACCTGGGCGACGCCCGGGATCGCGAGCAGGCGTCGCCGGACCACCCAATCTGCGGCATCCCGCAGCGCCATCGGGTCGTCGCCGCCGGTCAAGCCGATCATCAGGATTTCGCCCATCACCGACGAGACCGGCGCCAGCTGCGGCACGGCGACACCCTCGGGGAGGACAGCGGCGACCGCCTGCAGTCGCTCGGTCACCACCTGGCGGTCGCGCAGGATGTCGGTCCCCCAGTCGAACTCGACCCAGATCACCGAGATGCCGCGCGCGGTCGAGGAGCGCACCCGCCGCACGCCGGTGGCGCCGTTCATCGCCGCCTCGATCGGCGTCGCCACCAGCGACTCGATCTCCTCCGGGGCCATGCCGTGAGCCTCGGCGAGGATCGTCACCGTCGGTGCGGTGAGGTCGGGGAAGACATCGACCGGCATGCGCGACGCCGACCAGCCTCCGGCGATGAGCAGCAGGGCAGCGGCTCCCAGCACGACGACGCGGTGGGCCAGCGACCACCGGATCAGTCCATTGAGCATCGCGTGCCCCCTAGTGCTCGTGGCCGTGCGCGGGCACGGCCGTGGAGAGCGACGCGAGGCGAATCTGCGTCGCGGCCCCGGTCACCACGCGCTCGCCGGCCGCGATGCCTGACCGAACCACCACGCGATCCATTCCCCGTGCGCCGAGCGTCAGCACCCGGCGCTCGAACGACTCCCCGGACACCTGGACGAAGGCGATCGGCTGCCCGTCGTCGTCGAGCACGGCGCTGGCAGGGATCACGACGCCAGTCGTGACCGCATCCATCGGCAGCAGGGCCACCGCCAGCGCACCAGCTCGCAAGGCGCCATCGGGATTCGCCACGAGCCAGCGGCCGGTGACCGAGCGCGTCACCGGCTCGATCGTCGGCGCGATCGCCACCAGCCCCCCCGCGCGGTGCCGCTCCTCCCCCAGCCGGAACCCGACCTCGCCAATCCGCTCGACCCGGCCCGCCACCTCGGCCGGGATTCGCGCCTCCAACCAGAGCCGGTCCGTGGCGACGATGGTCACGAGCGGATCGCCGGCGGCGACCCGGGCACCCAGGGTGATCCCTGCCTCGCTCACCACGCCGGACAGCGGTGAGCGCACCGCCAGCCTCCCTTCCGGCGTCGTCGCATCGCCGAAGGCCCGCAACGCCTCGCGCGCCGCCTCCCGGCGGATGCCCGCCTCCTCGAGTCGTCGGGCCGGCGCGGCCTCGGCCGCGACCAGCCGCTCCGCGCGCGCGTATTCCTGCTCCGCCGCCGCGAGCGCAGCGCGTGCCTCGGCGAGCGCGCTACCGCCATCGCCCAGCAGTGGAGCGATCAGCAGCAGGGTAGTGCCCGCTGCCACCTGCTGCCCCACCACCGGCACGCCCCGCCCGGCGGATTGGACGACTCCGTCAACCGGCGCCATGAGGTGGGCCACCCGGTCGACCGGGGTCACCAGCATCGCCGGCACCTCGCGCACCTCGCGGACCTGACCCTGCTCGGCGAACGCCGTCAGGAACCCCGGGGTCTTCCAGGCCTGCTCCTTCAGGAACGAGATCGTCCCATCGGCGGCCTCCGGCTCGGCGATCGGTGCGCTCGCCGTGTCGGGATACACCACGAGGCCCGGTACCATCAACGTGTCGCGCAATTCGGAGCTGGCGACCTCGATCTGGAGGTCCCATGTCCCGGCCCGCGGGAACACCGGGCGAGGCCCGAAGATCCCGGGCGAGCGCGGGGCCTCCTGCACGACGATCACCGGCTCCCCGCCGTCATGCGACGTGAAGCGGAACGTCACCGGCCCCGTCGCGAGCGCGGCGAAGTCGCTCAGGCGGGTGAGGTGCACGGCAAACACCCCGTCGGCTCCCACGATCAGCGCCGGGTGCTCCATGAAGAGCTCGGTCGCATCGGTCCACTGGGTCACCACGCCGCCCTCAAGTTCCGGCGCCTCGAGAGGTGGGGTGGCATCACCGCAGGCTGACCCGGCGGCGGCGGCCGCGATCGCCACACCGGCAAGGTTCAGACGGATCGCGCGCATCAGGGAGTCTCCCGGAAGAAGTCGAGTCCGGTGAGCCGCTCCAGTCGCGCCAGGCGACCGGCCAGTTCGGCCCACAATTCCGCATGGATGGCAAGGGTTTCCTGCTCGCTGCGCACGGCATCGAGCCATGCCGTGAGGGAGAGCTCGCCCTCGGCGAACGCGACCTCCAACGCCTGATGAATCGCGTCGCCATGCTCGGCCAGTTCGCGCCGCAATTCCGCGACGACGCCCGCATGATCGCGGAGTCCGTCCCAGGCCTCGGTGAGTTCGATCTCCAGTCGGCGCTTCGCCGCCTCGACCCCGGCATCGCGGGCATCGGCCTCCGATTCCGCGGCCTGGAGCGCTGCCCCTCCGCCGTCCCACGTTGGCAGCGGCAGCGAGATCCCGGCCACGAAGCCACTCCGCGACGCGGCATCGGTGAACTGCTCCCACTTCCCGCCGAGGCGCAGCAGCGGCACGGGCCATCTGGCGCGTGCGGCGGCATCGACGTTGCGAGTCGCGGCCTGCCGCTCCAGCTGACGGGCCAGGAGCTCACTCGGTGCCCTCTCCGCCGCTCGCCGCAGGGAGTCGAGGGTGGTGGCCGGCGTGAAGTTGGGCAGCGTGTCCATGACCAGCGCGACGGGCTCGAGCGCGGACGGGGCCTCGCCGAGGAGTCCAGCAAGCTCTGCCATGGCGACGTGATGGGCATGCCGCGATGCGGCGAGTCGCGCCAGGGCGCGAGAGCGCTCCAGTGCGAGACGCCGGCCGTCCAGACCCGAGGCGTCACCGGCGCGCTGGCGTTCCCCGAGGATGCGCACCGCCCGGTCGAAGGCGGCGAGGGCACGGGCGTCGGCCGCGACGCGCCAGTCGGCAGCGACGGCCTCCACGAAGGCGAGGGTCGTCGCCTCCTGCACCCGGGCGGCGGCCGCCCCGGTCCGGACATCGGCCGCCGCCGCGCGAAGCGTCGCGGCATCACCGCGGCCGGTTCGCCTCCCCCAGATGTCGAGCGGTTGCTCGACCTGGATGATGATCTGGGACGCGCTCGTCCCCGACACCCCGGAGGATTCGCGATCGGCTGCCAGCACCGGATTGTCCAGGCGACCGAGGGCGACAGCCTCGGCCCGTGCGGCGCGCGCGAGGGCGTGCGCCGCGATGACGTCCGGATGACCCGCGCGGGCAACCGCCCTGGCGGAGTCGAGCGTGAGCGCGGGTCGCTGGGCGAGGAGCGGCAGCGGCAACGCGAGGAGCGGTGCGAACAGCAGGCGTGACAACATGGAGGCATCCCGGCCTGGGCACGCCGGGCGACCGACGTGACACGAAAGGTGAACGAAGCCCCCGGATGAGGGGCGAGCGAGTTCACGCACTCAGGAGCATGCGCTCCGGAGCGTTCGGGTTAGCTGGCGGGAGGGGCCCTTGGAGCGGACGGCGGGTCGTGGACCCGACCGGGGAGAGGATCCGACTGGGGCGGGCGGGAGGCGGCGGTTGACGAGCGCTCTGCCTGGGACCGCAGCAGCACCGGCTCGACGACGATGGCCGGTCCGGTGTCCCCGCGCGTGGTGATCGGCGTGGCATCGAGGCCGAGGTGCAACTGACCGTGCCCGTCCTCGACCACGCGAATGCCATCATCGTGGTGCGCGTGCCCCGACTCCTCGGCCTCATGCGCAGCCTCATGCCGATGCGCCGCGGCGTGGGCCGCCGCTGGTACGACGGCCGCAGCCAGATTGACGAGCGCAAGGAAGAGTGCGAGAGCCCGCGAGGGCCGAGGGTGACGCATGACCAATCCTGCGGCCAGTCCCGCGAATCCACAAGCCTGAGAGTGAACCCGCGGTTCGACTCCCCCCTACCCCTCTCCGCGATCCAGCACCCGGTACTGCACCGCCTCGGCCACGTGCCGCGGCCCGATCTCGTCTTCCCCCGCCAGGTCCGCCAGCGTTCGCGCCAGCTTGAGCACCCGGTGGTATGCGCGCGCCGAGAGGCCGAGTCGCTCGATCGCGCGCCGGAGGACGACCTCCGTCGCGGCGTCGATCCGGATCCATCGCGCCAGCTCGCGCGGCCCCATGTGCGCGTTGGCGTGCACACCCGGCACGTCGGCGAACCGCTCCCGCTGCCGCGCCCGCGCCGCCTCCACCCGCTGCCGGATCGCGGCGCTCGACTCGGCCGGTTCGCTCCCCGCAAGGTCGGCGTACGCCACCGGGGGCACGCTCAGGTGGATGTCCATCCGGTCGA
>Ga0116151_10003182_pt1 | contig 14784 bp, 6 predicted proteins | sample AD_UKC117_MetaG_FD_89893 | JGI IMG/M metagenome (GOLD analysis project Ga0116151, IMG submission 89893) | Active sludge microbial communities of municipal wastewater-treating anaerobic digesters from Hong Kong - AD_UKC117_MetaG | ecosystem: Engineered > Bioreactor > Anaerobic > Digestate...
GACAGCTCGAGCTCGAGGCTGGTCGGCCAAGCGATGATCCCCGGCTCGCGGTCGTAGACCGCAGCGAGCGGGGCCACTCCCGCCTCGATGTCGTGGAGGCATCGGCCGCACGCACCCGGGAACTGGTGCTCTGCGAGCGTCGAGCGCAGGTTCGACAGCATCGCACCCGTCCAGACGTCTCGGATGGACCGGTCCGGCCCCCAGCGCTCGCCCATCTGGATCCAGCAAGGACCGACCGCGCCATCGGCGGCGAAGTAGAGGTTCGTCGACGGAGCGTTGCAGATGCTCGGCCGATGGGTCGCCGTCCGGCCGGCGTCGTATCGTTCGACGGGCGACGCAAACTCGGGCGCTGAACCGATCGTGGCTGGCGGCACGACCACCGATTCCCGCCGAGCCTGGAGCCGCGATCGGCCGCGGCGGTATCGGATTAGGTGCCGGAGAGCGATGCGCGTCACGGGTGGGCTCCAGCGCTGATGAGATCTGCATCCGTGGCGAGCAGGATGCGCAGCTCCGAAGGCATCAGGCCGAGGCCGACGATGGACCGGAACTCGATCTCGCCGGCTGCGGCGTCGAACACGGTGCGCGCCACGGTGAGACCGCCGTAGGTCTCGACCACAGGCGGCGAGGCTGGGCCGAGTCGGCCCGCCAGCCGCTGGGAGAGGCCGGAGAGCTCGAGCCCGACCCATCGTTCGGGTTCCAGCGGATCCGCCCAGGGCTCACGCTCGACCGCACCGATGACTCCGTCGGCGACGTGCAGGACCAGCGGTGCCCGCCCTGCCCACGCTCGGAGCTCCGACTCGGGGCTCCGACCAGGCCGCGAGGAAGGCGATCGGCCGGGTGAGGGCGACCGGCGCCCCAACTCGACGCTTGTCTCCCTACTGGGCACCCACGAGGTGCGCACCCAATCCGGGTCCTCGCCCTCATCCAGGCGCGCCACGTGACGCCGGATCCGATCGAGCTCGGCGACCCACGCGCCCCGGTTGCGCCCCAGCTGCGGTGCCAGCGCACGGTCTTCCTCCTCGAGCCCGTCGAGGATCGTCCGCAGCTCTACCGCTGGGAGATCCCACAAGCTGAAGCTCGCCGGACCGGTCACGGTCATCACGATCGCCGTCGCGTCGCGACGATCGGCCTCGAGGAGGAACGCGCCGAACTCGTGCCAGTTCTGGCGCATGAGGCAGTAGTGGAACGAGACCGAGCGACCCGTCCCGGCCAGGACCTCCTGGTAGCGGTCGACGTTGGCGAAGAGGCGGTCCCGATCCACGCCGACCCGAAGCGGCTCCAGCGTCTCCGCGGTGTAGCCGTCGATGGAAACCGTCAGGTTCATCGGCAGCTCCCGGAGGTAGCGCTCCACTCGCTCGTTCCAATGGGTCCCGTTGGTGATGACCTGGACGGTGCCGGTGTGGCCCTGGTCGATCATCAGGTCGAACACCCGCTGGGGCTCCCGACCGACGAACGGTTCGCCCCCGAGGAAGACCGACCGCTCGAGGTGGGGCAGGAACTCCTCGAGCTCCTCGAAGAAGGCATCCCCGTAGGGCGACGCCAGCGGCAGGCGCTTCTCCCGGTGGATGCGGATGGACGACGAGAGGTCGCCGTTGCACATCACGCACTGGAGGTTGCAGGAGATGGACAGGATGAAGTCCATCCGCTTCGGGTAGCGGCCCGGCTCCTCCGCCACGTACTCGTCGTACTGCTCGCGGTGCTCCACGCCCAATCGCCCGCAGCGATGCGGTGCTCGCAGTCCTGGCAGCCGAGCGAGAAGTCGCGCCCCTCGAGCGTCGTGCGCAGCGACGCGATGCGGGCACCCTCCCAGATCTCGCGGATCGACTGCTGCGGGACGCGCCCCAGCGTGTAGTCGGTGTTGACGCAGCACGCTCGCACCTGTCCGTCCGGGGCGAAGTACATGGTGGCGCTGGGCGCACCACAGGCTGTCGGGGCCACCGGAGGGGACCCAGCGCTGCGCCGCCTCCTCAAGATCCCCACGTCGTTCCCCTTCCGACCCCGATCTCCGCCAGCCTACCTGGCGCCTCGGCTGCCGCCCCGGGGCCGAGGGCACCACGCGACGCCCTCGAGCAAACCCAGACCGGCCGGACCCCGTGCCACAGTGGACACCATGGGTGACGGAGCTCCACGGCTCATCATCGTCGGGGGTCAGGTCGGACCAGCCACCGGCGTGCTCGCCGACGCCCTCGTCACCGAACCCGGCACCGAGGTCCTGGTCTGGGACGAAGGAGATGTGGAAGAGCGGTGGACCGGGCGAGCAGGGACCTTCGTGGTGCGAGATCGGCGGGTGCGCCGGTGGCCGTCGGACCGCGGCGCACCAGGTCTCGGCGCCCGGGTCGGTGATGCCGAGCTCCGCTGGTTCCTCCGCCGCCGGGCCACCTCCGATGTGCTCCTGCTCGGGGCGGTCGCGCTGGGCGCCGCCCCCTGGCTCCGCCGGCACCGGGGTCGCCGCGCCTGGTTCCCGACCACGGACGACCTCGCAGCGCCAGCGATCGTAACGGGCATCCCTCCGGTGGACTCGGGCGGCCCCCACGTCGTGGTGTCCACCGAGGTCGAGGTGCGCCGCTGTGCTCCGCTGCGCGACGAGCCTCGCCACCGCTGGGAACCTGGCTTCCGGCCCGCCCCACCGCGCCCACCCGCCAGGCCGGAGGTCCTCGCGTGGGGCCCGCCCGATCGGCTCCACGGAATCGATCTCGTGGGTCGGGCGCTCGCCACCCGCCAGGATCAGCTCCGTGAGCTCGGGGTGCACGTGCGGTGGATCGCACCCGTGGGTGCCTCGATCCCCGACGAGGAAGCGGCTGATCTCCGCCAGGAAGGCGTCCTCGACCTCATCGAGGTCGTCGAAGCACGCGACGAGGAGGCGGGGTTCCGCGCGGCCCTGGCCGCCGGAGGCGTCGCCGTCGCCGTCTGCAACCGGCCGGGGGCGAGCCAGCCGTCCGACGAAGCCCAGGTGTGGGCGCACCGCGACGGTGCCACCACCATCGCGTTCGGCGCCCGGCCGGCCCCCGACCTCGCCATCGACGGGAGCTGGCGCTTCCTGCCCTTCGGCGACGTCGCCGCGGCCGGCGACGCCCTCGTCGAGGCGGCAGTGACGCAACCGGCGTCCCGCCTCCCCGGACCGGTCGGTGTCGCGAAGCTCCTCGAACGGCTGGTGGGAGGGCCGCGATGACCGACCCCCACGTCGTCATCCTCGGTCACGCAGCGGACCGGACCGGGCCACCGGTGTACCTGCTCCAGCTCCTGCGGAACCTGGACCTTCGAGGCCTCCGCGTCACGATCGTCCTCCTGCGCGGCGGCGAGCTGCTCCCCGAGCTCCAGGAGCTGGCCGAGGTCCGCGTGGTGGGCGAACCGGCGGACGTGCACCGGGCATCGCCCACCCTCCTGGCGGGCGAGCCCGGCCGCGTGCTCGCCCGCCGTGCTCAGCTGGCCGACCTCCACGACCTTGCGCTCGTCGTGGTGAACACCGCGTGGAGCATCCATTCGCTCCCCTGGCTGCCCGAGCCTGCGCCACGGGTCGTGGTCATCGTCCACGAGCTGACTGCCGGCGTGGCCGACATCCTCGAGCCGGAGCCCCTGGCGACCCTGCTGGCCAGCCAGCGGTTCATCGCCGGTTGCGCCGCGGTCGAGCGGATGCTCGTCGAGGAGCTCGAGGTGGCCCGCGACCGGGTCGAGGTCATCCCGTACGGGGTGGAGCTCGGGCCAGCGGAGGCCCCGCTGATCCCTCGGCGCCAGCTCCTGGCCTCGGACGGTGCCTTCGTGGTGGTGGCCGCGGCGGTACCCGACCGACGCAAGGGACCGGACCTCTTCGTGCACCTCGCTGCCACCGCTCGACGACGGCGGCCGGACATCCGGTGGGCGTTCCGTTGGATCGGCGCGGACGAGGCCGACGCTCGGCTCCACGACGCGCTGGTCGACCGGGCGTTGCTCGATGCCGACGACCTAGTCCGCTTCCTGCCGCCGACGCCGGAGCTCCGAGCCACCCTGGCCAGCGCCGACGCGTTCGTCCTCCCCTCTCGCCAGGACGCGTTCCCCCTGGCCGCGGTGGAGGCCGCGCTGGCGGGGCTCCCGCTGCTCTGCTTCGACTCGGGCGGCATCGGCGCCCTGGTCGAGCCCGGCGCCGGCGCCCTGGTCCCGTACCCGGACCTCGACGCCATGGCGACCCAGCTGGCAACGTGGCACGACGACCCCGCGCAGCGAGGGGCCCTGGGTGCCACCGGACGAGACCGGGCCCGCCGCCACCACGACGTCGCCGTCCACGCGGCGCGCTTCGACGAGGCCGTGCTCGGCCCGATCCGCGGGGCCGGCGCGTGAGGAGCGAGGTGACCCCGTCGCCGCCTGCTCCGCCGGAGCGCGTGCGCGAAGCTCCGTCGGTGCGCCCCGACCCGCAGCTCCGATGACGCGCCCGCGCCTGCTGTTCCTCGGCCACGGCGCCGAGCGGACCGGACCGCCGATCCTGCTGGGCCACCTGCTCGACGGGCTCCACCGGCTCGACCGCCACGACCTCAGCGTCGTCACCGCCCGATCCGGCCCGCTGCTGGCGGCGTACGAGCGCGCGTCGGCCCAGGTCGCCGCGGTCGGCACCGAACGCCAGCCGCTGCGCCGGACATCCGCGCTCCTGCGCCAGGTCGGGGCTTCCTCCGCCATCGAGCCGGCCCAGGACCTCATCCGTCGCCGCGCCCTCCGCCGGGTGCCCCGCGCCGACCTGGTCTACGTCAACGCCGCCACGCCTCCCACGGCGGACCTCCTCCGGGTGCTGGATCCGGAGCCCTCGGTTCCCGTGCTCGTCCACGTGCACGAGCTCGACATCGGGCTGCGCCTCAACCTCGGGGCAGCCCAGCGCGCCGCCCTCTTCGAGCGCGCCGATCACCTGATCGCGGCGTCGCGTCCCGTGGCCGCGCTGCTGCGCGACGGCCACGGCATCGCCGCTGACCGCATCACCACGTGCGCCGAGTTCGTCGACGCCGACGCCGTCCGCCCCGACCCACGGGCCACGGTGCGGGCCGAGCTCGGCATCCCGGACGACGCGGCGGTGGTCGGCTCGGTCGGGCTGCCGGACTGGCGCAAGGACCCCGACCACCTGCTGCGGGCGGCGTCGCTCCTCGAACGCAGCGGCGCGGCCCGGGCTCCCTGGGTCGTGTGGATCGGGGGCGACCCGGCATCGGACGACGGCCGGCGGTTGGCCGACGAGGCCCGCCGCCTCGGGTTGACCGACCGATTCCGGCACGTGGGCCACCTCGACCGTCCCGATCGGCTGCTGCACGCCCTCGACGTCTTCGCCCTGCCCGCCAGGGAGGACGCGCTGCCCCTGGCTGCGCTCGAGGCCGCGGCGGCGGGGCTGCCGATCGTGTGCTTCCGGGCGGGCGGCGTCGCCGACCTGTGCGACCGGGGCGCCGGCACCACCGTGGCCTACCCCGACACGGTCGCCTTCGCCGACGCGCTGGCCCGGTTGCTCGACGACGGCGCCGAACGGGAGCGGACCGGCGCCCGGGCCCGCGAGCTCGTGGCCGCCGAGCACGACGTCGCGCCCGGCGTCGACCGGATCGTCGCCGTCATCGACCGGTTCCTGCCCCAGGGCGTCCGGTGACCGGTGATCGTCCCCTCCGGGTCACCTGGCTGGCCCACGGCGCCGAGCGGACCGGGCCTCCGATCTACCTGCTCCGGATCCTCGAGGGGCTGGCCCGCCACCCCGAGATCGAGCCGCGGGTCGTGCTGCTCGAAGGCGGTCCGCTCCTCGCCGACTTCGAAGCCCTTGCCCCGACCACGGTCGTGGCGCCGGGCGCCCTCACCGGCGCTCGACGGGCTGCGGCAGCGGGGCTGTCTCGCGTCGGCGCGTCGCGGGCTGCCGCCTCGGTGGCCGCCGGCCGCTCCACCCCGTCCGGGCCCGAGGACCCCGACGTGGTCGTGGTGAACACGGCCGGGAGCATCCGCGCGCTGGCGGCGCTCCCCCGGGCCCCGCGCCGGCTCGTGAGCCACGTGCACGAGCTGGCCACCGGCCTGGACTACTGGCTGGCGCCGGAGCTCCTGCGCAGCGTGCTGGAGGACAGCGACGAGATCTGGGTGGTGGCCGACGCGGTGGGTGACGCGCTGGTCCGCGACCACGGGGTCGCGCCGGAACGGCTCCGGACCCACCGCGGCGTGGTCCCGTCCGACGCGTTCGACCCGCTCGATCCGAGCGAGCGCGCCCGCCATCGAGCCGACCTGGGCGTCGGGCCCGACGCGGTGCTCGTCGGTGCGTCGGGCACCCTGGACTGGCGCAAGGCGCCCGACCTCCTGCTGGAGGTGTCCGAGCGGGTGTTCGCGGCCACCTCCACCGAGGTCCACGTCGTGTGGATCGGCGGCGATGCCGCCACGCCCTGGGGGCAGCTGCTCCGATCCGCCGGTCGTCCCGGCCGGGTCCACCACGCGGCAGAACAGGACCGACCCGACCGGTGGTTCGGGGCGCTCGACCTGTTCGTGCTGCCGTCTCGAGAGGATGCGTACCCGCTGGTGTGCCTGGAGGCGGCGGCGGCCGGCGTCCCGATCCTGACCTTCGACTCGGGGGGTGCCGCCGAACTGATCGCCGACGGGGGCGGCGAGGTGGTCGGGTTCCCGGACGCAGGCGCCCTGGCGGCGGCCATCATCCGCTACGCGGAGGACGCCGGGCTTCGGGATCGGGCGGGTGCCGTCGCCCGCGACGCCGCCGCCCGCCACACGATCGACGCCGCCCTGCCGAGCCTCATCGCCGACCTGCGCCGCGTGGCCGCCTCGTGACCGGGCCGGCCGCCGACGGCAGCCACCGCGACCTGGTGTTCCTCAGCCACGCCACCGACCGCAGCGGCCCGCCCATCTACCTGCTGCACCTGCTGCGCTGGATGGCGGACCACACGGACGTGCACCCGCACGTCCTCGCGCTCGAAGGCGGGGACCTGGCGCCCGAGCTGGCCGCCGTGTCGGACCTGCAGGTGGTCGGAGAGCCGAACCCGGTGCCCCTGCGACGGGGCAGCGGGCCGGCGACGCGCGCCCGCGACCGTTGGCGGGCGCGCCGCCTGCGCCACCTCGACCCCCGCGCGGCCGTCTACATCAACACGGCGTGGAGCGTGCGCGCGCTGCGGTACCTCCCGGACAATCCCGGCCCGGTCATCGCCCACATCCACGAGCTGGAGGTGGGGCTGGACTACCACCTGCCCGTACCCGACGCCACCCGCCTCTTCGGCCGCCCCGATCACTGGATCGCCGCATCTGCGGCGGTGGCGGACAACCTCGCCGAGCGATGGGGGGTGCCGCGTGCGGCGATCCACGTGCACCACGAGATGATCGACGTCGCCGCGCCCGGACGGGTCGACGATCTCGAGGTCGCGGACCTCCGGAGGTCGATCGGGGTCGATCCCGGCACCCGGCTGGTGGGCACCACCGCGGTGGTGCCCACCAGCCGGGTGCCGGGATCGACCCCGATCGACCTCCGGAGGTCCGCGACCTCGAGATCGTCGACCCGTCCGGGCGCGGCGACGTCGATCATCTCGTGGTGCACGTGGATCGCCGCACGCGGCACCCCCCATCGCTCGGCGAGGTTGTCCGCCACCGCCGCAGATGCGGCGATCCAGTGATCGGGGCGGCCGAAGAGGCGGGTGGCGTCGGGTACGGGCAGGTGGTAGTCCAGCCCCACCTCCAGCTCGTGGATGTGGGCGATGACCGGGCCGGGATTGTCCGGGAGGTACCGCAGCGCGCGCACGCTCCACGCCGTGTTGATGTAGACGGCCGCGCGGGGGTCGAGGTGGCGCAGGCGGCGCGCCCGCCAACGGTCGCGGGCGCGCGTCGCCGGCCCGCTGCCCCGTCGCAGGGGCACCGGGTTCGGCTCTCCGACCACCTGCAGGTCCGACACGGCGGCCAGCTCGGGCGCCAGGTCCCCGCCTTCGAGCGCGAGGACGTGCGGGTGCACGTCCGTGTGGTCCGCCATCCAGCGCAGCAGGTGCAGCAGGTAGATGGGCGGGCCGCTGCGGTCGGTGGCGTGGCTGAGGAACACCAGGTCGCGGTGGCTGCCGTCGGCGGCCGGCCCGGTCACGAGGCGGCCACGCGGCGCAGGTCGGCGATGAGGCTCGGCAGGGCGGCGTCGATCGTGTGGCGGGCGGCGGCGTCGCGGGCGACGGCACCCGCCCGATCCCGAAGCCCGGCGTCCTCCGCGTAGCGGATGATGGCCGCCGCCAGGGCGCCTGCGTCCGGGAACCCGACCACCTCGCCGCCCCCGTCGGCGATCAGTTCGGCGGCACCCCCCGAGTCGAAGGTCAGGATCGGGACGCCGGCCGCCGCCGCCTCCAGGCACACCAGCGGGTACGCATCCTCTCGAGACGGCAGCACGAACAGGTCGAGCGCCCCGAACCACCGGTCGGGTCGGTCCTGTTCTGCCGCGTGGTGGACCCGGCCGGGACGACCGGCGGATCGGAGCAGCTGCCCCCAGGGCGTGGCGGCATCGCCGCCGATCCACACGACGTGGACCTCGGTGGAGGTGGCCGCGAACACCCGCTCGGACACCTCCAGCAGGAGGTCGGGCGCCTTGCGCCAGTCCAGGGTGCCCGACGCACCGACGAGCACCGCGTCGGGCCCGACGCCCAGGTCGGCTCGATGGCGGGCGCGCTCGCTCGGATCGAGCGGGTCGAACGCGTCGGACGGGACCACGCCGCGGTGGGTCCGGAGCCGTTCCGGCGCGACCCCGTGGTCGCGGACCAGCGCGTCACCCACCGCGTCGGCCACCACCCAGATCTCGTCGCTGTCCTCCAGCACGCTGCGCAGGAGCTCCGGCGCCAGCCAGTAGTCCAGGCCGGTGGCCAGCTCGTGCACGTGGCTCACGAGCCGGCGCGGGGCCCGGGGGAGCGCCGCCAGCGCGCGGATGCTCCCGGCCGTGTTCACCACGACCACGTCGGGGTCCTCGGGCCCGGACGGGGTGGAGCGGCCGGCGGCCACCGAGGCGGCAGCCCGCGACGCGCCGACGCGAGACAGCCCCGCTGCCGCAGCCCGTCGAGCGCCGGTGAGGGCGCCCGGCGCCACGACCGTGGTCGGGGCAAGGGCTTCGAAGTCGGCGAGGAGCGGACCGCCTTCGAGCAGCACGACCCGCGGCTCGATCTCGGGGTGGCGGGCCAGCCCCTCGAGGATCCGGAGCAGGTAGATCGGAGGCCCGGTCCGCTCGGCGCCGTGGGCCAGCCAGGTGACCCGGAGGGGACGATCACCGGTCACCGGACGCCCTGGGGCAGGAACCGGTCGATGACGGCGACGATCCGGTCGACGCCGGGCGCGACGTCGTGCTCGGCGGCCACGAGCTCGCGGGCCCGGGCGCCGGTCCGCTCCCGTTCGGCGCCGTCGTCGAGCAACCGGGCCAGCGCGTCGGCGAAGGCGACCGTGTCGGGGTAGGCCACGGTGGTGCCGGCGCCCCGGTCGCACAGGTCGGCGACGCCGCCCGCCCGGAAGCACACGATCGGCAGCCCCGCCGCCGCGGCCTCGAGCGCAGCCAGGGGCAGCGCGTCCTCCCTGGCGGGCAGGGCGAAGACGTCGAGGGCGTGCAGCAGCCGATCGGGACGGTCGAGGTGGCCCACGTGCCGGAATCGGTCGGTCAACCCGAGGCGGCGGGCCTCGTCGGCCAACCGCCGGCCGTCGTCCGATGCCGGGTCGCCCCCGATCCACACGACCCAGGGAGCCCGGGCCGCGCCGCTGCGTTCGAGGAGCGACGCCGCCCGCAGCAGGTGGTCGGGGTCCTTGCGCCAGTCCGGCAGCCCGACCGAGCCGACCACCGCCGCGTCGTCCGGGATGCCGAGCTCGGCCCGCACCGTGGCCCGTGGGTCGGGGCGGACGGCGTCGGCGTCGACGAACTCGGCGCACGTGGTGATGCGGTCAGCGGCGATGCCGTGGCCGTCGCGCAGCAGCGCGGCCACGGGACGCGACGCCGCGATCAGGTGATCGGCGCGCTCGAAGAGGGCGGCGCGCTGGGCTGCCCCGAGGTTGAGGCGCAGCCCGATGTCGAGCTCGTGCACGTGGACGAGCACGGGAACCGAGGGCTCCGGATCCAGCACCCGGAGGAGGTCCGCCGTGGGAGGCGTGGCGGCGTTGACGTAGACCAGGTCGGCGCGGGGCACCCGGCGGAGGGCGCGGCGACGGATGAGGTCCTGGGCCGGCTCGATGGCGGAGGAAGCCCCGACCTGGCGCAGGAGCGCGGATGTCCGGCGCAGCGGCTGGCGTTCGGTGCCGACCGCGGCGACCTGGGCCGACGCGCGCTCGTACGCCGCCAGCAGCGGGCCGGATCGGGCGGTGACGACGCTGAGGTCGTGGCGGTCGAGCCGGTGGAGCCCGTCGAGCAGGTGGCCCAGCAGGATCGGCGGTCCGGTCCGCTCGGCGCCGTGGCCGAGGAACAGCAGGCGCGGGCGCGTCATCGGAGCTGCGGGTCGGGGCGCACCGACGGAGCTTCGCGCACGCGCTCCGGCGGAGCAGGCGGCGACGGGGTCACCTCGCTCCTCACGCGCCGGCCCCGCGGATCGGGCCGAGCACGGCCTCGTCGAAGCGCGCCGCGTGGACGGCGACGTCGTGGTGGCGGCGGGCCCGGTCTCGTCCGGTGGCACCCAGGGCCCCTCGCTGCGCGGGGTCGTCGTGCCACGTTGCCAGCTGGGTCGCCATGGCGTCGAGGTCCGGGTACGGGACCAGGGCGCCGGCGCCGGGCTCGACCAGGGCGCCGATGCCGCCCGAGTCGAAGCAGAGCAGCGGGAGCCCCGCCAGCGCGGCCTCCACCGCGGCCAGGGGGAACGCGTCCTGGCGAGAGGGGAGGACGAACGCGTCGGCGCTGGCCAGGGTGGCTCGGAGCTCCGGCGTCGGCGGCAGGAAGCGGACTAGGTCGTCGGCATCGAGCAACGCCCGGTCGACCAGCGCGTCGTGGAGCCGAGCGTCGGCCTCGTCCGCGCCGATCCAACGGAACGCCCACCGGATGTCCGGCCGCCGTCGTCGAGCGGTGGCAGCGAGGTGCACGAAGAGGTCCGGTCCCTTGCGTCGGTCGGGTACCGCCGCGGCCACCACCACGAAGGCACCGTCCGAGGCCAGGAGCTGGCGCCGAGGGATCAGCGGGGCCTCCGCTGGCCCGAGCTCCACCCCGTACGGGATGACCTCGACCCGGTCGCGGGCCACCTCGAGCTCCTCGACGAGCATCCGCTCGACCGCGGCGCAACCGGCGATGAACCGCTGGCTGGCCAGCAGGGTCGCCAGGGGCTCCGGCTCGAGGATGTCGGCCACGCCGGCAGTCAGCTCGTGGACGATGACCACGACCCGTGGCGCAGGCTCGGGCAGCCAGGGGAGCGAATGGATGCTCCACGCGGTGTTCACCACGACGAGCGCAAGGTCGTGGAGGTCGGCCAGCTGAGCACGGCGGGCGAGCACGCGGCCGGGCTCGCCCGCCAGGAGGGTGGGCGATGCCCGGTGCACGTCCGCCGGTTCGCCCACCACGCGGACCTCGGCCAGCTCCTGGAGCTCGGGGAGCAGCTCGCCGCCGCGCAGGAGGACGATCGTGACGCGGAGGCCTCGAAGGTCCAGGTTCCGCAGGAGCTGGAGCAGGTACACCGGTGGCCCGGTCCGGTCCGCTGCGTGACCGAGGATGACGACGTGGGGGTCGGTCATCGCGGCCCTCCCACCAGCCGTTCGAGGAGCTTCGCGACACCGACCGGTCCGGGGAGGCGGGACGCCGGTTGCGTCACTGCCGCCTCGACGAGGGCGTCGCCGGCCGCGGCGACGTCGCCGAAGGGCAGGAAGCGCCAGCTCCCGTCGATGGCGAGGTCGGGGGCCGGCCGGGCGCCGAACGCGATGGTGGTGGCACCGTCGCGGTGCGCCCACACCTGGGCTTCGTCGGACGGCTGGCTCGCCCCCGGCCGGTTGCAGACGGCGACGGCGACGCCTCCGGCGGCCAGGGCCGCGCGGAACCCCGCCTCCTCGTCGCGTGCTTCGACGACCTCGATGAGGTCGAGGACGCCTTCCTGGCGGAGATCAGCCGCTTCCTCGTCGGGGATCGAGGCACCCACGGGTGCGATCCACCGCACGTGCACCCCGAGCTCACGGAGCTGATCCTGGCGGGTGGCGAGCGCCCGACCCACGAGATCGATTCCGTGGAGCCGATCGGGCGGGCCCCACGCGAGGACCTCCGGCCTGGCGGGTGGGCGCGGTGGGGCGGGCCGGAAGCCAGGTTCCCAGCGGTGGCGAGGCTCGTCGCGCAGCGGAGCACAGCGGCGCACCTCGACCTCGGTGGACACCACGACGTGGGGGCCGCCCGAGTCCACCGGAGGGATGCCCGTTACGATCGCTGGCGCTGCGAGGTCGTCCGTGGTCGGGAACCAGGCGCGGCGACCCCGGTGCCGGCGGAGCCAGGGGGCGGCGCCCAGCGCGACCGCCCCGAGCAGGAGCACATCGGAGGTGGCCCGGCGGCGGAGGAACCAGCGGAGCTCGGCATCACCGACCCGGGCGCCGAGACCTGGTGCGCCGCGGTCCGACGGCCACCGGCGCACCCGCCGATCTCGCACCACGAAGGTCCCTGCTCGCCCGGTCCACCGCTCTTCCACATCTCCTTCGTCCCAGACCAGGACCTCGGTGCCGGGTTCGGTGACGAGGGCGTCGGCGAGCACGCCGGTGGCTGGTCCGACCTGACCCCCGACGATGATGAGCCGTGGAGCTCCGTCACCCATGGTGTCCACTGTGGCACGGGGTCCGGCCGGTCTGGGTTTGCTCGAGGGCGTCGCGTGGTGCCCTCGGCCCCGGGGCGGCAGCCGAGGCGCCAGGTAGGCTGGCGGAGATCGGGGTCGGAAGGGGAACGACGTGGGGATCTTGAGGAGGCGGCGCAGCGCTGGGTCCCCTCCGGTGGCCCCGACAGCCTGTGGTGCGCCCAGCGCCACCATGTACTTCGCCCCGGACGGACAGGTGCGAGCGTGCTGCGTCAACACCGACTACACGCTGGGGCGCGTCCCGCAGCAGTCGATCCGCGAGATCTGGGAGGGTGCCCGCATCGCGTCGCTGCGCACGACGCTCGAGGGGCGCGACTTCTCGCTCGGCTGCCAGGACTGCGAGCACCGCATCGCTGCGGGCGATTGGGCGTGGAGCACCGCGAGCAGTACGACGAGTACGTGGCGGAGGAGCCGGGCCGCTACCCGAAGCGGATGGACTTCATCCTGTCCATCTCCTGCAACCTCCAGTGCGTGATGTGCAACGGCGACCTCTCGTCGTCCATCCGCATCCACCGGGAGAAGCGCCTGCCGCTGGCGTCGCCCTACGGGGATGCCTTCTTCGAGGAGCTCGAGGAGTTCCTGCCCCACCTCGAGCGGTCGGTCTTCCTCGGGGGCGAACCGTTCGTCGGTCGGGAGCCCCAGCGGGTGTTCGACCTGATGATCGACCAGGGCCACACCGGCACCGTCCAGGTCATCACCAACGGGACCCATTGGAACGAGCGAGTGGAGCGCTACCTCCGGGAGCTGCCGATGAACCTGACGGTTTCCATCGACGGCTACACCGCGGAGACGCTGGAGCCGCTTCGGGTCGGCGTGGATCGGGACCGCCTCTTCGCCAACGTCGACCGCTACCAGGAGGTCCTGGCCGGGACGGGTCGCTCGGTCTCGTTCCACTACTGCCTCATGCGCCAGAACTGGCACGAGTTCGGCGCGTTCCTCCTCGAGGCCGATCGTCGCGACGCGACGGCGATCGTGATGACCGTGACCGGTCCGGCGAGCTTCAGCTTGTGGGATCTCCCAGCGGTAGAGCTGCGGACGATCCTCGACGGGCTCGAGGAGGAAGACCGTGCGCTGGCACCGCAGCTGGGGCGCAACCGGGGCGCGTGGGTCGCCGAGCTCGATCGGATCCGGCGTCACGTGGCGCGCCTGGATGAGGGCGAGGACCCGGATTGGGTGCGCACCTCGTGGGTGCCCAGTAGGGAGACAAGCGTCGAGTTGGGGCGCCGGTCGCCCTCACCCGGCCGATCGCCTTCCTCGCGGCCTGGTCGGAGCCCCGAGTCGGAGCTCCGAGCGTGGGCAGGGCGGGCACCGCTGGTCCTGCACGTCGCCGACGGAGTCATCGGTGCGGTCGAGCGTGAGCCCTGGGCGGATCCGCTGGAACCCGAACGATGGGTCGGGCTCGAGCTCTCCGGCCTCTCCCAGCGGCTGGCGGGCCGACTCGGCCCAGCCTCGCCGCCTGTGGTCGAGACCTACGGCGGTCTCACCGTGGCGCGCACCGTGTTCGACGCCGCAGCCGGCGAGATCGAGTTCCGGTCCATCGTCGGCCTCGGCCTGATGCCTTCGGAGCTGCGCATCCTGCTCGCCACGGATGCAGATCTCATCAGCGCTGGAGCCCACCCGTGACGCGCATCGCTCTCCGGCACCTAATCCGATACCGCCGCGGCCGATCGCGGCTCCAGGCTCGGCGGGAATCGGTGGTCGTGCCGCCAGCCACGATCGGTTCAGCGCCCGAGTTTGCGTCGCCCGTCGAACGATACGACGCCGGCCGGACGGCGACCCATCGGCCGAGCATCTGCAACGCTCCGTCGACGAACCTCTACTTCGCCGCCGATGGCGCGGTCGGTCCTTGCTGGATCCAGATGGGCGAGCGCTGGGGGCCGGACCGGTCCATCCGAGACGTCTGGACGGGTGCGATGCTGTCGAACCTGCGCTCGACGCTCGCAGAGCACCAGTTCCCGGGTGCGTGCGGCCGATGCCTCCACGACATCGAGGCGGGAGTGGCCCCGCTCGCTGCGGTCTACGACCGCGAGCCGGGGATCATCGCTTGGCCGACCAGCCTCGAGCTCGAGCTGTC
>Ga0116151_10003186_pt1 | contig 14775 bp, 9 predicted proteins | sample AD_UKC117_MetaG_FD_89893 | JGI IMG/M metagenome (GOLD analysis project Ga0116151, IMG submission 89893) | Active sludge microbial communities of municipal wastewater-treating anaerobic digesters from Hong Kong - AD_UKC117_MetaG | ecosystem: Engineered > Bioreactor > Anaerobic > Digestate...
ACACCAGCTGACTCTACTAAAGTGATGAGACCCGCATTTACAAAACTCACAGTCATCACCGTAGTGGCAGAAGAACTCTGAACGATGGCCGTCGTCAAAAATCCGGTCAATACACCCAAGTATTTATTTTTAGTCATTGAGCGGAGGATGTTTCTTAGCTGTGATCCAGCTGCCCTCTGAATACCATCGCTCATCACTTTCATTCCATAAATGAAGAAAGCCAAAGAGCCCAATATTGTTATTATTGAAAAGAATCCAAAATCCATCAAGCTGTTCAATTTTAAATACTTAAAATAGACAATCTCATATTAAAGAATTCAATCTCGGTGAGAATTCTAATTATGCTTTGCCAATATACGATTTTCAATCTTAGGCAAAGAAAAGAACTTTGTTTAATATTATTTCAGTTTCTCGAGGACTTTTGAGGTTTTATCAATAAATCCGGTTGAGATAACGACGATGTTCTTATTTTCTAGAGCCAGGCTTAATACAGTATTACTATTTTTATATCCAAAATGTTTTTCGGCTATACCCCCTACTTGAAAGCTTATTATATCATCGACATTTCTGATGACTTCCTTTTTGTTTTGAACTATTTGATTCAAATCCATTTGGTCTGAATTTTTTAAAATTTCGATCATAGAAGTTAAAAATGCAACCGTTGATTTTTTAAGTGCAGTCAATCTTTCAATCTGCGATATTTTTAATTTTTTATGACTATTCTCTATGTGAAGATTAATAGTTTTAGTCAGTGTTTCTGTTGACTCGACAAGCTCCTGAAGGTGATCAACACTATAAATGAAAAAGGTTCCGATTTCGGCACTGTCGTGTTTATTTTTCTTTAAGATTTTAAATAATTCCTGTTTAAGAGCCGCATATTCATCCTTTAGGTTTTCAAAATTTTCTAAAGCTTTTTTTATCGGTTTTTGCTCATTGGTCGTAATAGCATCAAATGCTTTTGAGTAAATACCAATGAGTTCTTCATGCATCTCAGCCAGTTGAGAGTTGAAATTATAAATGGCATCTGGCATTTCGTAATTTATGAGATTGGCATATTTGTGTACTTTGTTCTTTTTTACCTCAGATTTCTTGTGTATGCTATGTGTTCGTATCAAGATAAACATGGTGGTAAGAATCAATAAGGATAAAACGATTTTTGGAAATAAGAATAGTAAAACGGCAAACACGGCTGAAACCGAAAAGGCCATGAAAGCGGTTAAAAACCATCCAGCGATGACACTCCCTACTCCTGCTATACGATACACCGCACTTTCTCTACCCCATGCACGATCTGATAGACTCGTACCCATGGCCACCATAAATGAGACATAAGTGGTCGATAATGGCAATTTCAAATTCGTTGCCATAGCAATAAGTAAACTTGCGATGACGAGATTGACGGTGGCACGAATCATATCAAAAGCACCATCTTCTCCATTTTCATTAGTATTGGTAAAATTTCTATTAATGATATATTTAACTCTAGTTGGGAGTATCGCATTGGTTCTATCAGAAACAAAAGCGAATGCTTTCACTATAAACCTGGCCACAATATTTGGCGAAAAGCGTTCCTCCCCTTCTTCCTGTCGACCGAGATTAACTTCAGTTTCTGTCACAGATTTCGCTTTTTTATTAAACCAGAGGGTCAACACCATAATGATTCCCGCAGCAAACAACAAATACTGCGGTGTCGGTACTTGCATTGATAAAAACTCCATGCTGTACTGGTCAGCAGGAATTCCGCTATTCACCCAAGACAGATAAGATTGAAAACCCGCTATAGGTACGCCGATAAAATTCACCAAATCATTTCCCGCAAAAGCAGCTGCCAATGAAAATGTACCAAACAATACGACATATCGCAGGATCGGTTTTTTCAAGACATTGTTAAGAATAAATGATATAATAAAGAAAATAACAAAAAGGTAAATGACCAAGTAATTAGAACTCAAATCTAACCACCGTATTGAGTGAATAAATGGACTGCCTTTAAGTCCTTTAACCAATAAAAAATAGGATAACACTGTAAATGCCAAACTCGCAAAAGCAGCACCAAAATATCTAAGCTTCGGTCTATAATTAAAGGAAAATATCAACCGCACTATGAACTGGACTAAGACACCACTGACAAATGCTATTAATATAGAAATAAAAATTCCCGATATTATCTGTATCGCATTGGAGATATTTATGTACTGACTCATAAGAGTCAAGCTATCGCCCTCAGAAATAATCTTATATAACGAAACGGCTACAGCGGCACCAAGCAATTCGAATACTATAGAAACCGTGGTAGAGGTAGGAAGTGCAAATGTATTAAACAAATCAAGCAACAAAATATCAGTCAACATCACCGCTAAAAAGATGATCATCAACTCATTAAAATAAAAATGCTGTGGATTAAATATGCCTTTTCTTGCTACCTCCATCATTCCAGATGATGAAAATGCCCCTACAATAATACCAAGACTCGCCACAATCATGATGGTCTTGATGGTTCCTGCTTTAGAACCAATGGCAGAATTTAGAAAGTTAACCGCATCATTACTCACTCCTACTATTAAATCAAATATAGCAAGCGTAAATAAGACGACTACGACGATAAGAAAAAACCCACTCAACGTTTAAGCTTCATTTTAAGAAGCCAAAATAAACCATAAATTTTACTTGTCTATAAATTCTTATATTAAATTAACATTATCTCTCTGTTCTGTTTTATTCGACATTCATTTTTTCTCCACTACTGTGGCTACTAAACTCCGGTGCATACATACATTGCAACTGTGCCATTCCTGATGCAAAAACACCTGATTGTGAAACCTTTGTATCATATTCTAGCACAAAAGTTCCTTTGGGAAGGTAATCAATAAAATAATTACTACTCAAGTCTCTCGTAGATTCATAATATCCCATTCCACTTTTCCATTGATACCTACTTATCACGGACAAAGGCTCAAGACAAGAAGGTCTCATATCTTTGAGGTGTACAAATTCCATACTGCGGTCTGACCTTAAAATCAACCTGACTGTGACAATATCACCGACTTTCATCATTCGCTCATCTGTTAATTTTACTAATTGAGTCCCTGCATCTGTATTCTCTTTTAAGTAGTATTCTTTGGAGATATTAAAAAACTCGGAACCATCGGCTTCTACCTTGTCTATGTCTTCAAAATATTGATAATATGCAGCAAACCAAGCCGCATTTTCCCCTATATTGTTGATTTTTATATTGGCCAAGTTTTTTTCAATTTTTTCATCATCTGAAATCAACACCTTGTAATAAGAGCTACCAGATGTAACATCTTTTGGCTTTTCTATACGAGTATTCCCAATGTTGATTTGAACCTCGTTATCCACTAATATTTTATCATTCAATTGACCCCCATTATTCATTAATAAGGCATAAATAGCGGATGCTGTTCCTTTGGTGGTCTCCCATCGATTGGTTCTTTTATTATTGAGCAACCAAAGTTTCAACTCATCGGTAAAGTCCGATTTGGCATTCATTTCTGTGAAGAATTCTATGAGAAGGGATTGTCTCTCTATAGGCAACTCATCCCAGTGATACCCATTTCCTTCATTCCAATATCGGCCGACGTTTTCATTGTAAAATGACCGCTGTTTTAAGGACTCAAAAATAGTTTCGGCGGTGGTTTTTTGTCCGGTTCTATTCATTGTGATACCTATCAAGCCGGTGTGATACAGATTCTTTTTATTCCAATATCGTTTTGCTTGCGAATAATAGTAATCATAGGCTTTTTGGCTATTGGTCGGAATTGGTTTATCTGTAAAAAATGACCTTACGTATAAGTAATGTATGGACAAAGGATCGAGATGATCTTCCTCTGGATTCCCGCCGTACCTTCTCAATTGTTCCATCAATATTTCATACCTATTTTCTAATCGCAAATCAATAAAATCAATAGCTCTGATTATCAAATCAGATATATCACCTCTGTCGTTTTGTATCCCTAATTTCTGAAGATGTGCCAAGGATTCTATGACATATTGGGTAATATAATCATTTTCTCGCCCGCCATTAAACCACGGAAACCCACCACTAGGATATTGTCTTGAGATAATGATATTTAAGGCATTTTCAGATTCATAAGCCATCCTATTCAAATCGAATAGAAGTGCAATATTTTTCTTTTGCTGTTCTTCACTTTTAGCGTCTAGCACCCAAGGTGTTTCTTCGAGAATCGCCGTTTTCAATTCTTCATTCTTAGATAAGTTAGAAATTAGCTGATCGGAGTCAAAATTTTTCCATTGATCAAAGACTGCCTTTATTTTAGGGTGGCTATTTGCAATTTGTGTCGCGAGTTGATTTGCATAGTATCGGTTGAGTACTTGCTCTGTGCATTCATAAGGATACTCCATCAGGTAAGGCAAACTCTGGATGGCGTACCAAATCGGGTTTTCTGTGACTTCAATTGAGTACTTATGGTCAATTTTTGAGCTTGAATTATTGTTTTTCAATGCTTCAAACACAAAAGACTTGTCCTCTCCTGCCTTAACCATAATCGGCAAGGTCTCGGTCACCAAAGTTCTGTTCGTCACTAAAGGCAATATGCCTTCCTCTCCATCAGAAAATTTGCTACCTAAGGCATAGAACTGATACTTTATGGCTGAAATACCCGATGGGATTTCGAGATTCCATTTGAATGATTCAGAACTTTCTTTATCGAGTGTAAATGGCAGTTGACTATCCGTTTTTAATAATTTACTCGTGATGTCCTCCTCCGTAATGGCATCAAATATTTTTAACTGTGCCCTGCCTCTTTGTAGAGTATCAGAGGTGTTGGATATCTTGGCATTGAGTGTAATTTGATCTTTTTCACGCAAGAATCTTGGTAGATTAGGAAATATCATCAACTCTTTTTGTGTCTGCACCATGGCTTCCTCATAACCCACTTTGAGGTCGGTGGTGATTCCTAGTAATCTCAGTTTCCACTTAGTGAGAGCCTCATTCATTTTAAATTTCAACACAAAATTACCTTCACTGTCCGTCAATATATGTGGATAGAAAAAGACTGTTTCGTTAAGGTTTTTTCGAGGTGTCAGAATTGGCTCTTTTGAATAGTTAGATACGGATTCCACTGTTGAATCAAGAGATATATTTGAATCCATTGCTATCCCATCCAAGTTAGAGGCTGACACTTCATTTAAAATAGAATTTTGAGGATCAACTAATGGAACTTTGTACTCTATAACCTGAATTGACTCAAGCGTTGTCTTATCCATAACACCTGCCATTCTAGCACCCAATCTGTAATTAAAGAGGTTAATCCCATTCAATGAAGGAACTTGATAATATTGGTATTGATATCTTTTGTTTTTAATATAGACTCGAGACCAAGCTTGCCCATCGCCTATTGTCCTAATTGATACAAAACCTACAAAAGAAGGATAAAACTCACTTTTCCATTCGTCCCTTGCAAAAGCATCCAATGAGGCATCATACATACTCGCCAATATTTCTGCCATCACTAGTTCTTTATCCTCACCAGAAATTTTCATTTTCCATATCTCATCTGAGCCGGGCAACACCTTATCTCTGAAGGTCTCGAAAGTAAATTTCAATCGTTTCTCTGACCATGGCACATTGATGCGGATATTTTCGGTAAACACTTGATTATTCTTTACGTAAAACAGCGTAATTCCAAATCCACCTCTGTCACTATCTGTAATATGGTACCGGAACTGGTTCGTGTTATCCACTTTTTTCCATGACGATTGCAGCAATTTATTTTCTTTGGAGCTTGCTAAATACAAGTTCACAGTCGGATCTGGTGTGCCGAAATCAATCACCACTTCATCACCTGGCTGGAATGCACTCTTATTGGCCTTGTGAAACAAATATTTTGTCATAGGAAATTCCGATTTATCGAAGTCAGTCACCTCGAGGTATGCGTTCATTTCCACCTCATTTCCAAACACATCTTTTGTCGTAAAAATCAAGCGATATACCCCAGAATTCTTAATTTTCTCCTTCCAATCGAAGTCTTCTTCCGTAGAAATTGTGAATGAGCCAATTTGCTTTTCTGTCTTCCATTCATCAAAATTAGAATCATAGTTTGGGTTAATCTTTGGAAACCATTTTTTAAATTCATTTTGATTGATGATAGGAATGGCCGCATTGGGAGAAACCTGTACACATTTTGGTTCCTCTAATTTTAATATTTGGACATTGGCTACTGCCTTTTGTTTCTCACCGATGGCATTGTTTGCTAATAACCTGATATCATTCAAGTCAGAAACATCTATGACTCCCGACTTATTTAAACTCAGATTGAGAGCTGTATAAGACATCACAAGGCTGGACTTGGTACTTTGGGTTTCTCCATTAATGTCCGTGACGAAGGCTTCAATTTCAAAATTAAAATTAGGATTGTCTTTTTTTCTCAGGCTTTTATCTGGCTCTGCCAAAAAAGTTATTAACAGATTGCCTTTGTCGTCTGTCATGGCATTTCCATTGAGCAATATTGCCTCTTCGCCTTGGTTTATGTAACTTCTGTACCATGGCCAATATGGATAAAAACTCGTTCTTTTGATGGTGTATTTTACCTTGGCATCTTGAAGCGGTGTGCCGGAATAATTCGACGCATGAAGGCTGAATGTCACGCTATCCCCTACGACGATTTGTTCTTTAGGCTTATCAATGGTGACTTCAAAATTCGGTCTTTTATATTCCTCTACCCTAATGTATTTTTCACCTGAAAAATGATTTCCTGAAAAATCAATCCTAAAATTTCCATTCATTTTTCCTTTCGGCAATTCAAAACTACCAGAACAGGTTCCAAATTCATTAGTTACAAAATCATGAGTATAAAAACTCTGGTTGTTTACATCATAAACATTTAATGAAACTTTCGCACCCTTGACAATAGTTGGAATTCTTTCTTTGCTGTAGTTTAGTGCCAAAGCTTTAAAATAGACGGTCTGACCGGGTCTGTAAATGGCTCTATCGGTATAAATCTCTACGACTTCATATTCTTCGGTTGGATATTGATAATATAGATAATCCCTATCTTCTGGCAAAAATTCATCTTGCCCTTTCTTGATAGAAAAGGAAATAGATCGATGCTCTTTATCAGTTATAGGGAAAATAATCTCACCATTTCTATTAGTATTTAGGGTGAAAATCAAAGTTTTGTCTTCCCTCTGCTCAAATCTATTATAATAATAAGAATAAATTTTTACAACGGCATTTTCAATAGGCTCACCACTTGTTCGATTGGTCACTAAAATGTGATAATTACTACCTTCTTGAAAATGGATTCCCATTAAATCGGTCACCTGAAATGTATTGAAAACCAAATCATCGCCATGGCGGAAAACCAATAAGTAAGTACCCAATTTTTGGGGTGGCAACACCATTTTAGCCTCATTAGGAAGGTATTTCTTCGTAATTGGCAGTGCTATCTCTTGAGTATAGAAGGGAGTCATGGAGGAGATGATACGCCTTATTTCTGGCTCACGACCATTTTTTAGAAGTTCATTTATTCTTTCACTTTTATATAATTCAAGCTTTCCAGAATCAATATTCTGATAGTTAAATTTAACCTCAATGGCCGACTCAGAAGGTACATAAGATGGCATTATAAAACTCAAATTTCTGGTGTGAATTTCATCAATAAGTGCTTGAGAATTAGCAGCCCCTGTGGTATTAGGATATTTTTCAATGACTTCTTTAGAATCATTTATAATTTCATCTATATCGATAGAATCCCTTAGGTTATGATATTTAAATGCGTTGAGTTCGTACTTTAATTGTGCCACATATTTATTTTCAGAGTATTGGCTCACATCATATTCTAATGCTGAGATATACGATTCTACCTTTTTATCGGAATTGGTATTATAAAAGAGGTAGTTCAGACGATTCAAGTCATAATTCAAAAAAGCAGATATCTGTCCTAGGTTCTTACTGTGTCTCAACACATTTTGATATGCCTTCAACAGCTGATATTCATTAGACAATGAATCATTATCAGGAATCTCAAGAGATATAAAGTTATCAGAATTGTCTAGATAATTCATTGCACTTAACTCAAAACTATTCACTGGTTTTGGAATAATGTTATCGCCAGAGTTGAAAAATTCCAAGCATCGATCCATCAGCAAATAATACATTGTAGGCCTGAATTGCTCATTACCATCTTTAATCTGATCCACGATTTCCTTATAACCAGAAATGTCTGCAGACAAGTCTTTCGGGTGCGAGACAGATGCTAAGAAGAGCCTGGAAATTTGATGGTAAAAATCTGAAGATGTCCAAGATTTAAAATCGCTACTTTCGGTTTCTGCGAGATTGGTTCTTTGGCTGATATTATATCTATTTTGATAAAAATAATTGCGATAGATTTCCGCAAGATATGACTGAAGTATAGCTTTTGACGAACCATTCAATCTATCTAACTCAGAATTTAAACGAACAATTGCATCATCCACTCCATTTTCATGAGTTTCTATCGTGAGACTTGCAATATATTTTAGTGATTTAATCTGTTGAACAGAATTGTTCTCCTTTACCGAATAAGAATAAATTTCCTCTACTTTTTCAAGGGCTGATTTGGGCAATCTTTTTTCAATAAAAGAATTTACCTCTGCCCACGCCTTGTTGTAATCATAATCGTTCTCAAAAAAAAACATGCTACACAAAGTTATCGTTGCTGCCATTAATAATTTCATTCTTGCTATAATTAATAATTATTCGATTCAATATTGAATACGTGTATTAAGATGAATAGTGTCTTTGTAATACATAAATTTTGACAAATTTTTAACTATCACAATTTTTTAATCAGTATTCAAAGTTAATGGAAAAGAAGTAGAGTACCCAAATAACAATAAAAAAATGAAGCAGTCCATGTCATAGATAATCACGGAACACCACTGAGATGATTAATCTTGAGGGATGATATATAACAGACAATCAATGTCAGTTATATGGAATGTAACTCACTGGGTCAGTAAATAAGTATAAAGAAAAATAAATTTATAGATTTGTGTCTCCTAATTTTATACAAATACATTTTTTTCATATTTGTAATGAATTGAAAATTTTAGAAAAATTTATTTAAACAGTTGCACGAATAAATAAAAGTCTTATCTTTGCAGCCTTATTTAAAAAAGTAAATCCGAGGATTAAAACTATTCGGCTCCGTAGCTTAATTGGATAGAGTACCTGACTACGGATCAGGCGGTTGAAGGTTCGAATCCTTCCGGAGTCACAAAATGTAAAAAAAGAATTGAGATGTCACGAGTATGTCAGCTTACAGGAAAGAGACCAATAGTAGGAAATAAGGTTTCGCACTCTAACAAGAAAACGAAAAGAAGATTTTTGCCTAATTTAATTACAAAAAGATTCTATATTCCAGAATTGGATCGTTGGGAGACTTTAAAAATATCAACCTCTGCATTGAGAAATATCAATAAATTAGGTATTTACGAATATTTAAAAGCTCAACATGCAAAAGGTTTTGATACTGGAATTAAACTTTAATTTTTCTCAAGCATTATAATAAAAAGTAAAAGCAATGGCAAAGAAGGCAAAAGGTAATAGATTACAAATAATACTTGAGTGTACTGAGCATAAAGCTTCGGGTATGCCTGGCACATCCAGATATATCACTCAAAAAAATAGAAAAAATACGCCAGATAGATTAGAACTTAAAAAGTATAATCCTATCTTGAAAAAATATACTGTTCACAAAGAAATTAAATAATAATGGCTAAAGTATCGAAAAACGCAAGGGTAGCTCAAAGAGCAGCAAATGCAGGTTCCGGTAAAGATCATGCTAAAGTAATTAAAAGCATCAAAGATCCTGTGACTGGAAAATACACTTTTAAAGAAATGATAATTCATAAAGACAAGGTAAAAGAGTTTTTCGCTGAAAACAAATAATTTTGTCTTTTAACTGATAATCAAAGGGTTATCTAAGTTTAAATAACTTGGATTGCCCTTTTTTATTTTGATAAAACCCCGTTTTGATTACTTCTAAAATAATGAATACCGAACCAATCCTAGTATGAGTTTTTTTAAAAAATTTTTCACTAAAGATAAAGAACAAGAGCTTGATGCCGGTTTAGAAAAAACAAAAACCAGCATTTTTGGGCAGATAACAAAAGCCGTAGCGGGAAAATCAAAAGTTGACGAAGAGTTTTTAGATGACCTAGAGCAAATCTTGATTTCATCTGATGTAGGACTCGACACGACCGTAAAAATCATTGATAAACTCGAAGAAAAAGTAGCGGCTGACAAGTATCTCAACACAAATGAGCTCAATGAGATACTCAAAAATGTCATCATTTCTATATTGTCGGAAAATAACACCGTGGACATCGAAGACTTCAATCCACCTGCCGAACACAAACCGTATGTTTTGCTTGTGGTAGGAGTAAACGGTGTAGGAAAGACCACGACCATAGGGAAACTTACCCATCAACTCATGAAAATGGGTAAGTCAGTGGTGTTAGGTGCTGGAGATACTTTTAGAGCCGCTGCCGTTGATCAATTAAAAATATGGGCTGATAGAACAGGAGCATACTTTTATAGCAAAGGCATGAATACCGATCCTGCTGCCGTAGCCTATGAAACGGTACAATTTGCCCAAAATATGGAATTGGATGTGGCCATCATCGATACAGCCGGAAGGTTACATACCAAAAAGCACCTGATGGATGAGCTTACAAAAATTAAAAAATCCATTGATAAAAAATATCCCGGGGCACCTCATGATGTCCTTTTGGTCCTAGATGCCACCACAGGCCAGAATGCCATTGAGCAAGCTAAGAGATTTACCGAAGCGACAGACGTTACAGCCATAGCATTAACCAAGCTGGACGGCACAGCAAAAGGAGGTGTAGTACTTGGAATAAGTGATCAATTCAAAATCCCTATCAAATATATAGGTATCGGAGAAGGTATTGACCAACTTCAAGTGTTTAATAAAAGAGCTTTTGTTGAATCATTGTTTAAATAAAAATCACGATATTATGAAGAGAATTTCTTTGTTGTTTTTACTACTCGTTTTTGTTCTTTCAAGCACCTATGCACAGAAGGAATCGACGCCTAATCCATTTGATTATGGAAAAATGTGGACATTTGAAAACCCACCTAAAGAATGGTTTAAGGAAGCTTATAACTTCGAACCCGGCAATGCTTGGTTTGATACAGTAAGAAAAAGTAGTTTGAGGTTTGCCAGTTGGTGTAGTGCCTCATTTGTATCAGCTGATGGTCTGATTATGACCAATCACCACTGCTCTCGCGACGTCGTCGTAGGATTACAACATGATGGAGAAAATTTTGACAAAAATGGTTTCTATGCACAAACACTTGCCGATGAAAGAAGAGCAGAAGGTCTTTTTGTAGAGCAATTGATACAAGTAGCAGATGTTACTGATCTTGTCAAGGAGAAAACCAAAGGTATATCGGATGATGGAATGGAAGCCGCTACACAAGCCGCCCTCGACGAAATCAGTAAAATGTATGGTGAGAAAAATGGCTGGGAAAATCTAAGAATACAGGTGGTTACCTATTACTCTGGTGGAAAATATTCAGTCTATGGATACAAAAAATTTGATGATATCAGATTGGTCATGATTCCCGAATTAGAATTGGGGTTCTTTGGTGGTGATCCCGACAATTTTACTTATCCAAGATATAATTTAGATGTGACATTTTGGAGAGCTTACGATAAAGATGGTAAGCCGCTAAATACATCGCAAAACTTCTTGAAATTCAACAAAAATGGTGCAAAAGAAGGCGATCCTGTTTTCGTCGTCGGTAATCCCGGCAGAACCGAAAGATACCGAACGGTAGCACAATTAGAATATGACAGAGATTACAGATTCCCGAGTACTGTGGCTTTCTTAACTCACAGGAATGAATTGATGATGAAAGAATACAATGAAATAGCGTCTGATCCTAGCAAAGAATATGAAGCTCAGGAATTGTTAAACAACATTGCCAATGTGGCTAATTCCATGAAAGCATATACCGGAATTTTAAAAGGGCTCAATACTCCTGAACTATTTGAAAGAAAAGTAGCCATGGAAAATTATATAAGAAGTAAAACTGGGGATGATTCTGATTGGGTAGCTTTAGAAAACGAATACAAATTACTAAATCCCTATGGATGGGCGGTAAGTGATCTTGCACCATCTCCACTACGTGGAAAAATATTCAATTTATATTATAAAGTATATCAGCTAGATGAAATGCTTAATTCAGGCAATTATTCAGATTCCCAAATCGCGGAGTTGAAAAAAAGTATTGAAGATGACAGAGCAGCATTTAATGACCCCAAAGAACTCGAGTGGTTCAAAGTATGGTTAGATGAAGCACAGGCCTCTGTTTACCCAGGCGATAATACCATAAGCAACTTGTTGATGGGCAAGACAACGGATGAATACGTTGATATGCTAAAACAAAAATCTGCTGTAGCCAACGAAAAAATGATGATGTCAAATGAAAAGGATGGAAACAGACCGATAAAAGAGGATGATATGATGTTGGTCGGGGCAAGAGCTATCGTACCAAAATTCTATGAAGCATCGAAAGCATTTCAGATGTCAGGTTCAAAAAGAAAAATGTTAGAAGCTAAGATTGCCAATCATGCATTCAATGTATATGGTACTTCTCTTTCTCCTGATGCGACATTTACTCTTAGAATATCAGACGGTGTGATGAAAGGATATGATTACAATGGCACGACGGCCCCTGTACATACGACTTATTTTGGCTTATACGACCGGTATTATAGTCACAATAAAGTGTTCCCTTGGAATCTACCGGAGAGATGGTTAAATCCTTCTCTAGACTTGTTGATGTCTCCTATGGATTGCATCTCCACGAATGACATTATCGGTGGTAATTCTGGTAGTCCATTGATTAATAAAAACAGAGAAGCCGTGGGTTTGATATTTGATGGAAATATTGAATCATTACCTGGAAATTTTATTTTTGATGAGGTAGGAAACAGAACAGTTTCAGTCCATGCCGGAGGTATCTATGCCGCACTTAAGTATATATATAAGGCGGAAAGATTGGTGAATGAATTGGACAAATAATTTCGTTTGAATTATTTGAGATAAAGAGAGATGTTGTTAGAATAACATCTCTCTTTATTTTTAGAAGAAGAAAGTTTAAGTGTATTTTTGAATTTTCAAATATATTGATAACATGGAAAAAAAATATTTTGACCCTAAAGACTTAGCAAAATTTGGTGAAATCACGAAGTATCAAAAGGATATGGGTACCAAATTTTTTGATTGGTATGGTGAAGTTTTCTCTGGAGATACCGCCCTTACAGAAAGAGAAAAATCTCTGATTGCCTTGGCTGTTGCTCACACCGTGCAGTGTCCCTATTGCATCGATGCCTATACAACTGCTTGTCTTGAAAAAGGGGCAGACGAAGAGCAAATGATGGAAGCCGTACACGTGGCCGCAGCGATTAAAGGTGGAGCCACTCTTGCCTTTGGAATTCAGATGATGAATCACGCCGAAAAAATGAATATGTAATTTTCATGGGGGTTAAACAAAGAAGTAAATCACTCAGCGCATCAGGAAATCAACTAGCAAACACTTTTTTCCAATTAGAAATTCTTAACAAAAAAGAATTGCTACCCACTAGTTATGTAAAGTTTAAAGATAAAATAGCTCAAGTAGGTGTTCCAAATATTGATGTAGTACCGGTCGAGATATTTCAGCTTAATATCGGAAAGTTATGCAACCAAACTTGTGCTCATTGTCACGTCGATGCCGGTCCTGACAAAAAAGAAGAGCAAATGACTAAGCCTGATTTGGAAAGGTGTTTGCTTATAATAAAGGCTGTTGATTCTATACATACGGTGGACATCACGGGAGGTGCTCCTGAAATGAATGTAAACTTTAGATGGTTTGTAACTGAGGTAAGAAAACTCAATAAAAAAATCATCAATCGGTGTAATCTTACAATAATTAGGTCTAATCCCAAATACTATGATTTACCGGAGTTTTTTGCCGAAAACGAGGTTCACATTGTTTCATCACTACCCTATTTCTCAGCTTCACGTACCGACAAGCAAAGGGGGGACGGCGTCTTTGAAGACAGCATATCGGCCTTACAAATGCTCAATAAAGTGGGTTATGGTATTGTAGATAACTTAAAACTTGACTTGGTCTATAATCCTTCCGGTGCATTCTTGCCCGGGTCTCAATGTTCCCTTGAAAATGAGTTCAAAAGGCAATTGTTACGCAGATATGATGTCAAATTTCACAACCTCCTTTGCATCACTAACTTACCAATTAGCCGATTTTTAGACTATCTCATCGAAACTGATAATTATACGGATTATATGGAAACCTTGGCCAATGCGTTTAATCCGGCAACTTTGGATGGGTTAATGTGCAAGAATACCATCTCGGTAAGTTGGGATGGGAATCTGTATGACTGCGATTTTAATCAAATGCTCAATTTAAAAGTGGCGAGTAATTCACAGCACATTTCAAATTTCGATGTCCAACAACTCAATCAACGAAAAGTCATCATCAATGAACATTGCTATGGATGTACAGCCGGCGCCGGAAGCAGCTGTGGAGGGGAATTGGTTTGATATTCCCCTTGTTACAATTTTAATATCCTTCGTACGACGATTCCTTTCTTAAAGTAAAAGTTAATAGTATAAATCCCACTATTTAAATCGGCGATATTGACACGATTATCGCCAACATTGACATCAATTTTCTTAATTATTTCACCGATTTCAGAGAATACAATTGCCTGG
>Ga0116151_10003188_pt1 | contig 14773 bp, 15 predicted proteins | sample AD_UKC117_MetaG_FD_89893 | JGI IMG/M metagenome (GOLD analysis project Ga0116151, IMG submission 89893) | Active sludge microbial communities of municipal wastewater-treating anaerobic digesters from Hong Kong - AD_UKC117_MetaG | ecosystem: Engineered > Bioreactor > Anaerobic > Digestate...
CGCGTGGCCGCGTCCACGTCGCCGGTCCGCTGCGCGGTTGCCTGCTCTGCAACGCCCATACGCCACAGCAGGCCGACGAATGCCAGCAAGCTCATGCCGAGCAGCACGCCGAATCCGACTGCCCAGACCGGGAAGCGCGCCCGTGGTGGCGCCACTTTCACCTCGAACATGCCCGGCGCACTTTGCCGCTGCCGGTCGTTCTCAGACTTCTTCAGCGCATCGAGAATGATCGACATCTGTCAGCCGCCCGTGCTGCCGTTCGTGCGCAGGAATGGCGTGTTGGGCTCGCCCAGCGCCGCGTCCAGCGCTATCTGCGTCTGGACGCCCGCGATGCCATCCACGTCGAGGCGATGGCGGCGCTGGAAATCCTGCACCAGCGAGACGAGTGCGGCGTCATAGCGATCGCTCGGTTGTTCCTCCACTGGCAGGCCGTTGACCCGTTGCAGACTGCGACGCAACCAACGGACTGAAGGCGTGCGCATGCCGAACGACAGTGGCTTTGCGCCGCCTTCCGCCGGTCGCCACAGCAGCACGTAGTCGCCGAACCAGTTGCGTGACAGGTCGCCGATGCCGATCTCCCGCACAGCGCCGCCGAGATCGACGCGGGCGCGCTCATCGTCGAGACCGGTCAGCACGAGCTGGTGGGCCCGTCCTTGAGAGTCGCTGACGTTCAGGATGGCAGGTCGATTGAACAGTCGCAGCTGCGCGAGTGAGCCGCGCTGCACGAGGCATTCGAGACCCGCCCGATTGGCTTGTGAGCAGGGGTCCGTGCGACTGGCGACGTACCGCACTCCCCAGAGCGCAAACAGTTTGTTGTAGGCGTTGTCCGGATCGGTTTCGTTGTCGAAGCGGGCTAACAACTCTGCCAATGCCGGCGTGTTGCCCGGCGGCGCGCCGGTGGTGGTCTCGCTCCCGGCGTCACTCGCAGGCGCCGGCTGTGCCGCAGGCGCTGCGGCGGGCGCAGCGTTTGCCTCCGTGGTCGTGGCGGTGGTCGCCGGCGCTACTGTCGTCCGCCCGCTCCACCACAACCAGGCGCCGACGCCTGCGGCGCTGAGGAGCACCAGCCCCGCCGCCACCGCGGTCCAGGGTACCCAGCTCGGCTGCAGGCGCTTGCCGAAGACTTCGGCAGCCGCGGCTCGCACGATGCGGCTGCTGACCAGATGGATGTCCTGCGTGTAGGCGCCGAGCAAGGCGCGATCGCAGATGACGTTGATCAGCCGCGGGATGCCCTGCGACCAGCGATGCACCTCGGTGAGTGCGCTGCCTGAGAACACGTCACTGGTCGCGCCCGCTACTCGCAAACGATGCCGAATGTAGGCGTGCGTCTCGTCGGCCGACAACGGGTCGAGGTGGTAGCGACCGGTGATGCGTTGCGCCAATTGCCGCAATTCCACCCGTCCTAACAGCTCACGCAGCTCCGGTTGGCCGATCAGGATGATCTGCAGCAGCTTCTGGGTTTCCGTCTCGAGATTGGTCAGCAGACGCACCTGTTCGAGCACCTGCGGTGAAAGATTCTGCGCTTCGTCGACCACCAGTACGACGCGCTTGCCGTCGCCGTGCGCGCGCAGCAGGTAGCGACTCAGGATGTCGACCAGATCCTTGAGGCTGGCGGCGGCGTTGTCTGGAACGCCGATACCCAGTTCCTCGCAGATCGTCAGCAGGAACTCCGGCGCCGACATGCGCGGGTTCAGGATCAGCGCCACTTCGGCATTGCGCGGAATCTGGGCGAGCAGCGAGCGGATGACCGTGGTCTTGCCCGTGCCCACCTCGCCGGTCAGCTGGATGAAACCGCCCGCCTCGTTGATGCCATATACCAGGTGCGCGAGTGCCTCCGCGTGGCGCTCACTGAGATACAGGTAGCGCGGATCCGGCGTTATCGCGAACGGCTTTTCGTTGAGTCCAAAGAAGGAGCGATACATGGGCTTGTGCGGCTGTCCCCATAGTCAGCCGGGCAAACAGTATTGCACGGCTGGCCGCGTCGCGGCGAGCCGTGCAGGCGCGCGGCAGGCCTAGCTCTTTTGCCCCTTGAGCGGGCAGGTATTGAGCCCGAACAAGGCGTATACCGGGCAGTAGCCCATCAGGCCCGTCAGAACCGGCACGATTCCGATCAGAGCCCAGTATCGGTTCGGCCCCTCGATCACGAAGAACAATGCCAGCACGGCCAGGCCAACGACCACCCGCAGGGTGCGATCGACTGTGCCTTCGTTGATTTTCATGGGAGCCGCCTCGAGATGTGGTCGCCGCAATATCCGTGACTGGCTCGGGCGCTGTCTGTAACAGGAGTTACCAACATCGATAGGTGCTTCTACCTACAGGGGCACGATCCTGGATCAATCGACGTCATCCAGGTGGGGCAGGCTGCTGCCACGGCGCACGCTTTGCATGCCGAACTTTGCGCGGATGCTGTCCAGCGTCGAGTCGAGCCGAGGCGATACGGTGCTGCCGGTGCCGGCGAACAAGTCGAGCTGCTCAGCCGGTGCCAGATGTGACACGCCGACGCCCAACAGGCGAATCCTGGCGCGCGGCTGTTCATTTAACCACTGGCGCAGCAACTGCGCGGCGATGCTCGCCAGCAGGCGCGAGTCATTGCTGGGTGGTTCGAAACGTCGCTGGCGCGTCTGAGTCTGAAAATCCGCGCGCCGGATCTTGACGGTGACACAGGCGGCGCTCAACGACTTGTTACGCAGCCTTGCGCCGGCACGATCGGCGAGCTGCACGAGTTCGCCCATGAGCCGCGTGCGGTCACCGATATCCGTTGCGAAAGTCTCCTCCGCGCTGATCGATTGCTCGTTCCAGTCCGCGACCACGGGCCGCTCATCGACGCCACCGGCACGCGCGCGCATGCGCACACAGTCCCGCCCGAACAGCGGCCACAGCACCGCATCGGGTGCGCGCCGCAATTCGCCGAGCGTGCGAATGCCGGCGCGCTCGACACGCTCACCGAGCTTGCGGCCGAGCCCCGGCAAGCGTCGTACCGACAAGGGATCGAGCACGCTGTGGATTCGTTCCGGCGGAATGAGCGTCAGCCCATCGGGCTTGTTCAGATCCGAGCCGATCTTGGCGACGAGCTTGTTAGGCGCCACGCCGACCGAGGCGGTGAGTGCGGTGGTCGCGAGAATCCGCTCCTTGATGGCGCGCGCGATGCCGGCCGCGTCGCCGTGCAGTGATTGGCTAGCCGTGACATCGAGAAACGCCTCGTCGAGCGACAGGCCCTGCACGAGCGGCGTGAATTCATGGAAAATCGCGAAGATCTGTCGCGACGCCTCCTGATAGCGCTGCATGCGGGGCCGCACGCAGATCGCCTCCGGGCAGCGGCGCAGCGCTTCGGCGATCGGCATGGCAGAGCGCACGCCGAACTTGCGCACTTCGTAGCTGGCAGCCGCGACGACGCCGCGCCCGGACGTACCGCCGACGATCAACGGTTTACCGCGCAGTTCCGGATAGTCGCGCTGCTCGACGGACGCATAGAAGGCATCCATGTCGACGTGCAGGATGGCGCGCTGATGAGGCATCTGGCGCGGTGTCAGTAGATGCCTGGCAGCAGCTTCTTGACGCGACTCGCGTACTCGGCGTAGTCCGGGAAGCGCTGTCTCAACCAGGTCTCTTCACGCCGCGCCTTCGCATCGAAGAACAGCAGCAGCACCAGCGTACCGGCGAGATGCGTCAGCGACCAGAGAGCAATCGCGGTGCCCAGTGTCATCAGAATGACACTGCCATAGATGGGATGGCGCACGTACGCGTAGACGCCGCCCGTGACCAGCCGGGAGTCGTCCGGCGGATGCGGCAGCGGCGTGAGACTGCGCCCCATCCTGCGTATCGCGGTCGATGCGAGCAGCACGCCCGCTGCGATCAGCAGCAGCCCGACGGCCCGCGCCGCGGTGGGGCCAGCGCCTGGCCAGGCCGGCAGGCCGACGAATACTACTAACAGTACGATCTGCGCGAGCAGCCAGTACTCGCCGCGCTGGCCATCACGCCAGCCGCGCGCCGAGAAACCCCATCTGCGAAACATATTCATCAAACAGTCGCCACGCTGACGAGTACTGTCAGCACGAGTGCCGAGATCATCAGTACCGTATAGACGACGCCGAGTGCCGCGAACTTGGTGAGCGTGCGAGCGCGGCTCTCGCCATAGAAGCGCCGCATCGCCTTGTACAAATACCAACTCAAGTAGATGACCAGTGCCACCCACAGTGGATTCTCGAGCGCGCGCAGTCCTGGGATCGCGCTGACGATCAGCAGCAGCGCGAACAGAAAGAACACCACACTGTGAATGTGGATGAAGAACAGCAGATGCTCGATGAAGTACCGACGCGGCCGGCGATATAGCAGCTTCATGCCGAGCGCGAGCAGCGGCAACAAGATGAACAACGCCCGCGGCACGTTCTGCAGGAACTCCTGCTGTAGCGAGTCGCCACGATCGAGAACTGTCTTCTCGCAGCCCGCGACCAGCCGTGGCTGGATGCTGGCGACCCAAGGCCCTTGGTAGGAGATTCGCTGACAGAGTCGAGTCGCGCGCTGGGCAGGCGTCTCGGCCGGTGTAGCCGCAATATCCCGTTCCATATCGTCGAATGCGATCGTCGAGCCGCTCTCGGCGAAGATGCCGGCCAGCAGGAAGAACAGCAAGCTCACGACGATATAGAGGCGCACGGGCGGCAGATAGCGTGCGCGACGGCCGGCAAAGAACTCCTGCGTGACCAGACCGGGTCGAGCGAGCAAATGCCACAGCGTGCGCCACAGACGCGAATCGGCGTGCGTCAACCCCTCGGTTGCCTCGCGCACGAAATGCCAGACTGAATGCACGCGCGTTTCGTGCTTTTGCCCGCATCCCGAGCAGTACCTGCCAGCGAGCGGCAGGCCACAGTTCAGGCACCGCTGGGCTGTCGGTACGGTGGGCATGGCGCCACTCAACGCAACCTCCCGTGGAACGCTTCAGGCTACCTGCGTGTCGTCCGGGGCCGCAAAGATCTCGTTGAAATCGCCGACATTCTTCGCGGCCAGGTCGGCGGGCGAGAAATCGTCGACGTGGATCAACTCCATGATCTTGCGATCGTAGTCCCGCAGGAACGTGGCTTCGGTTTCCGAAATGATGCCGAGCGCGAGCGCCTGCGAGATCTGGCCGGGCACGTCGAGTGCCGTGACCCGACCGGTCTTCTCACCTTCCACGCGAATCTTCTTCTGCAGTGGTTCGGCTCGCTCCGCCAGCACCAGGGCTTCCTGCAGCAAGCCGAGCGGATTGTTAGGCTCCAGTGTCTTGTAGATGTACTCGCAGAGCCGCTCCCGCGCCTCGGTGGGATACAGGATCGCCTCGGCGAGCTTGCGTCCCTGCCGATCACTCGGCGCGGAATACGACAGACCGCGCGGAAAGATCAGCGCGGCCATGGCGCCCGCCAACAGCCGGTTGGGGAAGTTCTGCAGGAAGCCGTGCAGCGCCTGCTGCGCCTGGTAGAGCTGATGGCGACAGGCCCATTCGACGATCGGTAGATCGGCCTCGGGCCGCCCCTGATTGTCGTAGTGCTTCAGCACCATCGAGGCGAGGTACATCGCTGACAGCACATCGCCGAGCCGCGCTGACAGATTTTCTTTCTTCTTGAGATAGCCGCCGAGGGTCAGCATCGCGACGTCGACGGCGAAAGCGAACGACGCCGAGAACCGCACGACGTGCTGATAGTAGCGTTTGGTCGGTCCAACGTCGGGCACGCGTGTGAAGCGGGCGTGCGTGAGCGCCATCACGAGCGAGCGGACCGCGTTGGAGATGGCGAAGCCCATGTGACCGAACAGCGCCTTGTCGAAATCGTCCACGCCCTGCTTGCGATCCGGGTTGCGTGCCGCTTCCATCTCCTTCAGCACGAAGGGATGGCAGCGAATCGCACCCTGACCGAAGATGATCAGCGAGCGCGTGAGGATGTTGGCACCCTCCACCGTGATCGCGACCGGGATCACCTGGTAGTTGCGTGCTAGGTAGTTGCGCGGCCCCATGCAGATACCTTTGCCGCCGTGCACGTCCATCGCATCGTTGGCGATCTGACGGCCCATCTCGGTGACGTGGTACTTCAGCATGGCCGACGGGACCGACGGTTTCTCGCCGCCATCGATGGCGCCAGCGGTGACCGAACGCGCGGCGTCCATCGTGTAGGTCAAGCCGACCATACGCGCGAGCACCGCCTCGACGCCTTCGAACTTGCCGACCGACATGTTGAACTGGCGACGAATGCGCGTATACGCACCCGATGCCCAGACACCCACTTTGGCGCCGCCCGTGGCGTTCGACGGCAACGAAATGCAGCGGCCCACTGACAACTGCTCCACCAGCATGCGCCAGCCCTGGCCGGCCATCTTCGGTCCACCGATGATGAAGTCGAGTGGCACGAACACGTCCTTGCCCTGGATCGGTCCGTTCTGGAACGGCACGTTCAGCGGGAAGTGACGGCGACCGATGGTGATGCCCTTGGTGTCGCGCGGAATCAATGCCACCGTGATGCCCCGATCCCGCTCGCCGTCCAGTAACTTGTCCGGATCGAACAGGCGGAAGGCGAGGCCGATCACCGTGGCTACCGGTGCCAGCGTGATGTAGCGTTTGGAGAAGTTCAGCTTCAGGCCAATGATTTCTTTGCCTTGCCACATGCCGCGGCAGACCACACCGGTATCGGGCATCGAGGCGGCATCGGAGCCTGCGCGCGGACCGGTGAGGGCGAAGCAGGGCACTTCCTCGCCGCTGGCGAGTCGCGGCAGGTAGTAGTTCTTTTGTTCTTCGGTGCCGTAATGATTTAGCAGCTCTGCCGGGCCGAGGGAATTCGGCACCGCAGTCGTCGACGACAGCAGCGCGCTGCGGCTACTCAGCTTGGCGAGGACACAGGAATGCGCATAGGCGGAGAACTCGAGCCCGCCGTAGCGCTTCGGGATGATCATCGCGAAGAAGCCCTGGGTCTTCAGGAACTCCCACACCTCGGGCGAGAGATCGGCACGATTGTGGGTGAAATCGAAGTCGTCGACCATGCGACAGAGCTGTTCGCACGGTCCGTCGAGAAAGGCGCGTTCTTCGCTCGTCAGCACTGGTGCCTTGGACGCCAGCAACTTCTCCCACTTCGGCTTGCCGGTGAAAAGCTCACCATCCCACCAGACGGTACCGGCCTCGAGCGCCTCCTTCTCGGTCTGCGACATGGTAGGCAGCATCTTGAGATAGGCCTTCATGAACGGCCGTGTGATCAGCGCCTTGCGCAGCGGCCGGACGTTGAACAGCCAGAGCGCGGCGAGCATCACCCACAGGAAGCCCTTCCAGATGCCGGCCGGCGGTGCGATGAACGTATAGGCCGCGAGCAACACCGTGAACACGATCGTGAAGATCAGCAGCGGCAGCCGCTTGTACGTCATGAAGATGACGAAGCCGATGAACAGCAAAGTGAAGATCGTGCCGACTTGCGCAACGTAGTACGCAAAGCCTGCGACGACGAGAAAGGCAACGATGGCTCCGAACATGAGGCGCGCTCCTGGTTACAGACGTGGCGCGGTGTGGCGCTGCAGGCCGGTGGCGGCAGCGCGCTCCGGCGGACAACGTGCAATATAACGCTTTTGTGCGCTGCGGCGCGAGTAGTGAGCGCTACTTGTTGGTGGACTTGGCGCGCGCTGCCGGGAACTGCACCGACAGCGCGACGCTAGAGCCTTGTCCAGGGCGCGACCAGATACGCACTCGTCCGCCGACTCTTGCGAGTCGGACTCTCATCGAGCGTAGCCCGAGCCCAATTCCACCATCGACTGCTGCTGAAGTGATGCCACGCCCATCATCGCCCACCAGGATCATGAGCCGCTCGCGCCTCTGGACGATCCTCACGGTAATCCGATCGCAGTCGGAATGTTTGGCCGCGTTGCGAATCGCCTCCACGCACGACAGGCCGAGCGCGTTCGCAGCCGGTTTTTTGATGTCGCGCGGCAGATTGTGCTGCAAGTCGACCCGAACAGCGCCCGACGAGGGATATTCAAGTAGGTGCCTGCGAACCAAATCGAGCAGGCCGGTGCGAGAGACCTCCGGTGAGCGCAGCTCGCCCATCAATTGGTGCACCGACGCAATTGAGCGTGCGGCGATTTCTTCCAGGGTCGCCAGCCGTTCGTGCATGGCCGGCTGACCCGCAAACGACTGGCTCATTGCCGCAATCTCGAGATGCAGGCCGCACAAATCCTGCGCCGTCGTGTCGTGCAGGCGAAAGGCAAGCTCCTCGCGTTCGGCGTCACGCGCCCGATAAGCAGCCCGCCGCGCGGCGCTACGGTCGAACGCAAACGTTTCGAAACGCGGCAACCCAGCCGCCAAGGCAGGGTCGAGGCGCCGCAGATGCAGCTCGACTGGTAGACGCACACCATCCTTGTACACTATGTCTGCCTCGAAGCCGCTCGCGCCATTCGGTGCGGTGTCGAGCGCCGCCACCGCAGCATCGAGGGCTGGCAGGGAACCGGCGTCGATCAGCTGCGAACGGTGCATCGTCGAGCCAGTCCGTGTGGCTCGTCAGCAACGTTCGATCTCGCATAGTGCCTCGACAGTACCACAAAGCCGGCATCGTTGCCAGTCGGCGAGCAGAGCAAACTACTAACTATAAGATCAGTACGTGCGCACGCGAGATAGCGACTACCGTCGATACGATACGTTGAGCGAGGCTGTAGCGGCGCCCGCGCCGCCCGGCTCAGTGCGCACGGAACACGAGCTGCAAGAGTTCGCCACTCGCATTCTTCTCACCAGCGGGCTTGTCATCCACGAAAGTCGTGACCGAACAGGGCGCAGTCGTCGGTATGTCACCGATGCGCACGCGAGCTAACCAGTCGTCTGTTGCGGCTTCAACATCATGCAGGGGTGACTTGGTCCAGACCGTGAGCACCAGCGCGCCGCAGCCGAGGTCGATGTAGGTCTGCACCGTGCGTTCAATGACCGGCACCGCCTCGAGTTCGCGCGACGGCTCATTCGGCACTGCGATGGCGCCGATCGCAACGGCCTTTTTCGAGTAGCTCACCCTGGTGATAGCCCGGCCACCCTGCTCGCTGCGGACGATGTCGCTCACCCATTGCGGCATCGCATCGGATTGCCGCTTGCCGAGGTCTGCCTCGAACTGCTCCAGGGCGCTCGTCGCGAACGCCGGCATTACGGTCATCAGCGTCACATCGAGATGGCGAACTGGCTCGACGTACAGATTCGCCTCGTCGGCAGTCGAGGTGAAATAGAACTCCCAGGCGGGATCAACGTCGAAGTCGATCGACTGCGCGCCCACTGGGCCGCCGAGCGCGCACAGTGCCAGTAGCGTGCCGGCAAAACGCATCGCGCCTAGCCTAACAACTCCTGCACGCCCTCGCGCTCTTCGGCGAGTTCCGCGAGGCTCGCGTCCATCCGCTGACGGGAGAATCCGTCGATCGAGAGGCCCTGCACGATCTGGTAGTCGCCGTTCTTGCAGATCACAGGATAGGAATAGATGACGCCCTCGCGGATGCCGTAGCTGCCGTCCGAGGGCACGGCCATGCTGACGATGTCACCGGCCGGCGTCCCGCGCACCCAGTCGCGCACGTGATCGATCGCGGCAGACGCCGCTGACGCTGCCGACGACGCCCCGCGTGCCTTGATGATCGCTGCACCGCGCTGCTGCACAGTCGGGATGAAGGTGTCTTCGTACCACTTGCGATCGACCAGCGAATGCGCAGCTTTGCCGTCCACCGTGCAATGACCGAGATCAGGGTACTGCGTCGAGGAGTGGTTACCCCAGATGACCATGCGCTGGATCTGGGTGACATGGCTGCCAGTCTTCTCGGCGAGCTGCGACAGCGCGCGATTGTGGTCGAGCCGGGTCATTGCCGTGAAATTGCGCTGATTGAGGTCCGGCGCGTTCGAGCGGGCGATGAGCGAATTGGTGTTGGCCGGATTGCCGACGACCAGCACCCGCACGTTGCGGTCAGCGACAGCGTTCAGCGCCTTGCCCTGTGCCGAGAAGATCTGTGCATTGGCCAGCAAGAGGTCCTTGCGCTCCATACCCGGACCGCGCGGTCGAGCGCCAACCAGCAGTGCGACGTGGCAATCCTTGAAGGCCACCTTGGCATCGTCCGTTGCGACGATCTTGTTCAATGTCGGAAAGGCGCAATCGTTCAGTTCCATCACCACGCCGCCGAGTTGCGGCAAGGCGGGCGTGATCTCGAGTAAGTGCAGATTGACCGGCGTGTCCGCGCCCAGCATCTGACCGGATGCGACACGGAAAGCGAGGGCGTAACCGATCTGGCCGGCGGCGCCGGTGATAGCGACATTGACAGCGGGTTTCATCTAACAGAGCTCCAGCGACGAGAGGCGCGCGAGTTTACCAGCCTCGCTCGGCCACAGCTGCCTCGAGCGCCGCCCGTGACCACGAGCGGCGTCATTCGTCATCGATTCGGCTCGGTCGGCGCAGCCGGCAGCTCGTGCAACCGCGGGTCGTCCGGATAGGCCAGACGGAAATTCTCGAGTTCGTGGGCGGCTACCCGCAGCTGGCCGTTGGCCCGGAGCCGCTCGATTCGATCCCACCAGGCGTCTGCCGATAGCGGTGGCGCAGATCCAGCCTGTGCGTCGGCAGCGGGCACCGCCTCGCTGGCGGCCGCCTGACCCTGTTGTCTGGCAAGTTCACTCAGCGCGCGCGACGCGTCGGCAGCGCGTGCAGCCTTGGCGGCAGGCGCGATGTCTGCGGCGGAAGATTCCGTCGTAGCCATCAGTTCTGATTCGCGTGCGGTGTAATTTCGCTCGGCCATACCATTCTGTTCCGTGGGCGCTTCAATCGCTCGGCTTCGATCGGACAGTAGCGGCGGCGGTGGCGGCGCAAAATCGCGCCGCTCCGCCGGCCCGGCGGGTGCAGTCTGCTGCGGTGCTGCCGCGGGTGCGGCTGCTGCGTCAGCCACCTCAGCGGATTCAGCGGGTACCGCGCGCGCAGCGTTTTGCACGCTCACTTCGCCGGCCGGCTGTCCAGCCGAGTCGCCGCGAGTTGGCAGTCCCACGTTCAGGACGATCGTGAATGCGAGCACGACGGTGGCAGCGATCGCGACAGGCAAAGCCCAGCGCGTGCCGCGATACACCGACGTCGGCGGCTCGGCATGGATCGCTGCACGCGCACGCGCCAGCACGGCGCGATCGATGTCCGGAGACGGTTCGAGCGAATCGACTGCGTCGTCGCGCGGAAACAATGCTCGCCGGCGCCGCACGTACGCTTCGAACTCGAGCTCGCTGGCGTCGTCGGGCTGGCTCGGCAAGTCCTCGCGGCTCATCGCAGCTCACCCGCTGCCGGTGTCAGGGCCCGCTTGAGTTTGTTGACGGCGTAGCGCAGTCGGCTCTTCGCGGTTTCGGCACCCACGCCGACCACTTTGGCAATCTCTTCGACCGACAAGGCCGATTCCTCGTGTAACAAGAATACGTCGCGCTGCTCAGCCGGCAATGCAGCCAGCGCGGCACGATAGCGGGCGCTGTTGTCAGCGCGTTCCAGTTCGACATCGGGGCGGGAGTGGTCGGGCGCCGCCAGTGTGTCCGCTGTGTCCGTGTCGTCGATGGACGTGCCGCGCGGACGCACGGCGCTGCGCCGGCAATGATCGATGAAGCAGTTGTGAGCCAGCGTGAACAGGAACGTCTGAAATTTGGCGCGCGGCTCATAGCGGGACCGCGCTGCGATGACCCGACCCCAGACTTCCTGGAACAAGTCGTTAGCCAGCTCCGGATCGCGCGCGTGTCGCATCAGGTACCGATAGAGTGCGGCACGGTGGCGCGCATACAGCAATTCGAACGCACGTGCATTGCCACCGGCATAGTCGAGCATCAATTGCGCATCGTCGCGGCTGGAATCGTCCATTGCCGCAACTGTACGCGCCCGCGCTCGCGGCGCGTAGTGCTCACAACTCGTCTGTCCGTCCAGCAACGGGGCAGCCGTGAAGCTTGCAATGATCGCGCTCACGAGCCGCCGGCTAGGGCTGCGCTCGCATCCAGCACCACGTAGATCGGCACCAGTCCGTCACCCGTGTGCAGCCAGTGCGCGGAGGTCACTAGCATGCGCGGTGGCGTGAAGTCGGGCCAAGGCGCATCGATTGGATGGCAGACCATGCCGATTCGCGGCACACGCGGGTCGCTCTCGGCCATGCCCGCCGCCAGGACACCATGAACCCCTACAATACCTATTAGAAACAATAACTTAGGAGCCATACGCTGTCCCTCCGCCGAGCCCGTCCAGCCTAAGGATTAAACGCAGCAGGAAATATTTTGGGGTTACGGGGTTGACACTGAACTAGTGTTGTAGTTATATATAACACCAAGGCGAGAGGCGAACTGCATAGGGCAGCACGCCAAACCCGTCAACCATAAGGAGCTCACAATGTCTGCCAACTTCACCAAAGCCTTCGCTTGCGCCATCGTTGCCGTGGTTCTGACCACCGCAGCCAGTTGGACATTCGTCGACTCGACGTCGATCGTCCGCGTGAACGACTTTGCGGCATCCACCACACAGCTGGCCGCGACTGTGGCCAGTGCTCTGGTACGCTAGTCCAGTCATTGCCCAGTACACGACTGAGTGGTACCGGGCAGATGGACCTCAGCTTTAAGGCCACAGCCGGAGTGCGCATGGATCCGCAATGGGACGACAGCCAGCCGATCTATCGGCAACTGCGCGACCGAGTGGTAGCGATGATCCTCGAGGGCGTCCTCAAGGAAGGTGATCCGCTACCGTCGGTCCGCAGTGTCGCGGCCGAGTTCCGGCTCAATCCGCTCACGGTGCTCAAGGGCTACCAACAGCTCGTGGACGAGCAGCTCGTGGAGAAGCGGCGTGGTCGCGGCATGTACGTGATGGAAGGTGCGACGCGCGCACTGATGAAGGACGAGCGCCAGAATTTCCTCGACGTGGAATGGCCGCGGGTCTACGCCACGATCCAGCGCCTGGGGCTATCTACCGCCGACTTGTTGACCCGCGGCGCTGCGGCCGCCCCCTCGCAACCGTTCCCGACGCTCGCGTCGCAGGGGACCGGCACGAACCAGGACGACAACAATGACAACCGTGATTGAAGCACGCGGTCTCACCAAGAATTACGGCAGCACCCGCGCGCTGCAAGGCATCGACCTTACAGTTGAAGCCGGACGCATCGTTGGCCTGATCGGACCCAACGGCTCCGGCAAGACGTCGGCCATCAAGGCAATCCTCGGACTCACATCGTTCGACGGCGAGCTCAAGGTGTTAGGTCTCGATCCGCACCAACAGCGTGATGCGCTGATGCAGAACGTCTCGTTCATCGCGGATGTGGCCGTGCTGCCGCGCTGGATCAGGGTGTCGCAGACACTCGATTTCGTCGCTGGCGTGCATCCGCGCTTCGAGCGTGCCCGCGCGGAAGAATTCCTGCGCAAGACCGACATCGGCATGAAGAAGCGCGTACGCGAGCTCTCCAAAGGCATGGTCACCCAACTGCACCTTGCGCTGATCCTGGCGATCGATGCCAAGCTGCTGGTGCTCGATGAGCCTACGCTGGGCCTCGACTTGCTGTTCCGACGTTCTTTCTACGACACGCTCCTGAACGATTATTTCGACAAGGAGCGCACGATCCTCGTGACCACCCATCAGGTGGAAGAGGTGGAGCACCTGCTCACCGATGTCGTGTTCATCCAGCAGGGCAAGATCAAGTTGTCGCAATCGGTCGAGTCATTGAGCGAGCACTACGTGCAGCTCATACCGACGCCGGACAATTTGCCACGGGCTCGCGCCCTCGGGCCGTTCTATGAGCGCGAAGTGTTCGGCCGCACCGCCATGATGTTCGAGGGCAGGAACATCGAGGACTTGCGGCCACTCGGTGAAACGCGCACGCCCAGCATCGCCGATCTGTTCGTAGCGAAGATGCAGCCTGCTGGCGCCTGGGTGTCGCCGGTCGCGGAGGTGGCGGCATGAACGTCCTCGTGACCCTGGTCAAACGCGAGTTTTGGGAGCATCGCGCACTGTGGCTGGTGCCGCTCCTGATCGGCGTCGCAATCGTCGTGTTGGCGGCGTTCGAGGGTGTCCATGTCGGCGATCGGGTGAACATCTCGATCGATCTGGACTCGAGCGTAGCCGCAAACGATCTGGAGCCGCAGGAACGCGCTGCGCTACAGTCGCTGACCGAACTGCCGGCCAACAAGAAACAAACGATCTACCTGATGACGCTCGTGACATTTCTCACGGTCCACATGCTGGCAATCGGGATCGTCGTGTTCTTCTATCTGCTCGACTCGCTCTACAGCGAGCGCAAGGACCGCAGCATTCTGTTCTGGAAGTCCCTGCCGGTATCCGACGGTGTGACCGTCCTTTCCAAGGGCTTGGTGGGGTTGCTGATCGCACCGCTGTTGGCGATCGGCATGGCCGCTCTCACGCAGATCGTGTTTGGCGGTATCTGGGCCTTGAAGTTCGGTGGCTCGTCGATCGGCTCGGTCATGCCGGCCTGGGACACCGCTGTTTGGCTGAAATTCCAGGGGCTGACCTTGCTGGCGTTCTGTGTCGGCGCGCTGTGGTATGCGCCAATCGCAGGCTACCTGCTGCTGGTCTCTGCCTGGGCGCGTCGCAATGTGTTCCTGTGGGCGGTGATGCCGCCAGTATTGCTGGCCGTCGGCGAGAAATTGCTGATGGGCAGCGACTACATCGGCGAGTTCATCGGTCGCCGGATGCTGGGTGTGGCCGAGATTTTCAGCGTCGATGCGCGCTACAGCTCAGCCGATGCCGGAGAATTCGGTGCGGCCGCAGTACAGCCGATCGACCGGGCGCTGGCAGCCATCGATCCTGCCGGCTTCTTTCTCACG
>Ga0116151_10003190_pt1 | contig 14770 bp, 16 predicted proteins | sample AD_UKC117_MetaG_FD_89893 | JGI IMG/M metagenome (GOLD analysis project Ga0116151, IMG submission 89893) | Active sludge microbial communities of municipal wastewater-treating anaerobic digesters from Hong Kong - AD_UKC117_MetaG | ecosystem: Engineered > Bioreactor > Anaerobic > Digestate...
GGTGTAAGGATTAAATTAATCATAAGAGGTTCGTGTGCATTAAAACCGGGTATAAAAGGCTTAAGTGAAAATATAGAAGCCATTAGCATTATAGACCGTTTTCTGGAACATTCGCGTATTTTTTATTTTTACCACGGAGGAGAGGAAAAAATATATATCTCGTCGGCAGACTGGATGGTACGCAACTTAGATAATCGCATTGAGCTAACCTGCCCTATTTACGACGAAGAAATAAAAAAAGAGCTGAAACACATGCTTAAAATCCAACTTAAGGATAATGTAAAAGCACGAATCCTGGATGAAAAACAGCAGAACCTTTATGTACGCAACAATAAACCTAAAATAAGGACTCAAACCGCTTATTACGAATTTTTAAAACGGAAAATTGCACAAACAAAAAACAAATAAGCTCATTTCAACGATTTTTAGTTAGCATTACTGCCAATAAAATGTTAGATTTGTGTAAAAGACTAAAGCTATGGAAAGACGCGAAGACCTTAAATTTTTATATTCTGGCACAGAAATAAATGTAACAGTATTACAACAAATGTTAGAAGAAAATGATATTGCATCGCTTATTCGTAATGACATGCAATCGGGAATGGCTGCCGGTTTTGGTGGCGGGCTTTCGGGATTTGCTGCCAAATTATATGTTACCGAACAAGATTTTGATGCTGCCCGGGCAATTTTAGATGAATTTAAAAACTCGATTGACGAAGAATAAATCTGCAAATAAATATTTTATCTAAACAAGCGGAATATAGTTTGGTTTTCGTTGGGTAAACGATACAATTTGTGTATAACCCACTTCTATTAAAAGCTGAATGGCATCATTAAAATAACGTGCAAGGTGCGGAATGTGATGCGAATCGGAACCTAGTGTTACCGGAACACCATGGTTAAAACACTGCTTTAGAAAGTCAACTGAAGGATAAAATTCCTTACAAGGTTTATCCTTTCCACTGGTATTTAATTCGACGACCGCATTCGACTCTGCAAAAACTTTTGCTGTTTCTTCGTAGATTGCATCAAGATTAAAAGATGGATAAAAAGCGAATTTCTTAGCCAAATCGGCATGCCCTATAATATCAAATAACTTCGATTTAGCTGCTTTCTGAATTAACAGAAAATAATCATTATAAAACTTATCAATGTCTATCGAATGGTAATCATCAACAATAGTGTCAAAATTCCAGTTATTAATATAGTGAACCGAACCAATTGCATAATCAAGCGGAAATTTTTCCAGCATTTTCCTTATCTCATCTTCCTTACCATCAATATAATCCACCTCAAAACCAAATTTAACTTTAACAGGACTCGAAGAATTATTCTTTAACGAAATAATATCATCAGAAAGCTTTAATAATTGGGATTCTTTTACCGCCCAATCGGGATAATGCAAACAGAGGTGGTCAGAAAAGCCTATTTCGCTTAAGTTTTTTTTATATGCTGTATCCAAAAGTTCTTTATACGTATTTTTCCCATCAGAATATAACGAATGTGTATGGTAATCAATCATAAAATTATATTATATCGATTTCAATTTGTTTCTTAAAAAATACAAACTTAATCGAAATATAATTATTCCTGATAAAACAGCAAAAATAAACCAAACAATTAAAGCGCCAATTATCAGATGCAACATTAAATGGAAATCCTGCCAAAGGAAATCAAAGAGATATAGTTTTTGCCAATGAAACTCAACGATGATTTTACGAATACCAAAAACGAAAGCACCCAACCTATAATAAGGGATTAATAAAATAATTTGAAGTGGGAAAACAAAGTAATGCACTACAAGAACAACTGCAACATTAAGCTTTAAAAGCACAGAAATAATAATACACAAAACAGAAGTTACACCCACCACTGGAAAAACACCAATAACAAAACCAGCAGCAATTGCCAGTGCCAGACTTTCCGGACTAACCCCCTGTTGCAAAAACTTTAACACCGGATGTATAAGTTGATTTTTTATTTTATCTTTAATCAGCATAAGACTATATTTATGAAAAATATAATCCTAAAAAGAACAAACTATTTGATTTACATTAAGTTTTTATTAATAATTTTACTAATTGCCTGTATTTAGCCATAATAATTTAAACATTCGGGCTTGAATAGTGTTTTTAAAGCAAAACAAAGCAGACATAATACTGAGAATATTATTGTTAGAAGCAAGCATATTTAATTAAGTTAAAAATGTACCAGATAAAAAGAACACAAAATATACCTATTGATTTAAAAAAAGCCTGGAACTTTTTTTCGCTACCAGATAATTTGAAGATTATCACTCCGGATTATATGAATTTTGAAATTCTTTCGAAATCGGATGCTGGAGAAATGTATCCCGGAATGATTATTACCTATACACTAAGCCCTCTTTTCCACATTTCCATAAACTGGGCAACCGAAATAAGCCAGGTAAAAGAATACAAATATTTTATCGACAACCAGATTAAAGGTCCATACAAAATCTGGCATCATGAGCATCATTTTAAAGAAACCGGAAATGGGATTGAAATGCGTGATATACTATACTATGAAATACCTTTTGGCTTTTTAGGAAGATTAATGCATAAGATGATTATAGGGAAAAAGCTAAATGAAATATTTAACTACCGCGAGCAAAAAATAAAGGAGCTTTTTGGTTAATTCCAAAAAGCCCCAGATGTATTATTAAACTATGATGATAACCTTCTTATTGAAAATCTTTTAAATTTTCCATTAATTTTTTACGTGTAAAGAAAATACGGCTTTTAACTGTTCCTATTTTCAGGTCGAGCTCATCGGCTATTTCTTTACACTTATATCCCGATAAAAACATCTTAAACGGAACTTTAAATTCATCACTTAACGATTCTATCTGCTTTGTAATTTCGTAAGTTGAAAACTCACTATCAGGACGAGCTTCAGATACTTCTTTCGACATGTTCAGGAAAAACAAATTATTTGTTGTGTCGTTATGGGTATTTTCCTTTTTAGCTTTACGATAATTGTTGATAAACGTATTTTTCATGATGGTAAAAGCCCATGCTTTTAAATTGGTGTATCCAACAAATTTGTCGCGATGTGTTAAAGCTTTCAGGTATGTTTCCTGCAATAAATCCTGAGCTTCAGTTTTATCTGAAGTTAAACTCATTGCAAATCGAGTAAGTTTAGGCTCTAAACTTATCAGCTGATGGTTAAATTCAAATGTTGTCATAGTTGTATGTTTTTAAATTTTTGTTAAACAAATATACAACATTCTTCCACAAATATGCAAATATTTAGATGTCTACAAAGTCAGATTTGAATATAATTCTAAATAAGATATACAGTCAAACACATCATTATTTAAGACATTTTAGTCTTTTTTTTATTCCCTTTCTAAATTAAAAAAAAGTGCATTTTTTTGTTCAACGTTATTTTACTAAAGCCTAATAATGATTAAACAAAAAAATCCTGCTCAAAGCTAAGCAGGACGTGTTATTTAGAACTATTCTAATTAATTTGTCATCTTTTTAAGATCTCTGCAAATTGCAGTGGTGATGAAACTTTTATGATATTTGCAGGAATCTGTGCAAAGTTCTCTTTAATCTGCAATCCGGTTACAAATATTTTTTGCAGTGAAAACGTTTTCGACAATTTATTCAGGTAATCTATTATATCTTCTTTATTCAGTGATGATGTTATACTTGTAAATAAATAATCAGGTTTTACCATTTTACTGGTTTCCACAACATCAGTAAAAGGAACCGAGCTCCCCAGATAATAAACCAAAGCTCCCGACTTTTTAATTAAATAATTATAAAACAACAAAGCAAGCTCATGATACTCTCCTTCTGGAAGAAAAAGAATAAACTTACGTGCATTATCGTTTTCGGGAATCATAATATTATCGATTGCCACCAATAATTTTTGTCTGAACAGATTTGACACAAAATGTTCGTGTGCCGGATTGATAGAACCTGTTTGCCATAATATTCCTATCTTTTCGAAAAATGGAAATATCACTTTTATCACAGCATTCTCAAAGCCTTCGTTCATTATATATCTCGAAAGGATTCGATTAAACTTATACTCATCCATTTCAACCATCGCAATAATCAGGTTTTCTATGCTGCTTTCAGGATTTGTAGAATCTGATGTAACATGAACAACCTTTTCGCTTAGCTCATTATCTGAGAGCTTTGAAATCTGCGATATTTTAATTCCGTAACGATTTAAAATGGCAATATTTAATAATCGTTTTAAATCGCTATCGCAATATAAACGAATATTGGTATCGGTGCGGGCAGGCTTTACAATTCCATAACGCTTTTCCCATATACGAATGGTGTGCGCTTTAATGCCCGATAAATTTTCCAGTTCCTTTATTGAATAACTTGCCATATGTTTTGTATTATTTAAGCGATAAACAAATCCACAACACAATAGTTCAAATTTGTTTTCTTTACTATTTTTGAAATTAAGTTTTGTACAATAAAAATCTATAAAACAAGAACAAATGTTAAACAGGAATTGTTTAAATTGTAACCTAAAAAAATGATATTTCTTTAAAACGAATAATTTATAAAAGCTTATTATTCCGGATCAATAAAATAATGTTTAAACATAATAATAAAATTTAAAACAACAATGCCCTCTTTATCTTTATTCTGGTTTCGACGTGATTTAAGGCTACATGATAACCGTGCATTATACAATGCCCTGCAAAAAGGTAAAGTATTGCCATTTTTTATTTTCGACACAAATATTTTAAACAAATTGCAAGATATACACGATAAAAGAATAACTTTCATTTACAACGAAGTACTGCATTTAAAAACACAATTGGAAAAAATTAATAGCACTTTGTTGTTATTCTATGGCGAACCGCTGACCATTATAAAAAAGATTACACAAGAATACCCTGTAACAGCTCTCTATTTTAATAAAGATTATGAACCTTACGCGATTGTGCGCGACAATGCAGTTACCGGTTATCTGAATAAAATAAATATCCCGGCTTTTTCTTTTAAAGATCAGGTAATTTTTGAAGAAAATGAAATTGTGAAAGACAATCAACAACCATATACCGTATTTACCCCCTACTCCAGGAAATGGAAAGAAAGATTTTTATCTGAAGATTTTAAATTGTATCCATCAGAGAATCTATTAAATCGTTTACACCAAACAGAAAAAAGCAAAACGCTCAGCCTAAACGATATAGGTTTTAAATCAAGCCATTGTACTTTTCCATTAAAAGAACCTGATTTGAATATTATAAAGAATTACCATAATACAAGAGATATACCCTCGATTAACGGGACTTCCAGATTAAGTGTGCATTTGCGATTTGGCACTATTAGTATACGTCAGCTGGCAAAAATAGCATCAGTAAATAACGAAACGTATTTAAATGAGCTCATATGGCGCGAGTTTTATATGATGATTTTATGGCACTTTCCACAAACGGTAGAACAATCGTTTAAAAAGGAATACGACCTGTTGGAATGGAATAATAATGAAAAGGAATTTAAACGATGGTGCGCAGGCAACACTGGCTATCCCATTGTAGATGCAGGAATGCGTCAGCTTAACGAAACAGGATTTATGCATAACAGATTAAGAATGATTACCGCCAGCTTTTTAACTAAACATTTGCTTATTGACTGGCGATGGGGCGAAGCTTATTTTGCAGAAAAACTGTTGGACTACGAGCAAGCATCCAACGTGGGGGGATGGCAATGGGCAGCGAGCACTGGTTGCGATGCTGTTCCTTATTTCCGCATTTTCAATCCCGAATTGCAAACACAAAAGTTCGACCCCGATTACAAGTACATTAAGCAATGGGTTCCGGAATTTGACACTCCCTACTACCCCAAACCTATTGTTAACCATCAATTTGCTCGTGAAAGAGCTTTACAGGCGTTTAAAAAAATTAAAAGATGAATATATTAATAACAGGAGCTACCGGATTTATTGGTGAATATTTAACCCAATCGCTTACCGAAAAAGGGCACAAGATTATTATAAGCTCACGTTCAATAGAAAAAGCAAATAAAATTTTCGGTCAAAAAGTGGAAATATTTGATTGGGATTACAAAAATGTAGAAAAATTAACAGCAATAATTAATCGGGTTGATATTATAATAAACTTAGCAGGAGAAAATATTGCCGGGGGCTTATGGACAAAATCACGAAAGAAAAAGATTTTAGAGAGCCGGATTAAAACAGGTAAAATAATCAGCCAGGCCATAGAGTTATCACAAAATAAGCCAAAACAAATCATACAGGCTTCGGCAATTGGCTACTATGGCTTTAACCCCGGTAAAAAATGCGACGAAAACGCTGAACAGGGAGAAGGTTTTTTGGCAGAAGTTTGCCAACAGTGGGAAGAATCAACAAACGCAGTTTCGGCCCACTTTGTTAAAAGAGCAATTATACGCACCGGAGTTGTACTCGGAAATGCAGGAGGTATGCTGCCTAAACTGGTGCAACCCATAAAGTACTTCTTGGGTACAAATCTTGGAAAAGGGAACAATTATATATCGTGGATACACATTGAAGATGAAATAAGGGCCATCGAATTTATAATTGAAAATAGCCTGGAAGGAATATTTAACCTTACAGCTCCTGAACCAATAAGCTCAAAAGAATTAAATAAACAAATCGGGATAATATTAAAAAAGCCCGTATGGTTTAAAGTACCGGCATTTATTTTAAATATACTTCTGGGTGATTTATCTAAAGAGGTTTTACTGGCTAACCAGGAAGTAATTCCTTCAAATCTGGTTAATTCTGGATTTAATTTTAAATACAGCAGCATTTCTGATGCGATAAAATCACTACTAAAAAAAAGCCGCTGACTCAATAGCCAGCGGCAATTTTTTAAATAACACTCTTCTTAGAAAATCACACCAATTGGATCTGCATTTCCATCAGGATCACTGAGTACATTTCCATCAGTCCTTGGATTTCCATTTGTCATTAATAAAATACCACACATATGAGGAGATGCCATAGAAGTACCGCTCATAGTTGTGTAAACCCCACCCTTATAAGTTGAGTATATATTCACTCCTGGCTCGCAGAAATCTACAGGAGGATTGCTATAATTTGAAAAATATGCAAATTTGTCTGCATTATCCATTGCAGAAATTGTCCAAATATTTGCACCATTTACTCTTGCAGGAGAATGATTGTTGGCATCATCTGTTTCGTTTCCGGCAGCTAGTGCAAAATAAATACCTTTTTGTGAAGCAGCATAAACAGCAGCATCCAAAGCATCAGAAACGGGGCCGCCTAAACTCATATTAGCAGCATCACCAGCCTGAGCAGCGCTTGCAACATAATCAACACCTGCAATAACAACAGAATATGCACCACTACCACGGCGGTCAAGCACTCTTACAGCTACAACAGAAGCTCCTGCAGCAACTCCAACAACACCAATCTCGTTGTCAATAGCAGCAACTGTGCCAGCACAATGCGTTCCATGTCCGTTTTCATCGTCAGCTCCTTTGCGCGAACCAGTAAAATCTTTACTTCTTGCAATATCCACATTTAAATCAGGATGGTCTAAATCAATACCACTATCGATAATCCATGCTGTTTTACCTGCACCATTTCCATAACCTACTCGTGCAATGCCCCAGGGAATTTCTTCTCCTGTAGGTGTTGGTGCTGGTTTTACAGGTTTAGCCAACATTACAACGCGGTCGGGCTCCATAAACTTAATTCTTGAATCTTTGTTAAGCTTTGCAGCATCTTCACTTGTTAATTTTACTGTAAAACCTTTAAAAACCTCACCAAAAGTTTCTTTTAGTTCATAGTTTACATTTAAGCTCTTAAGCATTACATCTGCAACGCTTTTCACTTCCTTCAATTTTTCATCATAGCTTGCTTGTTTTGCCGTGCTAAATTTAACATTAGTCTCATCAAAGACCACAATATATTGACCATCTATAATTTGTCCGTTAAGAGGGTCAACAGTTACTAATGTTTCGTTTTCTGTCTCCAAAACATTTACCATTTCGTCTTTTTGGCAACCTGCTAAAACTACTAAAGCAGCAAAAGTCATTAAAATAGAGATTCTTTTCATAAGGTAATAATTGAGTTAGTAAATAAATAGTTTAAATATTGACTACAAGTAATAAAAAAATAACTAACGTACAACATACCTAAAATCCTGATAAATAATTCATTATCGATAATCAATAAACTACTTTTAGAATAAATATTAAGCAATCAGTTACTTAATTGCGTTACTTAGAAATATTCTAAATTGATATATTTTTTTATATTTTTGTAACCATTCATATTAATTCTCGTTTTAAACCGCTTTTAAAACCATTGCTACAAATAAAAAAAACCATAGATGGGTCTTATACCCTTTATAATTCCGATCTTGAGGAACATTACCACTCAATAAACGGAGCCATTCAGGAATCGGAACATGTATTTATAAATGCCGGTTTAAAATTTATTGCCCAACAAAAAGTTAAAATTTTTGAAGTTGGATTTGGCACAGGTTTAAATGCGTTTCTAAGTTATATAGAAAGCTTAAAAAGCGGACTACAAATTAAATACTCAGGCATTGAGAAGTATCCTGTAGAAAAAAGCCTGGTAAATGAATTAAACTACAGCGAGTTAATATCTCCTGAAAATCACAATATATTTGAAAAATTACATGAGAGTGAATGGAATAAAGAAATTGAAATATCAGAAAATTTCAGGTTTAAAAAAATAGCAGCTGATTTTAATGAATATGTTCTGAACACAACATTCGACCTGATTTTTTTTGATGCCTTTGCCCCCGATAAACAAACAGAATTATGGAGCCAGGAAAATTTTAGCAAACTTTATCGGTCACTTAATAATGGAGGAATACTTGTAACGTATAGCAGCAAAGGTATGGTTAAGCAAAATTTACGCAATGCTGGATTTATAGTTCAGAGGCTTTCCGGACCGCCAGGTAAGAGGCATATGTTAAGGGCATTAAAACAATAATGAAACCTATAAAGCCATTTAACATTTTTTAAAAAACTATGTTTTGCCAATCCAAATAATTTCTTCAACTTTGCATCTTATAATTTAAAAATTAATAATCCTAAAAATAAGAAACTATGAAAATTAAACATGTATTATTCTTCTTTGCCTTAGCAGGGATATTGTCATCATGCGGAAAAAGCTTAACAACCAATGCACAGTTAAAAACAGAATTAGATACTTTAAGCTATGCTATTGGTGCAGATTTAGCAAACAGTATTATAAATAATGCTGGTGTTGAAGAAATTAATTATGAAGCTTTTATGAATGGGCTAATGGATATTTATGAAAGCAAAGAATTAAAAATGAAAGAGGAAGACTTAAAACCTTTTATCAATAAATATTTAACAAAGATACGTGAAGAAAAAGCAAATAAGAATTTAGAAGAAGGCCGTGCTTTTTTAGAAGAAAATAAAAAACGTGAAGGAGTAATTACCACCGAAAGTGGTTTACAGTACGAAGTAATAACTGAAGGAACAGGTAAAAACCCCGGGCCAACCGATATCGTTGTTTGTAATTATCGTGGTACTCTAATTGACGGAACCGAATTTGACACTTCTTATGGTAAAGAAAAACCAGCAGAATTTGCATTAAACAGAGTTATTCCTGGTTGGACTGAAGGAATGCAATTAATGAAAGAAGGCGCTAAATATAAATTCTATATCCCAACCGAACTAGGTTATGGTGAAAGAGTTCGTCCAGGTGGAAAAATTCAAGCTAACATGGCTTTAATTTTCGAAGTTGAGTTGATTGAAGTAAAACCAGCTCCGGAACCAGCTAAAAAAAATAACTAATATATTTTAACATAATTTGATAAGCACGTTATCAGACGTGCTTATTTTATTGAAAAAAAACAGATAATGAAAACAGCAGAGATTATAACCGAAAAAGGTACCATGAAAGTAAAATTCTTTGAAAAAGATGCTCCGGGTACTGTTGAGAATTTTGTGAAACTATCACAAAAAGGATTTTATGATGGATTAATATTTCATCGTGTTATCCCAAACTTTGTTATACAGGGTGGTTGCCCCGATGGTACAGGAATGGGTGGCCCGGGCTATTCTATTAAATGCGAATTAGATGGCGACAACCAATACCACGATCGCGGAGTTCTTTCTATGGCACATGCCGGAAGAGATACAGGAGGCTCGCAGTTTTTTATTTGCCACAATAGAGAAAACACACAACACTTAGACAGGCACCATACGGTATTTGGAAAAGTTTACGAAGGCCTTGAGATTATAGATCAAATAAGGCCAGGAGATAAAATCGAAAAAATTATCATTCACGAGGAATAAAATTATGAGTTTCGAAATATCAGGAAAACTAATAGAAAAATACAATACCATTCAGGTAAGCGACCGATTTAAAAAGCGCGAATTTGTAATTGAAAAAACCGAATCAAACGGAGGCATGGAATTTACTGACAGCATTAAGTTCCAGCTAACACAAGACCGTTGTTCGTTAATTGATGCAGTTCAGGTGAATGATGAAATTAAGGTTAGTTTCAATATTAGAGGGAATAAGTGGGAAAAAGATGGCAAAGTGAATTATTTTACCAACCTTGATGCTTGGCGTATTGAAAAAACACAGCAAAATGCACCTGTTAATGACGATATGCCTCCTCCTCCATCGATGGATGATGTTCCTTTTGAAGAAAGCGAACCCGACGATTTACCATTTTAAAATATCTGAATTTTAAATACTTATGAATGCCTAAAAATCAAATTTTAGGCATTTTTTATTCTAAAGCGGGCTTTACAAATTTCTTTTTGTTGCAGATTTTGCAAGCTATAATAAAAATCCTCACCGTGAATTCCTTCAAAAACATAAAACTCATCGTTAAGCATCAACTCGGCTAAAAAATTAATTTCAAACTCTTCAATCATCTCGTCATTTCCAGAAAAATAACTATCCAGAATCCAACGAACATAAGTAGCATTGTTTACATGCCTGTTTACATCCATATCGCTGTAAAAAACTTTGCGATTTTCCTTTTTTACCAATTCAGTTTCAAACAAAATTTTCGAAGGAGCCCTTTCAATGGCATTTTCATTTAAAAAGTTTTCATGGATAAAATTAAAGTTCTCCAATCGCTTTGGGCGTTTGGTATTTTTATCCAGTATTAGCCAGTAACTGGTTGCATTTCCTATTAATTCACCTTTGCATGATATTTCAAAATCACGGATAGCAAAAAAACCATCAGCCCCTTTGGGCCAGGTTTTTATTTCAATTTCATCTCTCCACAACGGATAACTTTTCATCTGAATTAAAACTCTTGACAACACCCAATATGCATTATTTTGCTCCAGAAATTCGTATCCAAAATCATTATCACGTGCATTTTCCCAGGCACACTCCTGCAGGAAATGAAAAAGAGTATATAAGGTCAATTTCCCGTTTTGATCAGAATCATAGCTTTTTACCTGGAATTTATACTTACCGAAAGGATATTTTAACATATTTTCTTTATTTAGTAGGGATTAAACAAAGTAAATAAATCTTTTTAGAAAAGAAGTATTAAAACTACAGCATTTTTAACCACGGAGGGCACAAAGGTTTTCACAGAGGAATACTATAAATAAAACATATTTTAAAGAATGTTTTAAAGATTTGTATTTCTCTTCAGTATATATCTAAGTGGACGGATGATTCGCTCCATTAAACGAATATCTTCGGTAATGATTTCCACGCTGCCCTGCATTTGTTGCTTAAATTGCAAATCTATACCATAAAAGGTTTTTAAGCCTTCAGGCAATTCTATTTCTGCTGTGTAATAATCATTTTCCGGTGCCAACGATATGTTTTTCACTACCCCTTTTACCATTCCAAATTCCATATACGGATAGTTGGCAAACTGTATATTAGCCATTTGCCCCGATTTAACTTTTCCGGCACCATCGAATGTAAGCTGAACTTTACCAATTATCTCGCCCTCGTTTTCAGGAATAATGGTCATTACAGTTTCACCGGTTTTTACCGTTTGGTTTTCGTTCCAATATTGGTTAAAAGTTATTTTTCCATTGGTAGTTGCAACCAGCATATACTGATATTTCCAACTATCGATTGTGGCCATTAAGTTCTCGTACGATTGCATAATGTACAGCTGTTTTTCTGAGTACTGCTTTTCTTCTTGTAGCTCCATCTCTGCAATATTTTGTTCAATATTTTGTATTTGAATCTCTGCATTGGTTAAAGCTATATTGCTTTGCTCGTAACTAAACTGTTTCGATAATAATCCCGATTTTGATTTCTCAAACTCAGCATCCGAAATAAACTGTTGCGAATATAAAACAGAATCACGTTTATATTGATTCATTAACAATTCGTATTCTGCCTTTTGCAGATCGCGCTGCGTTTGTAAGTTTTTAAAATATTTTTGATATTGATTTTTCTCCTTTATCAGCAAACCGATCTTTTTTTGATAATAATCCAACCCTTTAATCTTCTGATAATCATCTACTCTATTAATAAAATCGGCATATTGCGATTGTACACTTCCCAAATTAAGGTTACGTTTAAGATCCTTTAAGAAAAATTCATTCGCTAATAACTTTTCACCAAACAACTCCAATTTCTCCTTTATATATAAAACATCTTTATATTCTGCAGGATTTTCTATTATAGCTAATACCTGATCTTTTTCCACATATTGCTGTTCTTTTACAAAGAGATTCTGAATTTTCCCTGAAGCTTTTGCCACTATAGGAGCAGGGGGATTTTCAGTTGTTAGAACAATCTTAGCTGATATAATATCGGGATATTTAAAAAACCAGCTACCCACAATCACTATTAGAATAACTAAAAATATAATGGTTATACCCCAACGCACCATCCATTTTGGCGGGCGGGAAAGTATCTCTTGTACTTCGGTAGATCTTAGTTCTATTTTATTTTCTTCTTCCATTTTTGTTGTTTTAGCAGCAGTATGCAGTTGCAGTATGCAGTATTAATTACTTTGGTAAAAATTTCTCAGGATGATCTGCCATTGAGCCAAGCATTCTACCAACCTCTTCATATCCTGTTTCAAGATTATCATGCATGTCTTTTGTGATATAATTAAAATCAAGCGCAAAATCCAACCAGGTAACTGTTTCACTTGCTTCAGCATCTGCATCAGTAATTTTACTTGTAAAATGCTTAGGATACCTTCTCTTCCTATAAGCTTCTGCAATATTAGCACATACAGACCTTGAAGACCTTCTGACCTGATCAGTAAGAGAATACTTTTCTTCAACTGGAAAAGATTTGCTTATCTCATGTATATCTTTTGCCAAATTATATGCTTTTTTATATACAATTAAATCTCTAAATCCAAAACTCATAAATTCTATAACATTTATTTTTTTTCAACTTCGTTCACTTAAAGCTACTAAATAGATTAAGACACTATTAACTACAACTGAAAACTGCAACTGGAAACTGCCTACTATTCTATTTAAGAACCCAGCTCCAACTGATTTCGAACCAACTCGTAATAAGCTCCTTTCTTTTTTGTAAGCTCAGCATGAGTTCCTTTTTCCACTAATTTACCTTTCTCCAAAACAACAATTTGGTCGGCATTTTTTACAGTACTTAACCTATGTGCCACAACTATAACCGTTTTCCCCTTAAAAAACTGATCCAGATTTTCCATAATAATCCTCTCATTATTGGCATCCAGTGCATTTGTAGCCTCATCAAAAAATATAAATTCGGGATTTTTATACACCGCCCGGGCAATAAGTATACGTTGTTTCTGCCCCTGGCTTAACCCTACGCCATTTTGCCCGATTTTAGTATTATACCCCAAGGGCAAAGATTCGATATATTCCTGAATGTTTGCTACTTTAACCGCATGGAGCAACTTTTCACGATCGGGATATTCATCCGAAACTGCAATATTATTCGCAATAGAATCTGAAAAAATAAATCCATCCTGCATTACCACACCACACTTATCGCGCCACATACGATTACTGATGTTGTTAAGGTACATATCGCCCAATTTAATTTTTCCTTTCTGAGGCTCATAAAAACCAAGCAATAGTTTTATGAGTGTTGTTTTACCGCTTCCACTGGTTCCTACAATAGCCGTAATTTTTTTCTCCGGGATATTGAGGCTTACATTATCCAGTACAAAAGGAGAATGAGGCCCTTCGTACTGAAATGATATGGAATCAATATTTAGTTCGCGTTGCTCAGGTAAAATACTAATCTTGGGAATATCTTCAGACTCTTCATTTTCGCGCTGGTGAATCTCACCCAAACGCTCAAGGCTTATTTTGGCATCCTGTGTAGATTGTAAAAATCCTATCATCTGGTTAATAGGGCTATTCAGCTGTCCAATAATATATTGCACGGCCAGCATCATACCCAGTGTCATGTTTCCATCGATAACCGATTTAGCGGCAATAAATGTTATCATGATGTTTTTTATCTCGTTAATAAAAACACCACCTGCCTGCTGATACTGACTTAACGATAAGCTGGCTATATTTACTTTAAATAATCGGGCTTGTATACGCTCCCACTCCCATCGTTTTTGTTTTTCGCAATTGTTCAGTTTTATTTCCTGCATACCCGAAATAAGCTGAATAACATTACTCTGATTATCTGAAAGTTGAGCAAAACGGCGATTATCCAGCTCACGGCGTTTTTTCATGAATAAATACACCCATGCAGTATATAATACACTTCCGATCAGAAATATGAGGAAAATGTTTGCACTATAAATCCACAATACAATCCCAAAAATGACCAGGTTAACAAA
>Ga0116151_10003191_pt1 | contig 14769 bp, 15 predicted proteins | sample AD_UKC117_MetaG_FD_89893 | JGI IMG/M metagenome (GOLD analysis project Ga0116151, IMG submission 89893) | Active sludge microbial communities of municipal wastewater-treating anaerobic digesters from Hong Kong - AD_UKC117_MetaG | ecosystem: Engineered > Bioreactor > Anaerobic > Digestate...
CACGCGTCGCAGCGCACGTAGGTGTCCTCGCCGTTCTCGGCGGTGGCGAGGAACTCCTCGCTCTTGCTGCCGCCCATCGCGCCGGCCATCGCCTGGACGATGACGTAGTGGAAGCCGAGCCGGTCGAAGATCTTGACGTAGGCGTCGCGGTGCGCGTCGTAGGACTTGGCCAGGCCCGCCTCGTCGATGTCGAAGGAGTAGGAGTCCTTCATGACGAACTCACGACCGCGCAGCAGACCGGCGCGCGGACGGGCCTCGTCGCGGTATTTCGTCTGGATCTGGTAGAGCGAGAGCGGCAGGTCCTTGTAGGAGGAGAAGAGGTCCTTCACCGCGAGGGTGAACAGCTCCTCGTGGGTCGGCCCGAGCAGGTAGTCGGCGCCCTTGCGGTCCTTGAGCCGGAAGATGTTGTCGCCGTACTCGGTCCACCGGCCGGTCGCCTCGTAGGGCTCACGCGGCAGCAGCGCCGGGAAGAGCAGCTCCTGGCTGATCTGGTCCATCTCCTCGCGGACGATCGCCTCGACCCGGCGCAGCACCCGCATCCCCAGCGGCAACCAGGTGTAGATGCCCGGGCTGACCCGCCGGATGTAGCCGGCCCGGACCAGCAGCTTGTGGCTGGGCACCTCGGCGTCGGCCGGATCCTCCCGCAGGGTGCGGAGGAACAGGCTGGACATGCGCAGGACGGTCACGATCTCTCCTTGGGTCGGCAGGAAGGATATCGACCCGTATGCCGCCCGCTCGCCTGCGCGTCCGAGGCCGGCGTCAGAGCAATGGTTGGTCGCGTGCTCGCGACGGGAACCGGGGAGTGCGACACATCACCAGTAGGGTTCGGGCCAACGTTCGGCAGCAGACGCCGGCCACACATATTCACTGATCGTCCAGGCCGGTGGTAGGTGTTCGAGGTGCAGCGGAGGGCCCGAGGGAAGCTCCAAGGTGAACATGGGCTCGTCTGGAAAGTGATTCATGCGCAGGGAGAGCACGCCCCCGGACACGTGGGCGCAGATAAACCAGAGTTGGCGTTCTGGGTCGGGCCTCCACGCCAGAGGAGTGGATAGCAGATCGCTCACCTCAATCATGGCCCCATTCCAATCGTTGATTGATCGACCGGGCGTGGCCCCCGGGACGGCCTCACGATCCTCGGAATCGCCGACACGGCTGGCAACGACCTGGTCACGGGTCACAGCTCACCCTTAGCGCCAAGAGCCTAGGCCGTCGCGCAACCGGCTCCCCGGTTCAGCCCGATCGAGCGCCCACGTGGATGGCGAGCGCGTCCATCTGCCCCACGTCCGCCGTGAGCCACCCGTCGGCGTTGACGGTCACGCTCGGCCCGGTGCATCGGCCGTCGACGAGAGCGCCGTGCACGACGTCGCAGTAGGTGCCGGGCGGCATACCGGATTGGAATGAGCGTCCGGCCAACGGTGCGGTCGCGTTGTTGACGACGACGTAGCCCCGGTCGCCGCGGGCGAAGGCGACCGCATTGCCGCTCGGGTCCTCCCACCAGCGGTCGACGCCGGTGCCCTTGACGACGTTGTGGAAGCCGACCATGCCCTCGGTCGACTGCCAGCGGTGCTCGCACACCCAGCCGTCCTGGCCGCACACGGTGTCCTTGGTCGTGCCGCGGTCATCGAGCGCGGGCGGCCCGGCGTCGGGGTTGGTGAACTCGTAGGACGACATGACGATCGGCTCGCCATAGGGCCAGGCGAGCATGAATATCGTTGCGAGAGCGTAGATCCGGGGCTGCTTGTGGGTGAGCACCTGCGCGCCGCCATGCCGCTGGGTGTCATGGTTGTCGAGGAAGACCCGAGCCACCGTGCCGTCGACGCCCCCCGCGAGCTCGCGCAGGGTGGCGATCTTGCCCCATTGGAAGGCCGAGCCCACCTGGTCGCCGTAGCTGAAGACGGTGACCTTGCCCGACCCGACGTACTCCCCCATCGTGATCGGCTCGCCGCCCTTGTCGATGACCTCGTAGTAGCGGTCGACGGGCGTCGTGAGCCGGCCCATGATCGCCGCGACGTCCGTCGCCGGGATGTGCTTGACCGCGTCGACCCGGAAGCCGTCGACGCCCAGGGAGATCAGGTCGTTGAGGTATGCCGCGATGCGGCTGCGCACGTAGTCCGAGCCGGTGTCCAGGTCGGCGAGATTGACCAGCTCGCAGGTCTGCACCTGCTCGCGGCTCTGGTAGTCGCGGATGTCGTCGCCGTCGGTGAGCCCGCAGTGGTGGAAGTCCTGCGGCTGGTAGATGCCGGGGTAGGTGTAGTGCTCGAAGCCCGAGCCGCCGAAGCCGACGCCGCGGTCCATGCCGGCCATGTGGTTGATGACCGCGTCGGCGTAGATCTTGACGCCGGCCGCGTGGCAGGCCTGCACCATCGCCGCGAAGGCGGCCCGGTCGCCGCGGCGGCTGACGAGCTGATAGCTCACCGGCTGGTAGTCGACCCACCACGGGTTGCCGACGGCCTCGACGTGCTCCTGCGGCGGGGAGATCTGCACGCCGGAGTAGCCGACCTTGCCCAGCCGGGGGCACTCGGCGGCGACCGACTGCCAGGTCCACTGGAAGAGGTTGACGACGGTGTCCTTGGGCAGCGCGCTCGGCGCCGCCGAGCCACCGGCCCCGGCGCCCGCGCCCCCTGTCGTGCACGCCGCGAGCACGAGCGCGGCGGCCGCGCAGGCGGCATACCGGATGGAGCGGCGCAGGCGGGCGACCATGGCGGTGAGGCTACTCTGAGCCGCCATGAGCGAGTGGGCACGCTATGCACGGACCCCGAACACGGTCACCGGCGACCTGCGGGTCTGGCCGGGCCTCGCCGGCCCCGGCCCGGAGCGCGAGCGTGAGATCTACGCGTGGCTACCGCCGCAGTATGCCGCGCACGCGGCGGACGGGCGCCGCTATCCGGTCGTCTACCTGCACGACGGGCACGCGCTCTTCGACGTGCACCTGCACGTCGCGACGAGTGGCTTCGACGCGACCGACGCGGCCGAGTGGGGCGTCGACGAGACGATGACCGCGCTGCACGAGGAGGGGCTGGACGCGATCGTCCTCGGCATCCCGAACTCGGCCGAGCGCCGGCACATCGAGTACACGCCGTCGTGCTCCTTCGATCCCGCGGTGCCCGCGGAGGCGACGGCCTATGTCGATTGGGTCGCCGATGTCGTCAAGCCGCTCGTCGACTCGTCCTTCGCGACCGATCCGGGGCGCGAGGCGACCGTGATCGGCGGGTCGTCGCTCGGCGGCATCGTCAGCCTGGTCGGCTATCGACAGCGTCCTGAGGTGTTCGGGGCGGCCGGGGTCTTCTCCCCCGCCTTCTGGTATCCCGGCGAGCCGATGCTCGCGGAGCTCGAGACCGTGCCCCTGCCGGCGGGGCGGATCTATCTCGACATCGGCGGCATCGAGAGCCCGGAGGTGCCGGGTCGGCCGCAGCGCTACGAGGTCGATGCGCGGCGGGCGGCAGCGGCGCTCGAGGCGCAGCCGCAGCTCGACGTGCGGTTCGTCTACGAGGCCGACGGCCGGCACCACGAACGCGATTGGGCCAGAAGGCTGCCCGCGGCGATGCGCTTCCTGCTCAGCGGGCAGTGAGGGTATGCCGCCCGCTCTCCCGCGGGCGGCTCACCGGGTCGCGGCGACGGCGTCCTTGACCAGTGGGAGGACGCGCAGGGTGTCGGGGGTCTTGATCGACGGGCTGAAGCCGAGGCGCACGACGACGAGCTTGGCCGAGGGCACGACGACGACTCGCTGGCCGTCGTGGCCGTTGGCCCAGTAGGCCTCCGCAGGCAGGGCCGGGTCGACGAGTGAGCCGTCGGCGAGCCGGTTGGCCCACCAGCCGGCGGCGTAGCCGGTCTCCTCCCCCTGACCCGGCAGGACGGTCGTGGAGCGGGCCATCCAGCCCTCCGGCAACAGCCGCTGGCCCTGCCAGGTGCCGTCCTGCAGGGCGAGCTGGCCCAGGGCAGCCCAGTCGCGAGGAGTCGCCCACAGATAGGAGCTGCACACGGGGGTGCCCGCGGCGTCGGTCTCCCAGACGGCCGAGCTGAGGCCGAGCGGCTGGTAGAGCTCGCGCCACGGCAGGGCTGCTCCCGAGCCGGTCCGGGCCCGCAGGACCGAGCAGAGGAGGTTCGTCGAGCCGCTCGAATACTGTTGGTAGGAGCCGGGTTCGTGCGCGAGAGGCTGGCTCGCGGCATACCTGCCCATGTCCGGCTCGAGGTAGAGCATGCGGGTGATGGGGGTGCCGAGGTCGTAGTCCTCGTTCCAGGACAGGCCGCTGGTCATCCGCATGAGCTGGTCGACGGTGATCGCCGCGCGGCGGTCGGTCCACTCGGGGCGGAGGTGGTCGTCGGTGACGGCGAGGCGGCCTTGAGCGACGAGCCGGCCGACGAGCAGGTTGGTGACGCTCTTGGCCATCGACCAGCCGAGCTGACGGGTGTTCGCGGAGAAGCCGGGCGCGTAGCGCTCGGCGACCAGCCGGCCGTCGTGGATGACGAGCACGGCCCGGGTGCCGAGGGCCTTCTTGCCGGACGCGTCGAGGTCGTCGCCGAAGGCCTTGGCCAGCAACGGGTCCCAGGTTGTTGAGGGCGCCGGGGCGGGGGCGGTGGAGAAGGGGTTGCGGGTGGGGTCGATGGTGACCTGGGCGGGGGCGGGGAGGTCGAGCTGTGGGGCGGCGCCGATGGTGCAGCCGCCGGGACCGGCGTAGGCGGTCTGGCCGGCGAGGACGCCGAGGACGGTCGTGGTGGTCGAGCTGCCGTCGGCGGACGTGCTGGTGCGCAGGAAGGGCACGAGCGGGTTCGGTGGCAGGTCGCTGGCGGCGTCCTGCCGACCGGCGAGGGCGGCGAGCGCGCAGGCGTTGTGCGCGGCATACCCGGTGCCGGTGAGCAGGAGTGGCTTGGCGTAGAGGTAGCCGCCGACGAGGGCGACGAGCAGGAGGGCGAGGACGCCGGCCAGCAGCCGGCGGATGAGTCGGCCGCGGCGCCGGCGAGGGGCCGGCGTTTGCGTCGCGGTGGCGCTCACAGCAGGACCGTCGTGAAGGTGCCGACGCGCTGGTAGCCCAGGGTGTCGTAGGTGCGCCGAGCCGGCAGGTTGAAGTCGTTGACGTAGAGGGTGGCCTCGGCGGCGACGTGGGTGAGGACGTGCGCGGTGACCGCCGCCATGAGTGGGGCGGCGAGCTGCCGTCCACGCAGCTGCGGGGCCAGCCAGACCCCTTGGATCTGGGCGGCACCGACGCCGACGGAGCCGATGTCGGCCTTGAAGAGCACGCGGGAGCCTTCGGCCCACAGCAGGGTGCGGCCAGCGCGGATCAGGCCGGCGATGACCGATCGGTATGCCGCGCTCGACCCGACAAATGGCGGGTAGCCGATCTCGTCGGTGAACATGGCGGCGGCGGCCGGCATGACGAGGTCGATCTCGTCGAGGCGAGCGACGCGGACCCGGGGGTCCGCCGGCCCGTCCCAGGGCGGCGGGAGCACCCGCATGGTCAACAGCGGCTGCTCCTGGCGGATGGTGCGAGGGGGGCCCCACTGCGGGGCGAGGCGCAGCCACAGCCCCGCGACCTGGTCGGTGGGCCCGAAGATCGACGCGCACTGGCGCCGCCAGCGCCGGACCCGGTGGGCGATCGCGTCGATGGCCTCGACGTCGCACTCGACCGGCACGAGGTTGGCCGAGGCCCAGGCCAGGCCGCGCAGCTCGCTGCCGACGTGGTAGCCCAGCACCGAGCCGGGTTGGCTGTAGAGCGCGCCCTCTTCGATCCGCGCTGCGACGAAGACGTTGGCCGCGGGGTTGCGTGCACAGAGAGCGAGCGCCTCGTCCCGGTCGGCCGGGGTCAGCGCCCGCACCGGTGACTGGGTGCGCAGCACGGGTACAGGATGCCAGTCGGTGGGCAGGCCACGGGCGTGGCGCGCGCACGGGCATGCTCGGGTGCGAGGTGTGGTGCGGCCTGGGCCGGGGTGTGCGTGATACCTAGGGGGTGGCCGCGAGTATCGGATGCTCTGGGCAGCGCCCATTCCTGACGCAACCCAGGTTGCGTCACGACGCGCGCCATCCTGACGCAATCGAGGTTGCACCAGTGCGACCCGGTTTCCTGGGGCAACCGTGGATGCACCAGGGTGGCAGCGTTCCTGGGGCAACCGTGGATGCACCACGGTGGCAGCGTTCCTGGGGCAACCGAGGATGCACCACGGGGGGACGAACGTGGGGCAACCGTGGATGCACCACGGTGGCAGCGTTCCTGGGGCAACCGTGGATGCACCACCGTGGGGACGACCGTGGTGCAACCGTGGATGCACCACGACCGAGCAACACGTGGAGCATCCGATATCGGCGCGGCATACCCGTGTTGACCAGCAGCGATGGCGAGCCACGTCGTGCCGAACCGCCGTGCAGGGCCGCCTGCCGAACGGTCCCGGCCGACATCCGGAGCCGAACCGAGCGATCCAAGAACCGCGAGCTCGACCACGAACGAACTGCAGGCCGAACGGCTGGATCGCGAGCGAGGGAACCGCGGGGCGCCCGCATCGTCGCATGCCCGTCGGCCATCGCGCCGCCGCGGCGTCGGCTCGTCCACAACCCCCACGCCGCAAGGCGACTCATCCACAGGGCCTCGGTCCGGGCTGGCGCGCGGCCGACTGGCTCACCGACGATCCCGGCCATGGACATCCACGACCGCACCTGGCCCACCTTCGCCCGCGAGCTGCTCGCTGCACGCGATCGACTCCGGCTCCCCGATGAGATCGGGCTCGCCCTGCGCGACCACCGGCGCCGACTCGGCCTCAGTCAGCGCGCATATGCCGCGACCCGCGGATTGAGCACCAACCACCTGGCACGGCTCGAGGCCGACGCCGACTCCTGTCGCCTCCAGGACGTACTGCACGCCCTGGCCGGAACCGGCTTCCAGCTGTACCTCGGCGCCGCGGCCCTCCCGCCACCCGACTCGCCTGACCCCGGCGGAACGGTGTCGGAGGGCCGGCCCCCGCCGGTTCCGCGGACCTACTGGGCCAGGACCGAGCTGCTGGCCCGGGTCCGCGGCGGGGGTCGACGGTTCCCGGGACACCGCGTCACCAGACAGGTGCTGACCCCGCCGCCGTGGTGGTGGTATGCCGAGTCGACACGCAGCGGCGTAGTGGGGCCGACGTGGTACGCACCCGTGCACGACCTCCCGATCGTGCCGGCCGACGCTCACCCCGGCGCCTTCTCCGGTGCTGCCCCCAGCTCGGCATCGGCCGACCCACTGCCCGTCGCGGACGGAGTTGGGCAAGAGGCCCCGAGCCGCCGCGGCGCGGCCTGAGTCAGTCGCCAATCGCCACACCAGACGACGATCGTCGACTGATCCAGCAACCGCCGTCCGTACCAGACGCCAATCGCCACACCAGACGACGATCGTCGACTGATCCAGCAACCGCCGTCCGGGCCAGACGCCAATCGCAGATCCAGACGCCGATCGTCAGCCCGGCTCGGGAGTGCGGCGCAGGTCGCCGAGCAGACCGCGGATCACCGCAAACCCATCCACCGCACACGCCCCAGACACCGCACACGCCCCAGGCACCGCACACGCCCCACCACCGGGCACGCCACCACCACCGGGCACGCCCCACCCAGCGACCAGCCCCGCCGACGACGAGCCAACCACCGGTTCGGCCCGCTTCCCGCCACGACCTAGATTGGGTCCATGCCCGTCGCCATCCGCGTCATCGCCTGCCTCGACGTCGACGCCGGACGCGTCGTCAAGGGCGTGAACTTCGACAACCTGCGCGACGCCGGCGATCCCGTCGAGCTGGCCAAGCGCTACGACAGCCAGGGCATCGACGAGCTCACCTTCCTCGACGTCACCGCCAGCTCCGCCGGCCGTGAGACGACCTACGAGGTCGTCGGCCGCACCGCCGAGCAGGTCTTCATCCCGCTCACGGTGGGCGGCGGCGTGCGGACCGTCGAGGACGTCGACCGCCTGCTGCGCGCCGGCGCCGACAAGGTCGGCATCAACACCGGCGCCATCGCCCGACCCGAGGTGATCGCCGAGATCGCCGACCGCTTCGGCGCCCAGGTCCTCGTGCTGTCCGCCGACGTGCGACGCCGCCGCGACGACCACGGCCGGCCCACGACCGACTTCGTCATGACGACCCACGGCGGCCGCACCCCCGTCGACCTCGACGCCGTGCAGTGGTGTGCCCGCGCCGCCGAGCTGGGCGCCGGCGAGATCCTGCTCAACTCGATGGACGCCGACGGCACCAAGGAGGGCTTCGACCTCGAGCTCATCCGCGCCGTCCGCGCCGAGGTGCGCATCCCGATCATCGCCAGCGGCGGCGCCGGCCGGGTCGAGCACTTCGCCCCCGCCGTGCACGCCGGGGCCGACGCCGTCCTCGCCGCGAGCGTCTTCCACTTCGGCGAGCTCACCGTCGCCGACGTCAAGACCGCGCTGCGTGCCGACGGCGTCGAGGTCCGCTGATGACCCCCGAGCCGTCCCTCTGGCAGCGCAAGCTGCAGACCAGCCCAGGCCATTCCGACTGGTACGTCGAGCGATTCCGCACCCTCGCCCGCGACGGCGTCGACATCGTCGGCGAGGCCCGCACCGTCGACGCCATGCTCGCGCGCGGCTCCCGCGTCCTCGACGCCGGCTGTGGCCCGGGCCGGGTCGGCGCCCACCTGCACGCCGCCGGCCACACCGTGGTCGGCATCGACGGCGACCCGGTGCTCATCGCCGCGGCCCAGGCCGACCATCCCGGCCCAACCTGGCTCGTCGGCGACCTCGCCGAGCTCGACCTGCCGGCGCGCGGCATACCCGAGCCCTTCGACGCCGTCGTCGCCGCCGGCAACGTCATGCCCTTCCTCGCGCCCACCACCCGCCGCGAGGTGCTGCACCGGCTGGCCCGCCACCTCGCACCGCAGGGCCGGCTGGTCGCCGGCTTCGGCACCGACCGCGACTACCCCGTGCCAGACTTCCTCGCCGACGCCGCCGCGGCCGGTCTCACCCCCGACCTGCTGCTCGCCACCTGGGAGCTGCACCCCTACACCCCCGACAGCGACTTCGTCGTCGCCGTCCTGCGCCGTGAGGGAGAATGACCGGCATGTCGGTCTCACTCGGTATGCCGTCGCTGCCCTCCGATCGCGCGCAGGATGTCATCGCTCCCCGTCGCGCCAGCCGCAAGATCCGGGTCGGGAAGGTCGAGGTCGGCGGCGATGCCCCGATCAGCGTCCAGTCGATGACGACGACCCTCACCGCCGACGTCAACGCCACCCTGCAGCAGATCGCCGAGCTCACCGCCGCCGGCTGCGACATCGTGCGCGTCGCCTGCCCGAGCCAGGACGACGCCGACGCGCTTCCTGACATCGCCCGCAAGAGCCAGATCCCGGTCATCGCCGACATCCACTTCCAGCCCAAGTACGTGTATGCCGCGATCGACGCCGGCTGCGCCGCGGTCCGGGTCAACCCGGGCAACATCCGCCAGTTCGACGACCAGGTCGCCGAGATCGCCAGGCGCGCCAAGGCCGCCGGCGTGTCGATCCGGATCGGCGTCAACGCCGGCAGCCTCGACAAGCGGCTGCTCGCGAAGCACGGCAAGGCCACCCCCGAGGCGCTCGTCGAGTCGGCGGTCTGGGAGGCCAGCCTCTTCGAGGAGCACGACTTCCACGACTTCAAGATCTCGGTCAAGCACAACGACCCGGTCGTCATGGTCAAGGCCTACGAGCTGCTTGCCGAGCGCGGTGACTGGCCGCTGCACCTCGGCGTCACCGAGGCCGGCCCGGCCTTCCAGGGCACGATCAAGTCCGCCGTCGCCTTCGGCGCGCTGCTGTCGCGCGGCATCGGCGACACGATCCGGGTCTCCCTCTCGGCCCCGCCGGTCGAGGAGGTCAAGGTCGGCAACCAGATCCTGCAGTCGTTGGGCCTCAAGCCCCGCAAGCTCGAGATCGTCTCGTGCCCGAGCTGCGGGCGCGCCCAGGTCGACGTCTACACGCTCGCCGAGCAGGTCACCGCCGGCCTCGAGGGGCTCACCGTGCCGCTGCGGGTGGCCGTCATGGGCTGCGTCGTCAACGGCCCCGGCGAGGCGCGCGAGGCCGACCTCGGCGTCGCCTCCGGCAACGGCAAGGGCCAGATCTTCGTCAAGGGCGAGGTCATCAAGACGGTGCCTGAGAGCCAGATCGTCGAGACGCTCATCGAGGAGGCCATGCGCCTGGCCGAGGAGCTCGGCGAGCCGGTCGACGGCGACGACCCGTCGGCGGCGGCCGCCGGGCCGACCGTCACCGTCGGCTGACCCCCCAGCCTCCCCCTGCCGTGTGGCACCAGGTCCGCACGCCGGCCGACCCCACCGTCGTCGCCGCTGTCGTGGATCTTGCTCGCACGGCCGAACCAGCCTGCGGCCCAACGCTCGTCGTCGCCATCGACGGCCCCAGCGGATCGGGCAAGACCACCCTCGCGCTCGGCGTCCGCGACGCGCTCACGACAGCGCTGGGCCGCACCACGCCGGTCCCGGTCGTGCACATGGACGAGATCTTCCCCGGGTGGGACGGGCTCGAGCCGGCACCCGGCCTGCTCACCACCCAGGTGCTCGAGCCGCTCAGCCGGGGCGCCGACGCGGCATACCGGCTGTGGGACTGGAGCCTCGACCGCTGGGGCGAGACTCGCGAACTGCCTTGGACCGCAACGGTGCTCGTCGAGGGTTGTGGCAGCACCGTGACACCTGCCGGCCGGTTTGCCGCGGTGCGCGTCTTCGTCGAGGCCGACCCCGCCGTGCGGATGGCCAGGGGCATCGAGCGTGACGGCGAGACCTATCGGCAGCACTGGGAGCGCTGGGCCGCGCAGGAGCGAGCCATCTATGCCGCCGACGGCACCCGCGACCGGGCCCACCTCGTCGTCGACACCACCGACGTGCACTAGCGTCGCGGCCATGACGGGTGCACGCGACAACAGAGGCACCCCCATCTGGCTCCTCGTCCTCGGCCTGGTCGCCGCGGCCGCCAACCTGCGGGTCGCGGTGGCCTCGGTGCCGCCGCTCGTCGACACCATCAGCCGCGACCTCGGCCTGAGCGGGATCGCCCTCGGCGCGCTCACCGGTCTGCCGGTGCTGTGCATGGGGGTCTTCGCGCCGTCGGCGGGCCGGCTCGCGCACCGGATCGGCGCGCCGCACGCGATCCTCGTCGCCCTGGGCTGTGTCGGGGTCGGCGAGGCGGCCAGGCTGGCCGGCGGCTCGGTCCCCGTCCTCTATGCCGCCACCACCCTCGCCGGCCTCGGCATCGCCATCGGCAACACCCTGCTGCCCGGGCTGGTGAAGTCGCTGCTGCCGCCCGAGCGGGCCGGCGCCGGCACCTCGCTCTACTTCATCGCGATGATGGCCGGTGCCGCGGCAGCCGCGTCCCTCTCGGTGCCCCTCGTCGACCGGCTGGGCTCCTGGCAAGCCTCGCTCGCCTCGTGGGCGGTGCTCGCGGCCTTCGGCGCCCTCGCCTGGTGGGCGCTGGTCCGCGCCCTCCTCCGGCACCCGACCGCCACACCCGCCCCGCCGGCACCCGCAGCCGCCACCAGCACCGCATCCACCGCGCCCAGCCGGCTGCCCTGGCGCCACCCCACCGCCCGGCTGCTCGCGGCATACCTCGTCATGCAGTCCTCACAGTTCTTCACCTCGCTGGCCTGGCTCGCACCGAGCTACGTCGGCGACGGCTGGAGCCGCGCGGACGCGGGGCTGCTGCTCACCGCCTTCACCGGCGGTCAGGCCGGTGGCGGCCTCGCCGGGCCGGTGCTCGCCGACCGGGTCGAGGACCGTCGCGCCCTGCTGCTCGCCGCCACCGCCGTCACCCTCGTCGGCTTCGCCGGCCTGGCAGCCGCACCCGCCGCCGCGCCGTGGCTCTGGTCGGTCGTGCTCGGTGCCGGTCAGGGGGCCGCCTTCGGCATCGGCCTCACCCTGCTCGTCACGTATGCCGCGTCCGCCGCGGCCAGCGCCCGGCTGTCCGGCATGTGCTTCCTGCTCGCCTACGGCACCGCGGCCTTCGTCCCCTCCGCCTACGGCGCTTTGCGCGACGTCACCGGCTCGCTGCGCCTGGGCTGGGCTCTCTTCGCCGGGCTGATGATCGTGCAGGCCGTCGTCGTCTCCCGGCTGCGGCCCGACCTCGAGCGCACCCCGTGACCACCGCTGCGCTCCCACCTCCTCGGCGCCGCGAGCTCGCCCCGTGGGTGGCCCTCGGCGGGGCCGTCGGCACGACCGCCCGGCTCACCGTGGATGCACTTGTCGGCGGCGTCGCGCCGGGATGGGATGTCACCACCGCCATCGTCAACCTCACCGGGGCCTTCCTGCTCGGCGTCGTCGCGCTGTGGCCCTTCGCGGCCCGCCACGCTCACCGCCTGCGCGCCTTCGCCGGCACCGGCGTGCTCGGCGCCTACACGACCTTCTCGGCCCTCTTCGTCGCGGTCGGCACGGCGCCGCTCGCGATCGCGCTCGCCGAGCTCGCGGTGAGCATCGGCGGGGGCGTGGCGGCCGCCGCCGGCGGCGTCGCGCTGGCCCGGCGAGCGATCGGCCCCACGAGCCCGCCGCGCGACCCCGACCACGACGAGGAGCAGCTGTGAGCGGCCAGCCCGCCGGCGTGTGGGTGCTCACCATCCTCGCCGGGTCGCTCGGCGCGGTGCTCCGGTATGCCGCGGTCGCCTGGCTGCACGACGTGGCGGTCGCGCGGCTGGTCGGCTGGTCGCACCGGTCCGGCTGGAGCCGGGGGCTCGGCGCCCTGCGTCGGGCGGCCCTGCCCGAGGGCCTGCACCCCTTCCCCGGCGGGGTGCTGCTCGCCAACACGGTCGCCGTGCTCGTCGACGGCGTCGTGCTCGGCTGGGCGGCGCAGACCCTGTCGACGGCCGGGGCGGCCGCGCAGCCGACGGCAGCACCCGGGCGGGTCGTCATCGTCGCCGGCCTGGCCGGCGGGCTGTCGACGCTGTCGACGCTCGCCGTCGACGTCGTGGCGATCTGGGGCCGGGGGCAGCGTCGTCAGGCGCTGGCCGTCGTCGGCCTCAACCTCGCCTGCGGAGCGCTCGCGCTGGCTGCCGGCCTGGCCCTCGGCCGGGCTATCTGACCCCGCGCCACCGGCGCGGCCGGCGCCGGGCGCGGCATACCGGATGCCCGACGACCGTGCTCAGAGGTCCTCGTCGAGCTGCCGCGCCCCGCCCTCGGGACTCTCCCCGAGCGCGGTGACGAGCGCGGCGAGCCGGGATGCCTGGGTCAGCGAGTAGGGGCCGTCCGAGCGCTGGATCGCCATCACCGCCAAGGTCTCCGTGTCGCTGAGGAACAGGGTCGGCCACGGCATCCCGAACTCGAACTGCAGGCCCACGACCTGCGGCCAGGTCACGGTCGTCGTGCGGAACAGGTTGCGCACGACCAGGCCCTCCCGCGACGGGACGGCCTTGATCGTGGCATAGCGCCAGAAGAGCAGCGACAGCAGCACCCCGACCATGACGATGAGCCCCCGGTCGAAGGCATGGAAGGGCAGCACCCGCGACGGAGAGATGGTCAGCCCCACCGTCGTGAAGATCGTCAGCGCCGCCACGGTCAGGCCGATCGCGACGAACCGACCGCGCCGCGGGCGGAAGACCTCGAAGGGATCGCCGCTGTCGGCCGGTGGCCGGCCGGCACCGCTCACAGCCGACACGCCGCGATGTGGGTGACGAGGATCGCGCGAGCCCCGAGGTCGTAGAGCTCGTCCATGACCCGGTTGGTCTGGCCACGCGGCACCATGGCCCGCACCGCCACCCACGACCGGTCGGCCAGGGGGGATACGGTCGGCGACTCCAGGCCCGGCGTGATCGCACAGGCCTGCTCGACGAGCTGGACCGGGCAGTCGTAGTCGAGCATGACGTAGTCGCGGGCGGTGACGACCCCGAGCAGCCGCCGGCGCAGCACCCCCATGCCGTTGACCTCCTCGTCGACCCGGGCATCGCGGATGAGCACGGCCTCCGAGCGCAGGATCGGCTCGCCGAAGACGGCCAGCCCCTGACTGCGCAGCGTGGCCCCGGTCTCGACGACGTCGGCGATGGCCTCGGCCACGCCCAGGGTCACCGCGGTCTCGACCGCCCCGTCGAGCCGGACGACCTCGGCCCTCACCCCGGCCTTGGCCAGGTCGGCCTGCACGAGACCGGGATAGGAGGTCGCCACCCGCTTGCCCGCGACGTCGGCGACCGTGGTCATCGAACCGGCGAGTGCGGCATACCGGAAGGTCGACCGACCGAAGCCGAGCGGCATCACCTCGACGGCACCGCTGCCCGCGTCGAGCAGCAGGTCACGCCCGGTAATGCCCGCCTCGACCGTGCCGGCGCCGACGTAGATCGCGATGTCGCGCGGCCGCAGGTAGAACAGCTCGACGTCGTTGTCGGGGTCGGTGACGACGAGCTCCTTGGGGTCACGTCGCACCTTGTAGCCGGCCTCGCGGAGCATCTCCGCGGCCGGCTCGGCGAGAGAGCCCTTGTTGGGCACGGCAATTCGCAGCATCGGTATCTCGGGCAGCCTGGATCTTCAGAGGTGGGTGTAGACGTCCTCGGGGCGCAGCCCCCGAGCGATCATGAGGACCTGCAGGTGGTAGATGAGCTGGCTGATCTCCTCGGCCGTGCGCTGCGTGCTCTCGTACTCGGCGGCCATCCACACCTCGGCGGCCTCCTCGACGATCTTCTTGCCGATCGCGTGCACCCCCGCGTCGAGCTCGGCCACCGTGCCCGAGCCGGCCGGCCGGGTCACGGCCTTGTCGGCCAGCTCGGCGAACAGCTGCTCGAAGGTCTTCACGAGCGCACAGCCTACCGAGCAGCGGTATGCCGCCCGGTCGCCGACCAGTGACCGGACGGC
>Ga0116151_10003195_pt1 | contig 14745 bp, 14 predicted proteins | sample AD_UKC117_MetaG_FD_89893 | JGI IMG/M metagenome (GOLD analysis project Ga0116151, IMG submission 89893) | Active sludge microbial communities of municipal wastewater-treating anaerobic digesters from Hong Kong - AD_UKC117_MetaG | ecosystem: Engineered > Bioreactor > Anaerobic > Digestate...
AGACGAAGATGGAGTGGGAGGTGGACGTGGACGCCCTGATGCGGGGCAAGTTCACCCTCAAGGACACGTGGGAGCAGATGGAGTCCAGCAACAAGATGGGCCCCCTGAAGCAGATCATGCGGATGCTCCCCCTCGGCGGGATGGGGCTTGACATCTCCGACCAGGAGTACCAGGTCACCAAGGACCGGCTCGACAAGTACAGGGTGATCATGTCCTCCATGACCGAGGCTGAACTGGAGGACCCGAAGATCATCACCGCCTCAAGAATCAAGCGGATCTCCAGGGGGAGTGGAACTCAGCCGGAGCTGGTGCGGGAGCTTCTCAAATCCCACAAGGCGATGCAGAAGGCGCTCAAGGGGATGCGGGGGATGAACAAGATGGGGATGAAGCGGATGATGAAGAAGTTCGGCCCCATGATGGGCGGCGGGATGTAGAAGGCCGCACAAGTCTCTCTTTTCTCCGTTTCAAGACCTTGGCCGCCTTCGCGCGTTTTCAGTATCCAGAGTTATTATGACCAGATGTATGAAGCGAGCCGACTTTCATCTTGGCGGATTAACTCTGCCTTTTGTGAATTCTTTAATATTGTAATAAGCTGGCAGATCATCGGATTTTATCGCATCCTTTGACTTATTGAATTCTTCTGAACCAGATGCCAATTCATGGACTTTATCTGCACTGCGTAACAGGTTTGGATCGAAATTACCGTCTAAATCATGTGTAAACTCATACTTAAAGGATGATAGATCCTTTCCTTTACACACGGGACAACTACAGTGGATGTCGTGCCCGTATCTTTTAATCCAGTCGGGTTCTTTGAAGATGCCAAGTGTTGGGGAGTCATATCTTCGACATTCTACTTCTTCTGGTTTGGTGGTTTTAGATTTCATAATGAGATAGCCGATCGCACGATGCGGAAGATCTTTCACTTCTGGGGAAAACGTATCTAAACCCCAGTTTTGTAGTTCGTGTATATGGGCTACTGGAATGCTTTTACCTCTTGGCGTTCTTGGAACTCCAAATACATGATACCATATGGCCTCTTTCCGATTGCTATAAATTTCTAGCAACTGCTGTATATGTTTGGAGGGGTTAGCATATGCAAATCCTAATACATTACATATACCAGTTTCATTCAACCTCCTTAGAGCAGCAAATTCAAGTTTGAACGTATCCAATTCGGTTGATAGTGGAAGAATCGGCATCGCTTCCTGCCCTCTGGCCTTAGCAGCATCGCTGAATTGTGTTACAACTTCTTCATACTCCTCTATATTTTTATATTCAAAAGGCGGTATAGATATAATATCAAACTCATGGCTTTGAAATGAATTGAACAGCATTAGTTGGTCTTGTGTTACCTTTCTATTTGCTGGAATTTGGATTGTTGACATAATCGGAAAATAGCGCATCATATCGACAGATTGAGTCATCTTTCTTCCCTTTCTATTTGAGTAAGAACCATTGCCAGATAAAAAAGCATCAAATGATGGATTGTTAAATGAGGAAACATATTCTGAGACGGGATTCTCTATCGTTATTTTATGGGGGATTGAACTGGCCGCAAAGTAATCTTTGTGCGTTGCTGTCCTAGTAGGAGTCTTGAAACTTGACGACCCGAAAGAAACGTCAATATTTCGCCCTCCAAATCGGTTATCTTTATTCAGGACTCTTACTTTAATCGAAACCATCCTATCCTCGCCTCCTGTGAAGCGTCTTTCCTGGGAATAAATCTGATAGTATTAATGATTTGTCAAGATAAACTTCGTATTCGGGTTTTGCATAAATATATTTACAAATAGCCCCCCTACCTTTTTGGTCCCAGTACATCCTAAACTCAACTAGTTCTCGTTGCTGTTCATTCGATAGTTTGTCAAAAATCTTCTTCCCCTTCTCCTTTCCCTTCGCGGTGATGTAAAATCGTTCAAACGAAGAAGATCTCCTACCCCTGGTCGTAATATAGCCTTGTTGAATGAGGAAATTAATTGCAGAATCTATTCGGGATGAATAAGGACCATACTTATAGCCGTAGAATCCTGGGTTCTCTGTAGGAATATCGAATTTTGGTGCAAACTCATGGAAAATGAGAAACAACATCTTTTGATAGAGCGTTATTCCTGCTATATATTCGCGGTTGTACTCATGACCAGCATAGAGAAGTAGTAAAACCCAATCTTGTACAAATATGAATAATTTAGCTTTCGAGTAATCCTGGAGGTTCTGCAACTGACGAGCCGGGAATCTAACTTCATGGCACACTTTACATATCAAGTAGTAGTAAGAAAAACCATCATCTAGCGTTCGCTCAACCTTTTCCCATTCGTGGTGATGATCAGACGATTTTTTCATCTCTCTACGTGGGTTCGACATGTTTTACACACCAACAGGTTTCTCCCACATCGTAACAAAAATCTTCAAAGAGAATAATGCGAAATATTCTCTTGTTTTTTCTACTACATATCTCTTTATCTGTTTTCCTGAACTTTCTCTTCTTGGGGCAATCAACAGGATCACGGAGCATGTCTATAATCTCAAGCGCTTCTAGTCCAAATTCCTCCAGGTGCATTTTTGCAGAATCGGTAAACTGGACATATCTGTCCTGCCACCGAAAATCATTAGGATCATGAGTTATGAAGTTGCCCAAGAGATGCACCGCGCTTGTCTATAGATATTTGCTGTACTTATTATTAGCGGGTTGCTATCGTGAATCACTGAAAACGCCTATGTCTGTCTCGACCAGAACACGAAAAACATAAGATCCTGATCTGCGATCTTGGGGTCGAAGACAGATCTCGGAAGCGAAAAAAGGATGGCCTAATTTTATCGAAGAAGAGTAAGGATCAATCACAGATAAACTCAACAGCAAATCGTCCCATAGCTCTAAAGCCCGCTCCAAACCTATTTAACCGAAGAGCAGTCTCTTGCGCGGGAAATGACCGAGTGGGAGTCGGACTTCACGGGATCTTTCAGCAGCTACCTCTCTCCAGGCTGCCGGATCTGCCGCCGGGGAGCATCCCTGGTCTTGTTCGTAACCGGCGTCTGCGAGAGGGACTGCTTCTACTGCCCCCTGTCGACGGAGCGGCGCGGAAAAGACGTCGTCTACGCCAACGAGCGACGGGCAGGGTCCGATCTGGATATCATCGAGGAGGCCCGCGCCATCGGCGCCCTGGGGACGGGGATCACCGGGGGCGAGCCACTATTGAAGCGGTATCTCGTTCTCAGGTCGATCCGGGCCTTGAAACGGGAGTTCGGGGAGGACCATCACATCCACCTCTACACCGGAGCGAGGCCCGGCTCATCTTCTCTTCGGGAGCTTGCAGAGGCGGGGCTCGACGAGATCAGGTTCCACCCGCCCGCCTCGGAGTGGTCTGAGCCGGGATGGCTCGGCAAAGGGCTGCGGGACGCGAAGTCCGCAGGCCTCCTGGCCGGAGTCGAGATCCCAGCCATCGGCCCCGCGCCCGGCATCGTGGAGGCGGTCATGAAGGCAGACGCCTTCCTGAATTTGAATGAACTTGAGTTCTCCGAGACGAACCAGTCGGCCCTTCAGGCTCTCGGGTTCAAATCCCAGGAATACGGCTGCGGTGCCGTTGGGAGCGAGCTTGCCGCCGATCAGTTCAAGGTCGAGGGGCTAAAGGTCCACTACTGCTCCTCCGCCTTCAAGGACGCAGTCCAGCTCCGGGAGCGTCTGAAACGGCGGGCGGAGAGGACGGCCCGCCCCTTCGACCTCGCCACCGAGGACGGGACCCTGATCTGCGGCGTCATCGAGCCCGCCGATCGTTCCGGGTCAGGGGCTGAGGCCGGAGCCTTCAGTTTAGCCGTCGAACGGCTGGCAGGGCTCGGAGTGCCGGAGGAGATGTACACCATCTCCGAGGGGAGGATCGAGATCGCCGGATGGATTCTGGAAGACATAGTTCCTGATCTCGACGGGGCTGGGTGCGACCTCGCCCTGGAGGAGAGGTACCCGATCGAGGGCGGGCCGGTGGTGGAGAGAATACCTTTATAAGTCCAAAGCTGTAAATGTAGAGGCGGTGAGCTTACAGGATGGAGGCTAGCGTTCGAAAACATGAAGATCAGATCCGTGAGCGCCTGAAAAACTACCTCAAGCGCGACGGCATGGGCATCCGAAAGGCTGTCCTTAAGCTGTTCTTGCATGACAGGTCTTTCACCACCGAGGAAGTCTACACTTATCTCGACCGGGAGGGTTTTGAGGTCAGCTACCGGGGCGTCTCGGCGATGGTAGGCCTCATGAACACCAGGCTCGGAATCCTCAGCATCGACGTCTCAGGGGACCACAACGTCTACTCCCTCAAACCAGATCACAAGTTGATCGTCAGCTCAGTCCTGGATAGCTATTGATTCAATTAGGCATTGATTCGATAGCCACTGATTTTTCTTCAGTTTGGCGGCTCGCCCCGCTTCATCCTTGAGAGATACTTCTTGAGGGCACGGTCTGCGAGGAGGTTCACCCCCCGGAGGGCCAGATGCTGCCCCAACCCCGCCGTCATCCTCTCGCTGTAGTAGCGGTGCAGGGGCTTGAGGTGGCGGAGGTTGTACTCAAGGCACGTCCCCACCAGCTCCCAGTGCTCGGGCCTCGCCCGATCCCGGCCGAAGCCCTTCGCGTTTCCAAGCCTCGTCTCCCCGATGGGGGTGAAGAAGAGAGGTAGTATCAGGCCGATGTGACTTTTCAAAGACTCGACCAGCTCTGTGGTCAGAGCGACGTCCTCCTCGGTCTCGCCCGGAAGCCCCAGGACAAGGCTTGCCACCGGAAGCCAGGACATGTCGCTGAAGAGACCGTAGCACTCCCTCACCATCTCGGGCCACAGCTCCAGGGGCTCCGGGCTCGTCTTGTTCTTCATGTGCTTTGCAAGAAGCCGGGGGCTTGCCGTCTCGATCCCGATCCAGGCCGACATGTACTTCTGGTCGGTCCCGATCCCGACGATCTCGGAGATCTCCGCCAGAAGCTCCTGGCTGGAATAGACCGATGCAAGGCTAACGTGAGATACGTCGACGGTCCGAGGGCCCAAACCCTTCACCCGCCGGAATAGGTCGAGGAGCATCTCACAATTCGGCTCCGACCCCTCGGAGCCGTAGGTGAAGGCGTCCTCGGAGTGGAGGATCAGGTCTGTCTGCCCCGCTCTGATGTTAACCTCGGCGTCCTTCAGGATATTTGAGACGGGCCGGTGGCGGGGCTTTCGCATCGTCGGCGAGCAGAAGGAGCAGCCTCGCCAGCAGCCTCGTCCGATCTCGACGATCCCTCCGACGGTGGCGCCCCTGTTGACGGGGATCTCATCGCCGGGGACGGTCTCCCCCTCGATCTCCCTCGGAACGTCCTCGCCGGCCACGATCTTCTTGCAGACCTGTGGAAAGGTTCTCTCCCCCTCCCCCAGGTAGATTAGGTCGACCCCCGCATCCTCGCCCCGGAGCTCCCAGGAGCCGTTTCCTCCGATGACGACCTTCGGTCTGTGCTCTTTGATCAAGGGGTGGCCCACCAGCTCCAGAAACTTCGTCCTGTTGTAGGGAGCGCCCCTCCCTATCATCTCCTCGATCTCCCGGACGGCGATCTTGCCCATGGGGTCGTCGTGGCCGATCCCCACGATCTCGGTATCGGGACCGATGGCTTCGTCGAGATGGTCGGGATGGGCCACCATCACCTCGTCCCGATTGAACCCGGACACCAGGAGGGCGGCCTCGATCTTCCTCATCCCGCAGGGTGCGAGGAGGGCGGACCCGTCGGGTCCGGCCTCGACGGGCGGGCAGAAGAGCCATTTGAATATCCTCTCGGAGATCATCGATGCCGGGAGGATCGCCGCAAAGCCGAGCATCACTCCCCCGTTGTAGTTGCTCATCATGGTGGCGTCGCTGGTGAGGACTATCCTTTTGCCTGACATCTTTTGGCATCATCGCCGTGATCACAGATAACGGTGTTGAGCCAACCAACATCCCACAAGCCTTAATACCCCTCGCTTTCAGAGTGGAGGTTTGTGCAGGAGAAATCGTTGTCGGAGATCAACGAACGCATCCGGGACGGCAGCGTTCGGGTGGTCACTGCGGAGGAGATGCCGGACCTGGTGGACGAGCTTGGCACCGATGGTGCGGTGCGCGAGGTGGACGTCGTCACCACCGGCACCTTCGGGGCCATGTGCTCGTCCGGTGTCTTTCTCAACACCGGCCACAGCGATCCGCCGATAAAGATCTCCAAAGCCTGGCTGAACAAGGTGGAGGCCTACGGCGGGATCGCCGCCGTCGACCTCTTTCTCGGAGCCACCCAGCCGTCCGAGGACCGGGGGAACGAGTACGGAGGAGCCCACGTCATGGAGGATCTCATCTGTGGAAGAGAGGTGGAGCTTCGGGCCCAGGGTGCCGTCACCGACTGCTACCCCCGCTACGACCTGGAGACGACTCTAAGGCTTGAGGACTTCAACCAGGCCATTATGGTCAACCCGCGAAACTCCTACGAGAGGTATGCGGCGGCCGCAAACTCCACCGAGAGGACGCTTCACACCTACATGGGGACCCTCCTTCCCCGCTTTGGGAATGTCAGCTACAGCGGGGCCGGAGCCCTATCGCCGATACCAAACGACCCCGACTTCGAGCAGATCGGAGTCGGAACCAGGATATTCCTCTGCGGTGCCCAGGGATTCATCGTCGGCTCGGGGACCCAGCACCTCCCCCAGGAGGGCTTTTCCACCCTGATGGTGAAGGGCGACCTGAAGGAGATGAACTCCGAGTTTCTGAGGGCCGCTACCTTCCAGGACTACGGCCCGAGCCTCTACGTCGGGCTGGGGGTTCCCATACCGGTCTTAAACGAGGGGATAGCGAAGAAGACGGCCGTCCAGGATAGGGATATCGTCACCGAGATCGTGGACTACGGCATTCCTCGGCGCGGTCGGCCCACCGTGAGGAGGGTGAACTACGAGCAGCTCTACTCCGGCTACGTCGACATAGAGGGGGTCGAGGTAAAGACCTCGGCCCTGTCGAGCCGCCATGTTGCGAGGAAGGTGGCCAGGGCCCTGGGCGACTCCATAAAACGGGGCGAGTTCGTTCTATCGGCCCCGGCCGAGCGCCTCCCCACCACGGGCCGGAACAACCCCATGAAGCAGACCCGGGAGTTTCTTCTGGTGGGGGACGTCATGAGCTCCGATGTGGCGACGGTCCGCGAGGAGATCAGCATCAAGGAGGCGTCCCAAATGATCGTCGGCGGACCCTTCGACCATCTGCCCGTCGTATCGGCGGAGGAGAAGCTGATCGGGATGGTCACCGCCTGGGACATATCCAAGGCTGTGGCCAGCGGCAAGACCTCTCACATCTCCGACATGATGACGAGGAAGGTCTTCATAGCAAGCCCCGACGAGCCACTGGAGCTGGCGGCTCGAAAGCTCCACCATCACAAGATATCGGCCCTTCCGGTGGTGGATAAAGACCATCACGTCATCGGGATGGTAACGAGCGACCACCTCAGCAGGCTCTACAGCAGGAGGCGCTCTGTATGAAGCTGATGCTCCACGTGGCTCCCGGGATCGTCCGAAAGCCCATCGTCTCTTCGGTGATCCTGGAGACGAAGGCTCTCATAAACATCGAGCGGGCGAAGGTCGACGCCGTCTCCGGCGAGATCGTCATCGACGTCGATTCCGATCGGTGCAGCGAGGTGAAGGCCGCCTTCGAGAGGATGGGGGTCAGGGTCGTCCTCCTGGAGAACCCCATCATAAAAGACGAGGACGAGTGCGTCCACTGCGGGGCGTGCATATCGATCTGTCCTACGGGGACCTTCCGCTTCGAGGGATCTCTAGTCGTCGCCGACGCCGGAAAGTGCGTCCAGTGCGGGACCTGCGTCACCGCCTGTCCCCAGAGGGCGCTGAAGCTGATCCTGAAGTAGGCCTTTGGCAGCCGAGGTACGGGGGGGGGCGTCGACGGGGGGAGTCGCCGCAAGGGCCGAGACACTCCGACCCGACGGCCTTTCTCCCCCCTCAGATCCTTGTGACTTTTCTGACTCTGGCTTTAAGCTGCGATCTGGTCCGAGCCGATCTCAGATCGGTGGTGATGCCGATCGCCGGGGGTGGGGATGGCGCCTCGGTGGCTGGATCCTGGAGAAAGAGACGATGGATGCCTCAGCCGCCCGACGCATTTTATGTCTGCACCAAAAAAAGAGCCCGAGATGGTCGAGGTGAACAGATATCACAAGGATCTCGATCACCTCGTCTGATCTCTGGATGACACGACCCTATGCGGGCGGTACAGTTGGATAGGGGATTATCAGAAGGGCTGGCCCCTCCCCCGTCTCCCTTGACTTGAAGCTTACTCTGTAGTCTGTGTCACCGGTCGCCATCAGGAGGAAGGATATCCTGTCTTCCTCGGCCGCCTTCAGGTGCTCTGAGACGTCGAAGGCGAAGATCTCATCACTCCCGAAGTTCGCTCCCATCTGGCTTATGTCAAGATCATCGCCGTCGGACATCATGGCGACTATAGACAGCATGTTCAATGCCAGAGTCGTAACGCTCGAATTTTCTGACCATTCAGACGTTATCGGCATCAAGGCTACTGCTACACCCCCATCGCCGACCTTCTCCATCGATTCCCCCTTTAATACAAGAACGGCGACGTCGTCCTCCTGTAAATCGAGGTCGGTTATATTGAACTGGACCATCGCAATCCCTGGAATTTCGTCCTTCTCGTATCCGTAGCCTTTCAAGTATTCACAGACCAGATGATCGTCGTTGTAGACCATATCCTCCGAAATGTCCATGTAAACATCCTCGACGGCCGGCAAGACTGTCATGGAGCATCCTTCGGCTGCGGAAGCTTCGCCTGCATAAGTATCATTCATAACGGCGATGACCTCCTCCGGCAGAAGCTCGGCTGGGGCCGTATCGTTTCCAGAGTCCTCCCCGCTCTCAAGATCCGTCTCGATGATCGCGCCAGAAGCCGAGGCGGTATCTGTGAGATTGTCCTCCTGAGCCGACGCCGAAGAGGCGGCCGAGAAGATCGATAGGACGATCATAATACAGAACAAATACTTGCTGAACATACGGTTTCAATCCTCCAAACTAAAGTCACATGAACATATCATGAATATATACTTTTTCATAGACGATTATCTTGCTAATCTATTCGATTAATCGAAAAAAAGGCCATCATTACCCGGATAAGTGAAATGCTAGAGCAGAAACATATTCAATGTATTATCTGATGTATAACTATAAATTAATTTAAAGTTGTGATAAGTATACATCCGGATAAAAAATATCCCTCCAATTTCACGGTCTCTCAGACCGGGTCTTGACCTTATATTCCCGGGACTGGGCAGCCCGAACTTTGCTCTAACTTTGCTCTATTCGGAGCATTAATCAATTAAACTTAAATAAAAGCAAATCATTTGTATCAATTAGTGTTGCTATAAAGTAAAAAGATTTGATTAAATGCACGATGTGGGCCACCAGGACGATCGGAGGGCTTCAATGCGGGATTTCTTTTGGGCTAAAATCTCGCCTTCAGTAGAGCAATTAGCCAATAATTTAATATGTAGTATTAACTTTTTTTCATTTTTAAGTTTAATTCAGATTTAGAAAGACATATATAGCAAAAAATGCCATGCGCACTGCATATTATAGCATGAAATTCGGAGAATGGATGAATATGAGAGGTGTAGGGACGATTATGAAAATATGGGCGGCGCTCCTGTTGATGCTGGTGGTCTCGGGCCCGGCATGGGCGGGCACAAACCCGGACGGATATTACGTGAAGAACGAGCAAGTCTTCGAGCAGGACGTCGAGGGAGAGGGCTTCGTCATGGTCTACCAGAAGGTGAATACCGAGGACCTACAGCTCAAAAACTACCTGCACGGCAGCGGCACCATGGACGCGGCGTTCCTGATTTACTCGAATCAATCTAGCGTAAGCGGGGACGTCGTAGATCGAAACACACTTGAAGACGGATATCCAACCAAAGATGGATGCTGTCACAAATGTGACGTTGATAGTGGTCATGCAGAGAACATATCGCTTTTAGAGCAGAACGAAATGGTCTACTCTCCTGTGGCCATGGTCTACGGCACGGGATTCTACGCTAAGAACCCTATAGTCTACAACTCAAAGCTGAAGGAAAGGACCGAGGGCAAGAACTACGATGGCTCGTGCTATGGAGAGGCTGTGTCGATGGTCCACCAGATTGAATACGCTTCGGCGTTCAACAAGGACATCGGTGTTACACTCAAGAACATCGACAAATGGCCACCGAAGGGCTATTACAGCTTCGACACCACGAAAGGCTCCAGCCTCACCAAAATGAAGATCGAGGAGGAGGTCACAGAAGGGACGGTGCACATCGGCCAGCTCATGACAAAAGACGGGACGAATTGCAAATCAAACGATGCTTGGAAGAACCCCCTCATCGAGATCGATGAGAACTACATCGGCACCTTCAAGATCACCAAGAACATGGAGATCTGCACCAGCTGCTCCGGATCAAAGCCGAGGAATGACTGGCTCTCCTGCTGCATAGGCGGCTATGGAAACATGGAAGACTACGACAAGCGCTGGGGCGAGGAAGAGATCTTCGACTGCACCTGTCGAGAGGCGGCATGGGGCGACTCCTGGAACAACACCTCCAAGGCTCAATATTGAGACGAACTGTTGATGAAAAACATCACGATGGTATACGAGAGGCGCTTGCCGCCATAAGGCCAAGCGCCGCTCCCTCCAACTTTTTTAGCTCGGAATTTTCAGATCATTTAAACTCGGAATTTCATTTCATCCGACGGGCAGAAACCCTATCTCCTCCACCATGGACTGCCCTTCTTCGCCCAGGAGGAAGTCTATGAAAGCCTGCTCCCCCTGGTCGGGCTCGTCCCAGGTTATGACGTAAAGGGGACGGGTGAGAGGATAGGCCTCGCTTCTTATGCTCTCGACGGTGGGGACGACTCCCTCGTAGGCTATGGGCCTGAGGTCCCCGTCCTGGACGTAATTGAAACCGAGATAGCCGATAGCCTTATCGCTCTTGGTTACTGCGGTCTTCACCTCGGCGTTGTTCTGGGCGTAGGTGTCGGCACCGAGGGTCTCGGTCTGGAGGTCGCCCATCACCATCTCGTTGAAGATATCGCCTGTTCCCGAGCCCACCATCCTCGCCACGACGTAGATCTCCTCGTCGGGACCTCCAAGCTCCCTCCAGTTGGTCAGGTTCCCGTCATATATCGCCCGGAGCAGGTCACGACTGACGTTGGTAACCCCCGAATCGTAGACCGGCAGGCTGACGGCGATGCAGATGGCGTCGTAGCCTATCAGCTGCTCGGTGAAGTTGTCGCCATAAAGCTCGATCTCGTCGTCCCTGACCTTCCGGGACGACATCCCAATGTCGGAGAAGCCACTGGCCACGTTCTTTATCCCCACCCCGGAACCTCCGACGCCGCTGACCGTCACCACGACATCATCCTGGATCAAGTTGAACTTCTCGGCACAGGTCTCCACCAGTGGCATAACCGTCGTCGATCCCGTGACGGTCACGGTGTCCAGGCCGTTTGAAGCCCAGGAGGTCCCAACCGGGGCGAAGAGTCCCGCAATCGTGCAGATCAGCATCAAAGAGGGCAATTTGGTCGTCAGATCACTCCCCGAAGTAGAATTACTCGTACTATATGATATTTGTTGTGATAACGGCCCCAGGATCTCCTTCAACGCCCCTGCCGGGTGATTGGGGATAAAGAAGGCGGTATTTGGAAAGGCGTCGCCAGTCCAGTGGCGCATGGCCGATAACGGCCGTTTCGGCCCGGAATATCACCTGACCCGGCCGTAGAGGGTCGTCCTCTCGACCGGGACCCTCCCGTTCCTCTCGATCAGGTCGCGTAGCTGGTCAGGGGTCATACCCTCTGCCTCGAAGGCTCCGGCGGTCCGGGATATGTTCTCCTCCATGAGGGTTCCGCCGAGGTCGTTTGTACCCCAGATAAGGGTCCGGCCGGCAAGCTCCCTTCCGAGCTTCACCCAGGACGCCTGGATGTTGGTGATGAGGGGGTGGAGGGCGACCCTGGCGAGGGCGTGCATCTTCAGGTTCTCAAGGTGGCCCATCCTCCGGGACCGGGGTCCCAGATCGTTGTTCCCGGGCATGAAGGGGAGGAGGACGAACTCGGTAAACCCGCCGGTCTCGGCCTGGATCTCTCGGAGGAAGAGAAGGTGGCGGATCCGATCTTCCAGCCTCTCGACGTGGCCGTAGAGCATGGTGGAGGTGGTGGGAACCCCGAGGCTGTGGGCCGTGGTGACCACGTCCCGCCACTGGTCCGTCGTCAGCTTGGATGGACAGATCTCCCGCCTCACCCGGTCCACCAGGATCTCGGCCGCGGTCCCCGGCATCGATCCGAGGCCCGCCCGCTGTAGCTCCCTTATGGAGTCCTCGGGGCAGACTCCGGAGTTCTCCGACATGTAAAATACCTCCATGGGAGAGTAGGCGTGAAGGTGCATCCTCGGGTAGTTCTCCCTCACCGCCTCCAGGATCCGGCAGTAGTCCTCCAGGACCAGCCCCGGGGCAAGCCCCCCCTGAATGCAGATCTCGGTGGCGGAAACCCTCTCTGCAGCCCCCACCCGTTCCAGGATCTCCTCTTCGGATAGGAAGTAGCCGTCATGCCGCCTGAAGGCGCAGAAGCTGCAGTTTCCGACGCACCGGTTGGTGAAGTTGACGTTTCTGTTGATGACGAAGGAGACCTCATCCCCAGAGCACTCTTCCCGATAGAGGTTTGCAAGCCTGAAAAGCCGGAGCGGCTCGTTGTAGAGGGATAATAGACTGGGACCATCGATCCAGCCGTCCCGCTGGAGGTGAGAATCCTCTGAAGCCGGAAATTCCCGACCCTCAGACAACATCACCGACAGCCACCCCCAGATGAGCCGTTACAAGCTCCATCGTTTCCTATCCTCCGCTCCTTTGGAATCTGCGAGATTAGCTCTCCATCCAGATATTGACCGCAGCCGATAACGTCGCCACGGTGAGTTACCACCACATAACCGTCCTCAACCTGGGCAGGAAGCCTCTGCCCTTCCCCGGCGACGAACTTCTCCGCCCGGTCGGAGCTGAGATCGACGACGTTTTTCGTTGCGTAGCGTCCGAAGAGCTGGAGGGCGGTGGTGGTGGGTTTGGGGACCCGGCCCCGGACAGACATGAACCGGAGCCCCACCGACTCGCAACCGAGGTCCGGGATCTCGGGGAGGCTGAAGGCCCAGACGTTCCGACCCCTCCTGTAGAAGCTGACGGATTCGAATGCTTCAGGTGCGATCCCGAACCTGGACTGCATCATCCCCGCCACCTCGGCCCGATCAAGCGGCTGGAAGGGGGACTTATTCTTTAATGAGCTTTGCGACAAAGAATCCTCCCGCGTCGTTCTGGTGGGGGTAGTACCTGACGCATCTCTCCATCTCGTCTCCGAATCGGAAGCCGTCCCACTCCAAGAGACCCGGAGAGCCTTCAAGCCCTCCGATCGAGGCGTCTTCCAGGAAGACCCCTGGAACCTGGTCCAGGACCCAGGAGACGACCGCCTCGTTCTCCTCGGGAGCGAAGGTGCAGGTGGAGTAGACGACGGTACCTCCGGGCTTCACCAGATCCGTCGCCCTTTCGAGAAGGCCGCGCTGAAGGCGCTGAAGGCCGAGGGACCTCTTCAGGCTCCACCGGCCCAGGACTGAGAAGTCCTTTCTCGCCATCCCCTGGCCTGTGCAGGGGGCGTCGACTAGGATCCGATCGAACTTCGAGGACGGGAACCGCCGGCCGTCGTACCTCGTCACCACGACGTTTATAGCCCCCGCTCTCTCGCAGTTGGACCGAAGGGAGGCGACCCGATTGTTGGCTGGATCGTTAGCCACCAAAAGGCCCCGGTTCTCCATTATCGAGGCGATTTGGGTGGTCTTGCTTCCGGGAGCCGCACACATATCCAAAACCCTCTCCCCCGGTTTTGGAGCCAAGATGATGGGAGACGCCATAGATATCTCCTCCTGGACGTGGATGTGGCCCATCAGGTTCTCGATGAGGTTTCCGGGCTTTTCGACGTCGAGGCTGAAACCGAAGGGGTACCAGGAGAAGGGCCAAAAGGCCACTTTCGCCTCCTTCAGGCGGCAGAAGAGCCCATCCCGATCGGTCTTGAGGGTGTTGATCCTCGCGGTGACGGGGAGGGGTGCAGCCATAGCTTCGACAAACCGCTCGAAATCCTGAACGATTCCTCTGTACCTCTCGAGGCCTTCCATGCTGCTGCAGTTCTCGTTTATAGGATATATTCTCAGCCGTTCAGCTGATATTCACGGTTCAATTTTTGAGCACAAAGGTTTAATAGTCGAAATGATCAGTGGACAATGCGGCAAACTGTTTCGTGGTTTTTCGCTAAGGACGGTGAAGTGCTTGTACGGTAATGATAGAGGTTCTTTCCGAGGCGACAGCTTCGCACCCTCAGCACCTGTTGAGGCCGGAAAGGAGTATGATGTTGAGATCGAGGACGTCGCAAAGAAGGGCGATGGAATCGCGAGGATCGAGGGATTCGTAATATTTGTCCCGGACACCAAAGTAGGTGATCAGGTAACGATCGTCGTCGACCGAGTTATGCAGAGGTTCGCCATCGGCCACAAGGCCTGAACATTCAGATCATTCTCTCTTTTAACTAGGACGGTGAAGTGTTTGTACAGAAGTGATAGAGGTTCCTTCCGAGACGAGGGCTTTGAGTCCACAGCTCCCGTCGAGGTCGGAAAAGAGTACGACGTAGAGATTGAGGATATCGCAAAACAGGGCGACGGGATCGCCAG
>Ga0116151_10003196_pt1 | contig 14743 bp, 14 predicted proteins | sample AD_UKC117_MetaG_FD_89893 | JGI IMG/M metagenome (GOLD analysis project Ga0116151, IMG submission 89893) | Active sludge microbial communities of municipal wastewater-treating anaerobic digesters from Hong Kong - AD_UKC117_MetaG | ecosystem: Engineered > Bioreactor > Anaerobic > Digestate...
AGCTGATATCCTTGATCATCCGGATCACCGGATTGGGATTCGTCGTGATGAAAAAATCGATGATATGCTCCACGGCTGTATTGAACATCTCCGCAGTGATCACAAAACAGATGGCAAAGACGATGAGGGCACGCTCCACCATGGTCAGGCTTAAAAAAAGAGTATAGATAAAGACGGCAAGGCCGATGATAAAATGAAACCTGATGTTCCGTTCATACCGGAGTGAAAGGATGATTCCCCCCAGAGCATTGTTCAGGCTGTCCCAGACAGTCTTATTCTTCATCATCGTCGATGAACATCCTTTCCAGCGGCCGCATCTTCCCGGAATCCTCTTCCGTCTCATGGTCGTATCCCATGAGATGCAGAAGCCCATGGACAAAGAGTTGGAGGATCTCATCGCTCAGGGGCTGCCCCTCTCTCTGCCGGTCTGCTGTCTCAATGGAGATGATGATCTCTCCCAGTGAGGAATCCCACTGGTCTTTCAGGGGAAAAGAGAGGACATCGGTGGCTGTGTCCCGGCCCCGGTAAGTCCTGTTCAGGCCTCTGATCTCCTCATCATCCGTGAGGTAGAGATCCACATCACTTTGAGAAAGGCCGAAGTGAACCAACATCCGCCGTTCCATCTCTTCCAGTACAGCCCTGTCAAAAGAAAATCCCCTCACTGAATCTTTGACCGTCATGTGAAGCATTACTCTTTTCCTCCGGTCTCTTTGGGATACTCGATACGTTTATGACGGCTTCCCCTGAAATACTCCACAAAGGCCTCCTTGACGGTGTTGACATCCCTGAGAGTCAGGTCACAGTCTTCCAGCTGCTTGTCAAAAAGGGCATCTTCAAAGATCCTGCTGATCCTCTCCTGGACATGATGAAAGGGAGAATTAAAAAGAAGCCTTGTGACCGCTTCCACCTTGTCTGCCAGAAAGATGATCGCCGACTCCCTGGTGGACGGTTTAGGGCCGTCATACCGGAAATACTTCTCCTCGATATTTTTATGTTTGTCATCTTTCAGATTCTTTAAATAGAAATATTTGATAAGGCTCGTCCCGTGATGTTCCCGGATAATGGCCATGAGCCTCCGCCCCAGTCCGTGCTTTCGGGCCATGAGAGCCCCTTCGTCCACATGGTTTTTCAGAATCCTCACCGACATGAGAGGAAGAAGGCTGTCATGCCTGTTGGGGCCGTACATCTGGTTTTCAATAAAATAGTCCGGGCGCTTGACCTTCCCGATATCATGATAGAGCCCCCCCACCTGGGCCAGGAGGACATCCCCGCCGATGGCTTTTGCCGCCTCCCCGGCCAGTTCAGAGACGATGAGGCTGTGCCGGTATGTCCCGGGCGCCACGGACATGAGTTGGCGGAGAAGAGGATTCTCCCAGTCCTGAAGGCTGTTCAGGCTTACTTCAGTGGTGATATTATGAGCCCGTTCAAAGAGATAGACGAAAAGATACCCGCCGGCGAACGAGAGAAGGACATAGACCGGGACCCAGATCAGCCCTGCGAGAGCTTCCCTGCCGGAGTGAGCTGTGGAAAGTTCGATAAAGAAGAGCGATGTCATGATAACGACAAGGTATTTGAGCAGCGTGCTCAATGTGGGGATGCGGAGCCTGAACCGTCCCGGTTCTGCCAGAAAGATCAGCGAGGAGAGGAACCAGAGCGCTCCGAACCTGAAATCCGGGACAAAAGCCGAAAGAAGCAGTGTCCAGAAGGCCAGAGAAAGAAGAGCGGCCTTCAGATCGATGAGAAAATAGGCCATGATGATAAAAGCCAGGAAGGGAAAGGCGTAGAGAGAGAGTCCTGAAAAAAGATAAAATCCTGTGAACGCTGCAATAAAAAAGAAATGGATCACGGACCAGAAAAAGACTTTTTGAATATTGACCCAATACCCTTCCTGCCTCAGAAGAAGAAAGACCGCTCCCATGAGGAACAGAAGTGTCATCAGGAAACCCGTGAGCCGTAAAGAGAGGACATTGTTCAATTTCTCCTTCATCTTCTCGATCTTGCCCGCAATGGTCTCATCCACGATCTCACCCTTCTGGGCGATGATCTCTCCCTTTCGGATCGTCACTGTCTCCGGGACATAATCCAGCCTGATGGACTCGGCACGCCTGACGGTAAGCTCTTCACTGAAATAGACATTCTCCCTGAGATAGTTTTTCAGGACATAGAAGGTGAAGTCAGCGTACATCCTCTCCCCTTCCAGATAACGCCTGATCACAGAGTGAAGATACTCTTCAGCCTGATTTCGGAAGATGAGAGAATCCTTCTCCACAAGCAGATTATCGTTTTTCCGCCTGATCTCCACGGGTATTGTGGGACTCTCCAGGAAAAAACGGTCATTGATGATCCCCTTCTGATAGATCGCATCCAGGACATTGAGAAAGATGAGGGAGAGGGTGTTCAGCTGGTCTGCTGTCATTCTGGACAGCAGGTCAGGACTCTCTTTACCCCAGATCTCTTTCACGGCCTGTTCCTTCTCTTCCGCTCCGGCGCCGGATGTGAGGACCTTCTTCACTTTGGCGATATCAGCGATCAGCCTCTTTTTTTCGCTGTCCCCGATATTGTCATCCAGAAGATAGACTTTGGGGGCGTTGTCCAGGCGTTCCCGGATCTTGGCCTGCATCTGGTCGTGGTCCACCCACTGAAAGTCGATCCTGGCGGGGATATCCTCTTTGACCACCTCTCTTAAAGCCACGTCATCCACAGGATAGGTATTCTCCTGGTAGAAAAGAGCCAAGCTGATGAGCACGGACAGAAGGGTAAAAAGAAGGATCAGCCTTAACCGCCGCGAGGATTCCTCTTCGGGGATAAGACGGGATTTGAGTCTATGAAGACGCGTTTCGTTCTGAATTTTCTTTTTCATACTGGTAAGCCTTGATGATCTCCTGAACCAGTTTATGCCGGACCACATCCACATGAGAAAAATAGACAAAGGCGATGTCCCCGATCTTTTCAAGGACTTTTTCGGCGTGGATCAACCCGCTTTTTTTGTGCTCAGGAAGATCGATCTGTGTGATGTCTCCGGTGACGACCACCTTGGACCCGAACCCGGTCCGGGTTAAAAACATCTTCATCTGTTCCGGTGTGGAGTTCTGAGCTTCATCCATGATGATGAACGCATTGTTGAGTGTCCTCCCTCTCATGAAGGCCAGCGGGATCACTTCGATGATCCCTTTTGAGATCAGAAGATCCACCTTGGCCGGAGCCATCATGTCATACAGGGCGTCATACAGGGGGCGCAGATAGGGATCCACCTTCTGCTGAAGGTCTCCCGGAAGAAATCCCAGCTTCTCTCCGGCTTCCACAGCGGGACGGACAAGGACGATCCTGTCGATAAGGTTTTTGTGATAAAAATCCACCGCTTTGGCCACGGCCAGATATGTCTTTCCTGTCCCGGCAGGCCCGATCCCGAAAACCACATCGAACTTGTCCACAGCTTCCACATACTCCTTCTGATGGAGCGACTTCGGTGTGATCGTCTTGTTCTTGGCAGAGAGGACGATCTTCTTGTCCACAAGGGTCGCCAGATGCGCTTCCTGGCCCTGGCGGGCAAGAGAGATGATATAACGGAGTTCCCCTTCACCGGGAGAGACCCCTTTTCTGATCAAAGCGATGAGCTCACGGAAGACGGTCTCCAGAGCCCGGGCTTTCTCCGGACGCTCCTGAAACCCGATCTCACGCTCACGCACCCAGAGATCCACATCCAGTGAACGTCTGATCATGTTGACAAAGGAATTATTGCTCCCGTAGAGGAGACGGAGATCGATATCATCAGGGACGGGTATTCGATGTTCGTTGTCTACACTGTTCTCCACTTGTGATATCACCTCAGTCATGGGGAAAGGAGAAGGGCCCGAAGGCCCTTCAGAAACGTCAGGGCCTGGGAATGGTTAGAACATCACCGGCATCGATGACATTCGGATTGGAAATCTGATCTTTATTGGCCTCGTAGATTTCCTTCCATCTCTTGCCACCGTCTTTATAATAGACTTCATAGTAGCTGGCGATTTGACGCAGAGTCTCTCCCTGATAAACTGTCCACTCGGATGCGAGGACACGGGGAATGTTAAAAACCTGGCCGGGATAAATCAGGTCAGGGTTTTTAATCTGATCTCTGTTGGCCCTGTAGATCACAGGCCATTTCCAGTAATTGCCTTTCCCGTAGATTTCGGGATACTCGGCCAATTTAGACAGCCAGTCCCCTTTTTTTACGGTATACTCTTTGACTTTCGCATCGAACTCGTCCAGAAGAGCTTTCTCTTCAGCGGTCCAAGTATCGATGGAGTTCAACTGCTGCTGCAGAGCAGCCAGTTGTGCTTCCAGATCCTGATTCTGCTGTTCCAGTTCCCCCAGCTGCTGATTGGCTAAGGCTTCTCTCTGCTGATAGTACTGGATGTATTCTTCAGCAGAAGCTTTCTCAGGAGGTGCTGTGATCTCCTGAGCCATGACAGGAACTATGAAAGCGACAACAACGAGAACAAGTAATAATTTTTTCATAGTCTTCCCTCCGTTTACCAAAGCTTACCCTGTGATTCTTTGATCAGGTTGTACTGATCAGGATCAGCTTCGTTTTGCTTCGCCTCTTCCAACGCTTTCTGGGTGTCGTCCACCTGCTGCTGGTTGTCCTGGATGGTCTGTTCCATCTCTTCGACTTTCACTTCGGCAGCAACGGCAGCATCTTTAGCGGGTACAGCCTTCTCGGGGATCACGACCATCTTATCGTGGTCCATGGTTTCTACACGCTTAACACAGCCGGTACCTGCTACAAGCAACAGAGCAACGACCAGGAATAGTAATAATCCTTTTTTCAACTCACTCACCTCCTCAGGTTATCCAAAATAAACATCCTTCGACAAGTATAAAAAAAAAGTTTAATAGTGTCAATCAATTTTTATTATTGACCAGAATTCTTAATTCGTCAAGCTGAACCTGACTCACCTCTGAAGGGGATTCTGTCATGAGACAGGCCGCATTGGTGGTCTTGGGGAACGCGATGACATCCCTGATCGATTCCTCTCCCAGGAGGATCTGGATAAAGCGGTCCAGGCCGGGAGCGATCCCTGCGTGGGGCGGAGTCCCGTATTGGAGAGCTTTCAGGAAAAAGGAGAACCTCTTCTGAAGCTCTTCACTGCTCAGGCCGATCTTACGGAAGACCTGCTCCTGAAGGGGACGGATATGGTTTCGTACGCTTCCGCTGGCAATCTCTTCACCGTTGAGGACCAGGTCATACGATCGTGAACGGATCTTTTCCGGGTCTTTATCCAGGTAGCGCTCCATATCATCCGGATCAGGCATGGTGAAGGGGTGATGCTCGGTCTCATACCGTTTTTCTTCTTCATTGAAAAAAAACATGGGAAAATCGGTAACCCAGAGAAAATGCAGCTCTCCGTTCTTTTCCACCAGGCTGTAGAGGTCCCTGAGATAGAGCCGGACAGCTCCCAGGGCTTTGGAGGCTGTCATGTCTGCAGCAGCGACGACAAAGGCCGTGTCTCCGTCATTCAACTCCAGGGCTTCGGTCATGCTCCGTCCGCTGTCTGCAAGAAACTTGGCCACCGGAGACTGGATCTCCCCGTCTTTCATCTTGAACCACATGAGCCCTCCGGCACCGCGCTCTTTGGCCAGCGCCGTCATGGCATCGATCTCTTTGCGGCTGGGTTCCCGGTTACGGACGACCAGCCCCTTGACTTTATCTCCCCGCCCCACGGCCTCTTCCAGGAGAGAAAACCCCTCGGGACGGCACTGGCCTGTCACATCACTGATCGTCAGGCCAAAACGTGTATCCGGTTTGTCTGAACCGTAGCGGGACATGGCCTCCCGGTAGGTCATCCTGGGGAAAGAGGCGGGAACATCCCGGCCTGCTGCTTTTCTGACGATCTCCCGGAACAGGGATTCTGTCATGGCAAAGATATCCTCTTCATCGGCATAAGCCATCTCCACGTCCAGCTGGGTAAACTCCGGCTGCCGGTTGGCCCGGAGGTCTTCATCTCTGAAGCAGCGTGAGATCTGAAAATACCGGTCCACCCCCCCGATCATCAAAAGCTGTTTATAGATCTGGGGAGACTGGGGCAGGGCATAAAAGAAGCCCGGCTGAAGGCGGGAAGGAACGAGGTAGTCCCTGGCCCCTTCAGGCGTGCTTTTGGATAAGATCGGAGTCTCCACCTCGATGAATCCTTGTTCAGACAGGTGGTCCCTGATCTCTTTGATCACACGATGCCTGAATCTCAGGTTTTTCTGCATCTTTTCTGTTCTCAGGTCAAGATATCTGTATTTCAGGCGTGTCTCTTCTGAAGGGCTGTCCGATACCGGATAGGGCTCCGAGGCTGAATAACGCTGCCAGGAACCGGCCATGACTTCGATCTCCCCGGTGGGCAGATTGGGGTTCTTGTCTTTGCGCTCCACGACCTTCCCTGTGACTCCGATGGAGTCTCCGACGATGCATTGCTTTATTCCCGCCAGAGCCTGGTCTTCCAGGGAGAAGACCATCTGGGCGATCCCGGTATGGTCCCACAGATCGATAAAGAGAAACTTCCCGAAATCTCTCATTTTCCTGATCCATCCATTGACAGTCACCTCTTTGCCCTCACAGGACAAGTCAAGATGTCCGCAGAAATGTGTTCTTTTCATCAGCATAACGATCAGCCTCCCTTAGATGAGGTGTTCTTTGATATCACAGGGTGATACATAGGTCTCGTCTCCCGTTTCCATGTTTTTTAAATGGATCTGTTCCGAGAGCGCTTCATCTTCTCCCAATAAAACCACATGACGGTATCCCTGCCGATGGGCATATTTCAGCTGACTCGAAAAGGACCTTTTATCCGGAAGAAAATCGACGGAGACGCCGCATTTTCGTAAAATATCGCATTTTTCAAGAAGGGACGAACTCTTCTCAAGACTCCAGACCACAAAAAGCTTTCCCCTGCTCTCCGAAAAAAGGCCCGACTCGGAGAGAAGGGTCACCAGACGGTCCACGCCGATGGCAAATCCGAAGCCGGGGACGGGCTGCCCTCCCAGGGCTTCCACAAGGCCGTCATACCGGCCGCCCCCCATGAGAGCATTCTGAGCTCCCTCACCCCCGTGGATCTCAAAGACCGTCTTGACATAATAATCCAGTCCCCTGACCAGGAACCGGTCTCTCTCGAAAGGAATCGTCCTGGCCGAAAGAAGGCTTCTGAACTCCTCGTCATAAACCCTGCAGGATTCACAGAGATAATCGGCGATGTCAGGGGAATGAGAGACCACAGTCCGGCAGGACTCTTTTTTACAGTCGAGGACACGGAGGGGGTTGGTCTCGATGCGTGTCCGGCAATCTGGACAGAGCGCCTCTTCATGCTCGTGGAGATAGTCGCGGAGGGCCCGGTTATAACCGGGACGGCACCGGGGACAGCCGATATTGTTCACTTTCACCAAAGGGGATTCGATACCGATGGCCGTAAAATAATCCACAAGCATGGCCAGGGTATCCGCATCGAGCAGAGGAGACTCCATACCGAAGGCTTCCACTCCGAACTGGTAGAATTGGCGATACCGGCCTTTTTGCGGGCGCTCATACCGGAACATGGGGCCGGAATAGTAGAATTTCTTCAGGGGGTCTCGTTTATCATAGCCGTTTTCGATATAATGGCGGACCACGCCTGCCGTCCCTTCAGGGCGCAGGGTGACACTCCGTCCTTTCCGGTCATGGAACGTGTACATCTCCTTCTGAACGATATCGGAACTGTCTCCGATCCCCCGGGAAAAGAGTTCTGTCCTCTCCATCACGGGAAGCTTGATCTCTTCATACCCGTATAACTCGAAAAACAAGCGGGCTTGTTCCTCGATCCACTGGAAAATACGGGCTTCCCGGCCGGCAAGGTCCCTCATCCCTCTTAACGTTTGAATCATGAATTACCTCCCCCGTAATCAGGGGCTACTATACCACACTTTCCCGGATTTGCAATAAATCAATTCCCCCCTGCCTTGAAACTCCCTGCCCCCGGTTCTATAATTAGAGAAAGGACGGATCATGGTCAACCGGATATTTTTGTCAGAAGTCGAGATGAAAGAGTTTTTTGTTCTGGAGTTCGGGTCGTTTTCTCTCTACCGCATCGACATCCATCCCGACAGAGTCAGCTTTGACCTCTGGGGCAGTGACGATGCCCTTCGATGGGAGCCTCTCCTCCATGACCATCCGGTTCCCCCGGGATTCGTGAGGCATCTTTTTAAGTATTGTGAAACTTTTACATGAGAAACGGGAGGGGAAGCCCCCTCCCGTCCGTTTTTCTATTTTCCCTGCATGATCAGCGCCACATCGGATTTCACTTCTCCGATGGGTTTGATATCAAATTTCTCGACGAGGACTTTAGCCACGTTGGGTGAGAGAAAAGCGGGAAGAGTGGGCCCCAGGCGGATCCCCTTGACCCCGAGGGAGAGAAGGGCCAGCAGGACGGCCACAGCCTTCTGTTCATACCAGGCGATGTCAAACGAGAGGGGGAGCTGATTGATGTCGTCCAGTCCGAAGACCTCTTTCAGCTTCAGCGCGATGACCGCCAGCGAGTAGGAATCGTTGCATTGTCCCGCATCCAGCACTCGCGGGATCCCGCCGATATCTCCAAGGTCAAGCTTATTATAACGGTATTTGGCGCATCCGGCGGTGAGGATCACACTGTCCGGGGGAAGTTCACGGGCCACCTCGGTGAAATACTGCCGCGAAGGGAAACGCCCGTCACAGCCCGCCATGACCACAAAGCGTTTGATGGCTCCGGACTTCACGGCCTCCACGACCTTGTCGGCCAGGGCCAGGACCTGGTTATGGGCGAATCCTCCCACGATGGTCCCCGTCTCGATCTCCTGCGGAGGGGGACAGGTTTTGGCCAGGGCCACAAGAGCGCTGAAATCCTTGGACTTTCCCTCTTGTCTGTCGGAGATATGTCTCACTCCGGGATAACCGGCCATCCCCGTGGTGAAGATGCGGTCTTTGTAACTCTCTTTCACAGGGATAATACAATTGGTGGTCATGAGGATGGGGCCGTTGAACGATTCAAACTCTTCGTTCTGCTTCCACCAGGCATTTCCGTAATTTCCCACAAAATGGTCGTACTTTTTAAACGCCGGATAGTAGTTGGCCGGAAGCATCTCTCCATGGGTGTAGATATCAACGCCGCTTCCCTCTGTCTGCTGTAACAGCTCCTCCATATCCTTCAGGTCATGGCCCGAGATAAGGATCCCGGGGTTTTTCCCCACGCCGATATTGACTTCACTGATCTCGGGATGCCCGTAGGTCTCCGTATTGGCCTTGTCCAGCAGAGCCATGACACCCACCGCCGTCTCTCCGGTTTTCAGGACCAGAGCGGTGAGCGCATCAGCATCCTCCTCCAGAGCCACGGCACTGAGAGCTTCTGTCAGAAAATCATCGACTTTGGGATCGTCATACCCCAGGATGTGCGCGTGATCGGCATAAGCCGCGATCCCCTTCAAGCCGTAGACAGTAAGTTCACGGAGGGAACGGATATCCTCATGTTCAGTAGCAAGGACTCCGTGTCCGTAACCCCTCTCCAGAAACTCCTCTTCCGTGGATGCTTTCCAGGTGAGGAGCGTCCCGTATTTTTCCTTGCCGGCAAGCCCTGCAGCGACGCGGTCTCTCCTCTTCAAAGCCTCCCGGGCCAGTTCAAGGATGCGGTCGTCATCAAAATTGGCATTGGTGATCGTGGTAAAAAGCGCCCGGGCGATAAAAGGCCCCTGACGTTTTGCTTCACTTTCATCACCGGTCTCTTTCAACGCCACAGCCAGGCCCTTGAGGGCGTCCACCAGGGCATCCATGAGAACAGCTGTCTTTTCAGGCTTTCCGCAGACTCCGCGGACTTTGCACCCTTTGTTTCCTGCTGTCTCCTGACATTGGTAACAAAACATCGACATACAGACCTCCTTTACTTTTTTATTATACGAACGCACTGAGCCGTCTTCAAGGGAGAGTGTGCCTCATGAGCAGAAGCAGGGCCTCGTCATCGCCCCTGTTCACAATGCCGTGAAGAGACCCCGGTTCATCTACGGCCAGGTCTCCGGGCCTCAGGACCAGGGTGTCCCCATCTGTCCGGAACTCCACAGAACCCCTGATGACATAGAGGAAAAAACGGTCCTCCACAGCATGGGGCTCCACCGCTTCACCCGGGGGAAGAGACATGGAAATAAAAGAGAGCCCGTGGTCTTGATAGAGACGGACCGCCTCCCAGGCTGCCGGTGATTCCACTCTCTCCCCTGTCTTCCGGTTGATGACCTTCATAACCCCTCCTTGTTAGTTGTCGTTCACTAACCATTACTGTTATTAGTATACTTACATTTATAACACTGTCAACCCTTTTTGAGATTTTTCAGAAATATATCTTCAGGGCCAGAAATGACGAACCGCTCTCAGATGATCGCTGCGGCACGATCATGGCTCCCGAGCGGAGATAGGTATTGTCCGTGATGTTATACTCCCCCTGCAGCAGCAGGATCTCTTCCCGTTGCTCCAGTCCGGCCATGGCTTTGGCGGAAAAGGTCATCAACCCGTGCTGCCAGGTCACAAGAAGAGAGGCTGTCTTTGTATTTTCCACTCCTGCTTCCCGGAAAGCTGCAAGAGGATAGGACGCTTGAGCCCAGAGCAGTTCCACAGCACCAGAGAGAGACGGGGTCAGATGCCCTTCAAGGCCTGCAGAGAAGGCCCCGGCATTTGCACCGTCTCCTGCCCTCCTCCAGTAGATCCCTCCTTCCAGCCAGAATCCCGCCTGCCCGAGATACCCGGCCAGGTCGGCCCCTGTAAAATGGCCCTCTCCGGTATAAGCATAGATAAGGCTTCCGTCAGCATTTCCCAGGCCAAAGGAGGCCCGCCCGAACACGGCTGCCGAGAGAGACCCGTCCCTGTTTTCTCCCACCACCCCGAAATCCAGCTCCGAGGCCATCCCCGTGGGGATCCGGACCCTCACCCCGTCCACTCCGTCACGGACATCCCGTTCAAAATCCCGAAGCGGGACAGGCGCAAAGAGGTCTGTGGGGTTGGTGATCCTGGAGGCTCCCCAGGCGATCACCTGCCTTCCGACAATCAGGTCGGCTGTCTCTGTATAGAGAGAGAAGGAGAGCTGTCTGGTGTCGTAGAGCAGCCCGTACCCGTCCCCCTGGAAAAGGGATGTCTCCTGCAGCGCAAAAAGACGATACGCCGTCTCTCTTTCCGGGAGAGAACGCGACGGGGCTTCAAGGATCACTTTTCCTCCATACTCAAACTCAAGCCCCCGGATCAGGTCAGCCTGAAACTCAAGACGGAGGTTTTCCTGAACGATCCATGAGGGTTCGGATGATGTGAATGTGTAAAAAAGAGTGGACCATTCCCCGGAAAGACGGGCCGCTTTCCCGGGAGAAGCCAGAACCGGGAAGAGCGCAAAAAGAACGAGAACCCTTTCAACGATCCGCATCATCATCGATCATGCCGTCTTTCAGTGTGACCAGGCGGTCGGCTCTTTCCATGATCATGGGGTCATGCGTTGAAAAGAGGAATGTGATCCCTGTCTTTCTGTTCAGAGCGTGCATCATCTCGAGCAGCGCTTTTCCGCTATGGGAATCGAGATTGGCTGTGGGTTCATCAGCGAGGACCAGGTCGGGACGGGAGACCATGGCTCTGGCAATGGCCACACGCTGCTGCTGTCCTCCGGAAAGCTGAAGGGGATACCGATGTTCATATCCGTCAAGGCCCACATCCCCCAGGATCGCTTTGACTCTTGAGAGCCGTTCGCTCTTCTCCACACCCTGCAAAAGCATCACATACTCGATATTCTCGCAGACCGTGAGCACAGGAATAAGATTGTAAGCCTGAAAGATAAACCCGATATGGTCCCGTCTCAAAAGAGAGCGCTCCCTGTCATCAGCCTGCGTCAGATCCACCTGGTTCAGAAAGACTTTCCCCGCAGTGGGGGAATCCAATCCGGAGATCAGGTTCAGAAGAGTCGTCTTTCCCGACCCCGAAGGCCCCACAAGAGCGGTGAACTCTCCCCTGGCGACAGTGAAAGAGACTCCCCGGACCGCATGGACCCGGACACTGTCCGAGACATAGGTCTTTTCAACATTTTCTGTTCTGATTAAGTGCTCCATAGTGCTCCTTTGTTCCATCTCACAAGCTTTTTTTCATGGCATCGGCAATCGTCAGACGGGCGGCATAGCGGGCGGGATAGAGTCCGATGAGGCCTGTGGCAGCCCAGACACCCAGAGAGTAGAGGATAAAGGGCCGAAGCGAGATCATCGGATAGAGCATCCTTGTAAAGGTCGCTCCACCGAAATCAAGCCCTCTGTAGTCGATTCCTGTCCATGAGAAGATCAGCAGAAGCCCTATCCCCAGAAGGGATCCGAGAAGAACAGCGACCCCTCCCAGACAGAACGACTCCATGATGATCAGTTTCCGGATCCGGGCCCGGGTGGTCCCCAGGGCTTTCAAGACACCGAACTCGAAAAGACGTTCAAACAGGGACATGAACATGACATTGATGATCCCGAAAAGGACCACTCCGAAGATGACCACACTCATGATAGCCATGGAGATCCCTTTCATCCCCATAACGGTTTTCATTTGAGGAAGAAGCTCCTCCCAGCCTGCGGCATCGATTCCGCTGCCGGGAAAAGACGACCAGAAGGCCGCCGCCTCTTCGGGGCTCAGGGAAGGATCCAGACGAAGGGCGATCTCGTTCACATCTTTTCCGCTGCCGGCCATGGACTGCACGGTGTGAAGAGGAGCGATCACAAAATTCCTGTCGATCTCGTTCATCCCGGTATGAAAGATCCCCGCAACGGTAAAGAGTTCCTGGATAAGTTCACCGGTCTTCTCTCTGGTCACTGTCAGGACAATACGGTCACCGATGCCGGCTTCAAGCCGCCGGGCCAGAATATCGCCCATGACCGCTCCGTCTCCCTTCTCCGGTTGAAGATAGTCCCCGCTGACCATGGATTCGTCGATCTCCGAAAGAGCTTTCTCCTCCCGGGGGTCCACTCCATAGAGAGAGACCGGCCGGGACTCGTAGGCCGAGTTGGCCATTCCCGAAAGAACGACCCTGAGAGACAAGGCTTTCACCTCCGGCATCCTCTCAAGCCGGGACTTCCACTGGTCTGTCCGGGGGATAGTCAGGCCCGAGTCAAAAGTCTCTCTATACCCCCTGGCATGGATCTGCCCGTCTCCCATCCACGTCCCGGTCACCGATTCTTTGAGGTTCATCATCATCCCGTCCATGAGGCCGTCGACGAAGATCAGGCCGGCCAAGCCGATCCCGATGGCCGTTCCCGCGATGAGCGTCCTTTTCTTATTCCTCCAGATATTCCGCCAGGCCAGGCGCAGTTCAAACATCCTCTCCTCCTAAAATGAGCGCATGACCCGGGCCGGTGCCACGCGAGCCGCCTGAATGGCGGGATAAAGAGTGACGGTAAAAGCAGACACCAGGACGGTGGCCCAGGGAAGCACTACTGATTTCAACACAATCTCGCTGTGCAGTGACTCAAAGGTGATCCCCCCGTACGAGAGCGGCTGGGGGAGAGTCAGCCCGTGGACATGGAAATACCAGTTCAGGCCCATCCCCAAAAGCATCCCTGTAAAAGAGGCCATGGCCACAAGACATCCTGTCTCGCTCACCACCAGGGCAAAGACGCCCCCCGGAGACGTCCCCAGGGCACGCATGAGGCCATACTCATGCTGCCGTTCCATCACGGCCATGAGAACAGTATTGAAGACCCCCACAGCCACGATGATGACCATGATAAGAAGAAGGATATAGTTCCCCCTTTTATCCGCCATCATGGCTCTGTAAAACTCCGGGTTAAACTCCTGCCATGACTGGATATCCAGGCCTGAGTCCGCCAGTTCCCGTTTCAGCCTCTGTTTCACGGCTTCAACGGATTTCATCCTGTCTACGGTGACAGCGATCTCGTGGATCCTCTCCCCCATCCACAACAACTCTTTCCCCTGGCTCAGAGGAATCACGGCCGTGACCCTGTCTACCGATTTTTCCCCGGTATCGGATAACCCGGAGACCCGGTAACGTCCGCTCGCGGTGATTCCGTCTGCAGCCTGGGTGACCACGATGATATGATCTCCGGGGCTGACCTTCAGGACCCCTGCCAGTTCTTTCCCCAGAACCACCTCCTGTGCCCCTTTTTTGAATATTCTCCCCTTGACGATATGACGCTGAAACTGTGTCGTTTCAGCTTCCCGTCCGGGATCAAAGGCTTTCAGTTCGCCTCCTGAGCTTGCAGAATCCGATGCAAAAAGGGCTCCGGTGGTGATACGCGGCGACCATCCCAGAATATGGGGGTCCGCGTCAAGGATCCCTGCTCGTCCCGGGGTGAGGTCAAATGTCTTGTAAAACGAAGGGTCATCCACATACCCCCGGGCATGGATCTGAATATGCCCCGTCCGATACCGGGTGAACCCGTCGATGATCTGGTTATAGGACCCTTCGGCCCAGCCGATGAAAAAAGAGCAGAGGGCAAATCCCGTGACGATGCTCAATCCGGTAAAAAGAGACCGCCTCTTATGGCGAAACAGGTTGCGGAAACCCATCTTGAGCCACAGGCTCATAAGCCCCGCCTCAACTCCCGGAGAGAAAAGAGTGATTCGGGGACGTCGGCATCAAGGGAGAGTTCCTCATAGATGAGTGTCGTCTTCTGCCCGTCTTTGTTCAGAGGCCGCAGTTCTGTCATTGAGGGAAGCAGGCGTCCTGAAAAGGTCCTGTACCCGGAAAATGTCATCTCACGGACAGGGACT
>Ga0116151_10003198_pt1 | contig 14734 bp, 9 predicted proteins | sample AD_UKC117_MetaG_FD_89893 | JGI IMG/M metagenome (GOLD analysis project Ga0116151, IMG submission 89893) | Active sludge microbial communities of municipal wastewater-treating anaerobic digesters from Hong Kong - AD_UKC117_MetaG | ecosystem: Engineered > Bioreactor > Anaerobic > Digestate...
CCCCACGACATGATTGCCATGAACGGCGACCATCGCCTGGCCCTGGCGCAGCATCGCGCCCTGCAACTGGCGCGCATCGGGGCGCGGCCGCCGGAAGTGGAGAAAATCTACGCGGCCGGCCGCGACGTGTATTCGGCGCTGGTGGTGGGCGTTAAGAGCCTGAACTGGGGCGCCTACGCCACCGATTACGACGTGGTGGTGGCTAAAAAGCTGGCCTACGTGCTGTGTGGCGGCGACATTAGCGGCCCGGCCTGGGTGGACCCCTGGTACATTCTGGACCTGGAACGGGAAGCCTTCCTCTCGCTGCTGGGCGAAGAGAAAACACGCGAGCGCATGACCGCCATGCTGACTACTGGGAAACCGCTGCGGAATTGATGATTTCGGATTTGGGATTTCGGAATTCGGTTTGGCGCATGTGGCGTTCCGAAATCCGACATCAAAAATCAAAAATGGAGACAACATGACACGAGAAGCTGTAATTGTGGCGGCCAAGCGCACGGCCGTAGGGAAATCAAAAAAAGGCACCACCCGTAATTGGCGTTCCGACGAGATGGCGGCCTCTGTGATCCGCGCCTTGTTGGCCGAGACCGATGGTGCATTGGATCCGCAAGAAATTGACGACGTGATCATTGGCTGCGCCATGCCGGAAGGGGTGCAAGGCCTGAATTTTGCCCGGTCGATTGCCATTCGCGCCGGGCTGCCGGTGGAAGTGCCCGGCATGACGGTGAACCGCTTCTGCTCCAGCGGCCTGCAAACCATCGCCATTGCCGCCGAGCGCATCATCGCCAACGGCGCGGATGTGATCATCGCCGGCGGCGCGGAAACGATGAGCCTGGTGCCGATGACCGGCTACCGCATCAGCCCCAATCCCTGGCTGGCGGAAAACGCGCCGGAGGTTTATATGGGCATGGGCCTGACGGCCGAACAGGTTGCCCTGGAATATGAAGTATCGCGGCAGGCGCAGGACGAGTTTGCGTTACGCAGTCACCAACGGGCGGCGCAGGCGATAGCAGACGGCCGTTTCCAAGACGAGATCGTGCCGCTAGAAATCGAAGAAGTGACGCCCGGTCCGCATGGCCCGCAGCGCAAAACGGTCATTTTCGACACCGATGAACACGTGCGCCCGGAGACCACGCTGGAAGCGTTGGCGAAGCTCAGGCCTGTTTTCAAGCAAGGCGGTTCGGTGACAGCGGGAAATTCCTCCCCGCTCAGCGATGGCGCGGCGGCGGTGATTGTGATGGAGCGCAGCAAAGCTGAAGCGTTGGGGCTGAAGCCGCTGGCGCGGTTTGTGGGCTTTAACGTGGGCGGCGTGCGGCCGGAAATTATGGGTATGGGGCCGGTAACGGCCGTGCCCCGGCTGCTCAAACGCACCGGCATGAGCCTGGCTGATGTGGGCGTGATCGAGCTAAACGAGGCGTTTGCCGCGCAGTCGGTGGCTGTCATTCGTGAACTGGGCTTCGACGAAGAGAAGACCAATGTCAACGGCGGCGCGATTGCCTTAGGGCACCCGCTGGGCTGCACGGGGGCCAAGCTGACGGTGCAGGCTATCAGCGAGATGAAGCGGCGTCAGGCGCAGTTTAGCATGGTGACGATGTGCATCGGCGGCGGCATGGGCGCAGCCGGGTTGTTTGAGAATTTGTGATTTTGTTGTGGATCAAGTGTAGCTGATGTCCAATTTGCATTGCCCTGATAGATAAACGATACTAAGTATCATTCAATGGGTCACTTTTCGGTCAGTGCAAAATAGCACCGCAATTTCAAAGATTGCTTTTTGAACACATAACAGAACGGCCTGAGGTTAGTCCTTCAGGCCGTTCTGTTATTCCATCAGTGGTATAAGAGACATCGCCGATGCCACCGCCTATGCATATGGTGCTTCAAACCTATACAGGAATAACTGTCCTTTACACCCCTGTATTTGGGTGGCGAGTCTCATAACGAGGCAAGAGCACACCGGCGTTTATTGCAGGAACGGATTGTGTCGTTTCTCCTCGCCGATGGTGGTGGCGGGGCCGTGGCCAGGCAGGACCTGGGTCTCGTCGGGCAATGTCAGCAGTTGTTCACGAATGGAACGGAGCAACAGCTCCATGTCACCGCCGGGCAGGTCGGTACGGCCAATACTTTGTTGGAACAGCACATCGCCGTCAAACACAAGGCTGTGCTCTGGCAGGTAAAAGCTGACGTGGCCGGGTGCGTGGCCGGGAGTAAATAGCACGCGGACGGTAAGCCGCCCAATCTGCAAAACTTGCCCTTCGGCCAGCATTTCGTCTGGAGGCGGGGGCGAAGGGAAGCGAATGTTCCACAAAGCGCCGCGCATCGTGGCCTCGTGCAGCATGTCCAGGGCTTCGGGGTGGACGTAAATGGGGGCGGGTTTTTCAGCCTTCAATTCGGCCAGCCCGGCGACGTGGTCGAAATGGGTGTGGGTGAGCAGGATGTGTGTCAGGTTGTAGCCGCGTTCGTCCAGGGTGGCGGCGATGCCACGGCCGTTCCAGGAAGGATCGATTACGGCCGTTTCCATCGTTTCTTCACACACCAGGATGTAGCAATTGGTTTGTAAAGGGCCGAGCGGCAGCTGCAAAACTTCTATCATCGTTCAACTCGCTTTGATTGGCCGCAGCAGGGGCGTTTCGGCCGGCAGAACCCGCTGCGTGTACCAACCCAAATACAAAATTTCGCCCAGGGCAGCGGCGTTCAGGGCGATGGCTGCGGTGGGCAGGCCGGGCCAGCGTAAAAACAGGCCTACAGCCAGGACCACGGCCGTTAACCCCAAATTAATTGCCATGCCCACATTCACCGCTTTGGTCACCCGGCGGTTAATAAGCAGGCCGCGCAGCCAGGATATAAACGTGGCCAGCGCTGGAAACAGGAGGAAGTACACCAAACTGGACTCCGCCAACGCGCCCACAACGGCCGTCATATCCTGCACCACGTAGAGGTAAAAATCGGCCAGCGGCGTCATCACAAACAGAATCATCAGTCCTGTCGCGGCCAGGGCCAGCGTCAGGCTGAAGCGGCGCAGCGGCTGGAAGGTGTCGCGGCGCTCGCTCAGGGCGATCACTACTTCCGGCAGGGCCATAGCCGCCGCACGCGCCATTAGCATGATCTGAAAGACCACCGGCCACGCGGCCAGCGAGTCCACCGGCTGATCCAGCCGCGCCAGACTGAACGTAACCATTGGCTGGGCCAGCAGGATGAGCAGGGAGGTGGTAGCCAGGGGCAGATGGAACCAAAACAACTCGCGGGCCGTCAGCGGCGGGCCGGCGGCGGCTGGCGATTCGGGAGCAAGATGTTTTTTCTGCAACGGCCGTACCGCGATGGTGGCATACAGCGCCTCTGCCGTCACCCCGGCCATCAGCGAGGTGGCGGCGATAATCACGCCCGGCCAGCCGCTGTACAGGGTCAGCGAAACGGCCGTGCCGCCGGAAGCCAACAGCCGCACGGCTGTGCCCCAGGCCACCTTGCGCGTTTCGCCGAAATGGATCATCACGCCCTGCAAAAAGCGCCGCCAGGCAATAGCCGCGCTCCACAAAGTCATAATCTGCATACCGGGCCGCACCCAGAAAGCCACTTCTTCCGGCGTGTCCAACAGGCCGCCCACGACCCAGTCAAAAACAGGGGTAAAGGCGACGATGGCGGCCACGGCCGTGAGGCCGATGGCCCATTGGATGGTAAAACGCCGGACCACCAGAAACGAATGCCTGTCCTTCACCAGCGCCGTCGAAGTCGCCAACAGGTTGATAATCGGGCTTTCGATGGTTACAGACAGGCTGTTCACAATGCCAAACGCGGCCAGCATGATCACTTCGTTGGGCAGGCGGTTGATGGAAGCGCTGATGATGGGGCCTTCGGCCGTCATCAACAGCCAACTGGCGAACAGAGGCAGCCAGAACCAGAAAATGTCTCGTTGTCGCATAAGCGGGGGAGTATAACACGGCGGGTTGATTTCTGTTAAAATCCTGGCAACACTATCCCACTTTTACTGTTGTAACCTCCCGAAAGTTTTCCGCTGCCGGGAGGTTATTTTCAAGGAGAATCATGCGCAAAAAAGTCACTTTGATTACTGGAGCGGCGGGCGAAATCGGCCAGGCGCTCATCAAAAGTCTGGCAGCGACCGGGGAAAACCAGATCCTCAGTCTGGATTTACACGAACTGCCGGACGAAATGGCCGGTTACTCCACCCACATTTCGGGCGATGTACTGGATAAAAACCTCTTTGCCCGGCTGGTGACAGAATATGATTTTGATGTGATCTACCATTTGGCCGCGCTGCTTTCCACACGCTCCGAGTTTGCTCCGGAACTGGCTCATCAGGTGAATGTGAACGGCACGCTGGCTCTGCTGCAAATGGCTGCCGAGCAGTCGCAGCGCCGGGGTGAACCGGTGCGCTTTATTTTCCCTAGCTCGATTGCCGTGTACGGCCTGCCAGATTTGGAGACGAAGGCGCGCGATTTTTACGTGCGCGAATGGGACTGGAATTACCCCACGACGATGTATGGTTGTAACAAGCTGTACTGCGAGATGCTGGGCACGTATTTTAGCGGCCACTATCAGCAGTTGGCGCGCAACCGCCCGGTGATGTTAGACTTTCGCGCTGTGCGTTTTCCGGGTCTTATCAGTGCGTATACCACGCCGTCGGGCGGCACGAGCGATTATGGGCCGGAGATGCTGCACGCGGCGGCGCAAGGACAGCCATATGCCTGTTTTGTGCGGGAGGATAGTGTGATTCCGTTTATGGCGATGCCGGACGCGGTGACGTCGCTGCTGCAGTTGGCGGCGGTGGAGCGGGAAGCGCTGCGGCGAACGGTGTATAATGTGACGAGTTTTAGTTTAACGGCCGTGCAGTTCCGCGATGAAGTCCGCAAAGCATTCCCTAATGCCTGCATCAGCTTTGAGCCGGATGTGAAGCGCCAGGGCATCATCGACAGCTGGCCGAGCGGCCTGGCTGACAAGGCGGCGCGGCGCGATTGGGGCTGGGAACCCGCCTACGATGTGGAGCGGGCCTTCACCGAGTACCTCATCCCGAATATCACGCGGCGTTATCAATAGTAAACTGGGTCCAATCTCTACGAGATTGGACCCATCTGTGAGGAGTTCATGGAAGATCGCAGAAGTCTGACACGATTTGCCTGGTTGTCGATTGGCACGGCCGTTCTGACCATTTCCCTAAAAGTGGTGGCCTATTTTCTCACCGGCTCGGTGGGTTTGCTGTCCGACGCTTTGGAATCCGGCGTAAACCTGCTGGCCGCAATTATGGCCCTGATCGCTCTGACCATCGCCGCCCAGCCGCCCGACGAACAGCATACCTACGGGCACGCCAAAGCCGAATACTTTTCCAGCGGCGCGGAAGGCACGATGATCTTGTTTGCGGCGGTGATGATTGCGTTAACGGCCGTACCGCGCCTCTTTAATCCACAGCCGTTGGAACAGGTGGGGCTGGGTTTGGCTGTATCTGTGGCGGCTAGCGGCCTGAATCTGGCAGCGGCGCTCGTCCTGAACCGTGCCGGCAAGCAGTACAACTCCATCACCCTGACGGCCGACGCACACCATTTGCTTTCAGATGTGTGGACCTCTGTAGGGGTGTTGGTGGGCGTGGCGGCGGTTGCCCTGACAGGCTGGCAGATTTTGGATCCGCTGATTGCCCTGGCTGTGGCCGTTCAGATTTTGTATGCGGGTGTGAAGCTGGTGCGTAAATCGGCGGCTGGTTTGATGGATACTTCTTTGCCGCCGGATGAGCTGGCGCTGGTAACGGCCGTTCTCGACAAATACCGCCAGCAAGAACCCATCGAGTACCATGCACTGCGTACGCGCCAGTCCGCCTCGCAGCGCTTTTTGTCTGTGCACGTGCAGGTTCCCGGCGAATGGACGGTGCAGCGGGGGCATGCGCTGTTGGAGGAGATGGAGCGGGATTTGCGTCAGGCGTTACGGCCGTTATCCGTCATCACCCACCTGGAGCCTGTGGAAGACCCGGCTTCCTGGCACGACATTTCGCTTAATCGGGATTAGGAGCCGCTGTCAGCGTCAGCTGTAGATCCTCGGTCTGGTACAGGTAGGGCTGACATTTCTGATAAAGGTCGGCCACGCGCTGCACGTAATCTTCGGCATGGCATTGTTCTTACTCATCTAAAAAGTAGTGTACGCGCCCTTTATCCAGGTCGGCCATAGTGGACCGGTTGCCTGGGAACGGCCGTTGTGTCGCCAGCACAACGGCCGTTCCTATTTTATTCGCTTATCCTCGCTCTCTGACCGCCCCCATACTTATTGCCACAAAGCATCGGATGATTGATCCAACAAAGCGCGTACTTTATAACCCAGTTGGCGGGCGCTAAACGGCTTGATGATCCAGGCCATGTCTGCCAGCTCGGCGTCACGTTCGCCCAACGGGTAGCCGGTCATCAGCAGCAGCGGTAGCGCCGGATAGTCGCGGTGCAGGCGTCGGTGCAAATCGACGCCACCCATTTCGGGCATCACCATGTCGCTAAGCACCAGATCCACCTCCGGCTCGTGCGACAGGATGCTCAATGCTTCCACACCGTTTTCCGCCTGTAAAACCTGGTACCCCAGCCCGAACAGCACGTCAGCGACCGAGGCGCGCAGCATAGGATTATCTTCAACTAGCAAAATGGTCTCCGTGCCGACCGGCGCGGCGCCGCTGGCGCTTGCAGAGCGGGTATCGTCGGTGCGCGGGCTGTAAAGCGGCAGGTAAATGGTGAAAGTGGTACCTTTGCCCACCTGGCTGTCTACACTGACAGAGCCTTCGTGCTGCTTGACGATGCCGTAGAGCTGTGCCAGCCCCAGGCCGGTTCCCTTGCCTGGGGCTTTGGTGGTGAAGAAGGGATCAAAGATGCGCGGCAAGTTCTCAGGCGGAATGCCCGTGCCCGTATCGGTGATGGTCAGGCGCAGCCAGTCGCCTAGGCCCATGTCTGGCAGTGGGGATGGCTGAGATGGCGTAACATGCAAGGTGGTGAGGGCAAAGAGGAGATTGCCGCCTTCGGGCATGGCATCTCGGGCGTTAACGGCCGTATTCATCAACACCTGCTTCAGCCGCGTCGGGTCGGCCTGCACTACATAGTCGCCCGCCTCATACTCCAGTTCGATCTGGATGGTTTCCGGCAGCGTGTTTTGCAGCAGCTTAATCATCTCCTTTACCAAAGGCAAAAGGGCCACCGGCGTGCGTTCCATCACCGAGCGGCGGCTAAAATCTAGAATCTGGGCGATCATGTTCGCGGCGTGTTGGGCCTGGGTAATGATCGTATCCAGGCGGCTTTGCCCTTTCGGCGGCAAATCGGCCGTGCTTTGCAGCAGCTGGGCATAGAGAATAATGATCGCCAGCACATTGTTGAAATCGTGGGCGATGCCGGCCGCCAACTGGCCGACGGTGGCCAGACGATCCTGCGCCTGCTGGTACTGTTCCCGCTCGTGGTCTTTGCTCACGTCGCGCAGCAGCAGCACCCAGTTGCTGCCTGCCGTTTGCGGCGTGATCGGCCGGGACAACAGTTCAAAATACCGGCTGCCCGTTTGGATGGCATGGCTGCTGCCATTCTCGGAGGAAGCCAGCAGCTGCGCCAGGGGGAGATCGTTGATTGCCTCGATCTGGTCGCCCAGACCAGCCCCACACAGTTCGAACAACAGCTGGCGGCCCTGGGGATTGACGAGGATGACACGGCCGTTTTCTTCCAGCAGCACCACGCCTTCCGGCACGGTGTCCAGAATCTCTTGCAGCCGTTGTGTTTGGGCCAGACGGTCGGCGGCGGCCTGTTTGCGTTCCGTGATGTCGAAGGCGACGACGAGGGCGGCTTCACGGCCGTCGAAGTTTAACGTGTGCGAGGCGATTTCCACGTCGATAACACGGCCGTCTTTTAGCTGATGCCGCCATTCCCCGGACCGCTGCAGCGCCGGACGGGTCTGCGCCACATCGGCCAGCAGACGGGGAATGTCTTCAGACGGCCGTATCTCTTTAATCGTCATCTTCAAAAATTCGTCGTGCGTGTAGCCGTAGCGTTCGATGGCGGCATCATTGACAGCCAGAAAGCTCAGGGTCTCCAGATCGTACACCCACATCGGCTGTGGATTGTTATCGAACAGCAAACGATAATGCTGCTCGCTTTCGCGCAGCGCTTCCTGAGCCAGCTTTAGGCTGGTGACGTTTTCGTGGGCTACCACCACCCGGCGGCGGCGCGGATCACTGCCGGGCAGCGGCGTGATCCGGGCGATAAACCAGCGTGGGTGATGCGGCCCGTGGCACGTATATTCCCGAAACATCTCTGCCTTTTCGCCCCGCATGACGGACTGGATGCTGGTTAACGCTTTTGCGGCGTCTGCATCGCCCCGGCTGGCGGAGTTGGCGCAGACGGCCAGATAGTTTGTGCCAATGCCGACCTGTGTCAGATCGGCGTTGTTCTCCTGGGCAAACTTCAGCCAGGACTGGTTTACGCCAATAATCGTGCCCTCCTCATCGAGCACGGCAATGTGCTCGCTGAGCGAGTCGATGGTGGTTTGGGCTAGTTGCTGGGACTGGTACAGCCGCTCCTGGTACTGGCGGCGCTGGAAGGCGGCGTTTATTTGCACAGTTACGCTGGACATGAGCGAAACCAGCCGGTCGTCTGGAGTCCGTTGTTTGCGGGAGAAGAAGCACATGACGGCCGTCAGCACTCCATCAACCACGATAGGCAGCCCCATCGCCAGATGAAAGTCTAGTTTCGCCGCCATTTCCGCACGCGTGAAGCCGGCGTTTTCAGCCACGTCTGGCATCCAGACCAGATCTTGCGCCGACCATACCTGGCCGGGCAGGCTCGCGCCTGAGCCGAAAGTGAACTGCTGGCTGAAAGGCCAGAATTCGGCATCTTGTTCCGGGTGTTGGTGGTGCTGCGCCAGCAGCTTGAGCACCGGGGGTCCGGCGGGTTCCCCGGCCGTGGGAACCCACACCTCGCCCAGATCCCAGGCGGCGTATGTGCACACCAGACTGAGGGCGGATTCCAGGGCCGATTCCCACGATGGGGCGTCGGCGATGGCGTTGGGCAGTGTAAGCAGCAAGAAGTTTTCCCGTTCTGTCTGCTTGCGGGCTGTCACGTCGCGCACAATGACGTGAACGGCCGTGCCGCCTTCGTAGGGAAAGGGCGCGGCCGATACTTCCACTTCCACAACGCTGCCATCCAACCGCACGATCTTCTCCTCAACCGCCCGCACGGACTGGCCTAAATGCCGGTGTTGGTGAATCCGCTGCCGAATTTCTGCATGATAATCGGGGTGAAAAAGGTCGAAGGGGCTTTTTCCCAAAAGGTCGCGTTCGCTTTGCGCTCCGAACAATTCCACAGTGGCCTGGTTTACCAGCACAATCTGATCGTTGTAATTCACAAAGATGGCGTTGGGGGCATATTCTATCAGGCTGCGGTAGCGTATTTCGCTTTCGCGCAGGGCGGTCTGGGCCTGTTGGCGGCTGGTGATGTCTTTGGCAATGCTCATGATGCCGCTGATGGCGCCATCTGCACGGCGTACCGGTGAGATGGATACGCTGAGGAGGATGGCCTGTTTAGTTTTGGTTTCCCGTTCTACTTCCGTGTCGATCAGGCTTTCCCCGGCCAATACGCGCTGGCGCAGGGCGGCAAATTCGTCTCGTTTGTCCGAACTGACATAGGGCAAGAAGCGGCCCACGGCTTCTTCGGCTGTCCAGCCGAACATTTCTTCGGCGGGCTGGTTCCAGTATTGGACGATGCCATCGCCGTCCATCTGGATGACGGCCAGGGGCATGGCTTCTAACAGAGCTTCCAGTTCGTGCTGCAGTTGGAAGCGTACGGCCGTTTCCGCTTGTAACCGGGCCAACTGCCGCCGCAGGAGGATGAAGAGGGAAACGGCCGTTACCGCCACAAACAACCACCCCTTAAAGGTCTGGGCGTTGGCAAACAAGATGGGTTCTGTTTCGGGGGAAATAAAGAGGGCCAGCAGCTTATCGGAGAGCAAAATCCAGGTGGTGGCCAGCAGGAGATACAAGAGGGTGGTACGGCGTGGGATTTGTGCAGTTGAAAGTTCCATTTAGGTTCCCCGGAAAAAATCTAAACCTGCTGCGTACAAACTAGGCTTTTTATGTACCAATTTGTTTACCGAGCCGCCAATAAAGTTGCCATACTATAGCATAAACCGGCTGGATTTTGGCTTTTAGAGCCGGGGCACGAAAAAAACAGGTCTGTCCGGCAGCTAAACCACCGGGCAGACCAGAAGCGGGGAGGTTGGAAAGGGGACTAGCTTTCGGTAATCAGGCGGATATAGCGATCGGCGGAGGTGAGTACGGCCGTTTTCGCGTCCTCGCTCACTACTTTCTCCCACCAACCCCCGTACAGTCGGGCAAACGCGAAAGGCTCAACGGCCGTGGCAATCCCGCGCACCGCCGATGCGGGCAGCGGCATCAGGTTGGGATAGCTATACATAAAACTGACGAACCGCCGATCCTGCACCACCATGATGGTGTCGCCGGTAAGCAATGCGCCCCGTCCCTCCGCCCCGCCCGCCCAGTGCAGCACCGTGGAACCGGCAAAATGCCCGCCGCAGCGAATCAGCGTCACTTCCTCATTCAGGGCGCAAGTCTCGCCTTCCCAAAAGGTAATGGCCGGATCGGGACGCATGACGTGTGCCCGGTCGGCGGCGTGCAGGTAGATGGGTGCGTCGAAAGCGTGGCTCCACTCCACCATCGCGGCATACAGGTGCGGATGCGAAATAGCGATAGCCGAAATGCCGCCTAGCGCATTCACGGCCTCAATGGTTTCCGGCTCCACCACACTCAGGCAGTCCCACAAAACGTTGCCCTGTGGCGTTTGCACCAGCAGCGCCCGTTGGCCTAACGAGAATTGCGGCGTGATGCCGATGCCGGTTAGTCCCGGCTCGATGGGTTTGATGACGTTGTGGTAATTCTCTTGCAGCGCGGCCAGAGTGGTCCACTGCTGCCCGTTCCAGTTCACATATTGTCTTTCGTCCTGGCAAATGGGGCAGAGTGCAGGCGGCTCCGCGCTGGCAGCAAACTGAACCCCGCAGGTGACACAGATGTAGTTGGTCATATTATCTCTCCTATTGGTTAGACGATTTTGTACACAAAATACACCGGTTGTCGTTTGGCAAGCGTTGGCGTGGCGTTTGAGAGATGATACGCAAATGACGGCCGTTTCGCCAGGAAACGGCCGTCAATCGCCCACCAATCACTATGTCCGGTCGTGCCCTATGGGTTCATCGCTGCTGGCGCATCGTGTCCGGCTGGCGGGATAATCGCTTTGCAGATAGGCGAGTGCTACGGCCAGTACAGTGCCTGGGCACGCACGGCCGTGCCTCCGTTCTACGTGCTTCTTCTAAACAATAGCATAAATTCTGGCCCCTGGGCAGTCCCACGACTTGGTTGACAAAACTAGAAACCTGATTAATAATTTACCGAAATCGAAACTATTAACTTGTAGATTAGTTAAAATATGTCTGTACCAAATGCCCTTTTAGGATTACTGGCCCACCGGCCCCGGCATGGCTATGAACTGCACGATGCTTTCGAGGCGATGGTTGGCGGAGAAGAGAACTGGGATATTAAACCAGCCCAGATTTACACCACGCTGGCCCGCCTGGAGAAGAAAGGACTTGTGGTAGAAGAAGGGGTCGAGCAGGACGGTGGTCCGGAAAAACACATCTACACTCTCACCGATGCTGGTTGGGCCGAACTGCGAGCCTGGTTTTCTCAGCCGGTGTTCAGCGATCATCGGCGCGATGAATTCTTTCTGAAGCTCATGCTCAGCTTAGTTGTGGAAGATGGGGATCCGCGACGGGTTATCTATGTACAGCGCGCCGGACTTTATCAGCAGCTGCATGCCATCACAGCCCAGCGTATCCGGGTGGATCCAAAGCTGGAATTGGCTTACGTTCTGCTGTTGGACCAGGCGGTAATGCACCTGGAAGCAGATTTGCGCTGGTTGGAGATGGTGGAAGCGCGGCTGGATGAGATCAGCCGCCAGCCAATACCGCAACCCGCCGACCGGCCCCGGGGCCGGCCGCCGAAGAATGGCGAAGGGTAAGGCAGGCGTAATTTGGAGCAGCATGTGGCTGCCGTAACAAATTGGAGATAGGCGATGAGTATTGTAAAAACAGAACAATTAACGAAGGTGTATGGCGAAGGGGCAACGGCCGTTACTGCCCTCAATCATCTTAACCTGGACATCCAGCCCGGCGAATTTGTCGCCGTAATGGGGCCAAGCGGTTGTGGTAAGTCTACTTTGCTGCACCTCGTTGGGGGTTTAGACCAGCCCACTTCTGGCCGCGTCACGCTGGACGGCCAAGATCTGTCCGGCATGAAAGACGACGATCTGGCGCGTATGCGCCGCCGTCGGGTTGGCCTGGTCTTTCAGTTTTTCAACCTGATTCCGGTGCTAACGGCCGTAGAAAACGTGGCGCTGCCGTTGATTCTGGATGGCACAAAGCAAAGCGAGGCGGAGCAAAGAGCCGAGTCCTGGCTGACGCGCATCGGCCTGTCTGACCGCATGGCGCATCGTCCGGACCAGCTTTCCGGCGGACAGCAGCAGCGGGTGGCGATTGCGCGCGCCCTGGTTGCTGAACCGCCTCTGCTCCTGGCCGACGAACCCACGGGCAATCTGGACTCGCGGGCGGCCGATGAAATAGCCGTGCTGCTGCGCCAGATCAGCGAAGAGTGGCAGCGTACCGTCCTGATGGTGACGCATGATCCACGAATTGCTGCCCATGCCGGCCGCATTGTCTTCCTGAAGGATGGCCTTGTGGTGGATGAGACGCGCCTCTCTAGCAACGGCCGTCACGAAGAACAGCAGGTGCGCCAAAAACTGGAGGTAATGTCATGACCTTCCAAATTAAGCTGGCCCTGCGCTACCTGCGCGGGCGCAAACTCCGGACGACTCTCACGCTGTTCGCCGTCGTTTTCGGCGTGATGATTATCGTGGGCTTTAACGGCGTTTTACCGGCGATGAAGCAGGTGATACAAGGCAACATGGCCGCCGCCGTGGAACAGGTGGACCTGACGGTATCAAGCGAAACGCGCGGCTCATTCGACGCGGCCCTGGCCGATACAGTGCGGCAGACACCGGGCGTGGCGCTGGTCGCGCCTTCGCTGGTACGGCCGTTAATCACCCCCTCATCGCAGGCCATTCCCGCCAAAGACGGCACGGCCGTTTCTTCGTTCATCGTGCGCGGGGTAGAGCCGGAGTCGGCCGGGCAGGTGCTGTCTGTCTCGCTGGCAGACGGCCGTTTCTTGCAGCCCGGAGACACCGGCGTCTTACTGATTTCCAACAAACTGGCCCAGGATACCGGCCTCGGCGTTGGCGATACGCTCTACCTGCCAGCCGCCAGCGGTCTGATGGAATTTACCGTCGTCGGCGTGACTCTCGGCCGGCCGCCTCTGGGCAGCGAGGAGCTGTTTATGTCGCTGGCCGACGCGCAGGCCATCTATAACCTGCCCGGCCAGATCAATACCATCGAAGCGCAGTTTGCGCCTGGCAGCGATGCTGCCACCGTGCGCCAGGCGGTGCTGGATCAGCTGGGCAGCGGTTACCAACTGGGCGGCGCAGAGGCTGGTTCGGAATTTGCTACGGCCCTGGAAGCGGCTGGTTTCGTGTTTAATATGTTTGGCGTCGTCGCGGTGGCCCTGGGCGGCTTCATTATCTTCATTACCTTCCGCACTATTGTGGTAGAACGGCGGCGCGATATTGGCATGTTGCGGGCTATTGGCGCAGGCCGCAGGACTATTCTGGCCCTCGTGCTTACCGAAAGTGTGTTATTGGGCGTGATCGGCACGGTTCTGGGCATGGTCATGGGTGTTTTGCTGGCCTCCGGTATCCTGGTGGGGCTGCGTCCCATCATGGAAACCTTGCTCCACGCCAGCGTGGGCAACCCTTCGTTTGCGCCCTACGTGTTTGTTCTGGCGGTGGTAATGGGCTTAGGCGTGACGTTCCTGGCCGGACTGTTCCCGGCGTTGGCGGCTATGCGTGTCTCCCCGTTGGAAGCACTGCGCCCCTCACTGGCGGAAGTGGAACGGCGCCGCGCCGGACGCAGCGCGATTGTGGGCGTCGTCCTCGTGGTTGTCTCCTTTCTGACGCTGCTCACGGGCAACGTGGGTCTGGCTACGCTGGGCATTGTGCTGTTTATGGCTGGACTGGCCTTAATTGGTCCGGCGCTCATTTATCCGATTGCCGGTGTGTTCGGTGGTTTGCTGCGGCTGATTTTTGCCCGCGAAGGGCAGATTGCCCAGGGCAACCTCACCCGGCAGCCGGGCCGGGCGACCGTTACGGCCTCGGCTATTACCATTGGTCTGGCGTTGTTGGTGGCGCTGGGCGGCCTCATCGCCTCGCTGCTGGGCGGGATGAATGGCTGGATCGAGAAAACGCTGGGCAGCGACTATCTGTTTATCCCGCAGTCTTTGGTGTTGGGCGGCGGGAACATTGGCGCAGGGCCGCAGTTGGCGGAGGCTGTCCGGTCTACGCCCGGCATTGGCGCTGTGACCACGCTGCGCCAGACGACGGCGAAGGTAGACGAAACCGATTTGCAGCTTATTGGTCTGGACCCGGTGACATACCCACAGGTGGCCGGTCTGATTGTTTCGGATGGAGATGAGGCCACGTTGTATGATGCGTTGGGGAACGGCCGTTCCCTCATCGTTAATGGCATCTTCGCCGCGCAAAACGGCGTCAAACGAGGCGACACACTGGTCTTGCAGACCCCGGAAGGGCCACAAACGTATCAGGTGGTAGGC